>JAESGB010000017.1_pt1 | contig 340465 bp, 314 predicted proteins | sample 9266211 | NCBI WGS metagenome assembly JAESGB01 (sample SAMN14514844, study PRJNA621659) | algae metagenome | isolation source: Goleter apudmare HA4340-LM2 and co-occurring heterotrophs from cave wall... | place: USA: Maniniholo cave, Kauai, Hawaii | collected 2009-07-28 | reverse complement strand
CGATGCCTGCGACTTGCCTTCTCTCCATAAGAAAGGTCGTGCCTCTCAGCAAAGCCGTGGGCGGGTGTGTGTGGGCGCGCGTGTGCGGCGGCGAGCAGCGCAGGGTTCGGGGCGGCGCGCGCAGCGCACCTCGTGATCTGACTCGTCGCGGTTGTCTGAGCGAAGCGAACGCAGTGAGCGCAGCGAGTTCCGCGACGCGCCCCGAACCCGAGCAGCACAGCGCAGTCGGCCCAAAGGGCCGACCGCCGCAGCCGCACGCCCACACACACCCGCCCACGGCTTTGCCCCAGCCCGCATCCCGCAAAGCCAAAAGGCACAGAACGCCGCCCCAGACCGTTCATCAACTCACCCGCGCTCGTTTCACTTCAACTGCGCCATGTACGCCGCCAAGGCCTGCAGATCAGCCGGCCCGACATGCGCGAACGACGGCATCCGCGCTCCCGGCTTGAGGTCCTGCACGTTGCCGATCCACGCCATGAGCGTGCCCGTGTGGTTGGGCAGGACGCCCGCGCCGAGGTACAGCCGGCTGCCCACGTGCGTGAGGTCGGGCCCGAGCCGCGGCCCGTCGGCCACCCCCCTCACCGCATGGCAGGCGGCGCAGCGCTGCGTCACGAAGGCTTCGCGGCCACGCCGGGCCAGCGCGTCGGCCGGCTCGATGGCGTCCTGGGCTTGCCGGGCCAGCCAGGCGGCGAAGTCCTCGGGCGACTGCACGACCACGTGCAGGGCCATGCGCGCGTGCTGCTCGCCGCAGTACTCGGCGCACTGGCCGCGGTAGATGCCGGGCTCGGTGGCGGTGACGAGCAGGCGGTTCACGCGGCCCGGCATCATGTCCACCTTGCCGCCGAGCTGCGGCACCCAGAAGCTGTGGATCACGTCGGCCGTCGTCAGCCCGAGATGCACCGTGCGGCCCACGGGCAGGTGCAGTTCGTTGGCGGTGACGATCTGCGCGCCGGTCGCGGGGTCGCGGTAGCTGATCTCCCACCACCACATGCGCCCCGTCACGCTGACCACCAGCGCGTCGCCGGGCGTGGCCTGCGCGAAGGTGGCGCTGCGCAGCGTGCTCCAGCCGAGCAGGGCCGAGAGCACCACCACCGGAAAGACGAGGCCGCCGCCGATAACCCACAGCGCCGCGCGCACGGGCCGCGCGGGCTGGCGCAGGGCCCGCCACAGCAGCGCCATCACCAGCACGAAGATCAGCGTGCCGGCCGCGAACAGCACCCAGCCGATCTGTGCGATCGATGCGGCGTCGATGGCCGCCGGCGAGAGCACGGAGGACAGTGCGACGTTCATTCGAGCGAGAGCAGGTAGGCGGCCATGTCGTGCGCGTCGGCCTCGCTGACGCCCATGTCGGGCATGGCGGTGCCGGGAATCATCCCGGCAGGATCGGCGATCCAGCGCGCGAGGACGTCCGGGCGGTTGGGCAACTGCCCGCCGATGTAGCTGCGCCGGCCGAAGTGCCCGAGCGGCGGACCGATGCCGCCCTGGGCCGCCGGCACGTCCGGAATGACGTGGCAACTGCCGCACTGGTAGTGCGAAAGCAGGTGCCGGCCGCGCTCCGCATTCCCGGCCGGCGGCGGGATCGGTGCGGCGCCGCCGCTGAACAGCACGTCGCAGCCGCCGAGCACGAAGAGCAGTCCTGCCGCGGTGAACCCCCGCGCCCACCACCGGGTGCCGGTCGGTGTCGTTCGCTGCCTCGGGGTGTGGGTGGCGCTCATGTGTTGCGGCGACAAGCGCATGTCGTGCCTGACCGACTGGCGAGTGGCCTCCGAAAGCCGCGCAGGCCTTGGTCGAGAGCGCCTTGCGCTTGCGGAACGCTGCGCGTCGCGCGCGTGCGGGAAGGGCGGGCTTGCGGTTTGCACCGCGTTCTCTTGCGCGACCGACGGCGACTTCGCTACCCCTTGGTGGGCCCTCGGGTTGCGCCGCACCGCGCCCCGGTCTGTCAGCCTTGCGGCACGGTTTGCCGACGGCTGCGTGCCCATGGGCCGCGCCCGCCCGTGCGGGCCGCGGGCCCTGAGCTTGCTTCGCCGCCAAGGGTGAGCGAACCCCCGATGCTGCCGCTGCTCGCCGATCCGCCGGCTGCACCGGCGCCGTCCGCCCGACGCATGGCTGCATGGAAGATTGCGCTCTTGACCACCTTGGCGCTTGCCGTCGCCGGCGCGCTGGCCGGTGCGGTCGTCGTCTTCGGTGGGCTCTACAACGTGGCGGCGACCGCGCCGCACCTGCAGCCGACCTATTCGCTGCTGGAAAGGGCGATGCGCAGTTCGGTGCGCCTGCGCGCGGCCGGCATCGAGGTGCCGCCGCTCGACTCGCCGGTCCTGGTGGAGCGCGGAGCCGCCTGCTTTCGCGATCACTGCGTGCAGTGCCACGGAGCCCCCGGTGTGGCGCCTCACGACTTCAGCAAGAGCCTGCAGCCGGTGCCCAGCTCGCTCATCAGCGCACCGCGGGAGTGGCGCACGCGCGAGCTGTACTGGATCACGCGGCACGGCATCAAGATGAGCGGCATGCCGGCCTGGGAGTTCCGGATGGCCGACGCGGACATGTGGGCCGTCGTGGCGTTCGTCCGGCAACTGCCGATGCTCGGCACCGCGGCCTATTCGGAGCGGATGGGGTCGGTGGCCGGCTTGCGGTGCGACGCCCGGCCGCAGGCCGCGGCCAGCGAAGCGGCTGACTCATTGGCCGGCAATGCCGGGCGGGGCCGCGTTGCGCTGCTGCAGTACGGCTGCACGGCCTGCCATGCGATTCCGGGCGTCGCGGGCCCCGACATCCACGTCGGCACGCCCCTGGCCGGTCTGGGCGAGCGTGAATGGATCGCCGGGCGGCTGCCCAACAACACCGAGAACCTGGTGCGATGGATACGCGAGCCGCAGCGCGTGGACCCCGCCAGCGCCATGCCCGACATGGGCGTCACGCACAAGGATGCGCGCGACATGGCGGCTTACCTCGGCAGCTTGCGCTGACGCCGTCCGCGCCGCGCGCGCCGCATACGCACGCCTCCTCCATGGGCCGGCTTCTGTACGCTTGCGCAGCACCTGTAAGAGCCTCCCTACAGACCGCGAGGCCGCGTGCCGACAGACCCGTTGAGCGCTTTCGCAGACAGTGTCCTCACCGCAAGGCGCTCCTGCCGTGCGATGCATGAACCGCAAGGAGATTCACCATGAACAAGGACCAGATCAAGGGCCGCGTCGATGAGGCTGCCGGCAAGGTCAAGGAGAAGACCGGCGATGCCTTGGGCAACAAGCGCATGGAAAACGAAGGTCGTGCCGACAAGGTCGCGGGCAAGACGCAGGCGGGCTACGGCGACGCCAAGGAAAAGACCAAGGACGCGATCGACAAGCTTTGAGTTGAACGCTCGCAGGCGCAGTGCGCCGGCGAGCGGTTTGTTCCGCGCGAGCTAATGCAGCTCCTCCGCCGCCGACGCGGTTTGCACGCGGTCCGCCGGTGCTTCGAACGGGCTGAGCGCGGCGAGTTCAGGTGCATCGTGCACCTTGCCTGCGTTCCGGCCAGAGCGTCGGTTAGCTGCGAGTTGCCCGCCGAGGGCCAGTCCGATGGCGAACGCCCCGTACACCAGGCCCAATCCCGTTCCCGACAGGCGTCGTTCGAAGCCGGGCGCCAGACGTTCGGGCACGGCGCGCAGATCGACCACCGCGGCAACGGCCGTGGCGAGCCCGGCGTTGCGCAGCGTCTTCAACGGGTCGGCGCCGGCCTGCGGCGCAGCGACCTTCTCGTACAGCACGGCCCAGAACCAGCTCGATGCGAGGTGCAAGGCGAGGCCGGGCACCGTGTAGCGCACGCTCGGCCGGTTCTTGCGCAGCGCCCTGTCGCCCCACACGATGTGGCTGGGGGCATTGATCGGCGCCACCGCGCTGCCGATCTCGCGCCGCCCGCACAGCGCCAGCATGGCGAGCGAGCCCGCGGCTGCCGCGCCGCCCGAGAACCGCGCGTCGGCGGCTGCGTCTTGCCAGGTCTTCATGTCGTCCGACTCCTTCCTCGGTCGCGTTGCGCCGGGTTCGCCAGCAAGGGGCAAGCCTCATTCCGCGCCGGAGCTTCGCTTGCGCGCAGCGGGGGGCGAGCGGCCCGCCCCGAGCGGGGTCGCCGCCTTGTCCCGTCCCGCCTGCGCTGCAGGCGTCTCGACCACGCGCTCGACGTACAACCGTTGCACCAGGATCATCACGATCACCATCATCGGCGTGGCCACCAGCACGCCGATCGGACCGAACAGCACCGCGAACACCAAGGTGGCGATCAGCCCGAGCACGGGGGGCAGCCGCACCGCCCAGCGCTGAATGAGAGGCAGCAGCACGAACTCCTCGAGCTGCTGCACCGCCAGCATCAGCAGGCCTGCCTGCAAGGCCTTGTCCGGCCCCTGCCCGAAGGCCAGCAGGATGATCAGTACGCCGGACGTCACCGCGCCGAAGAAGGGCACGAAAGCGAACAGCCCGGCGATGACGCCCAGCCCGAGCGCCAGCGGCATGCCCAGCAGTGCCAGACCGATGCTCGTGAGCGTGCCGATCGCCAGCATCGACAGGCCCTGACCGAGCAGCCAGCGCGACAGGCCGTGCCCGGCAGCGCGCAGCGCCTCGTCGACCGGTCGCCGTTGCTCCAGCGGCAGCAGTTGCAGCAGCCCGCGCCGGTACAGCGCCGGGTCGGCGGCCAGGTAGATGCCGATCACCACCACCAGCAGCGCGCCGCTGATCGCACCCAGGGTCATCGTCGCGATGCTGGCCACGCGCGCCCAGAACTCCTCGCCGCCCTTGGCGTTGCTCCACAGCTCGATCAGGGTCTCGCCGAAGGGGCGGCCCTGCAGCCATTGCCGGGCGGCGTCGAGTGCGCGCGGAAACGCCTCGCGCACGTTGGCCACCTGCTCCGCGACGGGCTCGCCGATCAGCCAGACGGCCAGCGTCACGGCTGCGATCACGATCACCACCGTGAGCGCCAGCGCCACGCGGGCCGGCAGCCTGAGGTGCTCCTGCAAGGGCTCCGCGAGCGTGCGCAAGGCGGTGGCCAGCAGCACGGCCGCGAAGGCGAGCACCAGCACGTCGAGCAGCCGCCACACCAGCAGGGCCAGCGCGACGATGGCCACCGCCGCAACGACCCGCGCGAGAAAGGACTGCGGAGCAGCGTTCATGGAACGTTCCCGGGTGCGCACAGCGTGCGCTGCCGCACGAAAACCTGCGACCCTGCTCGGCCTGCCGGCAATGCGCGCGCCGGAACTTCCGCGCGCAACGAAGAACACAATCCGCCTGGCTCGCAAGGAGACACCCGTCGCCGGTGCCGACCGCCTTGCGCTTCTTCCACGCTTCCCACCTGACACCGCGTATGCGCAGATCCATCGCACTGCTGTTGTGCCTGGCCGGCCTGAGCGCCTGGAGCTTCGCGGCGCGCGCCCAGTCGCCCGGCGCCCGCGCCGCGGAGCAGACCGCAACGGCCACCAGGCCCACGCACCCGGCCGTCGTCGTCGATCCGCGCTGGAAAGACAGCTTCGACGGCTTTGCCGCCGCGGACAGGACGAACGCGCCACCTCCGGGCGGCGTGGTCTTCGTGGGCAGCTCCTCGATCCGCCTGTGGGACGGCCTGGAAACGCAGTTCAGCGAGTTGCCGGTGATCGTCAAGCGCGGCTTCGGCGGCTCGCGCATGCTCGACTGCACGCAGCACCTCGAGCGCCTGGTGCTGCCCTACAAGCCACGGCTGGTGGTGGTGTACGCAGGCGACAACGACCTCGCCGAGGGCCGCTCGCCGGAAGACGTGCTGGCGAGTTTTCGCGCTTTCGTCGAAGGCGTGCAGCGCGAGCTGCCGCAAACGCGCATCGCCTACCTGTCGATCAAGCCGAGCCCGCTGCGCGAGGCCCTGATGCCCAAGATGCAGGCCGCCAACAAGCTGATCCGGCGCTACAGCCAGGATCGCTCGCGGCTGGACTTCATCGACATCCACACGCCCATGCTCGGCGCCGACGGGCGCCCGCGCGCCGAGCTGTTCGCCGCCGATGCGCTGCACCTCAACGCGGCCGGCTACGCGTTGTGGAAGGAAGTCATCGCGTCGCATCTGCACCTGCCCGAGACCGGCGCCGCCGCTGCCGCCGCGACCACCGCTCCTTGACGGCCGCGGCGTAGCGGTCGATCCGCTGGCTGATCAGCGCCACCGCGTACATCGCGGCGAAGCTCGCCACGAGGATCACCGCATCGACATACAGCGGCCGCTGCGGCGAGACGGCGCCGAAGCTCACCAGCGCCAGCAGCACCAGCACGAGATGCGCGCAGAACACCGGCAGCGAAGCCGCGCCCATCACCTCGAGCCACGTGAGCCGCGGCAGCCGGTCCAGCAGGCGCGGGCCGTAGTGCATGGCCAGCACCAGCAGCGCGAAGAAGTTGATGAGCCGCAGCGGCCCGACGTGCCACTTGTCGAACAGCAGGTTCAGCGCGGCGTTGCCGCCGAAGGGCGCCTGGCCCACCGCGTGGCGCCAGACGAAGGTGCACACGGCGAAGACGAGCACCGCCAGCACCAGCGGGCGGGGAAAGCGAGTTTCGGCCTCGGGGTGCTGCGCCGCGCTCGAGCCCATCCACAGGCCCAGCACCCACAGGAACTGCCAGCCGAAGATCTCGAACGAGCCGTAGGCCCTGGGCGGCACCGTCTGCAGGCCGCTCAGCGCCACGCCCAGGTCGTAGAGCCGGCTGCCCAGATCGAACTGCGCCAGCAGCCACAGCAGCAGGCTCGCCGCCATGATGCCCACCCACCCTCGCGACACGCCGTGCGCGAGCACCAGCGGGCTCACCAGCATGAACACGATGTAGATCGGCAGGATGTCGAACAGCGGCGGGTTGTACACGAGCAGCAGCGACGCGATGAAGGCCGTCAGCGGCTCCCTCAGGAAGAAGCCCATCAGCCCCTTCACCTCGTCGCGCTCGAAGCTCATCCCCAGCACCGCGATGAAGCTGAACAGGAAGAACAGCAACGCCGCCTGGCAGCCGTAGATCTTCAGCGCGCGCATGAAGAACGCCTGGCGCATGGCGGGAATGCCGTCTTTCAGGGCACGCCGGGTGTAGACCATGCCGGCCATGTAGGCCGAGAGCATCACGAAGCCCTCGGCCGCCGAGACGAAGCCGAAGGGCTGGCCCGTCGGCGAGGACAGGCGCGTGGGCAGGTGCGTCAGCGCCATCAACACCAGCATGAGCCCGCGCGCGGCGTCGAGATCGACCCGGCGCTTCATGGGCTGTGCCGCGCGGGGGCGCGCCCCGCGTGCCCGCTCACAGCATTTCCTCCGGCGCAAACGGCGACAGCAGCTTCAGCGTGAACCGCAGCAGCGGGCTGGCCTCGGGCTCGGTGCGCAGCGTGGCCGGCTCGGGCTCGGCGCGGCTCCAGCGCAGGCCGCCGCCGTCATCCTCACCGCCCGGCGTCACGTGCCAGGCGCTGTGCCGGCTCACCTGCTCGAAGAAGCGCTGCATCTGGCGCGCGAGTTCGCGGCTGCGGATCACCAGGCCGATTTCGCTGTTGAGCTTGTCCGAGCGCGGATCCATGTTCATGGAGCCGACCAGCAGCGTGCGGCGGTCGATGATCAGCGCCTTGCTGTGCAGGCTGGCCTGCGAGGAGCCGAAGGAGCCGAGCCGGCTGCGCGGCGGCGCGTCGAGCTGCGGGCGCAGTTCGTACAGCTCGACGCCCGCTCGCAGCAGCGGCTCGCGATAGCGCGAGTAGCCGATGTGCACCACCGGCGCGTCCGTCGTGGCCAGCGAGTTGGTGAGCACGCGCAAGGCCACGCCCTTGCCTTGCAGGTCTTCGGCCAGCGCCACGCCGCGCGTGCCCGGCACGTAGTAGGGCGACACGACGATCACCTCGGCCGTGGCGCTGCGCATCAGCCGGTCCATGTCGTCGGCCAGGGTTTCCTGGCGCGTGGGGTCGTCCTCGCTGCTGATCTTGGAGGGCGTGTCGGCGATCACCGCCGCCGGCGCCCACACGAGATCGAGCCGCCTGGCGGCGATCTGGCGGGCCAGTGCGTTGGTGGCGATGCTGCGTTGCGCGGCGGCGGGCAGTTCGCCCGGCGCGGCCAGCGCGGCGGGGTTCGCGTCCGGATCGGCCGCTGCCGCGGCGATGGCGTGCACCGGGTAGGCCAGCGGATCGTTCCAGAAGCGGTCGAAGGAGCGCGACATCGCAGGCACCACCGGCCCGGCGGCGATCACGTCGAGGTCGACGAAGTTGCCCTTCTCGCTCTGCACGAAGTAGGCGTCGCCGAGATTGCGCCCGCCCATGATGGCCAGCGCGTTGTCGGCCACCATCATCTTGTTGTGCATGCGGCGGTTGATGCGCGCGATGTCGGTCAGCGAAGCCAGCACGCGCGTCACGGTGGAGCCGCGCCCGCCGGGCAGCGGGTTGTAGAGCCGCACGTCGATGTTGCGGTGCTCGGCCAGGCGCAGCAGCAGGCCGTCCTCGCCGGCGGTGTTGAGGTCGTCGATCAGCATGCGCACGCGCACGCCGCGCTCGGCCGCCGACTGCACGCGCGTGAGCAGCGCGCGCGAGGAAGCGTCGCCGCGGATCAGGTAGTACTGCAGGTCGAGCGTGCGCTCGGCGCTGTCGGCCAGCGCGGCCAGGGAGCCGAAGGCGTCTTCGCCCGACAGCAGCAGCCGAAAGCCCGAAAAGGACCCGTTCGGCGCGCTGCGCTCGATCAGCCGGCCGAGCGCGGTGGTGCGAGGGTCGGAGAGCGCGTGCGTTTCCGGTCGGTCGGCGGGCGTGGGCGGCAGGCTGGCGCAGCCAGCGAGCAGCAGCGCGGCGAACATCGCGAAGGGTCCCCGACGGCCGTGCGCCGCCGTGTCGCGCAAGGACTGCCGGCGAATCGGTAAACCGGGCAGCATCGGGCGGCAAGACTCTCCGGGCGCGACGGCGACGCCGGTCGCCGCGGATGCCCCCACTTGTCCGATGCACCCCATGTTCACCTCGATCCTTTGAATGACCGGCCCTCCCTACAGCGATGCCGCAGCCGAGGCCGCGGCTTTGCCGTGGCTTCGTGAGGCAGGCGCTCATGCAACCGTCGTGCCAGCAGCGGGGCACCGGGCACGCCGTTTGCCTGCCGACTCCATTCGCTGTACGACGAAGGACTGTTCATGAACGCAATCGACCTGCTGACCACTCAGCACCGGACCATCGAAACCCACATGGAGAAGCTGCAGGAAGCGGGCATGGAGAACTGGGACGCGGGCTTGTTCGCCGAGGTGGCCGACCATCTCACCGTGCACATCGCCTCCGAGGAGCAGGTGTTCTATCCGGCCGTGAAGGCCAGGCGCACCGAGGACATCCTGCTCGAGTCGCTGGAAGAGCACCTCTCGCTGAAGCGACTGCTCGCGGACCTGCTCGAACTCGACCCGGGCGAGCAGACCTTCGAGCCCAAGTTCAAGGTGCTGGACGAACAGACCGAGCACCACCACAAGGAAGAAGAGGAACACCTTTTTCCGAAAGTGCGCGTCGCCATCGACGAGGCGGAACTCGAGGCGCTCGGCGAGAAGATGTGCGCGCTGCAGAAGAACCTGCGCGGCGAGGGCGCGCCGCGCGAGGCGATCTCCGAGCAGACCGATCAGGCGGCGGAACTTGAATGACCACGCATGCTTGCGGCGGACCGACCGAAGCGGGTCCGCCACCCCGGGGGCCGATGACTTGAGCGCTGCCCGAATCCTCGTTGCCGACGACAACGTCGACGCGGCCGACACGCTGGCCATGCTGCTCGAGACGTCGGACTACGAAACCCGCACGGCCTACAACGGACAGGAGGCGGTCGAGTTGGCCCGGTCCTTTCATCCCGACCTGGCGATCCTCGACATCAACATGCCCGTGATGGACGGCTACGAGGCGGCCCGCCTTCTCAAGCGCCTCGTCGAACCCACGCCCATCCTCGTCGCCCTGACCGGACGCGGCCAGCCGGCCGACAAGGCCCTCGCGCAGGAGGCCGGGTTCGACATCCATCTGCTCAAGCCGACGGATGGTGGAGAGTTGTGCCGGCTGGTGGACAAGGCGTTGGCGGATCGTTGAAGGCAAGCGCCACGAGCATCGGCTCACCCGCACGATCCGCGCTCCGTCTCGGGCAGCGCGTGCAGCGACACCGGCTTGCAGGTGGGTGCCGCATGACGACCTTGTCCCGGGGCGACGGCTCGAGCGTCGGAGCCGACGCGGCGGAGAAGCGCTATTTGCCGGCTGTCTGGTGATAAGGCAGCAATTGCGCCACATCGACACCCTGGGCCCGCTGCAGATACCAGCGCTGCGCGTCGCTCGCCCAGTCGTCCGGGCTGTCGGCTTCGGCGGCGGGCAGGGCCGGCGGCTGCAGCTCCTGGATCGAGGCACCGGACGTCGCAGCGACGATGCCGTGCCGGGCGAGCCAGATCTCCGCCTTCTCGCTTTGGCTTCGAATGGTCATGCGGAACCTCCTTGGTGCTTGTTCAACAACGGCGCGATCGTGCGCTCTTAAGCAATCGGTGTTCCCAAGCGGGTCGACGCAAGGCGATTCGAGCGACGTTCCTTCAAGCAGCCGACCCGCTCATGGTTTAGTCTTTGTGCGCTGCAACATACGTGCAGTCACCCGACCCGCGCCGCCGCCGCCATGCCTGTCCGCCGCAAGCGCAGAACCTCTCCCTTCGCCGCCTACGGCCGGGCGATTTCGCAATGGGCGCGCCTGGCTGGTTCCAGCCTGCACGCCGGTCGGCGCGCGGTAGGCAGGGCGGTCGCGAAGCAACAGGCGGCGGCGCGGCAGAGCGTGCCCCTGGCGGGAGGCGGCTGGCTGAGCGGCCTGGCGGTCGGCCCTGCGGGCATGCGCCGCTACCGGCTATACCGGCCGCCGGATGTGGCCCTCGCCGAGCGCCGGCCGCTGCTCGTGATGCTGCACGGCTGCGGGCAGGACGCTCGCGGCTTCGCCCTCAGCACGCGCATGAACCGCATCGCGGCGCGCGAGCGCTGCTTCGTGCTGTATCCGGAGCAGGACCGCGGTGCGCACCCGCAGGGATGCTGGCACTGGTACGGCACGCGCAGCGGGCAGGCGCAGCGCGAGGCGGCCACGCTCGCGGCGGCGATCGACCAGGTGTGCCTGCTGTACCCGGTCGATGCGGCGCGCGTGGCGATCGCGGGCCTGTCGGCCGGCGCCGGCATGGCGGCGCTGATGGTCACGCGCGAGCCGGCGCGCTTTCGTGCGTTGGTCATGCATTCGGGCATCGCGCCCGGCGTGGCCGATTCGTCGGCGTCGGCCTTGAAGGCGATGCGCGGCGGCGCGCGTGCGCCCGCGATGCCGGCCTTGCCCGGCACCGCGCTGCCGCCCCTGCTGGTGATCCACGGCGATGCCGATCGCGTGGTGACCGCCGGCAACGGCGAGGCGGCAGTGCGATGGTGGGCTGCGCAAGCGGGAGCCTGCAGCCACGCGAGCCGCGTCGTTCAGCGCGGACAGCGGCACGCCATGACGGTCACCGACCACAAGCTCGGCAAGCGGCTCGTCGCGAGCCTGTGCCGCATCGACGGCCTCGGCCACGCATGGAGCGGTGGCGACGCGCGCCATCCCCACGGCGACGCGCGGGGCCCGGACGCATCGCGCATGGTGTGGGCCTTCGTGGCGCGCAGGCTCGAGGACTCGCCCTGAGCGGCGGCCGCCGCCGCACGGGCGGCCGCCGCCGCACGGGCGGCCGGCTCACCCGAGCGGCGCGGGCGGAGGCGCCGGATGCTCGGACTCGACGACCGCAGTGCGTGCGTCGAGCAGCTTGACGCACTCGCTCAGGCAGGCGATGGCATTGGCCATGCGGTCGAAGGCCTGGGCGGCGTCGCCGCCCTGGGCCGACCGAAGCGCGACCTGCAGGTCGGCCTGGGAGCGCTCCAGAAAACTGCCGATGGAAACGGGCATGGTCGATCCTTCTTGAAGCAGGGAACGGGAGTTCGCCCGGGCGTTGTGTCGCCGTAGAAGCGGCGGCAGGGACGTGGCGACAGGGACGTGCCATCGTAGGCAGCAAAGTGCGAGCCGGCCAGTAACCTGCGCTCGGCCGCGCAGGGGCCGCAGCTTGCGGCGCGTGCAAACGGATGCATCCTCGCGAGGCAAGCGCCGCCGGCGTGTTGCTGCCCGTGCGCCAGGTGGCGGGTACATCGCTTGCTGCAGGGTTTGTTTTCATGGCCGCTGGTGGCCGCGCGCAAGGAGTTCAGCAATGAAGCAGACCGTCGTTGGCGTGTTCGACCGGATCGACGCGGCGCGGCAGGCGGCCGACCGTCTGGGCGTGAGCGGCTTCGGAGAGGGCAGCGTGCACGTGAGCGCCGCCTCGGGGCAGCAGGCCGAGCTCGCCGGCCTCGCGTCGACCGACACGCGGCCCGAGGACAACGACGTCGGCGTGATGAGCAGCCTGCGCAGCTTCTTCGCGGAGGTCTTCGGCCCTGGCGAGTGGAGCCACCACCAGGAGTACGCTGAAGCGGTGCGCCGCGGCGCGGTGGTGGTGAAGGTCGAGGTGCATGACGAAGCCCGGCTCGACATCGCCCGCGAGACGCTGCAGTCGGCCGGTGCGATCGACATCGAGGAGAGGGTCGCCGAGTGGCGCGAAGACGGCTGGACCGCCGGCAACGATCTGCCCGGCGCACGGCCGCTCACCGACGGTGCGCCTGCAGGAGCAGCGCAGCCCCTCGCGTCGGCCTCGGCGCCGGCGACGCGTGCCGCTGGTCGAAGCCGCGTGCGCGTGTATTCGCACGGCGGCACGGGCGCCGGCGCGGCCGCCCCGAGCGGCGGCCCATCTCCCGAGCAGCGCGTGCTCGAACTGGGCGAACTCGACCTGCCGGAGGCCGGCGATGCGGCGCCCAGGGTCGATGCGCTCGAACTGCTGAGCGCCGATCACCGCAAGGTCCGGCAACTGTTTGGCGACTACGGCGACCTCGCGGAAAACAAGGCGCCGGCGGAGCAGCGCGAGCGGCTCGCCGAAAACATCTGCGTGCAGCTCACCATCCATGCCGCGCTCGAGGAAGAGATCTTCTATCCCGCCGCGCGCGCCGCGCTCATGCCCACCGATCTCGTCGACGAAGCGAGCGTCGAGCACGCCAGCGCCCGCGAGCTGATCGAGCGCATCCGCGCCATGGACGGGGAGGACGAGCTGTACGACGCCACCGTGCGCGTGCTCGGCGAATACATCGACCACCATGTGCGCGAAGAGGAAGACCAGCTCTTCCCCGCCGTGCGCGGCACCTCGCTCGATCTCGCCGAACTCGGGCTCGAGATGAGCGACCGCAAGGCCGAACTGCTCGCGCAGTTCGACAAGGAAACAAAGCTGCGGTGAGGCCCGCCGCTGCGTTGCGCGAACCGGCGGCCAATGCGGCCGACGGCGCGTGACGGCACGGCTCCGAAGCTCCCTGGCCGCGCGGCTCCCATGAGCTACCACCACACCGCCGGCGGCGAGCGCTTCGACTTCGCGGACCTGCGCACGCTGCTGGCGCGGGCCAGCCCCGCGCGATCGGGCGACCACCTCGCCGGCCTGGCGGCGGCGAGTGCGCGCGAGCGGGTCGCCGCGCAGATGGCTCTGGCGGAGCTGCCGCTCGTGCGCTTTCTCGAGGAAGCCGTCGTGCCCTACGAGGACGACGAAGTCACCCGCCTCATCCACGACACCCATGACGCCGCCGCGTTCGCTCCGGTGCGCCACCTCACCGTGGGCGATCTGCGCAACTGGCTGCTCGGCGACTCGGCCGACACCGCCGCGCTCACCGCACTGGCCCGTGGCCTCACGCCCGAGATGGCGGCCGGCGTGAGCAAGCTCATGCGCCTGCAGGACCTCGTGCTCGTGGCGCGCAAGTGCAGCGTGCGCACGCGCTTTCGCGGCAGCCTGGGCGAGCCCGGCCGACTGGCCACGCGCCTGCAGCCCAACCATCCGACCGACGACGCGAGCGGCATCGCGGCCAGCCTGCTCGACGGCCTGCTGCACGGCAGCGGCGACGCGGTGATCGGCATCAACCCGGCGACCGACCGGCTGGCGCAGGTCGTCGGCCTGCTGCGCATGCTCGACGGCGTGATCCGCCAGTACGGCATCCCCACGCAGTCCTGCGTGCTGACCCACGTGACGCAGACCTTGCGCGCGATCGACCAGGGCGCGCCGGTCGATCTGGTGTTCCAGTCGATCGCCGGCACGCAGGCGGCCAACCGGGGCTTCGGCATCGACCTGGCGCTGCTGGCCGAGGCGCGCGACGCGGCACTGAGCCTGCAACGAGGCGCGCTGTTCGAGAACGAAGCCGGCGCCTGCGTGCAGGACGGCGGTGCTTCAGAGACCGCGGACGCCGCGCCGGTGAAGGCCGCGCAGCCTGCGCGACAGCAGCGCGGCGCCAACGTGATGTATTTCGAAACGGGGCAGGGCAGTGCGCTTTCGGCCGGCGCCCACCACGGCTGCGACCAACAGACGGTCGAGGCGCGTGCCTACGCGGTCGCACGGCATTTCGAGCCGCTGCTCGTCAACAGCGTCGTCGGCTTCATCGGCCCCGAGTACCTGTTCGACGGCAAGCAGATCCTGCGCGCCGGCCTGGAAGACCACTTCTGCGGCAAGCTGCTCGGCGTGCCGATGGGCTGCGACGTCTGCTACACCAACCATGCCGAGACCGACGCCGACGACATGGACGCGCTGCTCACCCTGCTGGGTGCGGCCGGCTGCAATTTCGTGATGGGCGTTCCCGGAGCGGACGACATCATGCTGGGCTACCAGAGCACCTCGTTCCACGACGCGCTGTACCTTCGCCGCGTGCTGGGCCTGCGGCCCGCGCCGGAGTTCGAGGCCTGGCTCGAGCGCATGGGCATCGCACTCGCGGGCGCGCCGGGCTGGCTGGCCGAGGCCCTGCCGGCGCCTTTCCGGCATGCGCTGGAGCGGCTGCCGCCATGACGGAATGGGCGCGCATGAAGTTCCGGCCGGCCCTCACCCCAACCCTCTCCCGGAGGGAGAGGGGGCAACACAACCGCTCTCGCAAGGAGCCAGATAAAGCGGAGAGGGGTCAACACAACCGTTCTCGCACAGGGCGCGAGACCGCATTACTCCCTCTCCCTCCGGGAGAGGGCTGGGGTGAGGGCCAACGCAGCAGCACCATGCACCCGGGCAGGCACATCCGATGACCACAGCCAGCGACCCACTCGTCACCGCCACTCCCTGGCAATCGCTGCGCCGCTTCACCGCCGCGCGCATCGCGCTCGGCCGCGCCGGCATCAGCGTTCCGACGGTCGAGCAACTCGATTTCCGCCTCGACCACGCCCGCGCCCGCGACGCCGTGCACCTTCCCTTCGACACCGCGCTCATCCGCACCGGGCTCGAAGCACTGCACTGGCCGGCGCTCACGCTGCACAGCGCTGCGCCCGATCGCCGCGCCTACCTGAAGCGGCCCGATCTCGGCCGGCGACTCGATGACGACTCGCGCGCCAAGCTGGGCTCGCTGCATTCCGCCGGCGCACACCTTGCCGCCGCTTCGTCGCACGACATCGCCTTCGTGGTGGCCGATGGCCTTTCGGCACTGGCCGTGCACCGCCACGCGCTGCCGCTGCTCGCGGCGATGCAGCGGCTCGTGTGCGCGCCGACCTGGCGCGTCGCACCCGTGGCCGTGGTGCAGCAGGCGCGCGTGGCCATCGGCGACGAGATCGGCGAAGCGCTCGGCGCCGACCTGGTGGTGGTGCTCATCGGCGAGCGGCCGGGCCTGAGTTCGCCCGACAGCCTGGGGCTGTACATGAGCTGGGCGCCGCGCGTGGGCCTGAACGACGCCGAGCGCAACTGCATCTCCAACGTGCGGCCCGAAGGTTTGGCCATCTCCGACGCCGCCGCGCAACTGCACCGCCTCTTGTGCGAGGCGCGTCGGCTGCGCCTCACCGGCGTGGGCCTGAAGGACGACTCCGCCTCGCTGCCTGGCGCGCCGGACGCCGCGCAGACCAACTTCCTGCTGGACGGCCCGCGCTTCGTGCCGGGTGCGGCGAAGGAAAGCGCGCCGTGCAGCGACCCGCCGACCGGGCCCGGCTGAAGTGCCCCCGCGCCGCCGCGCTCAGCTCACCCTGCGCAGGACGCCGCCCCGGCACCGGCCACGGGTCGCAAGGCATCGAGGTAGCAATCGACCAGCTCGGTGCCGGTTCGCCGCAGGTCGAAGGCACGGGGCTCCAGCAGCCAGAACTGGATGAGCCCGTCGGCCAGCGCCCACAAGCCGCGGGCCGCCGTGCGGGCCGAGCACCGCGGCGTGATGAGCCCCTGCGCCATAGCCGCCTTCAGGCATTTCTCCGCGCGCACGACCCACTGGTTGTAGCGAGTGAGGTGACGCTCGCGCACTGCGCTGAGCTCGTCCACATACTCGACCTTGTGCGTCGCGATCTCGAAGACCCTGCGGGTGCGCGGGTCGGTCACGGTCAGGCGAAATGCGCCCAGCACCCAGGAGCGCACTTCGGCGACCGGGTCGGCCGGCGTGCCGCCCTCCGGCTGGCGAAGCGCCTCGAGCGGCATGACGGCGCGGTTCATCATCTCGTTGAACAGCTCGGCCTTGTCGCGGAAGTGCCAGTAGATCGCGCCGCGGGTCACGCCGCAGGCCGAGGCGATGTGCTGCAGCGAGGTGCGCGACACGCCATCGCGCGCAAACAGTTCCTCGGCGGCGTCGAGGATGCTGTCGCGCGTGGCGAGGGCTTGCTCTTTGGTTCTGCGCGCCATGGGTTGCGCCCTGCGGGAGATCGATGAAGGAGTTGCCGGCGCAGGCCGGCGAAGGCGACATACATTCTATGCTGTATGTATACTGCCGCGCTGCAGCGCAACGCGAGGCATCGCAAGAATTTGAAGAACCACGCTGCCATCCCGTGCCCCCGCTGGCCGCTCTCGTCGTGAGCTGCCGCGTGGGGTGCGTTGCCTCTTCTTTCCGGCCGTTCGCGGCCTCAACCGAGCCGAGGACGCGCCCGTGATCCGTCGTGATGTGTTTGCCGTTTGCGCCGTGCGCAGACGGGGTCTTGCCGCCGTGGGCACGGCCGCACTGGCTGTGCTGCTGGCCGCCTGCGGCGCGAAGGACGGCGCGAGCGCCGCCGCGCCGCCCCAGGCTCCACCGCCTCAGGTGGGCGTGATCACGGTGGTGCCGCAGACCGTGGCGCTGCAGACGGAGCTGCCCGGCCGCGTGGAGCCGGTGCGCGTGGCCCAGGTGCGTGCGCGGGTGGACGGCGTGGTGCAAAAGCGCCTGTTCGAGGAAGGCAGCGAAGTCAAGGCCGGACAGGCGCTGTTCCAGATCGATGCCGCGCCCTACCGGGCCGCGCTCGACAGCGCGCGCGCCACCCTGGCGCGCGCCGAAGCCAATCTCACGCAGGCCGCGGCGCAGGCCAGGCGCTACAAGCCGCTGGTCGAGGCCAACGCGGTGAGCCGTCAGGAGTACGTCAATGCCGTGGCGGCACAAAAGCAGGCCGAGGCCGACGTGGCCGCCGGCAAGGCCGCCGTGCAGACGGCGGGCATCAACCTCGGCTATGCCACGGTCAACGCACCGATCGCCGGACGCATCGGCCGCGCGCTGGTGACAGAAGGCGCGCTGGTGAGCGCGGCCAGCGCCACGCAGCTCGCCACGATCCAGCAGACGCGCACCGTGTACGTCAACTTCACCCAGTCGGCCGGCGACGTGCTGCGCCTGCGCAAGCTGCTGGCCGCCGACAAGATCGAGCGCGCCGACGACGGTGCCGCGGTGGAGGTGCGCGTGGTGCTCGACGACGGCATGGAGCTCGAGCAGCGCGGCAAGCTGCTGTTCACCGACCTGACGGTCGATCCCAGCTCCGGGCAGGTTACCTTGCGGGCGCGCGTGCCCAACCCCGACGGCCTGCTCCTGCCGGGGCAGTACGTGCGCGTGCGCCTGTCGCAGGCCGCCGTGCCGGGAGCCGTGCTGCTGCCGCAGCAGGCGGTCACGCGCACCGGCACCGGCGACACCGTGCTGGTGGTCGGCCCCGACAACAAGCCCGTGAAGCGCACGGTGCAGATCCGCTCCTCGCAGGGCACGCAGTGGGTGGTGCAAAGCGGCCTGCAGGCCGGCGAGCAGGTGATCGTCGACGGCTTCCAGAAGATGCAGGCGCCCGACGCGCCGGTCGCACCCGTGCCCTGGCAGGGTGGGCAGACCGTCGCTGCCAACGGCGCACCGGCTTCGGCGCCGCCGGCGGCTTCGGGGGCGCAGACGGGCGCGCCGGCGGCGGCAGGATCGGTCACGCCCGCCGGCTCGGCGCCCGCCGGCCCCGCCGCCTCGGCGGCCGGCGGACGCAGCTAGGCGGAGCGCGCGATGTCCCGCTTCTTCATCGACCGGCCCATCTTTGCGTGGGTGATCGCGCTGTTCATCATGGTGATGGGCGCGACCGCCATCACGCAGTTGCCGATCGCGCAGTACCCGCCCGTGGCACCGCCCACGGTGGTGATCTCCGCCACCTACCCGGGCGCCTCGGCCAGGACGCTCGAGGAAAGCGTGGTGAGCGTGATCGAGCAGGAGATGAACGGCTCGCCGGGTCTCATCTATCTGGAATCGGTCAGCCAGGCCAACGGCACCGGCCAGATCACGCTGTCGTTCGCGCCGGGCACCAACATCGACCTGGCGCAGGTCGATGTGCAGAACCGGCTCTCGCGCGCCGCGCCGCGCCTGCCGCAGGCGGTGACGCAGCAGGGCGTGCGGGTGGACAAGGCGCGCTCGAACTTCCTGCTCTTCACGATCCTGTCGTCCGACGATCCGAACCTCACCCCGATCGCGCTGGGCGACTACGCCTCGCGCTCGGTGCTTCCCGAGATCCAGCGCATCAACGGCGTGGGCCAGGCGCAGCTCTTCGGCACCGAGCGGGCCATGCGCATCTGGATCGACCCGGCCAAGCTGGTCGGCTACGGCCTCTCGCCGGCCGACGTGACCGCGGCCGTGCGCGCGCAGAACGCGCAGGTGTCCTCCGGCACCATCGGCGAGCTGCCCAGCGTGCCGGGCCAGCAGATCTTCGCGACGGTGGTGGTGGAGGGCCAGCTCACCTCGCCCGAGGCCTTCGGCGGCATCGTGCTGCGCGCCAATCCGGACGGCTCGGCGGTGTATCTGCGCGACGTGGCGCGCATCGAGCTCGGCGGCCAGGCCTACGCCACCTCGGCGCGGCTGAACGGCAATCCCTCCACCGGCATCGGCGTGCAGCTCGCGCCCGGCGGCAACGCGCTGGAAACGGCCCAGGCGATCCGCACGCGCATGGACGAACTCTCGCGCTACTTCCCGCCCGGCGTGAAGTGGACCATCCCCTACGACAGCTCGCGGTTCATCCAGATTTCCATCGAGCAGGTGGTCATCACCCTGCTCGAAGCCGTGGCCCTCGTGTTCCTCGTGATGTTCCTGTTCCTGCAGAACATCCGCTACACCATCATCCCGACCATCGTGGTGCCGGTGGCGCTGCTCGGCACGCTGGGCGTGCTGCTCGCCCTGGGCTTCTCGATCAACGTGCTCACCATGTTCGGCATGGTGCTGGTCATCGGCATCGTGGTGGACGACGCGATCGTGGTGGTGGAGAACGTCGAACGCATCATGAGCGAGGAGGGCCTGCCGCCGCTGCAGGCCACCCGCAAGGCGATGGGCCAGATCAGCGGCGCCATCATCGGCATCACCGTCGTGCTGGTCTCGGTGTTCGTGCCGCTGGCATTCTTCGCGGGCGCGGTGGGCAACATCTACCGGCAGTTCTCGGCGGTGATGGTGGCCTCGATCCTGTTCTCGGCCTTCCTCGCTCTCTCGCTCACGCCGGCCTTGTGCGCCACGCTGCTCAAGCCGGTGGAGGCGGGGCACAAGCATGCCAAGGGCGGCTTCTTCGGCTGGTTCAACCGCGGCTTCTCCCGCACGGCCAGGGCCTACGAAAGTGGCGTGGCGGGCATCCTCAAGCGCACCGGACGCGCGCTGGTCGTGTACGCGCTGCTGGTGGCCGTGGTGGGCCTCATGTTCCTGCGCCTGCCGACCTCCTTCCTGCCCAACGAGGACCAGGGCAACATCATCGTCAACGTGCAGTTGCCGCCGGGCGCGACGCAAAGCCGCATGCTCGAGGTGATGAAGCAGACCGAAGCCTTCATCCTCGAGCAGCCCGAAGTCCAGAGCATCGTGTCGGTGCTGGGTTTCAGCTTCTCCGGCAGCGGGCAGAACGCCGGCCTGGCCTTCGTCACGCTCAAGCCCTGGGACGAGCGCGAGGGCGACGGCGAATCGGCGCAGGCGCTGGCCGGGCGCACCACCGGCGCGCTGCAGAGCGTGCGCGATGCCTTCATCTTCGCGGTGAGCCCGCCGCCGATCCCCGAACTCGGCCGCGGCACGGGCTTTTCCCTGCGGCTGCAGGACCGCGCGGGCAACGGCAGCGAGGCCTTGCTGGCCGCGCGCAACCAGCTCATCGGCCTGGCGTCGAAGAGCTCCGTGCTCTCGGGCGTGCGCCCCGAAGGCCTGGAAGATGCGCCGCAGGTCCTGCTCGACATCGACCGCGCCAAGGCCAATGCGCTCGGCGTGCCTTTCGAGGCGATCAACGCGGCGATCTCCACGTCGCTGGGCTCCGTGTACGTGAACGACTTTCCCAACAAGGGCCGCCTGCAGCGCGTGATCGTTCAGGCCGACGCACCGGCGCGCATGCAGCCCGACGACCTGCTGGGCATCAACGTGCTCAATCGCGACGGGCAGCCGGTGCCTTTGTCGGCCTTCGCCAGCACGCGCTGGATCACGGGGCCGATGCAGACCGTTCGCTACAACGGCTACCCGGCTGCGCGCGTCACCGGCGATGCCGCGCCCGGCTACAGCACCGGCCAGGCGCTCGACGAGATGGAGCGGTTGGTGGGCCAGTTGCCGGCGGGCTTCGCGTTCGAGTGGACTGCGCAGTCGCGCGAGGAGAAGCTTTCGGGCGCGACCGTGTTCATCCTGCTCGGCTTCTCGCTGCTGGCGGTGTTCCTGAGCCTGGCGGCCCTCTACGAGAGCTGGTCGATCCCCGCCGCGGTGCTGCTGGTGGTGCCGCTGGGCGTGATCGGCGCGCTCACCGGCGCGCACCTGCGCGACATGCCCAACGACGTGTACTTCAAGGTGGGCCTCATCACCATCATCGGCCTGTCGGCCAAGAACGCGGTGCTGATCATCGAGTTCGCCAAGGACCTGCACGCGCAGGGCAAGGGACTCATCGAGGCCACGCTGGAGGCGGCGCACCTGCGCTTTCGGCCGATCATCATGACCTCGATGGCCTTCATGCTCGGCGTGTTGCCGCTGTTCATCGCCTCGGGCGCCGGCTCGGCCAGCCAGCGGGCCATCGGCACCGGCGTGCTGGGCGGCATGGTGTCGGCCACCGTGCTGGCGGTGCTGTTCGTGCCGGTGTTCTTCGTGGTGGTGCGGCGCATCTTCAAGGGCAGCGAGCGCCAGCGGCGCATGTACGCGCACGACGTCGATGACGATGCGCTGCCGCAGCGGCCGGTGCCGAAGGGAGGCCCGGTATGAGCAAGGCGCGCCGCCTGTATTACCCCCTCTCCCTCTGGGAGAGGGTCGGGGTGAAGGCCAGCCGGCACCATGCCGTGGCCCTGCCGCGCAAGATGGCCCGGCCGGCCCCTCACCCAGCCTCTGCCCGGAGGGGAGAGGAGGACGACCGGGACGAGCTGCGTCCGTGGCGCCTGGCGACGGTGATCGCCGCGACCTTGCTCGCCGGCTGCATGTCGCTGGCCCCCGAGCACGAGCGGCCCGCCGCGCCCGTCGCGGCCACGTTCCCCGGGGAGGAGACGGTTGCCGTTCCCGCGGCAACGTCGGCCGCCGACCTGCCCTGGCAGGAATTCTTCGCCGACCCGCGCCTGCAGCGCCTGATCGAGCTCTCGCTGCGCAACAACCGCGACCTGCGCGTGGCCGTGCTGTCGATCGAGCAGGCGCGCGCGCTCTACCGCATCGAGCGCGCCGACCGGCTGCCCACGCTCAACGCCGCGGCCAGCGCGACCCGCCAGCCGCTCGGCGCGGGCGGTGACATCAGCAGCCTGTACACCGCGGGCCTGGCGGTCACGGCCTTCGAGCTCGATCTCTTCGGCCGGGTGCGAAATCTGAGCGAAGCCGCGCTCGCGCGCTACTTCGCCACCGCCGAGGCCCGCAAGGCCACGCAGATCAGCCTCGTCTCCGCGGTGGCCAACCTGCACCTCGCGCTGCTCGCCGACGACGCGCTGCTCGAGCTGACCCGGCGCACGCTGCAAACGCGCGAGGAGTCGCTGCGCCTGACGCAACTGCGCTTCGAGGGCGGCGTGGTCTCGGAGCTCGATTTCCGCCAGGCGCAGTCGCTCGTGGAGAGCGCTCGCGCCACGCTCGCGCAGCAGCAGCGCCAGCGCGCGCTCGACGAGAATGCGCTGGTGCTCGTGGTCGGCCAGCCCCTGCCCGCCGATCTGCCCGCTGCAGACGGACTCAGCGGCCTCGCCGCCGCCTCGCTCGGCCCCGAACTTCCGGCCGGCCTGCCTTCGGATCTGCTCGTCAACCGGCCCGACATCCGCCAGGCCGAGGAACTGCTGCGCGCAGCCAACGCCAACATCGGCGCGGCGCGCGCGGCCTTCTTCCCGCGCATCACGCTGACCGGCAGCGCCGGCGTGGCGAGCGACGAGCTCTCGGGCCTTTTCAACAACGGTGTCGCGGCCTGGTCCTTCATTCCGCAGATCGTGCTGCCGATCTTCGATCACGGCCGCAACCGCGCCGGGCTCGAGGTGGCGCAGGTCGATCGCGACATTGCGGTGGCGCAGTACGAGCGCACGGTGCAGGTGGCCTTCCGCGAGGTCGCCGATGCGCTCGCCGGGCGCGCCACGCTGGGCGAGCAGGTGCGCGCGCTCGAGGCGCAGTCGCAGGCCGAGGCGCGGCGCTTCGAGCTCTCCGACCTGCGCTACCGCGCGGGGGCCGCCAGCTACCTCGACCTGCTCGACGCGCAGCGTTCGCTGTTCGCAGCGCAACAGGCGGCGTTGCAGACGCGGCTGGTGCAGTTGCAGAACCGGGTCACGCTGTACAGCGTGCTCGGAGGCGGCTGGCAGGAGCCACCGGAACCGCTGGCGGCCAACTGACGCGTTCGCTCTCCCTTGCAGAAGGGATGCCGGGGCGTTTCAGCTTTGTCGACGCGGGCCGGGCAAGCGCGTCAGTAAAACAAATGTCGAAATTGCGAAACGAAGATCGACTTTCCTAAGAATCGAAAGATCTTCGGGGTTGACGCGAAGTACGCGCGCTCCGACTCTCGATGAAGCCCCGCGCGCTGGCTGAACGTCCCATGGTGCCGGGCCTTTCACAGAATCGAGAGGAGACAGATCATGATCCGTCGCTACCTTCTGTCCGGCGCAGCGCTGCTGTTGCTGTTCGCTGGGTTGATCTCGTTGCAGTTCCAAGCCGAGGCCCGGCGCGATGAGCGGCCCCGCTTCGTCGTGGACGCGCAATGGCCCAAGCCGTTGCCGAACAACTGGCTCCTGGGACAGGTCGCCGGTGTTGCGGTCGATCGCCACGACCGGATCTGGATCGTGCAGCGGCAATCGACGCTGACCCCGGACGAGCGCGGCTCCGATCCGGCGCCCGGCGATCCGGTGCGCTCCGATTGCTGCAACCGGGCTCCGGCCGTGATGGTGTTCGACCGCGAAGGCAGGCTCCTCAAGGCCTGGGGCGGCGCGGCCGATCCGGGCTTTCTCACCACGCGCTGCACGCCGGCCATGGGGTGCGAGTGGCCCACGAACGAGCACGGCATCTACGTGGACCACTTGGATTACGTCTACATCGCCGGCAACGGCGGCGCCAACCACCAGGTCCTGAAGTTCACGAACGACGGAAGTTTTGTCTATCAGATCGGGAAGTCCGGGCTGACCGGCGGTAGCAACGACACCAACGGCGGGCCGGGCGGGCGACCCCTGCTGGGGCAGCCGGCCGACATGGAGGTCGACCCGCTGACCAACGAGCTCTACATCGCCGACGGCTACCAGAACAAGCGCGTGATCGTCGTCGATGCCGCCACCGGCTTGTACAGGCGCCACTGGGGCGCTTACGGCAACGTGCCGATCGATGCCGACCCGGGCCCCTACGATCCGAATGCGGCTCTCGCAACGCAGTTCCGCAACCCGGTGCACTGTGTGCGCATTGCCGACGACGGGCTGGTGTACGTGTGCGACCGCGTGAACAACCGCTACCAGGTCTTCCAGAAGAACGGCCAGTTCGTGCGTGAGGCCTTCCTCGCGCGCGAGACGCTGGGCAACGGCTCCATGTGGGACATCGACCTTTCACCGGACCACGCGCAGCGCCACCTCTACAACGCCGACGGCGAGAACAACAAGGTCTGGGTCTTCAACCGCGCGACCGATCAGGTCATCGACAGCTTCGGGCGCAACGGTCGTTACGCGGGTCAGTTCCACTGGGTGCACAACCTTGCGGTCGACTCGCGCGGCAACATCTACACGGCAGAAGTGGACACCGGCAAGCGGGCCCAGAAATTCGAGCGGACCGACCGGTCGTCCCGCGGTCGTGGCCATGACCGCGGTCACGGCCGCGGTCACGACCGTGACGACCGTGACGACGACCACCGCGGCCACAACCGCTAGGTCGAGCTTGAGGTCCGCCCTGGGCCGGGCGCGGCAGGCGCTGCTGTTCGCGGCAGCAGCGCTGCTGTCGCCGTTCGGCAGCCCTGCGCTCGCACACGATGTGGCGGGCGAGTTGCGGCTGCATGCCTTCGTGCAGGCCGAGGGCGACCGGCTGCAGGTGGTGCTGCGTGTGCCGCTGGAGTTGCTGCTCAACGTCGATCTGCCCAAGCGCGGCAACGGATACCTCGACCTGGCACGCATCGACGAAGCCTTCCCCCGGGCGCTGCGGGCAGCGGCAAAGGACATCGAATTCTTCGAAGACGGACAGCGGCTCGAGCCGACGCGCAGCGAGGCGCGCATCGCGCTGCCTTCGGACAAGTCGTTCCAGTCTCGTGAGCAGGCCGTCGCGGCGGTCCGCAGTTCACGGCTGCCTGTCTCGACCGACGTCTACTGGAACCAGGGCTACTTCGACGCCGTGCTGGAGTACCCCGTTCGCAACGCCTCAGCGAGCTTCGCGATCGATTTCCACGTTTCGCCCGGCCTGCGCGATCGCCTGAAGCTCGACTTGCGTTACGTCACGCCCTCGGGCGACGTGCGCCCGTTCGAGATCACCACCGGCTCGGGCCGCGTGCCGCTCGACCCCCGCTGGTTCCAGGCCGCGTTCACGTTCGTGCAGTCGGGCTTCGACCACATCCTGGGCGGCGCGGACCACCTGCTTTTCCTGGTCTGCCTGATCGTGCCGTTCCGCCGCGCCGGCTGGCCGCTCGTCGGCGTGGTCACGGCGTTCACCGTGGCCCACTCGATCACCCTCATCGCGGCGGCGTACGGATGGGTCCCGAGTGCCGGGTGGTTCGTGCCGCTGGTGGAGGCACTGATCGCCGCATCGATCCTCTACATGGCCATCGAGAACGTCCTGCGGCCCAACCTGCGCTGGCGCTGGCTTCTCACCGGTGCGTTCGGGCTCGCGCACGGCTTCGGCTTCTCGTTCGGGCTTGCCAATGAGCTGCAGTTCGCCGGCTCGCACCTGCTGCTCTCGCTGCTCGCCTTCAACATCGGCATCGAGCTCGGTCAGTTGCTGGTGCTGGCGCTGACCTGGCCGCTGCTCATGGTGCTGATGGCACGGGTCCCGCGCGGCGAGATCATCGTCGTTGCCGTGATCTCCGCCTTGGTTGGCCACGCCGCGTGGCATTGGATGACGGAGCGCCTGGAAGCGCTGATGCAGGCCGAGTGGCCGGTCGGTCTGTGGCCGCACGCCGTGTCCGCCGCGTTGATCGTGGTCGCCCTGCTGATGCTGGCCAAGGCACTGCAGCGCCACGCCCCGGCGCGGGCCTTGAGCCGTGCGGCCGTCCCCGAGCAAGGCGCCGGCGAACGCTAGGGCCTGTTAACGCTACGGGCGCGAGCCCTCCCGTAGCGTTAACAGGCCCTAGACGCGGCGTCGGTACTGCGTCGGCGTCATGCCGTAATGCCGGTGGAAAGTCGTCGAGAAATGCGCAGCCCTTGCGAAACCGCAGCGGCCCGCGATGACGGCGACGGTTTCATCGCTGTCGCGCAGCAACTCGCAGGCATGACCCAGCCTGCGCTCGAGCAGGTAGCGGTGCGGCGTGGAGCCGGTCGCGTACTTGAACGCGCGCACGAAGTGGTCGACCGACATCGAAGCCATCGCCGCCAGATGCTTCAGAGGGATCTCGCGGTCGAGATTCGTTTCCGCGAAAGTCACGACGCGAGCCAGGATGCCCGGACGCAGAGGGCTCACGTGCGATGAGCGGGCGATATCGGTTGCGCCGCCGGTGTGCTGGCTGACCAGGTGACGCAGGAGCAGACCCGACGTGCGTTCGAGGAAGTTGAGTTCGTCGGGCTGCCCGGCGCCCTCGCATTCCTCGTACTCCGCCACCAGGAGGCGGAAGAAGCTGTCCAGCCAGGAATCATGCAGGTTCATGACGGCCGGCATGATCGTGCCGTTCACCGCGCCGCTCGCAAGCACATGCTCTCGCATCGCCGCCGACGCGATGTAGAGATGCACGTGAACCACTTCGCTCGGTGCCTCGAACATCCATTGCACGGTTCGCCCTGCCGGCAGGAATGTGACGGTTCCGGCCTGCTGCTGCGCACTCATCCTGACCCCGTCGACCACGATGGTGGAAACGGCCCCGCCGCGCGCGCAGTACGACAGCAGGAAGTCCTCGAGTCGCGTGGGCTCGGACAGATGGGCCGCGCGGCGGCGCCAGCGTGCGGCGATGAGGCGCGGGTCCGTGCGGTCCACGGCAACGAAATCCGGCTCGGTCGCGCTGCTTCGCGCGACCAGCGCATAGGAACACGTGGACGGCAGCGCGGCGACGTCGAACTTGAGCACGCCTGTCTCCGGCTTTACGCAGGAATCGGCAAGTCCCGGCAGGTCAAGTGAACGTCTCGATCCGTACCGCCGCGTCCCTGGTCGTCCCTTCGCCGACCTTGATCGACGTGTCGGGCCGTTCGTAGGTCCCGATCAGGCAGCCGCTCGCAAGCGCACGGTCGCGCAGCGCGTCGAGCACGGCATCGCGTCCCGGCGTGCCGGAGAACGCCTCGCCTTCGGCCAGCGCGAAGATCTGGAACGCATAGCGATGCACGCCGTGCCCCGGCGGCGGGTCGGGCGGCAGCCAGCTCTTGCCGAGGTAGGAGTTGCGGCCCGTCTTCGGGCCTTCGTCGTCGCTCGTGAGCGCGCCCTCGGCCAGGCCCGTTTCGTGCGGGCTGATGTCCACGGCGATCGCATGCACCAGCGGTTGCGGCGTGGGCGCGTCGGCATCCTCGACGATCAGCACCAGCGAGCGAGCCGCGACCGGCACGCCGCTCCAGGCGAGCGGCGGCGAATGGCCGGGGCCGTCGGCGGTGTAGAGCGCCGGGATCGGCGCATGGTCCGCGAAGGCCAGGCTGGTGAGCGTGATGGCCGCCGTGCCGCCGCGCAGATCGAGTTGACGGTAGGCGGTCTTGTCGATCCCGGCGCGCTGTTCGCGCAGGGCGTGGCCGACGACGTCGGGCAGTTTCTCGAGCATGGTGTGGTCCTCCGTGAAGGCAAGGTCAACACCGAATGCAGCAGGGGGCGTGCCTGTGAGGCGGCGACAGGCCGCGCAGGCGACTTGTCGAACGGCTCTCCTTCATCCAGTTCAGCGACCGCAGGCGGCCCGTTCGCGGGCCGTTGCCGAAGAAAAGCGGGGCCGGCGCTCGTCGCGTCGGCCCCGCTTCCTGTTTCACCGGCCCGCCCGGGCCGGGCGCATCACCCCAGGTTCACCGGAACGAAGATCTTGTTGTCTCCGCGTTGCACCAGCAGGGCCACGCTCTTGGGCTCCTTCTCGAGCACGCTTTTCACCTGCTCGATCGACTCCACCGGCTCGCCGTTCACCGACAGCAGCACGTCGCCGCGCTGGATCCCGGCGCGTTGCGCGGGGCCACCGACGCGCTCGATCAGCATGCCGCCGTCCTTCACCTTCGCGGCCTGCCGTTCCTGCGGCGTGAGCGCACGCAGGGCCAGGCCGAGCTGGCCGCCCTCGGCGGGCGCGCCCTCGGCGCTGGCGACGGCCTGGTCTTCCTCGAAGGCGCCCAGCTTCGCGTCCACCGTGGTGAACTGGCGGTCGCGCCAGACCTTGAGTTCGACCGTCTCGCCCGGCGTGGACATGCCGATCACGCTGGACAGTGACCCCGAGCGCACGATCGGCTCGCCATCCACGGCGGTGATCACGTCGCCCGGCTTCAGGCCGGCCGCCGCCGCGGGGCTGTCGGGCGCCACGCTGGCCACCAGCGCGCCGTCGGGCGTCTTCAGGCCGAAGGACTCCGCGAGTCCCTGGTTGACGTCCTGGATGACCACGCCCAGCCGCGCGTGCGAGGCCTTGCCGGTGGCCACGATCTGGTCCTTGACCTTGAGCGCCACGTCGATCGGGATCGAGAAGCTCAGGCCCTGGTAGCCGCCCGTGCGCGAGTAGATCTGCGCGTTGATGCCGACCACCGCGCCGCTGCCGTCGAAGAGCGGGCCGCCCGAGTTGCCGGGGTTCACCGCCGCGTCGGTCTGGATGAACGGCACCACCGAGGAGTACTCGCCCGGCAGGGTCCGGCCCTTGCCGCTCACGATGCCCTGGGTGGCCGTCTGCTCGAAGCCGAAGGGCGCGCCGATGGCCAGCACCGGGTCGCCGACCTGCAGCGAATCGGGGCTGCCCAGTCGCACGGTGGGCAGGTCCTTGGCCTCGATCTTGAGCACCGCCACGTCGGTCATCACGTCGGCACCGAGCACCTTGGCCGTGAACTCGCGGCGGTCGCTCAGCTTGACCCTCACTTCCTCGGCGTTGTGCACGACGTGCGCGTTGGTCAGGATCAGGCCGTCCTCGCTGACGATGAAGCCCGAGCCCTGTCCGCGCATGGGCGAGGGTGGGCCGTCCGGACTGCCGGGGCCGCCCGGCGGCATGCCGCGGAAGAAGGGCGCGAAGGGGCTGTTCTCGAAGCCCGGCGGCAGCTTGAAGCCCGGCGGCAGGCCGCGCTCCGGGCCTTCGTCGCTGCCGGGCTTGCGGGTGCTTTCCACGGTGATGCCGACCACCGCCGGGCCGGCCTGCTGAACGATCGCGCGGTAGTTCGGCACCGCGTCGGCGGACAACTGCGGCACCGGCTGGGCCGGCACGGTCGCCACCTGCACGGCGTTGGTCCGGACGGGCCGCGCCTCACCGGGGAGCCAGTCGTTCTGTATCGCTCCCGCGGTGCCGACGGCCAGAACACCGGCGGCGACGAGGGCGGCGCTGAGGGACTTCATTCGCATGCTGATCTCCTTTGTAGGGGACGCGGAGAAACTCCGCATGCGATGAAAGATAGGCGTCGCCGGTTAGGGCTCGGTTAGCGCTGGGTTAGGCAAAGATTAAGACGAGCGTCCGGCGCCGAGGTTGCAACGCACGCGATCCCGCCGTCACTGCGCCGATGCCGGGGACTCGCCTTGCCGCACCGGCCCGGTGGATTCGCGAACCACGAGTTCCACCTCCACTTCGGTGGCGGCCGGCACGGGCAGCTGTCCCAGCGCGGCGACGAGCCGGTCCGCGACCGCGTGCCACATCGTCTGCGTCGGCACGTGCAGCGTGGTCAGGGCGGGCCGGATGTGACGGGCCATCTCGAGATCGTCGAAACCCACGATCGACACGGCTTCGGGCACGGCGATGCCCATCCGGGCTGCCTCGAGCAGGGCGCCGAAGGCGAGCACGTCGTTGCCGCACACGATCGCGGTCGGCGCCGGTGTGGTGGCCATCAGCGCACGAAAGCCCTCGCGCGCTTCGGCCAGGCCGTACCGGCGCTCGACCAAATGCTGCGGCGCCAAGCCGACCCCGGCGTTCCCGAGCGCCTGACGCACGCCGGCCACGCGCGCTGCGGCCCGGTCGTTGTCGCGCACGATGCCCGCGAGCATGGCGATGCGCCGGTGTCCGAGGTCCAGCAGGTAGCGCACCGCCTGGCCGATCGCACGGGCGTTGTCGAAGCCGACGCAGACCATGCCGGGCGGCGGCGGGTAGGTCATCGCGTGAACGGTCGGCAACTCGCGCTGGCGCAGGAACTGCAGCAGCTGCGGGCTCTGCCCGACGCCGCACAACGCCAGCGCGTCGGCGCCGCGGGTGACCAGATTCATGGCCTGGCGCGCCTCGCTGTCCGGGTCGTAGCCGCTCGTGGCGATGAGCAGTTGCAGTTGCGCATCCGCCAGGCGCTGCTGCAATGCGTCGATCGCCTGCGCGAAGATGGCGTTGTCGATCGTGGGGAAGATCGCACCGACCGTCCCGCTGCGTTGGAGCTTCAGGGCGCGCGCGCCGGCGTGCGGCACGTAGCCCAGGCGGGCGACCGCCTCGATCACGCGGGCGCGCAGCGCGTCGCGCACCGAGGCCGGCTTGTTCAGCACGCGCGAGACGGTGGCCGTGGACACCCCCGCGGCCGCAGCGACGTCTTCGATGTTGGGCTGGGCCGGGTCCTTGGCTTGCATGGCTGCCAATGTAATCGCTTTCTGGGTATCAACCCCAAGGGGCGATCGGCCTCGCTGCAGGGAAATCCCCGACGCCACTCGCCTTGACGTGTTGTGGATCAGGGCAGATCATTGCTTCGTGTTGAAAACGATTACAACTGCACAGAAGCCTCTGGCAGGCGTGGCCGGAACGATCGGCGCGCTGGTGGCCGTGGTGCTGCTGTGGCATCTGCTCACCGCGGTGCTGGGCGTCATCTCGGCAGCCCGCTTCCCGACGCCGCAGGATGTGGGCGGGGCGCTCCAGCAGATCCTGGTGGACGGCTACAGCAACGGCCGCCTGCACGAGCACGTGCTGCGCAGCGTGCTGTTGGTGACCATGGGTTTCGCGGTGGCCTCGGCCATCGGCGTCGTGCTGGGCCTGGCGATGGGCGCCAGCCGCACGGTCGAGGCGCTGGTCAACCCGGTCTTCCTGTTGCTGCGGCCGATTCCGCCGCTGGCGTGGATTCCCCTGGCCATCGTGTGGCTCGGCCTGGGCGATGCGGCCAAGATGATGGTGATCTTCTTCGCCGCCTTCGTGCCCTCGGTCATCAACAGCTACGCCGGCGTGCGGCAGATCGACAGGCCGATCTTCGAGGCCGCCGCCATGCTCGACGTGAAGGGCTGGCGCTACTGGCGCGAGGTGCTGATTCCCGGTGCGATGCCGAGCATCTTCACCGGGCTGCGGCTGTCGCTTCAGGCCTCCTGGACCACGCTGGTGGCGGCCGAACTGGTGGGGGCCGTGGCCGGCCTCGGGCAGATCCTCAATCAGGCGGCGCAGGACATCTACCCCGCGATGATCCTGGTCGGCATGATCGCCGTGGCCGTGTGCGGCTGGCTGATGACGCTGGGCCTGGGCTGGCTCGAGCGGCGCGTCATGCCGTGGAAGGTGCAGTGATGCTGCAACCGCGCCTGCCTGCTGCGCAGCTTGCCCTGCTGACTTTCATCGGCGCGGCGGGCTTCCTCGCGGTGTGGTCGGCCGCGGCGCTGTCGGGCATGACCTCGCGCGACTTCCTGCCCGCGCCCTGGGACGTGGTGACGCGCTTCGCGCAACTGGTGGTCGAACCCTTCGCGGGCTTCACCTTGCTCGAGCACCTGTTGTCGAGCTTCCAGCGCTTCGCCGCGGGCTTCCTGATCGCCGTGGCGGTGGGCATTCCGCTCGGGCTGCTGATGGCCTGGTTTCCCTGGGTCGACCGCATCGTCGCGCCGGCCTTCGACGCGGTGCGCTTCGTGGCCCCGATCGCCTGGGTGCCGTTCGCCGCGCTGTGGTTCGGCACCGGCATCGGCGGGCCCGTGCTCATCATCTTCATGGGCGCCTTCCCGCCGGTGCTGATCAACACCTACCGCGGCGCGAAGAACGTGGACCGCAAGCACATCGAGGCCGCGCAGACGCTGGGCGCCAGCGACCTGCGTGCGATGACGCAGGTGCTGCTGCCGGCCGCCGTGCCCTCGATCGTGGCGGGCCTGCGCATCTCGGCCGGGCTGGGCTGGCAGTCGCTGGTGGGCGCCGAGCTGATCGTGGCCTCCAGCGGCGTCGGCTACCTGATGGTCAAGGGGCAGGCCTCGGTATCAACCGCCACCGTGATGAGCGGCATGGTGGCCATCGGCGCGGTCGGCATCCTGATCGACGTGGCGCTGCGCCGCGTGCAGCAGGTCATCGAAACCCGCCGCGGCCTCTGACGAGAACCAGGGAGACGACAAGTGGCCACCATCCATTTCAACGGCGTTGAGCGCGTGTTCAGCCAGAACGGCAAGAAGTTCGTGGCGCTGCAGGACGTGAACCTCGAGGTGCAGGACCGCGAGTTCGTCGCCATCGTCGGCCCCTCGGGCTGCGGCAAGACCACCTGCATGCGCATGGCGGCCGGCCTGGAGCATCCCACCGGCGGCACCGTGAGCGTGGACCGTGAGGTGGTGCGCAAGCCCGGCCCCGATCGCGCGGTCGTCTTCCAGGCGTTCGCGCTGTTCCCGTGGAAGACGGTCTGGGACAACATCGATTTCGGTCTCATCTCGCTGGGCATCGAAGCGGCCGAGCGCAAGCGCCGCATCGAGCACTACATCGGCCTGATGGGGCTCGGCGGCTACGAGCATGCCTATCCGCACCAGCTCTCGGGCGGCATGCAGCAGCGCGTGGCGATTGCGCGGGCCTACGTGCTCGACCCGAAGGTGCTGCTCATGGACGAGCCCTTCGGCGCCCTCGACGCGCAGACGCGCGTGGTGATGCAGGAAGAACTCGTGCGGCTCGCGCGCCAGCACCCGCGCACGGTGCTGTTCATCACCCACGCGGTGGAAGAGGCCGTGTACCTGGCCGACCGCATCGTCGTGATGACCGGCCGGCCGGGAACCATCCGCGAAATCATCGACGTGAAGGCGGTCCGCGAAGCCGAGCAGTGGGTGCAGCACGAGCGCATCGAGGACGTGATGGACCAGCCTTCCTTCGTCCACCTGCGCTCGCACGTCTGGAAGCTGCTGCGCGACCAGCACGGCGGCGAACTGCACTGACCTTTGATCACCGACCCACCGAAGGAGACGCACATGAAGATCAAGCTCGCCCTGGCTGTACTGAGCTCTGCGCTGATGGCCGGCGGCAGTGCGCAGGCGCAAGACAAGCTCGCCGAGATCAAGGTCAGCTACCAGCCCGCGCTGTACTGGGCGCTGCCGTTCTACGTCGCGACCGAGAAGAACTGGTGGGCCGAGGTCGGCCTGAAGCCGGAGTTCAGCACCTTCCCGGCCGGCGTGCCGCAGATGGCTGCCGCGGCGTCCAAGAGCTGGGATGTGGGCGGCGCGGGGTCCGTCCCCGCGGTGCTCGGCCACATGCGCTTCGGCATCAAGACGATAGGCCTGACGAACGACGAATCGGCCGGCAACGCCTTGCTCGTGCGCAAGGAGGTGGCCGACAAGATCGCCAAGGACCCGGCGTCGATCAAGGGCCAGACCATCCTGCTCACCGCCAACTCCACCGGCGATTACGCGGTGCAGTCGTGCCTGAAGAAGTACGGCCTCACCAAGGCCGACGTGACGATCAAGAACATGGGCCAGGCCGAGATCATCTCGGCGGTGTCGTCCGACAACGCCGATCTCGGCGGCCTGTGGGCGCCCAACATCTACACGCTGGAGGAGAAGGCGGGTGCGAAGGTGCTGTGCTCCGGCAAGGAAGGCGGCGTCATGGTGCCGGGCGCTTTGCTTGCCCGCGAGGACTACGCCGAGAAGAACCCGGAGAACGTGGCCAAGTTCCTGGCCGTCTATCTGCGCGCCTGGGAGTGGATGAACGCGAACAAGCCCGAAGCCATCCAGATGATGAAGAAGTTCTATGCGCAGGGCGGCGTGGTGATCAGCGAGGCGTCGATGATGAAGGAGTTCGACACGCGCCCGACCTTCGATCTGAAGCAGCAGCTTGCGGCCATGGATCGCTCGAAAGGCAGCTCCGACATGGACGCCTGGTTCAGCGACATCGCTACCTTCATGCGCGGCAGCGGCGCGATTCAGAAGGTGCCGAAGTCCGCCGACTACATCACCGACAGCTACATGAAGCGCGTGCAGGCCGACCCGAAGCTGCGCGAGTTCGCCAACCGCTCGCAGTAACCCGGCACTTCCCCTGGGGCGACTTCGGTCGCCTCTTTCGAGTGCCGGCTGTAATCGATTTCAGATCCGCCGGCCGAAGGCTGGAACACAGAGGAAGAACCATGGCCATCAACTACCTGAAAAAGGCGAGCAAGACGCCCGAGACCGAAACCGCCACGGCCCAGGCGGTGGTCACGGAGATGCTCACCGAGATCGGCGCGCGCGGCGAAGACGCGGTGCGCGCGTATGCGAAGAAGCTGGACCAATGGGACGGCGAGATCGTGTTGTCCCGCGCCGAGATCGACCGTCGCGCCGCCGAGGTCCCGGCGCAGGTGCGAAGCGACATCGACTTCGCGATCGAGCAGGTGAGCGCCTTCGCACGGGCGCAGCGCGAGTCGATGAGCGAGTTCTCGGTCGGGCTGCACCCCGGCGTCACCGCGGGCCAGCGCGTGCTGCCGGTGAACGTGGCCGGCTGCTATGCGCCGGCGGGCCGCTATGCGCACATCGCCTCGGCGTACATGGGCGTTGCCACGGCCAAGGCGGCGGGGGTCGGAACCATCGTCGCGTGCTCGGGGCCGTTTCGCGGCGGGCCGATGCACCCCTACCTCCTCTACGCCTTCGACAAGGCCGGTGCCGACGTGATCATGACGCTCGGCGGCGTGCAGGCGATCGCCACCATGGCCTATGGCCTCTTCACCGGCAAGCCGGCCGACGTGATCGTCGGGCCGGGCAACAAGTTCGTGGCCGAAGCCAAGCGCGCGCTGTTCGGCAAGGTCGGCATCGATGTCTTCGCCGGCCCGTCCGAGGTGGCGGTGATCGCCGACGAGAGCGCCGACGCCGAGATCGTTGCGAGCGATCTGGTCGGCCAGGCCGAGCACGGCCACGAGTCGCCGGCGTGGCTCTTCACGACCTGCAAGACCCTGGCGGAACAGGTGATGTCGCGTGTGCCGCAACTGATCGACAAGTTGCCGCCGACCGCGCGCGACGCCGCCGCCTGTGCATGGCGCGACTACGGCGAGGTGGTGCTGTGCGACACGCGCGAAGAGGTGGTCGGGATCTCCGACCGCTACGCCAGCGAGCACCTCGAAGTGCATGCGCTCGACCTGGACTGGTGGCTCGCGAACCTCACCTGCTACGGCTCGCTCTTCCTCGGCGAAGAAACCACCGTGGCCTATGGCGACAAGGCCAGCGGCCCGAACCACGTGCTGCCGACCAAGGGCGCGGCGCGTTACTCGGGCGGCCTGTCGGTGCACAAGTTCATGAAGACGCTGACCTGGCAGCGCATGACCCGCGCCGCCGCACGCGACATCGGCGAGATCACCGCACGCATCTCGCGGCTGGAAGGCATGGAAGCGCATGCGCGCACGGCCGACGACCGGCTGGCCAAGTACTTCCCCGGCGAGAACTTCGACCTCGGCGTGCCGGTCACGGTATGAAGCCCGGCGTGCTGTCCTCGCTGTTCGACCTGGGCGGCCGGCGGGCGCTGGTGACCGGTGGCAATGCCGGCATCGGTGAGGCGATGGCGCGTGCGCTCGGCCTGGCCGGAGCGCGCGTGCTGCTCATGGCGCGGCGCGAGGCCGAGCTGGCCGGTGCCGCCGGGCGACTGGCGGCCGAGGGCATCGATGCGCAATGGCTCGCCGCCGATCTCACCGACGCGGAATCGCTGCGTGCCACCGCGCTCGAAGCCGAGCGCCGGCTCGGCGGGGTGGACATTCTCGTCAACGCGGCCGGCGTGAACCTGCGCCAGCCGTTCGCCGAAGTCACGCCGCAGGCCTGGCAGACGCAGATCGCGCTGCACCTCACCGCGCCTTTCTTCCTGACGCAGGCGCTGGCGCCGGGCATGGCGGAGCGCGGCTGGGGCCGCATCGTCAACATCGCGTCGTTGCAAAGCCACCGCGCCTTTGCGAACAGCGCGCCCTACGGCGCCGGCAAGGGCGGTGTCGTGCAGCTCACGCGCGCCATCGCGCAGGAATGGTCGGCGCGCGGCGTCACCTGCAACGCCATCGGGCCGGGCTTCTTCCCGACCGCGCTGACGGCGGCGGTGTTCGACAACCCCGAACTCGCGCAGCGCATGGCGGCGCAGACCTGCACCGGCCGCAACGGCCGGCTCGAAGACCTGTACGGCGCCACGGTGTTCCTCGCCAGCGAGGCATCGGCCTACATCACCGGCCAGACCCTGATGGTCGATGGCGGCTTCACGGCCCGGTAGGAGACCCATGAACATGCCCTCGCTCGACGCCTTCTGGATGCCGTTCACGCCGAACCGGCAGTTCAAGGCCGCGCCGCGGCTGGTGGTGTCGGCCGAGGGCCTGGCCTACCGCACGGCCGACGGCCGGGAGGTGCTCGACGGCACCTCGGGGCTGTGGTGCGTCGGCGCCGGCCACCGCCACCCCCGGATCGCCGAGGCGATGAAGCGGCAGATCGACACGCTCGATTTCGCGTCGAACTTCCAGGTCGGACACCCCGGCGCGTTCGCGCTCGCCGAGCGCATCGCCGCGCTCGCGCCACCGGGCCTGGACCGCGTCTTCCTCGTCAACAGCGGCTCCGAAGCCTGCGACACGGCGATGAAGATCGCGCTGGCCTACTGGCGCTCGCGCGGCGAAGGCCAGCGCAATCTGTTCGTCGGCCGGGAGCGGGGGTTTCACGGCGTGGGCTTCGGCGGCATCTCGGTCGGCGGCATGACGAACAACCGTCGGGCCTTCGGCGGTGCGATGCTGCGTGCCGATCACCTGCGCTCGACCTGGGACCCGCGCACGCAGGCCTTCGCCCGCGGCCAGCCGGCAGAAGGTGCGGCGATGGCCGACGAACTCGAGGCCCGCATCGTCGCGCTGCACGACGCCTCCAACATCGCGGCCGTGATCGTGGAGCCCGTGGCCGGCTCCACCGGGGTGCTGGTGCCGCCGGTCGGCTATCTGCAGCGGCTGCGCGCAATCTGCGACCGGCACGGGCTGCTGCTCGTGTTCGACGAAGTCATCACCGGCTTCGGACGCCTGGGGGCGATGTTCGCCGCCCAGGCCTTCGGCGTGGTGCCCGACATGATTCTTTTCGCCAAGACGGTGAGCAACGGCGCCGCGCCGCTGGGCGGCGTGATCGTCAGTCGCAAGGTTCACGACACGGTGATGCACGGGCCGCCGCACCTGGCGGAGCTGATGCACGGCTACACCTGCTCGGGGCATCCCTTGGCGTGCGCGGCGGCGCTGGCGACGATCGACGTGCTGGAGCAGGAGGACTTGCCGGGCCGCGTGCGCGAGCTGGCCCCGCATTTCGAGGCGGCCGTGCATTCGCTGGCCGATGCGCCGGGCGTGGTCAGCGTGCGCAACATCGGCCTGGCCGCGGGCATCGAGCTCGCGCCGCTGCCGGGAGAGCCCGGCCGCCGCGGGGCCGAGGTGCAGGCCGCCGTCTTCGATCGTGGTTTGCTCACCCGCGCCCCTGGCGACACCCTGGTGCTCGCACCGCCGTTCATCAGCACGCGCAGCGACATCGACCGCATGGTCGCGATGCTGCGCGCCGCCATCGAAGACCCTCCACCTTCCAGCCGGGGAGCGCCATGAAAGCCCTTGTCTACACCCAGCCGAACGAGATGCAGGTGCTCGAGCGCCCGATGCCCGAGCTGGCCGACGGCGAGGTCGTGCTGCGGATCGAAGCCGTCGGTATCTGCGGCTCCGACATGCACGCCTGGCATGGCCACGATCCGCGGCGCCAGCCGGGGCTGGTGCTCGGCCACGAGTTCGTCGGCAGCATCGCGCAGTCGGCCGCACGCGGCTTCGAGCCGGGCACGCGCTGGACCGGCAACCCGCTCATCACCTGCGGCGCCTGCGAGTACTGCGTGCAGGGCCGCAACAACCTGTGCGCGAACCGAACGATGGTCGGCATGACGCGCCCCGGCGCCTATGCCGAGTACATGAGCATCCCGGCGGCGAGCCTCATCGAGATGCCGCAGGACATGCCGGCGGTCGCTGCGGCGCTCACCGAACCCGCCGCGACGGCCTGGCATGCGATCAACCTGTCGATGCGCGTGCTGACGCGCCCCCTGCACGAATGCCGGGTGCTGGTGATCGGCGGTGGCGCGATCGGCATGTTGGCTGCCCTGCTGCTCGAGGCATTGGGCGTGCGTCACCTGGCTCTCACCGAACTGAATGCGCTTCGCCGCGACGCCGTGCGCGAGCACGTCGGCGTCGAAGTCATCGACCCCAGGGCCTCACCCCTTCCCGACGCGAGCTTCGACTACGTCTTCGACGCCGTCGGCGCCAAGGGCACGCGCCAGCAGGCACTGGCTGCCGTCAAGGCTGGAGGGGTCGTGATGCACGTCGGCCTTCAGGATTGGGCCAGCGAGATCGACATGCGCCGGCTCACCCTCGCGGAGATCACGCTGCTCGGCACCTACACCTACACCACCGCCGATCTGCGTGCCACCGTGGCGGCCCTGCACGACGGACGCTTCGGCGATCTGTCGTGGGTCGAGCAGCGTGCCCTCGCCGACGGGCCCGCCGCGTTCCATGACCTAGACCAGGGTCGCACGGCGGCGGCGAAGATCGTGCTTCGGCCCTGAACCGACCCCGCCATCAGCGCGGCCGATTCCTGCCTGCGCGTTCAGCTCGGACCTGCCGAACGCCCCGCACCCGGCGCCTGCGCCTCGAAGCGCACCGTGACGCGCAGCCCGCCGAGCTTCGATTCGCCCAGGCTAACCGTCGCGCCGTGAGCCGCAGCGACGCTGCGCACGATGGCCAGACCCAGGCCGGTGCCGCTGGCCTGCGCTTCGGTCGATCGGCGGTAGAAGCGGTCGAACACACGCTCGCGCTCGGCCGCAGGAATGCCGGGGCCGGCGTCGTCGATCTGCAGCGTCGGCACGCCGCCGTCGTCGAACACGCGCAGCTCCACGCGCGAGCCGGCCGGGGCATGCCGCACCGCGTTGTCGGCCAGATTGCGTGCCAGGCTGCCGAGGGCCGCAGCGTCCCCGGTGAGCGCGACCGGCGCCTCGGCGTCCAGATCGAACTCCACCTCGTGCGCCACGGCGAAGGGCACCGTGTCCGCCACCGCCTGGCGCACCGTCTCGCTCAGGTCGAGCGGCGCCATCGCCAGGCCCGGCGCGCCGGGCTCGCTGCGTGCCAGCATGAGCAGCTGCTCGACCAGCCGCGCAGCGCGGTCGATGCCGCCGGCCAGCGCATCCACCGCCTCGCTTCGCGCCGCCTCGTCGGGTGCTCGCCGCAGAAGTTGCAGCTGCAGCTTGAGCGCGGTGAGCGGCGAGCGCAGCTCGTGAGCAGCGTCCGCGACGAAGGCGCGCTGGTTGTCGAAGGAGCGCGCGAGCCGCTGCAGCAGCCCGTTGAGCGCTTCGACCAGCGGCGCGACCTCATCGGGCAGGCCCCGCGTGGGCAGCGGCTGCAGCGACTGTTCGCTGCGCTGGCGCACGCCCTGCGCCACCATGCGCAGGGGCCTGAGCGCCAGCACGGCGAGCCACCAGATCGCCAGCGCGAGCACGGGGGCGACGAAGAGCAGGGGCTGCACGCTGCGCAGGGCCGCGTCGGCGGCGAGCCGGCGGCGGATCTGCAGCGGCTGCGCGACCTGGATCACGCGGTCGCGCGTGGCCACGCTGAAGGTGCGCCAGGTCTGGCCGGCCACCGACACGTAGGCCAGGCCTAGGTAGGCGCGCGAGGGCAGGGCGGTGTGCAGGCGCGAGGCGTAGATGCTGCGGCCGTCGGCCGTCCAGATCTGCACGACGAAGTCGAGCTGGCCGTCGGCCAGCGCGCTCGCCTGCTGCGGCGCGATCTCGCCCTGGTCGCGCAGCGACAGCGCCATCTGCCGCAACTGGTAGTCGAACAGGGCTTCCGTTTCGGCCAGCACCGTGCGGTAGGCGATGGCGCCCATGACGACGGCGGCCAGCGCGAGCGTCACCACCAGCAGCAGCAGCAGACGCACGCGCAGGGAGTTCATGCGCTTGCCGTCGGATCGGCAGGCGTGCCTTGCGACGCGGCCGGGCCGCTGCCGACGAAGTAGCCCACACCGCGCACGTTGCGGATGAAATCGGCGCCGAGTTTGCGGCGCAACTGGTGGATGTAGACGGAGACGGCGTTGCTCTCGATTTCTTCGCCCCAGCCGTACAGGCGGTCCTCGAGCTGGGCGCGAGAGAGCAGGGCCCCGGGGCGCGTGAGCAGGGCTTCGAGCACGGCGAACTCGCGTGCCGAGAGCTGCACCGGCTGGCCGTCGCGGGCAACCTGGCGCGTGGCCGGGTCGAGCGTCACGCCGCCGTGCGCGAGCTGGGGCTGCGCGCGGCCGGCGTGACGCCGCAGCACGGCGCGGATGCGCGCGCTCAGCTCCTCGAACTCGAAGGGCTTGACGAGGTAGTCGTCGGCCCCGGCATCCAGCCCGGCGACGCGGTGGCCGAGCGCGTCTCGCGCGGTGATCACGATGACCGGCGTGGCGTCGTTGCGCTGGCGCACGCTGCGCAGCACGGCCAAGCCTTCGCTGCCGGGCAGCTCGGCGGACTCGGCCGCCGGCTCGCCGCGCGTGGGCGCGCCCTCGGCGCCGGGGGTGTGCACGGGCGCCGAGCCGCCAGGCAGGCCCAGGTCCAGCAGCACGAGATCGAAACGCTCGCTCGCCAGGACGGCCTGCGCGGCCCTGGCATCACGCACCCAATCGACCGCGTGGCCTTCGAGCCGCAGCGCGGCGCGCAGGCCCTCGCCGATCATGCGGTCGTCTTCGACCAGCAGCAAACGCATCGACAGCAGCTCCGGCTCGTGAGGGTGAGCGCAAAAGCATACCGCCCGCCTGCAGCGGGTCCGTTCGTGCGCAAAGGGCGGCTGCGCCGACCGCGTCGCAACCCTACGGGGCGACGCCTCAGGCCCCGACGTGCGTTCCCGCCGGCGTGTTCGCCCGCGCCGGACGCTCGGCCATGCGGCGGCATTCGCCGGCGCACTTGCGGCAGGCCGCGGCGCATTGCTGGCAATGGTCCATGGCGTGCCGGTTGCACTCTTCGGCGCAGCTTTCGCAGACCATGGCGCACAGCGCGCACACGGCGCTGTCGTGCTGGCTGCCGCGCGCCATGAACCCGGCTGCCAGGCGGCAGACCTGGGCGCAGTCGATGTCCAGCGCGACGCAGCGCGCCATGAGCTTGGGTTGCGGCTCACCGAGACAGGCGATGGCGCAATGATCGCAGGCATCCGCGCAGGCATAGCAGGCGTCGATGCAGGCGCGGTGTTGGTGATGTGGCATGGCATGGGCTCCTGGGAAGCACGCCGCCGGGACGGATCGCGTGCCCTTCGAAGCCGGCAAGGCGCGTGCCGCGAGGCAGCAGCCCGGCTGCGGGCGACCCCCCTTGCGGGTTGGCTACTTGGCCACTGCGATCCGGGCCTCCACCACAATGGCTGCGTGGTGTCGCCGCGCCTGCGGCGCGTGCGGACCTTCGCACGGCACCGCGCGCGCACCGGCCCCGACGGCCGAATCCCGCAATCCCCTCCCACCGAAAGCCCCTCACGCATGAACGAAACGACTTTCGCCGACACCTGGTTCGCAACGACGCTGTTTCTCGGCATCCCGCTGACGAGCTGGGCCCTGGCCCTGGCCGTCGCCGTGGGCAGCTACCTGGCCTTCACGATCAGCTTGCGCTTCGCCCTGCATCGCGCGAAGCGCATTTCCAGCCGCACCGAAAACCGCGTCGACGACACGCTGATCGAGGTGTTGAGCTGCACCAACCGCTGGCTGCTCGCAATGGCCGCGTTGCTGATCGGGTTGCGCTTCGTCGACCTGTCCGACCGCTGGAGCGAGCGCGTCGGGCAGCTGTGGTTCATCGCGCTGGTTCTGCAGGTGGCCTTGTGGGGCAATGCCGCAGTCGGCATCTTCCTGCGCCGCTACACCCTGCGTCATTCGTCGCCCGGCATGACGCAGGTAAGCGCCTCGGCGACCCTTCTGTCCTGGGGCCTGCGCACCGTGCTGTGGGCGGTGGTGCTGCTGGCGATGCTGTCGAACCTGGGCATCAACATCACCGCCTTCGTGGCCAGCCTGGGCGTGGGCGGCATCGCGGTGGCGCTGGCGTTGCAGAGCATCCTGAGCGACCTGTTCGCGTCGCTCGCCATCGCGGTGGACAAGCCGTTCGAGATCGGCGATTTCATCATCCTCGAGAACGCGGTGATGGGCTCGGTGGAGCACGTCGGCCTGAAAACGACGCGGCTTCGCAGCCTGAGCGGCGAGCAGATCGTCATCTCGAACACCGAGATGCTCAAGCAGGTCGTGCGCAACTACAAGCGCATGGCCGAGCGCCGCATCGTCTTCGCCTTCGGCGTGACCTACAGCACCACGCCGGAGCAGGCCGAGCAGATCCCGCACATCGTCCGGCGCCTCGTCGAGGCCAGCGACAAGCTGCGCTTCGACCGCGCGCACCTGCAGAAGTTCGGTGACAGCTCGCTGGACTACGAGGTCGTCTACATCGTCAAGGAGTCCGCCTACAACGTCTACATGGACGAGCAGCAGCGCATCAACCTGGGACTCATGCGCGAGCTGGCGCAGTTGGGGGTGGAGTTCGCCTTCCCGACGCGCACGGTGCACGTCGTGAGCGGCTCCGACGCCGAGGAGGGCAGCGACCGCAAGGACGAGCGCGAAGCCGCCATGGCGAAAGCCAGGGCCGGCGGCAACGGCAACGGCAGCGGCAGCAGCGGCGACGACCGATCCGCCGCGGGCAGCCGGCCGGCCTGAGGGCTACGGCCCCGCGCGGGCCGTCTCAGAGCTTCGGAATGCGCAGGGTCTTGCTGATCATCAGGCTGCCCGACAGCACGAACAACAGCGCCAGCGGGTGCAGCGTGGCGGGCCCCAGCGTCCACACGCCGCCCCACAGGTCGTCGCCGAGCCGGCCCTGCCACGCGGCAACGGCCAGCAGGCCGCTCAGCAGCACGGTGGTCGGGATGGGCGTGCCCTCGAAGTACGCCACCTTCGCCTGACCCTCCGACAGGCTCTCGGCAGTGACGTTGTAGCGCGCCAGCCGGCTCACGCCGCAACACACGAAGTAGATCAGCGCCAGCATGTCCCAGCCGCCCCGCATGCCGGCGGCGAAGGCGAGCGCGGCCGGGCCCACGCCGAAGGAGACGATGTCGGCCAGTGAATCGAGTTCCCGACCCAGCGGCGAATGCTGGTGGCGCCAGCGCGCGATGCGGCCGTCGAACACGTCGAACAGCAGCGCCAGCGGCGCGAGCCCGGCGGCAGCGAAGAAGTGCCCCGGGGACTGGCTGCCGATGAACATCATGGCGAAGAACACCGAGGCAGTGCCGCAGGCGGCGTTGGCGAGCGTGAAGAAGTCCGCCAGGTGAAAGCCGCGGATCATCGTGAAATGGCGGCGATCGGTGCCGGCGGTCGAGCGCATCGTCATGGTTTTCTCCAGTGGGGCGTGCGCGGCGGAACCCGCTTCGCCGGCCGCGTCGCCGGAGGCCGCGAGCCCGCCGCAGCCGGGCGGCGGGCAGGAGAGGCGATGCTCCTCAGGCCGGCGCCTTGTCGGGCGGCTGCTCGGTTTTCTTCACGCCCCGCATGTTGAGCGCCGCAAGGCAGACCTGCAAGGCGATCAGGGCGTAGGCGCCCGCGTGCCAGCCCCACACCACCCACAGCACGTTGCTCAGCAGGAAGGACCAGAAGCCCACGCGCCGCTTCCAGCTGCGTTGCGAGGCGATCAGCCACGCCGCCGCCACGGTGACCACCATCGCCGGCCACTGCACGAGGTCGAGCCAGTTCATCGGCAGCCTTGCCGAGTGTCACGCCAACGGCCGGGCGTGAGCGAGTCCGCTTGCGCTCGGCCGGCTGGACCGCTCCGGCAAGAAGAGGGGCAGAGGGCGCAAGACGGCGCTCAGACGCGGCGAGCCGCCGAGCGAGCGCCGCGGGCGCGGTAGGAGCGGTAAAGCTTTGCAGCAAGCCCTGAAGTGATCGCGTAAACGAGCAGTTTGCGCAGCATGGGCGGCTCCGGGAAAGGTTGGCGGGACGAGGCGAAAGAAACGGCTTCAGAGCAAACGGCGTTCCCGGGAACGAACCCCCTCGATGCGCGCCCCCGAGTGCGGGGCCTGCGTCTTCGCCGTGTCATGCGCGCGCGTTAATGTTGCTGTCACGCGCGGCGCGCATACACAACTCACGTTCGCACGCCTCGCAGCCTTGCATCGGAGCATGGAATGGGCACACCACTGCAAACGACCGCGCTTTACCGCCGCCTCGGCCGCCGGTCGCGGCTGCCGACCGTGTACCTCACCCGGCCGAGCTACCTCCAGCGCCTGCTGTCGCTGTTTTCGCTGTAGCCGTCCGGCGGCCGCCCGTCCCGCTGCTGCGTGCGCGGCAACGGGTATGCCTCTTGCCGCGTGACGGCAGGTGCCGGTCATGCGGGCGCGTGGAATCAAGCGGCGCTTGCGGGCGTTTCTCCATGCAGCCGAGCGCGTCGAGCCGGTCTGCAACATCCAGGGGCTCGTGCATGGCAAGACTTTCCGCTTCAGCGTGGCCGCCGAGCGCGAGCGGCGAGCCGGCGGGCGCGTCGGGTGGGCCACGGCCCGCGCAGGAACATGGGTTGCCGGTGCGTGCGGTCACCATCCCGAGGAGTGCCGCCATGAACCCGATGCTGCGCAAGATATCGCCGCCCGCCACCAAGATGATCCGCATGGATCACACGCACGTGATGGCCACCTTCCATCAGTACGAATCCAGGACCCCGCCGCAGACCAAGCGCGCATTGGTCAACACCGCCTGCTTGTCGCTCGAGATCCACGCCCAGCTCGAGGAGGAGATCTTCTATCCCGCGCTGCGCGAGGTCGATGCCGACGGCGAGGTGATCAGCAAGAGCGTGCCCGAGCACGACGAGATGCGCCGGCTCATCGCCAAGCTGCGCGCCATGGAGCCGACAGACGCCGGCTTCGACGACACCTTCATGGAGCTGATGCGCCACGTGTTGCATCACGTGGCCGACGAAGAGACGGTGCTGCTGCCGGCGGCCGAGCACCTGCTCGGCGAGGAGCGGCTCGGCGAGCTGGGCGCGCGCATGACCAAGCGGCGCTTCGAGTTGGCCCGGCCGCACGCCGGCGAGATTGCGCTCAACACCGCCCGCGCGATGCCGAAGAGCACGATGCTCATGACCGCCGGCGTGGTGGTGGCGGGCGGCTACCTCGTCAAGCGCGCCCTGGACCACCGCGTCTGAGCGCCGGCCGGCTGCGACAGCCTCCGGTGCCCGCCTACAGCGCGGCGCAGAGCCGCTCGAGCGCCTGGTGCAGCGTGTCGTCGCGCTTGGCGAAGCAAAAGCGCACGGTGCACTGCTCGCGGCCGCCGTCGTAGAAGGCCGACAAGGGAATGGCGGCCACGCCCGCTTCCACCGTGAGCCAGCGGCAGAAATCGCCTTCGCTGCGCTCCCGGTGCGCGGCGAGCCCCGAATAGTCGACGCACTGGAAATAACTCCCCTCGCTCGGCAGCAGGCGCAGCGGCGTTCGTGCAAGGCCCGCACGAAAGAGATCGCGCTTGGCCGCGTAGAAGTCGGCCAGCCCGAGGTAGGGCGCCGGATCGGCCATGTAGGCCGCCAGGGCGTGCTGCATCGGCGTGTTCACCGTGAAGACGTTGAACTGATGCACCTTGCGGAACTCGGCCGTCAGCGCCGCGGGCGCCGCCACGTAGCCGACCTTCCAGCCCGTGACGTGAAAGGTCTTGCCGAAGCTCGACACCACCAGGCTGCGCGCGGCCAGCTCCGCATGCCGCGACACGCTTTCGTGCCGCGCGCCGTCGAAGACCATGTGTTCGTAGACCTCGTCGGAGATCAGCAGCGCATCGGTCGGGCGCAGGAGTTCGGCCAGGCGCTGCATGTCGGCGGCGCTCCAGACGGTGGCGCTGGGGTTGTGCGGCGTGTTGATGATGAGGGCGCGCGTGCGTGGCGTCAGCGCCGCGGCGATGGGGCCGAAGTCGGGCCGCAGGCCCGCTGGCGCGAGCGGCACGCGAACCACCGTGCCGCCGGCCAGCTCGATGGCGGGCTGGTAGCTGTCGTAGCAGGGTTCGAGGACGATCACCTCGTCGCCCGGGTGCACCACGGCAAGCACGGCCGTCAGGATCCCCTGCGTGGCGCCGGCGGTGATGGTGATCTCGCTGCCGGGGTCGTAGCGGCGGCCGTAGAGCGTTTCGATCTTCCCCGCGACCGCCTCGCGCAGCGCCGCCGCGCCCGGCATCGGCGGGTACTGGTTGTGGCCCTCGCGCATGGCCCGGGTCACGGCGTCGATCAGCGTCGGATCGCAATCGAAGTCGGGGAAGCCCTGGCCGAGGTTGACCGCGCCATGCGCCTGCGCGAGCGCCGACATGACGCTGAAGATCGTCACGCCGGTGCGCGGCAGGCGGCTGCCCACGGCGGGGGTGCGGGCGGCGTCGAGTCCTGGGGGTGCAGGCGGGAGAACGCGGTTCATCGTCGTCGTCACAGTTCGTAGTTCTCGGCGTCGCCCGCCATGGCGCGGATGATCAGCGCGCGGGTCAGCCGGTCGGAGATCAGCTCGGCGAAGCTGTACACGAAGTTGCGCAGGTACGCGCCGCGCTTGAATGCCAGCCGCGCCACGTTGTTGCCGAACAGCGCGCCGGCCGGCCGGGTGACCAGGTCGCCGCCCGCCGCGCAGGCCGGGTCGTCGCGCACCGCCATCTCGGCGACGATGCCCACGCCGAGCCCGAGCCGCACGTAGGTCTTGATGACGTCGGAGTCGATCGCCTCGAGCACCACCGTGGGCTGCAGGCCGCGGGTGGCGAAGGCGTTGTCGATGCGCGTGCGGCCGGTGAACGAGGGGTGGTAGGAGATCAACGGCTCGGCGGCGAGCTGCTCGAGCGTGATGCGCTCCTGCGCTGCGAGCGGGTGCCCGGCGGGCAGCACGATCACGTGCTGCCAGTCGTAGCACGGCAGCGTGACCAGCGCGTCGAAGGCCGCGAGCGACTCGGTCGCCAGGCCGACCTCGGCCGTCTCGTCGAGCAGCATGCGGGCCACCTGCTCGGGCGTGCCCTGGTGCAGGCTGATCGCCACCTTGGGATGGCGCTTGCGCAGCGCGGCCACCGGCACGGGCAGCACGTAGCGGGCCTGGGTGTGCGTGGTGGCGATCGACAAGGTGCCGGCGTCCTGCTGGCCGAACTCCTCGCCGATGCGCTTGAGGTTGCCCACCTCGCGCAGGATGATCTCGATCGCCTTGAGCACTTCCTGCCCCGGCTCGGTGATGCGCTTGAGGCGCTTGCCGTGGCGCGCGAAGATGTCGATGCCCAGTTCGCCCTCGAGCTCGAGAATCGCCTTGGAGATGCCGGGCTGAGACGTGTGCAGCGCCTTGGCCGTCTCGGTGAGGTTGAGGTTGCGGCGCGCGGCTTCCCGGACGAATCGGAACTGGTGCAGGTTCATCGTGACAACGGGTCGGCGCGGCGGGGAAGGGAGTATCTCAGCGGGTCAAGAGGTTGCGGGATGCGAGGCGAGCCCGTCGCGGCGCTCAACGAGTCGTCGAGTGCATCCATGCGGCCTCGGCCATCGCCGCGATCACGGTCTCGTCCTCGCCGATGGCCGGCGCCAGGTCCCAGGCGACCTGCGGATGCACGGCGCGCAGCCCGTCGAGCAGCATCGGCAGATCCTTGCGGACGTGGCCGCCGGCACCGAGAAAGAGCGGCACCACGCTCACGTGGGTGCAGCCCTGCGCGGCCAGCGCTTTGCCGGCCTCGGGCAGGTCGGGCGTCATGAACTCCAGGAACGCCAGCGTGACGTGCATGTCGGGCGCGCGCGCCCGCAGGCTCGCGGCCACGGCCTCGAAGGGCCGGGCCCATCGGGGATCGCGCGCGCCGTGCGCGAACAGCAGCACGCCTCGGTGGGTCGGCCGGTCGGTGGGCGTCATGGCGTTGCCCGTATCAGCGATAGCGCACCAGCCAGCTGAAGGCGGCGAGCGACAACAGCAGGTAGAGCACGCTCGGCGCGGCGGCGGCGAACCAGGGTGTCCAGTCGCGCAGCAGGCCCAGGTGGGTCGACACGTTGCTCAGCAGCACGAAGCTGATGCCGAGAAGGATGCCGCCGAACACCTTCACGCTCACGCCGCCGGCGCGTGCGTGCAGGTAGGCGAAGGGCAGGGCCAGGCCGACCATCACCAGGCAGGCCAGCGGATACAGCGCCTTCTTCCAGAACTGGATCTCCTGGCGCTGTGCAGCCTGCTCGTTGTCGGACAGGTGGCTCATGTAGCGGTAGAGGTCCACGGTGGACATGCTGCGCAGCGGCGAGACCGCCGCACCCACCACCGCGGGGGAAAGCTGCGTGGTCCAGCGCAGGCTGTCCAGCGCCTCATCGGCCGGCAAGCGGCCGCCGGGGCCCAGGTTCCAGCGCGTGATGCGCACGTCGCTGAGCAGCCAGGCGCCGTTTTCCACCTGCGCACGCTCGGCGGCGATGCGCGAGAGCATCTCGCCCTCGGCGCTGAACTCGTAGATGCGCACGTCCGCCAGACGCCCGCCCGCGCCGACGTGGCCCACGTTGATCGAATCGATGCGCTCGCCGGGCGGCTCCTCGCCCGGTGCGGCCATGCGGCGATCCTTCAGCCAGGCGCTGTTGCCGCCCTTGGCGGCGTCGCCACGCAGGCCGCCGCGCAGCGCTTCGGCCTTGGCATCGAAGTACGGCCCGACATAGTCGCCCACCACGAAAGTCACCAGGCCGAACCCGAGGCCCAGCACGGCCAGGAGCCTGAGCGCACGGCCCGGCCCGAGGCCGCCGGTGCGCAGGATCGTGAACTCGGACGACTGCGCGAGCCGCGCCATGGCGAAGATGCTGCCGATCAGCACCGCGATCGGGAACAGCTCGTAGAAGTGCCCCGGCAACTGCAGCAGGCAATACAGCGCGGCGTGCTGTACGCGGTACAGGCCGCGGCCGACGTTGTCGAGTTCCTCCACGAAGTCGAGGAAGAAAAAGAGCGACAGGAAAGCGAGCGCCACGAAGGCCACCGCGCGCAGCACGTCGGTATGAAGGAGGCGGCGAACCGTTCGCATGGCGGCTGCCTCAGCCCGCGGCGCGGCGGCGCCGCCGCAGGGCCAGCGAGGCCCCGCGTTCGCGCCACCACAGCAGCGTGACGGCCGTGGTGAACATGCCGCCGTGCACGACCGCCAGCGCCGGGCCGATCGCCAGGCGCCCGCTCGACACCCAGGCCTGGCTCAGGCTGAGCAGGTTGTAGTAGACGACGAAGGCCAGCAGCGCCACGAGCAGGTTCCAGTTGCCGGCGCGTCGCGGATTCGCGGCCGCCAGGCCGATGCCGAGCAGCACCAGGTTGATGCCGCCCAACGCCAGGCCGATGCGCCAGGCCAGCTCGCCCAGGTGCCGGTCGGTGGGCTGGGTGAGCAGCTGCCAGGTGCTGCGGGCCTTGGCAGGCAGGTTGTCGGAGCCGCTGGACATGGCCTCGCCGGCCAGCACGCGGTAGCTCTCGAACTCGGCCAGGCGCTTCTCGCCGGTGGCCAGATCGAGGTCGCTGCGTTGGCCGTTCTCGAGGATGACGAAGCGCTGATCGTCGTCGAGCTCGATGCGCCCGCTCTGCGCGGAGGTCACGCTTTCGGTGCCCTCGCGCCGTTCGAGCACGAAGACATTGCGCGCGGTGCTGCCGCCGCCGGTCTCGCGGTCGATGAAGAAGACGCGGCTGCCGTCGGCCGAACTCTGGAACTGACCCGGCGCCACGCGCGATACGTCGGAGCGGCGCTCGTAGCGGTCGCGCAGCTCGACCACCTGCCGGTTGCCCCAGGGCCAGACGAACAGCGCCAGCGCGGTCACCAGCACCAGCAGCGGCCAGGTCAGGCCCAGCACCGGCAGCACGAAGCGCGCGAGGCCCACGCCGCTGGAAAACCAGATCACCATCTCGCTGTCGCGGTACATGCGCGTGAGGGTGGTCACGATGGCGATGAACAGCGACAGGCTGAGCATCGTCGGCAGGTGCTCGAGCGAGATGTAGCCGAGCAGCAGCGCCACGTCCTGCGGCGACACGGCACCGCCCGCCGCCTGGCCGAGCGTGCGGATCAGGAACATGGTGATGACGATCGTCATGATGACGATCAGCGTCGCGGCGAAGCTGCGCGAGAGGTCTCGTCGCAGAGTGGAATCGAATAACATTCGAGGTCTTTTTTTAGCTGCCGCATTATGGACTTTCGCCTGCTGAACATCACGCCCGACGGCCTCTCCAAGACCCCTTGCGACGCCCTCCTCATCGTGGTGAGCGGCGAGCCCGCCGAGCAGCGACTCGACGATGCATCGTCCCGCCTGCTGAACGACGCGATCGCTTCGGGCGACCTCGTCGCCAAGGCCGGGCGCACGCTCTACGTTCACCGTCCGGCCGGCGTCAAGGCCGCGCGGCTGGTCTTCGCGGTGGCGGCCGACGGCACGGCCAAGGCCTTCAAGGCGGCGGCCGCGGCGGGGCTGGCGCAGATCAAGCCACTCGGCGTGAAGCACCTTGCCGTGGCTGCGGCAGGCACCGAACTCGAGGCGGCGCACGCCGAGGCGCTGGTGTGTGCCGTGGCCGACGCCACCTATGCCTATCGCCACACCAAGCCCAGCGCGCCGGCTGCCGCGCCGCTCGCCAAGGTGAGCCTCCTGTGCGGGAAGTCTGCCGCCAAGGCGCTGCAGGCGGGCCTGACGCGCGGGCAGGGCGTTGCTGCCGGGGTGAACCTCGCCCGCGAATGCGCCAACCGTCCGGCCAACCATTGCACGCCGAGCTTCCTCGCCGCCGAGGCCCGCAAGCTCGGCAAGGCCCACGGCTTCAAGATCGAGGTGCTCGACCGCAAGGACTGCGAGAAGCTCGGCATGGGCGCCTTCCTGTGCGTGGCCCAGGGCTCGGAGGAGCCGCCGAAGTTCATCGTGCTGCGCTACGAAGGCGCGGCCAAGGGCGAGGCGCCGGTGGTGCTGGTCGGCAAGGGCATCACCTTCGACACCGGCGGCATCTCCATCAAGCCCTCGGCCGAAATGGACGAGATGAAGTTCGACATGGGCGGCGCGGCCAGCGTGCTCGGGGCCTTCCGCGCGCTCGGCGAACTCAGGCCGAAGGTCAACGTGGTGGGCCTCATCCCCTCGTGCGACAACATGCCCAGCGGGCGCGCGGTGAAGCCGGGCGACGTGGTCACGTCGATGTCGGGCCAGACCATCGAGGTGCTCAACACCGACGCGGAAGGCCGCCTGATCCTGTGCGACGCGCTCACCTACGCCGAGCGCTTCAAGCCGCGCGCGGTGGTCGACATCGCGACGCTGACGGGCGCGTGCGTCATCGCGCTGGGCCATGTCCGCACGGGCCTCTTCACCCCAGACGATGCGCTCGCCGATACGCTGCTCGCCGCCGGCGGCAGCGCGCTCGACCCGGCCTGGCGCATGCCGGTGGACGACGAGTACGAAGAAGCGCTGAAGAGCAACTTCGCGGACATGGGCAACGTGGGCGGGCGGCCGGGCGGCGCCATCACGGCGGCCATGTTCCTCAAGAAGTTCACCGGCAAGTACCGCTGGGCGCACCTCGACATTGCGGGCACCGCCTGGAAGTCGGGCGCTGCCAAGGGCTCGACGGGCCGCCCGGTCGGGCTGCTGACGCATTTCGTGCTGTCGCAGGCGCGCTGAGCGGCACGCGCGGCGCCCCTTTGCGAAGCGTCGGCCTCGGGAAACGAGCATGACCGAGATCAACTTCCATCACGGCGTCGCCGATCCGCTCGCCTACGCCTGCCGCCTGCTGCTCAAGGCGCAGCAGCGTGGCGCCCGGGTGGCGGTGGTCGCGGAAGCCGATGTGCTCGAGCGGCTCGACCTGCAGTTGTGGACCTTCGACGACACCTCGTTCGTGCCGCATCGGCGTCTGCGCGGGAACGCCGAGCCTGCGCGCGCCGAGACGCCGATTTGGCTGCTCGAGCAGGCCGCCGACGCGCCGCACCACGACGTGCTGGTCAACCTCGGGCCGCAGGTCGCGACGGGATTCGAGACCTTCGAGCGCCTGTTCGAGATCGTCGGGAGCGCCGACGAGGAGCGGGCGGCCGCACGCGCGAGGCTGCGGCACTACAGGAACCGCGGCTACGAGATCAGGCTGCACGAGGTGCAGCCGTGAGCGGCGGCTCGCGCTGGCCGCCGGCGAGCGGCGTGCCGACCCTGACCGAAGTGGTCGAGGACGATCTCACCGACCTCCCTGCGCCTTCGCCGGACGACACCCGAGACGGTGCCGCCCCCGCGTGGCAGGCGGGGCACGAAGCCCCCGCGGGCATGCCGGAGCCGGAGTCCACCTCCGAGCGGGCCGAGCAGCAACTCATCGAGCGCGTGCTGGGCGACGTGCAGCGGCAGATCAGTCCTTTGATCGAGCAGCGGCTGCGCGAAACCCTGATGCCCGTGCTCGCGCGCTGGAGCGACTCGCTCGTCGACGAAAGCCGGGAAGCGCTCGCCGCGGTCTTGCGCGACGTGGTCGAGCAGGCGGTCGCTCGCGAGTTCGAGCGCCAGCGTCGCCGCTGAGCGCACGCACCACGCCTTGCACTCGGTCGCTCCGGCGTGGTGCGCTCCCGCTCTCGTGAGGCGCACCGGCGCACCGGCACACCGACAAGGGCGACCACTGCGCCCCGCGAACGGCGAGGCGCTGTCGCGCAGGCGACACCTGCGACCGCAAGGCTCTGGTTGCGCGCGGCCCGCTCGCGCATGGCCCCGCGCTTGCATGCCGTGCGGCCACGCGCGAACCTGACTCCAGCCGGAGCCGACGGTGTTTTCCCGAGGCGCCAGGCACTGGAATGCACGTGGATTTGGAGTAACGTTCCCGCCGTTGAGAACAACCCGTTCCACTCAACTCATTCTTCCAACCGGAGGTTTTTTCCTATGCAAGCCAAACTCACGGCCGTCGTGGCCGCTGCCGCCCTTCTGGCAGCCACGGGCGCATCCGCCCAGGACGTTCAAACGATCAGGATCGGCCACGTGGCCCCCGTCTCGGGCGCCCAGGCGCACTACGGCAAGGACAACGAGAACGGCGCCCGCATGGCGATCGAGGAGTTGAACTCGCGTGGCATGACGATCGGCGGCAAGAAGGTCAAGTTCGAGCTGGTCGCCGAAGACGATGCCGCCGATCCCAAGCAGGGCACGGCCGCCGCGCAGAAGCTGTGCGACGCCAAGGTCAACGGCGTGGTCGGTCACCTCAACTCCGGCACCACCATTCCGGCCTCGAAGATCTACAACGACTGCGGCATTCCGCAGATCACGCCCTCGGCGACGAACCCCACGTACACGCAGCAGGGCTACGACATGGCCTACCGCCTGCTGGCCAACGACAACGCCCTCGGCGCCGGCCTGGCACTGCATGCGGCCAACAACCTCAAGCTCAAGAAGATCGCGATCATCGACGACCGCACCGCCTACGGACAGGGCGTGGCCGAGGTGTTCAAGAAGACGGCGGCCCAGCGAGGCATCGAGATCGTCGGCCACCAGTACACGACCGACAAGGCCACCGACTTCATGGCCATCCTGACCGCCATCAAGTCCAAGGGCCCCGACGGCGTGTTCTACGGCGGCATGGACCCGCAGGCCGGCCCCATGCTGCGTCAGATGGAGCAGCTCGGCCTCACGAAGGTGAAGATGTTCGGCGGCGACGGCATCTGCACCGCCAAGCTCGCCGAGCTGTCGGGCGGTGCCAAGACGCTGGGCAACGTGGTCTGCGCCGAAGGCGGCGCCTCGCTCGGCAAGATGCCCGGCGGCACGGCCTGGAAGGCCAAGTACGACGCCAAGTACCCGAACGAGTTCCAGGTCTACGCGCCCTACGTCTACGACGCGGTGATGGTGCTCGCCGACGCCATGAAGCGCGCCGAGTCCGCCGATCCCAAGGTCTACGGCCCCAAGCTCAAGCAGACCAGCTACGACGGCGTGACCGCCAAGGTCTCGTTCGAGAAGGACGGCGAGCTCAAGAACCCCGCCATGACGCTCTACGTCTACAAGGACGGCAAGAAGTCCCCGCTCAACTGAGCTCCCGGCTCGTCCTGAAAGGCGCCTTTCGAGGCGCCTTTTTCATGCGCGTGCGTCGCTACAATCCACCGCTTCGGAGAGATGGATGAGCGGTTTAAGTCGCACGCCTGGAAAGCGTGTGGGGGTTAACAGCCCCCCGCGGGTTCGAATCCCGCTCTCTCCGCCAAGTTCTCCTGCGTAGGCAACTAGAAACGGCCGTCGGCCCAACGAACGGACCAACAAAAGTCTTCAAGGTTGGAGTGATTTTGGCCCCGGCCCTTTCGCAGCGAGAGACGAAGCATTCCTGCACGTCCGAGGCTTGACCCGCTCTTGCAGACTGCCCAACCTCTCCCCTTCGTGCAGTGAATCGCGACCGGCGATTGACCCCTTGAGGGCGTCGAGGTCTATGGTCTTCTCTTCGGGCGCCACACGCTCTGGAATTCCAACCTTGGGGATGGCGGGTATTTTGCGGTCACGGACCGCGACCCCGTCCCCTTCGCCTCGGCTGCGTCGGGTTTGTTTCTAGGAGCTTAGTCAAGCTCGCAAGACCCCTATAAGGCCATATATCGAAGTGCCTCTGCGGGGGTGAAAAGCTTAACTCCCTTGTATCGCACGGTGGCACGCATGAAACCCGGGCTAATGAGCGCAACAGACTCACCGGCCCTGAGAGTTGTGCACTTTCCGGATTTATACAACTGCAAATGCCCGGATGTGTCTCGCTTGGCTGCGTATGAGATTAGTTGGTCGAGATACTCCTCCGAAACGCATGCCGGCATATCTCTCTTTACCGGCTCCGCAACGGCGAAGGAAGTACTGCCTAGGAAGGACGCGACCGCGGTCCACGAAAGAATTGAGAGGAATCTCGAAAAGCGCATCGGCATGCGATAGTCTCCTTATGTCGGAACGCCTCGCAACTTAGAGCTTGCATCGCATTTTTATAGCGATATTCATCTCGCGTTGCCAGCGTTGACGAATTTCTTTTGAACAGTCGAAGCGTGGATCGAATTCCAACTTTCTGACTTCTTGCATCTGACGGTAGCAGGCTGTGCCGCGCTTATTGTCATTCCGATTCCAGCTAGGATCGATTGGTGCTGCATGGCACTCCTCCTTTGCGTGCGCGCCGCCGATGAACAGCATCAACACGAAAATGAAGAGGAGCGCAGCGCACGAAGGCGTTTTCGTCTGCATATGTTGGCCTTGATCTAAAGACGGATTAATTCTCTCCCCGACTTAAAGAGCGGCGCAATAGTGAAAAGATCCTGCTAAGGCAGGGACAATCCGCCTATGGACAAAACTGCTCCGTCCCGCATCGAAGCCCGAGCAAACGGCACATTTGCTCTTCCCGCTGTCCCGGGCAGTCCATAGCAGTTGCCGAAGAAAGTGAGTAGGTTGGCATCAGGAAGCAGTCTCACCGCAAAAAGGCTGCAGTTTAGCGATCACCTTCATAACAGGCTTTCACTGTCGATTTTTTGGTCAAATCCGTAAAGAATCGCAGGGCACTTGCAGGTTTCAGGTTTATAGATGCTATGAAATCAATTTCAACGCTCCCACCTCCAAGAAAATAGATTGCGAGGACTGGAGAATGCTGCGCTGGTTGCGCTGCAGTGCTCACTCCATATTTGCGCTGAGTTCCACCAGTCTGGAGAGTTCACTTCGCGAACTGCTGATATGTATCTGGCTCTAGCTGCTCCCTCATGAATCAATGAGAGCGCCGATTGCATACCTCTTTGCCGGCAGGAATCCAGAAAAAAAGAGAACTCGTACCCTTGCAGGATTGGCGCCAGACGCCGAAACTCTCTAACGGTGTACCTGGCGAATGGGTTGTGCAGAATTGGACTTCTGCCAATGAGTTAAGCGCTTTTCGGTGAGTTAACTCGAATCGTGTACAAGTGTTGGTGCGCCTTAGGATGCGCTGCCCGGAGCGAGATAGAGAGGGGTAGTAGTAGACACCCCCGCTACCCTGAGTTATTTTCATGTGAAGCGCTTTGTCATACATTACTAAACGCCTGTCACTTTCAGGCGAGCCAAAATAGATCGCATTTAGCAATCCATGCTGCCCATACTCATATTTGGTAGTTTTGATCCGACGCAGAGTTGAGTGAACACACAAATCCTCGATGTGAACTCCAAATACATCGAAAGAGAAATCCAACCGTGTAGGTGCAATGCGCCGCAACAGCCACTCATCTGTGAAATCAGGAACTGCTTGAGATAATATATAATTCAGGCGATCTGCCTTGTCCCGCGGGGATGAGTCACCTCCCCAAGGATTCCATTCAAGGCGCATAAACCTATGCGTGCCGGTTGCGCCGAACCGATTTCGTTTCGGATCAACTTGAATCAAAATTCCGTTTTCATCATCGACAAGTATTCTGTAGGCTTGCCGATACTGATCCAACGGCTTGCCCCACATAATTTGTACTACTTCCTCCTGCCCCGCTAAGCCTTCCAATCCAAGCTTTAGATGTGCGCGCTGTGACAAGGGTATATCAATGCAACCAGCTAACCTATCCAAAAAGAGATGCGTTCTGTAAGGCATACTTCATCTTCCTGTATGCTGTGACCCTCTAATAGAATGCGTCCACCGATTCTGAGACGCTCTTCGTTTTGAAATTGATTGCAATTTCGATATGCGTCACCTATGTCCCCTGATGTAGGCGTCAATCTCCGCGCGATCGAACAGAGTGACGTGCTTGCCAGCCTTCAGAGGCTTGGGGAAGTCTTCGCGAGTTTTAACCCAATGCCAAAGAGTGGAGTTTGCTATTTGCAGGTACTCGCAAACCGCCTTAGGCCGAAGATAGGTTGCACTTGATGATATAGGTTTAGATGATTTCATAGTGGAATGCACAATATTAGACTGCATTCCACAATGTTAATTATATTGATGCCGCTTGACAAGTGTTTAGGCGCGCTTCGATGAGAAACGTCGCGGGGCGCCGCGGGATAGCACCTTATTGCTGATTTTCGAATTAAATCAAATTGGGTGGCAGCGTGCCCGCCTCTGCTGGCTTGAAGCGAATATCGGTGAATTTGGGGCCTTTTTCCGCGCGCACGGGGAGATGTCCTTCGCGACCCAGGTCGGTGAGGACTCCAATCGATCGGGATGTTTTATGTCACGCGCGCTTAAGCGGGATGACCCTACCGCTCGGCGATGTTGCGCTCCCGCAGACACGTGCCCAGTGGTCCATCATGCGGCGGCGCTTGTCGAACAGATCGCCGCGCCGGTAGGCCGCCTCTACCTTGTCACCGATGGCGTGCGCGAGAGCCATCTCTGCAACATCACGCGGGTAGTTCGTTTGTTCGGCGGTCCAGTCGCGGAACGTGGACCTGAACCCATGAGGCACCGCCGGCACCTGCATCCGCCGCAGCACAGCGGTCAGCGTCATGTCGGAGAGTTGCCCTCCTCGGGGCGCCGGGAAGACCAGGTCTGTCCCCTCGGTTCTTGGTAACGCCTTGAGCAGTTTCAAGGCAGGGTCTGCCAATGGAACGCGGTGCTCCTTGCCGGCTTTCATTCGGCTGGCCGGTACGGTCCACACCTTCGCGTCGAGTGCGATTTCAGCCCACGTGGCGCCACGCACCTCACCGCTTCGTGCGGCCGTCAGGATGGTGAACTCCAAGGCACGCGCGCCCATGCCCTCAGCTGCCCTCAGGCGGCCCATAAACACGCCGATTTCACCAACGGGTAGGGCGGCATGGTGCTCGGACTTGGCGACCTTTTCAGGTGGCGCGAGTTGAGCATCGAGGTTGCCTTTCCATTGCGCCGGGTTGTCGCCCGCGCGGTAGCCGCGGCCTTTGGCCCAATCCAGCACGGCCTCAATGCGGCCGCGCAAACGGCTTGCTGTCTCGGTCTTCTCGAGCCAGATCGGTTCGAGAATCTTAAGGATGTGCGCTAACTCAATGTCGCGCACATGCATCGGCCCGATGACGGGAAAGGCGTAGGTCTCCAGCGTACGGCGTCACTGCTGCGCGTGCTTTTTGTTGCGCCATCCGGCCTCGTGACTCTTGATGTATATCGCGGCTGCTTGCGCAAACGTCAGCGCCTTCGCTTGCTCCGCCCGACGGGCGCTTTCACGCACCTGGCGCTCATGCACCGGGTCGAGACCTTGGCGAATCAGGTCGCGCGCCTCGCGAGCCCTTTCGCGAGCCTGGGCAAGCGTTATGTCCGGGTAGGGGCCGAGGCCGATGTCGCGTCTACAGTCGCCGACAGTGGCGCGCAACATCCATGAGCGGGCGCCAGTTGGCTTGACGCGAAGGTGCAGCCCGGCGATATGGCCTACGGAGTGGAACCCCGGGTTCACCATGCGCTGCACCTCTAGCGCCGACTTCTCCTTCGCTCGCTTAGGCATGCTGACCTCCGTACCAACGAACGGCCCAACAAAATTCATTAGACCGCAATGGTAGGAGATGCACAAGGCTGGACCGCTGTTCGCGCTCCCTCCAAGGAAGTCTGCGGGACCTAGACGACCTTGGACAGCATCGAGTTCGATTTCGGCGGTCGCTCTCTCCGCCAGACACTAGGAAAAAGCGGGCCTTCGGGGCCCATTCCTTTTTCCCCATCAAAGAACCCAACATGGAACTGAGCCTGCAGGGGTCGAACCTTGTTTCTAGGCAAGGAGGAGCCGGCGCTTCTCAGCGGCGAACTCTTCGGCAGTCAGTGCTCCGCGGTCCCTCAACTCTGCGAGCTTGCTAAGGCGAGTCAATCGCTCGTCGTCGCTTGAGGGGCCTGCGCCTGACTGTTCTGGCCCCAGCGTATGGGCTGAAGCGTACGAGACATTTGCCATGCCCTCAGCAACGCATCGAAGCTGCGCGGACAACTCTGCGTCGCCCAGTTCGTCGGCAATCTTGATCGCCGTCTTGCCCACACTATCCGGTCGGCTCGGAGAGGCACCAAACTCCAGCAGCACCGGAATGATGGTGCGGGCCTTCAGCTTCACAGCCAACTGGAGCCAATCGTGATCACCCGGCAGCTTGTCATCAGCGCGAACATGTCCAAGTTCCAGCATGCTCTTCGCAAGCGGAACCTTGCTGTATCGAATGGCGTCGAGAAACGTCCTCTGACGGACGCTTAAGTCCTCCGGTGCAACTTTGCCAGCCGGCCGTACCTTGCCGCCGTTACCCAACCCTCCAAACGCCGCGAGCAAAGCGCCGATCGCTCCAACAACGCAGCCGACGATCAGCATGTTCTGCTGAGTCTGCAGCAGACCAATGTTGTTCACCCGTCCGCCGCTAGTTTCGATCGAAGGGTCGAAGACAAAAAAGGCAAAGCCTGCCAGCAGGATGCCAGCAAGGGTCATCACAGCGCCGAAAACGCGCATCTCGCTCCTCCCAAGTTGTGGTGCCGAGCGATGCTAGCAGTCGTTATGTGCGCCATAGACCACTGGTACAGGTGCCTTAACGACCCAAGGAAGCAGCGGCAAGCGCCTGCTTCAATGAGCGTTTGATATGGCGTGTCGCATCGGGCCGAATCTCGTTGAAACGCCCTTAAGTCGGTGTATCGATCCGGGTTGTTGAATGGATGGTCCAAATGCGCCGCAAATGTGCCCGATCTTGGCGAGATCGTTGGCTGTTGCGTGCGGTTGCTCTTGAGCGAGAGCTGGCCGAGCTGCCTTTTAGATCACCGTTGACATTTTGAGAACGTCTCTGATAGTGGGTTCTCCTGAACTCTGGAGAACCCAGTGACCACTCTCGACTACTACTGTGTCAAGCTCTCACCGCTCGGCGCACCCGCGCTGATCGTCGTGGCAACGTCAACCACCAACCGCAACGTCTGGGCGGAGGCGCATATCTGCATGCCCGGCGCTCCTGACGACAAACATATTGGCTTTCACGTCGCAAGCAGGGCCGGGCATGATGAAGCGACGGTCGCCGCGTGCACGCTCAAGGTGGCGCTGATCAGGCTCAAGCAAGCCCTCGGTAAGGATGCCGCTGATGCGCTGCAATGGACAGAGCCAGCGGCCAAGGGCCGTGACGAGTTCGCTCAATGGGTATGGACCGGGGAATACGGCATGCAAGCGACGCAGATCCTCTTCGATACCGAGTGCGATGAGCTTCGTGAGGATGTGAAGGCTATCGTTGAACTGCGACCCGTCGTGGTGACGGGATAGCGGTCGCCTCCAGCCTTATCGTATTGGGGGCACACAGGCAGTAGCGACCGCGGCAACCTGCGCCAGTACTGGATCTCGGCACATCGTCTCGACGCCACTCTTAACAACTATGCACACCTTGTGATTCCGAGACGGCCGCTTGACCGCCTTCTTGGACTGCCGAACGGCACTCACAGACGCAGCGCCGCCGCATAGCCGGTCATCTCGAGATAGCCGCGTCCCACGCGGCGGCCGCTCGCGTCGAACAAGTCGCTCAATCCTTCCCAGTAGATCGCGCCGGTCGAGCCGCGGCTGTCGAGCTCCTGCGCGTCGAGCCGTGCGCGCACTTCGAAGCGGCCGGCGGGTGTGGCGATGCGCCAGGCGACGGGGTAGGTCGCGCGGGTGGCGGGGCTGGTCCAGGTGCGCAGCGGCTCGAAACGCACCGTGTCGCTCGCGAAGCTCTGCACGGGGCCGCCGCGCGCTCGCCAGCTGCCGCCCGCCCACAGCGTGCTGCCGTCGCGCGTGCGCAGCCGAAAGGCGGTGAGCGCGGCGCCGTCGTCCAGATTCATGCCGATCCAGTCCCAGCCCACGGCTTCCGGGTGCAGAAGCGCTTCGCTCCATTCGTGGTCCAGCCAGGCGCGGCCGCTGACGGAGAGGTCGTGGCCGTCCAGCTTCAGCGTGCCGCTGACGGCGAGCTGCGGTTCGCTCAGGTAGTAGCTGGCCTGCGACGGCTCGGGGCCCTTGCGCGAGTAGCCGGCGTCGCCCTGCAGCAGCACGGGTTGCGTGGCGTCGAAGCGAAAGTCGAAGGCGAAGCCCTGCGAGGGCGCGTCGAGCCGGGCAAGGTAGTGGTGGCTGCCGACCTCGCCGTGGCGCTGCAGATGCCAGCCGCGCAGCACGACGTCGGTGTCTGCGCCCGATGCCTCGGCAATGCCGAAGCCCGCGCGCGCGATGCGCTGATCGTGCCGCAGGCGGCGCTGCCGAGGATCGGTCAGCGCGGCATGCGCGAACAGCAGCTGGTGCGCGGCGAAGCGGCTGGGGTGCTCCGGCGCCACGTCCGTGCGCGAGCGGAAGAAGGTGAGCTGGAAGCCGAACGGCTCGGCTCCCCCGGCGCCACCGGATGCGGCCGGACCGGCGGCGCCGGCATCTTCTGCGGCGCCCGGCACATCGAGCGCGCCGGTGACGTACCACCACTCGGTGCGGTACTGCGGATGCGCGCCGAAGTCGCGCGGCAGGCGGATCGGCGTGCCCGGGCGCACGACGGGGTTGAAAGCGCCGGGTTCGGCAGCCGCTTCGCCGACTTGCCCGGCGGCGCTCTGGCGCAGCGCCGCGGCAAGCACCGGCGCCAGCACGAGGGCACGGCGCGCGCGGTTCACCGGCGTGCCCCCGCGCGCCGCGCTGCACGCTCAGCCGCCGTGAGCGCGCGGCATTCCACAACGGCGCGCACGCCGATGACCGAGATTCGTCGCGCCGCCCTCACCAGTCCTCCTTGACGGCCAGCACCGCTTCGCGCGAAACCGCCTGCCGCGCGGCCAGCGCGGCCGTCACGGTCCCGGCGGCGACGACGGCTGCGCAAAGCGCCGCGAGCCGGCCCCAGGGCGCGAGCAGTTCCATAGTCCAGTGAAAGCTCTGCGGATTCACGACATGCACGAGCACCACGCTGACTGCCAGACCGAGCGCCAGCCCGAGCAAGGCACCGGCGGCCGTCCACGCGGCGCCTTCGCCGGCCACGATGGCCAGCACCTGGGGGCGCGTGAAGCCGAGGTGCGCGAGCAAGCCGAACTCCTTGCGCCGCGCCAGCACCTGCGCCGAGAAGCTCGCCGCGATGCCGAACAGGCCGATGACGATGGCGACCGCCTGCAGCCAGTAGGTGACCGCGAAGCTGCGGTCGAAGATGCGCAGCGACGCCGCGCGTATCTCGCTCGCCTGCGCGAACTCGATCAACGCCGGGTCGCCCGCCAATGCGCGCAGTTGCTGCTGAAGGGCCGCGGAATCAGCGCCGGGCGCGAGCGTGAGCGCGAGGTCGTTGACCCGCGCATCGCCGGTGAGGGCGCGGAAGTCGGCTTCGGCGACGACGACCGCGCCGTGCTGGCGTGCATAGTCCCGCCACACGCCGCGCACGAAGAACGTGGCGGACACGGCGCGTGTCGCCCCGTCGGACAGGGTGCGGGTGAGCGGCAGCGTGAGCCTCGTGCCGGGCGCGGCCTCGTAGAGCGCCGCCATCGCCTCGCTCACGTACGCGCTGCGTTCGCCGGGCTTCGGCGGCAGCAGTTCGCCCACGAGCGGCAGCGTGCGCGCCGCGTCGTTCAGCGGCCGGGCGATCAGCACCGGCGCCGGCCGCGATGGATCGAGGGGCAGGGCCGTGGCGCGCAGAGCTTCGGCGCGCGCCACGCCGGGCAGCGCACGGGCCGCAGCCGCGAAATCCGGCGGCAGCCAGGCGGTCTCGTTGCCGCCGCCACCCGGCGAGGCGGTGCGCACGTAGAGGTCGGCCGGCAGCACCGTATCCAGCCAGCGCGAGACGGCATCCCGAAAACTCGCCACCATCACCGTCAGCGCGACGGCCAGGCTCAGGCTCGCGACCACGCCGGCCACCGCCACCGTGGCGCTCGAGCGCAGGTGCCGCGCACGCTCCACGGCGAGCAGCCATTGCGGCTGCGTGCTCGGCCGCACCAGGCGCAGCAGCAGCGCCACGCCCGCCGGCACGCAGGCGATGCCGCCGATGAGCAGCAGCGCGACCGACGCATACGCCGCCAGCGCCAGTCCGGCGATCGGCGGGGCGAGCGCGAGCAGGGCGCCGGCCGTCATGAGTGCCGGGCCGAGCCAGGGCGGGCCGCTCGAATGTCCGGCCTCGCCCAGTCCCTTGAGCGCCTGCGCGGGCGCGATGCGCTGCGCGGCGCGCGCCGGCAGCGCGCCGCCGATCAGCGCCGCGAGGACGCCCAAGCCCGCGTAGAGCGCGGCCGCGGCCGCAGTGAACTGCAGGCTCGGCGCCACGCCTTCGAAATAACCGCCGCCCAGATCGCCGCCGAGCCAGCGCAGCGCCACCAGCGCCAGGCCGGTGCCGGCGGCGATGCCGAGCACGCTGCCGACGATACCGATGGCTGCCGACTCGGCCAGCACGAGCTGCAGCCGCTGGCGCGAAGTCAGGCCCAGCACACCGAGCAGCGCGAACTGCGGCAGTCGCTTGGCGACCGCCAGCGAGAGGATCGAGAACACCAGGAACGCTCCGGTGAACAAGGCCACCAGAGCGAGCACGGTGAGGTTCACCCGGTAGGCGCGCGACACGTTCGACAGCCTTGCGGTCGCTTCGCCGGGCTCCGCTGCGCGCAGCTCGGGCGGCAAACCCAGCTCGCGCAGCACGGCCCCCCGGTCCGCGCCGGCGGCCAGGCGCAGATCGAGGCGCGAGAGCCGCCCGAGCTGCCCGAACGCGGCCTGCGCACCGGCGATGTCCATCACCGCCAACGGCGCACCCGGTGTCGCGTTGCCGCCGGCGATGCGCAGCGGCAGCAGGGCAAGCCCGCTCTGCACGCGCAGCTCGTCGCCCGCCTCCAGGCCGAAGCTGCGCTGGGCGACGGGATTGAGGAACACCGTGCCTGGATCGAGCGTTGCGAAGCGCTCCTCGCCCTTCGCCGGTTGCGGCGACAGCGCAGGCGCGAGCTGTGGCGCGACGAGCGCGTCGATGCCGAGCACGCGCAGCGGCTTGCGCTGGCCGGCGGCGTCGAGCGCATAGGTGTCGATCTCCACGACCGGCGAGGCCAGCACCACCCGCGGATGTGCGGCGACCCGCGCGTAGAGCGCCTCGTCGAAGCCCGAGCTGGTGCTGCTGCGCAGGCTCAGGTCGGGCTCGCCGCCCACGCTTCGCACGGCGCCCGCAAACTCCGCCAGCGCCGAGGCATTGATGAGGTGCACCGAGAAAGCCAGCGCCACGCCGAGCATCACGGCCAGCACGGCGAGTGCATGCCGGCCGGCGTGGTGGCGCAGTTCGGGCCAGGAGAGATGGCGCAGCAGCGTGATCACACGGGCTCCTCTCGTGCGCGCTCGTTCTTCACACCACGAGAAGACCCGCTGGCGTGAGCCGCAGCACGCGATCGGCGCGGGCCGCCGCCATGCCGGAGTGCGTGACCAGCACGCAGGCCGCACCCTCGCGGCGGACTTCCGCGGCCAGCGCGTCCATCACCCGCTCCGCGGTCGCCGGGTCGAGGTTGCCGGTCGGTTCGTCGGCGAGGATGAGCCGCGGCCGGTGCACCAGCGCCCGCGCGATGGCGACGCGCTGCAGTTGCCCGCCCGAGAGCTGCGCCGGCAGCCGGGCACCCAGCTCGCCGAGCCCGACCGCGGCCAGCATGGCCTGCACGCGCGCCGCATCCGGCCGGCCGAGCAGCAACAGCGGCAGCGCGACGTTGTCGTTGACGCTCAGATGCGGCAGGAGGTGAAAGGCCTGGAACACGAAGCCGAGCTTGGCGCGGCGCAGGAGGGCTTGACGCTGCTCGGGCAGGGCGGTGATCGCCTCGCCGTCGAGCCGCACGCTGCCCGCGTCGACCGCATCGAGCCCGGCGATGGCGTTGAGCAGGGTGGACTTGCCCACACCCGATTCACCGAGCAGCGCGAGGAACTCGCCCGCCTCGACGCGCAGATCGACGCCCTCGAACACCGTGCTGTCGCCGTAGCGCTTGGCCAGGCCGTCGATCTCGAGCAACGGGCTGGAGGTGGCGCTCACGGTGCGGAGGGCGTCGCTCGGCGGGGCGGCTCGTCGCCATCGAGCAGCCGATGCGCCAGGGCCACCGCCTGCGCGGTCGCATCCGGCGCGTCGCAGGCCACCACGTGCCGCCATGGCATCCCGCGCAGCCAGGTGAGCTGGCGCTTGGCGAGCTGACGCGTCGCGGCGCTGCCGAGCTCGAGCAGGCGCTGCCGGTCGGGCTCGTCGCCGTCGTCGAGCGCCTGCCAGATCTGCCGATAACCGACGCAACGCATGGAGGCCATGCCGGCGTGCAGGTCGCCGCGCGCGCGCAGACCGCGCACTTCATCCACCAGGCCTGCGTCCAGCATGTGCCCGAACCGCGCGCCGATGCGCTCGTGCAGCCAGCCGCGCTGGGCAGGCTCCAGCGAGATCAGCTCGCAATCCCCGGGCGCGGCAGCCGGGCTTCCGAAGCGTCCGCTCTGCAGGCTCGAAAGCGTGTGTCCGCTCGAGCGCCACACTTCCAGCGCACGCTGGATGCGCTGCGCGTCACCCGGCGCGAGCCGCTCGGCCGTGGCGGGGTCGACCGTCCGCAACTCGGCGTGCAGCGCCGGCCAGCCACGGGAGCGTGCCTCGGCATCGAGTTGCAGCCGCACGGCGGGGTCGGCGGGCGGCATGGCGTCCAGGCCGTTCCACAGTGCCTTGAAGTACAGCATGGTGCCGCCGACGAGCAGGGGCAGTCGGCCGCGCTCGCGAATCCGCTCGATCAGCGCGCGGGCGTCGCGCACGAACCGGGCGGCCGAATAGGCCGCGCTCGGCTCGATGAGGTCGATGAGGTGATGCGGCACGGCCGCGCGCTCGGCCGCGCTCGGCTTGGCGGTGCCGGTGTCCATGCCGCGGTAGACGAGCGCCGAATCCACGCTCACCACCTCGATCGGCAGCTCGCGGGCCAAGACCAGCGCCGCCGCGGTCTTGCCGGCGGCGGTGGGGCCGGCCAGGCACAGGTAGCGCGGGGCGGCTCGGGGCGGGGCGGTGCCGGCTTGCGTGCGCAGGGAGAGCACGGCGCTCGCCGCGGCGCCGGCGCTCGGTCGGGGCGTGCTCATCGAGGCGCGAGGGTACCCCCGGAGCACGACTGTGCGTTGCCGTACAGCGACGCGCAGGGGCTTGTAGGAGCATTTGTCGCCGGCCGCACTAGCATCGGCGCACGTCCTGCAGGGGTGCAGCGCGACGGATTCCGCAACCAGAGGAGAACATGATGAAGAACGCCAAGAATCGTTGGATCGCCATGCTCGTGGCAGCGAGCCTGAGTTATGCCGGTGCCCTGCAGTCGGCGCAGGCGGCGCTGGTCAGCACCGAGCGCGTCGCCGCCGACCAGGGCGTCGTGTCGATCGACGCGCAGGCGATGCAGCAGCGCGCGCACGTGCTGTCCTATCTGGACCGGCCCGACGTGATCGCCGGCCTGCAGGAGCGTGGCGTCACCGCCGAGCAGGCGCGCGAGCGCGTCGCGGCGCTCACCGATGCCGAGGTGTCGCAACTCGCCCACACGCTCGACACGGCCCCCGCCGGCGCCGGCAGCGTGCTCGGCGTGATCGTGTTCATCTTCATTTTGTTGCTGGTCACCGACATCCTCGGCCTCACCAAGGTGTTCCCGTTCACGCGATCGGTGCGGTGATTGCGTCGCCGGGCGCGAGCAAGAGCCTCGACGCTTCGCTCGGGACGCTTCGATGCGGCAGGCTCGGTAGATGGTGACCTCGCGCCGGCCTGCCCATCGGCTGCAACGCGGTCGCGGTCTCGCTGCCGCCTTGCTCGCCGTGCTGTTGGGCCTCGGCGGCTGTGCGCTGCTGCCGCCGCCGCAGACCCGAGCGCTGCTCGATGCCCCACCGGCCGGCCTGGCGGAGCGGCGCGAGCTGCGCGAGGTGCCGTTCTTCGCGCAGAGCGAGTACGAGTGCGGCCCGGCTGCGCTCGCCACTGCCCTGAGCGCGGCCGGCATTCCCGCGCGTCCCGAGGCGCTGGTCGATCAGGTGTATCTGCCGGCCCGCAAGGGCAGCCTGCAGCTCGAGATGCTGGCCACGGCACGGCGCGAGGGCGCGCTGGCGGTCCGGCTCCCGCCCACGCTCGATGCCCTGCTGCGGGAAGTGGCCGCCGGGCATCCGGTGGTGGTGCTGCAGAACCTGGGCCTCGCGGTTGCGCCCCGCTGGCACTACGCGGTCGTCGTCGGCTACGACCTCGCGGCACGCGAGATGGTGCTGCGCTCGGGCACCACCGAGCGCGAGCTGATCTCCTTCGGCACTTTCGAGCACACCTGGAAGCGAAGCGGCCACTGGGCCTTCGTCGCCCTGCGGCCGGGCGAGCTGCCGGCCACGGCCACCGAGAACGAGCTGACGGCCGCCGCCGTGGCTTTCGAGCGGGTCGCGCCGCCGGCAACGGCGGCCACGGTCTACGAAAGCGCGCTGCGGCGCTGGCCGAACAGCCTGACCTTGGCCATGGGACTGGGCAACACCCGCGTCGCCGCCGACGATCTGCCGGCCGCCACGCTGGCGTTCCAGACTGCGGCGCATCGCCACGACAGCACCCCGGCCTGGATCAACCTCGCCGAGTTGCACCTGCAGCAATCGCAGTTCGTCCAAGCCGAGGCCGCCGCCCGCCGTGCGCTCGCACGCAGCGTCACCGAGCCCGACTGGCGCTCGGCAGCCGAAGAAACGCTCACCCGCGTGCTCGAAGCGAAACGCTGACGCGGCCGCAATCGATGAAGCCGCAGCGCCGCGGCCACCGGCGAGACCGCCTCATGCGAAGGACTCGTAGGGCGCCAGATACCGCCACTGTCCCGGCGGCAACTCGCCGAGGCCGATGCGGCCGATGCGGATGCGCTTGAGCGCGAGCACCTGCAGCCCGACCAGCTCGCACATGCGGCGGATCTGGCGCTTGCGGCCCTCGCGCAGCACGATGCGCAGATGCTGCTCGTTCTGCCAGGACACCTGCGCCGGCTTGAGGGCGACGCCGTCGAGCGTCAGGCCGCGGCGCAGGCGCTGCAGCAGCTCGGCCGGAAAGGCGGTGTTCAGCGCCACCGCCTCCGGCTGCGCGGTCCAGGCGACGCGGACCACGTACTCCTTCTCGATCCTGGAGTCCTCGCCGATCAGTTGCCTGGCGATGCGGCCGTCCTGCGTGAGCACCAGCAGCCCGCTCGAATCGAGATCGAGCCGGCCGGCCGGCACCAGGTGCTTGAGCTGGCTGGCGTTGAAGCGCTGCGAGCCGGCATCGCCCTTCCAGTGGCTCGCGGCGTTGACGAGGGTGAAGGCGGGCGCGTGGCCGTCCTCGGCCTGCCCGCTCACGTAGCCGAGCGGCTTGTGCAGCAGCACGGTGACGCGCCGTGCCTGCTCGAGCCGGGCCTGCGGATCGATCGTGATCACCCGGTCGGGCGAGACACGCGCGCCGAGCTGATCGACGACGACGCCGTCCACGCGCACGAAGCCTTGTTCGATCCACTCGTCGGCCTCGCGCCGCGAAGCCAGGCCCAGTTCACTCATGCGCTTGGACAGGCGGGGCAGGGCGCTCGCGGCGACTTCGGTTGTGCCGCCGCCAGATCGCGCCGTCGTCTGGCGGTTGCCCGGCCCCTTCGGCGAGCTTCGGCCGGCAGACCGTTGCACCGTGCTCGACGGTGGAAGCGAGGTCTTGCGCGATCCCTCGGCCGACGCCGTGCCCGAGCGGGTCCGATCGCCCCGTGCGGCCTGCGCGGCGGGCCGTGGCGGCTGATCGCGCGCGGATTCGCGTCTGCGCTCGCGTTCGGGCGGGTGCGCGGCGCGCTGCTCTTCGAGGCGTCGGGCGCGCTCGGCCTGCGCTTCGGCGAGCGTCTGTCGCGGTCGCTTGGCACCGCTGCCGCGCAAGGGCGGACGCACTTCGCCCGGGGCTTTGGGCACCGCCGGCTTCTTGAGCTTCAGAGTGGTCATGAGGCTGCGATTGGAGCACGCAGGCCGCAGGCCGCGCGGCCCGCGCGGTCTCCTCAGTAACCCAGGCCGAACAGCTCGTTGATCGCGCTGCGGTAGGCGTCCTGACCGAGCGAGTGGGTGTTGTGGTGCGAACCGCCTTCCACCAGCACCCAGCGCTTGGGCACGGTGGCCAGGTCGAACAGGGCCTGGCCGAGCGCCGGCGGAATCAGCCGGTCCTCGCTGCCGTGGACCATCAGCAGCTTGGAGCCGATGCGCTCGATCTTCGAGCGCGCATCGAAGCTCTGCGAAATGAACGGGCCTACCGGCAACCAGCCCCAGCGCATGCCGGCGACCACGTCGCGAATGGACGTGAAGCTGCCTTCGACGATCAGCCCGGCCTCGTCGTCGGCATGCGCCGCGAGATCGATGGCGATCGCCGCCCCCAGCGAATGGCCGAAGATGTAGCGCTCGGCCTGCGGGTACTTCTCGGCCAGCCAGCGCCACGCGGCGCGGGCGTCTTCGTAGGCCATGGCTTCGGAGGGCAGTTCGCGGGAGGTCTGGCCGAAGCCGCGGTAGTCGATCACGAGCACGTTGAAGCCGAGCTTGTTCATGCGGCGCACGCGGCTGGCGCTGCCCATCACGTCCCAGCGCGCGCCGTGCAGGTAGAGCAGCACGGGGGTGCGTTCGTCGGCACCGGCCGCCGTCGACTCGGCATGCCACAAACCGTGCAGCCTGGTCGGCTGACCCGTTTCCTTGGAGTCGAACTCGATCCAGACCGGCTCCATGCCCAGCGCCACTTCCTCGCCGGCCCACCAGGTCTCGGCGGCCGGCTGGAAGATCCAGCGGCGCTGCTGGGAGTCGAGCGTGCCGCAGCCGGCGAACAGGCCGATCGAGAGCAGGCAGGCCATGAGGCCGGCGGTCACGCGGCGGGCGGTCATGCGGGAGCGTAGGCGGTGGGCGATGGAACGGTCGGCGAACGGCATGCGTCACTGAGCTCGGGTAGGCATGGAAAGTTCGGCGCAGGTGCTGCAGATCGTGAAACTTGACGCTTGTTCACCTGCCGCGCATGAACAGCGCATCGAGTTCGCGGATCGTGAGCTGCCGCCACGTCGGCCGGCCGTGGTTGCACTGGTCGGCGCGGGGGGTGGCTTCCATGTCGCGCAGCAGCGCGTTCATCTCGTCGATCGTGAGGCGCCGGTTGGCGCGCACTGCGCCATGGCACGCCATGCTCGAAAGGATCTCGTGTTGTGCGCGTTCGATGGCGTGGCTGGCATCGAAGCGCGCCAGCTCGCCCAGCACCGAACGCGCCAGTTCGACCACGTCGCCACCGGCCAGCGCGGCGGGATGGGCGCGGATCGCCAGCACACCGGGCGAGAGCGGGGCGATGTCCATGCCCAGGCGGCCCAGCGCGTCGGCCTGCTGCTCGGCGGTGCTCATCTCGGCGGGCGTTGCGGCGAAGGTGGCGGGAACGAGCAGCGGCTGCGCTTCGATGCGTGCCGCCTGCGTGTGCTCCAGCGCCGCCTTGAGCCGCTCGTAGACCACGCGCTCGTGCGCGGCGTGCATGTCGACGATGACCAGGCCTTGCGCGTTCTCGGCCAGGATGTAGATGCCGCCGAGCTGGGCCACTGCACGGCCGAGCGGCCAGGCGCCGGCATCGTCACGGGCGGGCGCGGTCTGCGGCATCGGCGGGTCCTGCGCCGCAGCGTCTGCCGTCGCGTGGGCTCGCATCGAAGCCTGCGGCGCCAGCGTGCCCCAGGCCGACTCGAAAGACGAAGGTTCGCGCACCTCGCCCGGTCTGCCGGGAGCAAGGCCGCCGCGTTGCGCATACGGCGTCGCGCCGAGTCCCAGCGAAGATTGCACCGGCCGGGGATCCCAGATCGACGGCGCCGTGGTCTCGAACGGCATGGACGGCGCGGCCTGCGTGCGCGGCAGGGCCAGCGCGTCTTCCACGGCATGCCGGACGGCCTGATGCACTTCGCGCGAGTCGCGAAAGCGCACCTCGGTCTTGGTCGGGTGCACGTTCACGTCGACGCGATCCGGCGCCATCTCGATGAACAGCACATAGGCCGGCTGGCGCGTGCCGTGCAGCACGTCATCGAAGGCCGATCGCGCGCCGTGCGCCACGAGCTTGTCGCGCACGTGGCGGCCGTTGACGTAGACGTACTGCTGGTCCGCCCGGGCACGCGCTGCATCGGGCAGGCCGATGCGCCCGGTCAGGCGCAAGGCCGCGGCGCTCGGCGCCAGCGCGCGGCTGCGCGCCATGAACTCCTCGCCGAGGATGTCGCGCAGGCGGTCTTCGAGCGGCGCGACGCGCCATTGCGCGACGAGCCGGCCCTCGTGCCAAACGGTGAAGCCGACGTCCGGGCGCACCAGCGCGTGGCGGCGCACCGCCTCCAGGCAATGCGCGAGCTCGGTCGCGTCGGTCTTCATGAACTTGCGGCGCGCCGGGGTGCTGAAGAAGAGTTCGCGCACCTCCACGCTGGTGCCGACCGCGCGCGCCGCCGCCGCGAGCTCGCCGCTGCGCGCATCCAGGCGCTGCGCATGGGGCTCGTCGCGGGTGCGGCTGGCGATCGAGACCTCGGCGACGGACGCGATGGCGGCGAGCGCTTCGCCGCGAAAGCCCATGGTCGCCACGCTCTCCAGCTCGTGCAGCGACGCGATCTTGCTGGTGGCGTGGCGCTTGACGGCCAGGGCCAGTTCGCGCGGCTGGATGCCGGCGCCATCGTCCTCGACCGTGATGGCGCGCACGCCGCCCGCCAGCAGCTTGACGGTGATGTCGTGGGCGCCCGCGTCCAGCGCGTTGTCGATCAGCTCGCGCACCACGGAGGCCGGCCGCTCGACCACCTCGCCGGCGGCAATCTGGCTGATCAACTCGTCAGGCAGCTCGCGGATCGGTCGACGCCCCGGCTGGGCCGGCGGGGTGGGCAAGGCACTCACCGGCGCGATTGTAGGTTTGCGTTCTCCGCCGCGGCCATGCAGGACCGGCATCGCGGGCGCGCAATGTGGTCCCTGTCACAGGACCCGCCCGCTCGGCTGCGGATAATGCCGCGCATGGACCTCATCGCCTTCCTGATCGATTTCATCTTGCGCGTCGATGTGCACCTCACCGCCTTCGTGCAGGCCTACGGTTCCTGGGTCTATGCGCTGCTGTTCGCCATCATCTTCGTGGAGACGGGTGTGGTGGTCATGCCCTTCCTGCCGGGTGACTCGCTGCTGTTCGTGGTCGGGGCGCTGTGCGGCGTCGGCTTGATGAGCCTGCCCTTGTCGATCGGGCTGCTCATCGCGGCCGCCATCCTCGGCAACCAGTGCAACTACGCGATCGGGCGCTATTTCGGCCCGCGCGTGTTCCAGTGGGAGAACTCGCGCTGGTTCAACCGACGCGCGTTCGACCAGGCTCATGCCTTCTACGAGAAGTACGGCGGCGTCACCCTGATCGCCGCGCGTTTCCTGCCCTTCATGCGCACCTTCGCGCCCTTCGTGGCGGGCGTGGCCATGATGACGCGCAGCAAGTTCACCTTCTTCGACGTGACGGGCGCGGTGCTGTGGATCGGCAGCGTGACGATGGCGGGCTACCTGTTCGGCAACATCCCGTGGGTGCAGGCGAATCTGAGCAAGATCATCTGGGCCATGATCCTGATTCCCGGCATGCTCGCATTGTTCGGCGCACTGCGCGCGAGGCGCACCACACAGATCGTCGCCTGAGGCATGGCTGCGCGCGGGCGGGGAACCGGCATGCGCGCGGCACCGTCACGAAGCTGACACCGGAGCTCGCCAAGCTCACGGGTTTCCGAGGAGACCCGCATGACGTTCGTGACCCCGGCGTGGTGCCGCCGGCTGCTTGCCCTGTCTGCACTGACGGCCTTGTCGGCAGCGCTCGCCGCCTGCGGCGGAAGCGACTCCGACGACGACGACCTGCCGGACACCGCTTTCACCCTGCAGGTGCTCCACGTGGCCGACATGGACAGCGGCGGCGATCTCGTCACCAACTCGAAGGCGCTTTCGGCACTGCTGCAGAAGTTCCGCGGCGAGCGGCCCGACACCACGGTCTTCCTGTCCTCGGGCGACAACTACATTCCCGGCCCCTTCTTCAATGCTGCCGACGATGCGTCGCTGGCGCCCGAACTTGGCGTGCCGTCGGCGGGGCGCGGCGACATCGCGATCCTCAACGCGATGGGCCTGCAGGCTTCGGCGGTCGGCAATCACGACCTCGATCTGGGCACCAACTATTTCGCGAGCCTGTTGCGCGCGACGGGTGCCGACCCCGGCGACTGGCCCGGCGCGGCCTTCCCCTACCTGTCGGCCAACCTCGACTTCAGCGGCGACGGCAATCTCGCTGCACTGGCGGCACCCGGAAACGACGGCGCCTCGGCGGCCGATCTGGCCGGCAAGCTGGCGAAGTACGCGGTGATCACCGTGGATGGCGAGCGCATCGGCGTGGTCGGCGCCAGCACGCCGACGCTGCCGGCAATCACCTCGGTGGGGGGCATCGCGGTCAGCCCGGGCGGCGCCGACACGGACGACCTCGATGCGCTGGCGGCCGAAATCCAGCTTTCGGTCGATGCGCTGGTGGACGACGGCATCGACAAGGTCATCCTGCTGGCCCACATGCAGCAGCTCGATGTGGAGCGGGGCCTGGCGACCCGGCTGCGCGGCGTCGATCTCATCATCGCCGGCGGCTCGAACACCGGCCTGTACGACGATGACGACCGCGTGCGTCCCGGCGACACCGATGGCGGCACCTATCCGCTGGAATTCGCCTCGCCCGACGACGAGCCGGTGCTGGTCGTCAACGTGGACGCCGACTACAAGTACCTCGGCCGCATCGTGCTGCCCTTCGACGAGGAGGGCCGCGTGATCGTCGGCCGCCTCGACGAGAAGCTCAACGGCGCCTGGGCGACCGACGCCGAGGGCCTGGCACGCGCCGGCGTGAGCCTGGCTGACGCGAATCCCGAGGTGGTGTCCATAGCCGACAGGATCGACGCCGTGATCGCCGCCAAGGACGGCAACCTGTTCGGTGCTGCCACCGTCTATCTGGAAGGCGACCGTGTGCTGGCGCGCAACCAGGAAACCAACCTGGGCAACCTGAGCGCCGACGCGAACCTGGCCTTTGCGCGCACCGTGGACGCCAGCACGGCGGTATCGATCAAGAACGGTGGCGGCATCCGCTCCTCCATCGGCGCGCTCGACATCCCCCCGGGCTCGACCACGGGGGACAAGGGCCCGACCCGCGCCAACCCCGACGTGGGCAAGCAGGCCGGCGACATCTCGCAGCTCGACATCGAGTTCTCGCTGCGCTTCAACAACGGCCTGTCGCTTTTGACGCTCACGGCGGCCGAACTCAAGGCGGTCGTCGAGCATGGCGTGTCGGACTGGTTGGCGGGCTCCACGCAGGGCAAGTTTCCGCAGGTCGGCGGTCTGCGATTCAGCTTCGATCCGGCGCAACCGGCCGGATCGCGCGTGCGCACGCTGGTAGTCGACGACCCGGACGGCGCCGGCCCGCTCACCGGCCCGCAGGTGGTCTATTCGGGCGGCGCCTTCAAGGTAGCGGGCGCAGCGAGCTACCGTCTGGTGACCCTCGACTTCCTCGCCGGCGGCGGCGATGCCTATCCGTTCGACAGCCTGTCGGCGCCCGACCGTGTCGATCTGGTCTCGGCTTCGCCCAAGGCATTTGCCACGCCGGGCGGTGAGCAGAACGCACTGGCGCAGTTCCTCGCTGCGAGTTTCCCGCGCGCCACCCCTTACGACGAAGCCGATGTCGCGGCCGATGCCGACACGCGCATCCAGAATGTTTCGCTGCGCGCCGACTCGTTGCCGCAGGACTAGGGCCCGTTTGCCGGGTCACGCGAGTCCTCCCGTAGCGTTAACAGGCCCTAGAACGCCGCAGCGGTTTGCCCCGTCTCCCGCGGGCGAGAGAGAGGCGAGGGTGAACCGACTGAGCGACGCGTGCTCGCGTATGCGAGTCGCCCCCGGCCGCCATCACAAGGCGCGCTGACGCGCCAGCGGCGGGTTCTTCGCGAAGTAGCGGTTGATGCCGGTCATCAGCGCCTCGACCAGTTGCGCCTGATAGCGCGGGTCGCGCAGCTTCTTCTCCTCGCCGGGGTTGGAGATGAAGGCGGTCTCGACGAGGATCGAAGGCACGTCGGGCGCCTTGAGCACCGCGAAGCCGGCCTGCTCGACCTGCCTCTTGTGCAGGCGGCCCACCTTGCCGATGTGGCCCAGCACCTCGGCGCCGAGCTTGAGGCTGTCACGGATCTGGGCGCTGGTGCTCATGTCGAGCAGCGCGCGCTTGAGCGCGGCATCCTTGCTCTTCACGAGGTTCACGCCGCCCACCATGTCGGCCCGGTTCTCCTTGTCCGCCATCCAGCGGGCTTCGACGCTGGTGGCCCCGCGTTCGCTGAGCACGAACACCGACGCGCCGGCCGCCTGCGGGCGGATGAAGGCGTCGGCGTGGATGGAGATGAACAGGTCCGCCTGCACGCGCCGCGCCTTGCGCACGCGTTCCTGCAGCGGCACGAAGAAGTCGCCGTCGCGCGTCATCATCGCGCGCATGTTGGGTTGCGCGTTGATGCGCGTGCGCAGTTGCTGGGCGATCTGCAGCACCACGTCCTTCTCGTACAGGCCGCTCGGGCCGATGGCACCGGGATCTTCGCCGCCGTGGCCGGGATCGAGCGCCACGATGACCAGCCGCTGTGTCGGCTTGGCCGAGGGCGCGGGCCTGGCGCCCGGCTTTCGCGGCGCAGGCGTCGAGGCGGGCGCGCCCGGTGCCTCGGACGATCCGCCCATCCGTCCCAGGAACTCGCCCAGCGCATCGGCCACTTCCGAGGCCGCCCGCTCGGCGACTTCGGCGCCGGTTTCGACCGAGCGGTCGGCTGCGGCCTTTTCCTGCAGCAAGGCCAGCAGCGGATCGCGCTCGGTGGTGGGGTACAGATCGAACACCAGGCGATGGCGGTAGGCGGCCACCGGCTCGAGGGTGAAGACCTGCGGCTCGGTGGGCTGCTTGAGATCGATGACCAGCCGCACGACGCGCGGCCGGTTCTGACCCACGCGCACGCGGTCGATGAAGGGATCGCCGTCCGAGACCTGCCCGACCAGCTCGCGCAGCGTGTGGCTGAGCTCGAGGCCGTCGACGTCGATCACCACGCGCTGCGGATCGCCGAGCACGAAATGCGTCGCGAGCAGCGACGTGTCGGACTCGATCGTGACGCGGGTGTATTCGTCGGCCGGCCACACGCGCACGGCGAGGATGGTGGCGCCGAAGGCGATGTCGCGGGCGGTGAGCAGCAGCACCAGCGCGCCGGCGTCGCGCAAGAGCTCGCGGCGGCGCGGGCCGCGCGACGTCATCGAAGCAGCTCCACGCCGCGGCCGGTGTAGGCAGACAGTTGCACGGCGCGTTGATCGCCGTCGAGCGGTGCGAGTTCCATGCGCAGGTCGGGCACCGGCAAGGTTTCACCGGCGCGCTCGGGCCACTCGACGAGTTTCAAGCCCGGGCCGGCGAAGATGTCGCGAAAGCCGGCGTCTTCCCACTCGCGCTCGTTGTCGAAGCGGTAGAAGTCGAAGTGCCAGGCCGCACCGCGGTCGAGCTCGTAGGGTTCCACGACCGCATAGCTGGGACTCTTGATGCGCCCGCTGACGCCGAGCGCGCGCAGCAGGTGGCGAGCGAAAGTGGTCTTGCCGGCGCCGAGGGGGCCTTGCAGTTCGACGAAGGCATCGCGCAGCGCCTCGACGGCAGCCAGGGCCTGCGCGCGCGCCGCGCAAGCTGCTTCGTCGGGCCAGAGTTCTTTGCGGGTTTCTAGAATCGGCGGATGCATCGATCGACGGGCGTCCTGGAGCGGGCAGCGGGTGGCGGGGCTGTGCCGGACGACGTGTGGGTCGAGTTGCGCCTTGCGGCGCGCGAGCTCGGATTTTCACAGATCGGTGTGTCGGACATCGATTTGACGAGCGCCGAGCCGGGCTTGTTGGCGTGGTTGCAACAGGGTTTGCACGGCAGCATGCTTTACATGGCGCGCCATGGCCTCAAGCGGGCCCGTCCCGCCGAGCTGGTGCCGGGCACCGTGCGCGTGATCACGGCGCGCATGGACTACCTTCCGCGCGCGACCCCCGAAGGCTGGCAGGCGATCGAGTTCGAGCGCCTGGGCCGGCCGGCCGATGCCACGGTGTCGATCTACGCGCGGGGCCGCGACTATCACAAGGTGATGCGCTCGCGTCTGCAACGGCTGGCCGACGGTCTGGCGCAGCGGATCGGCCCGTTCGGCCACCGCGTCTTCACCGATTCGGCGCCCGTGCTCGAGGTCGAGCTTGCGTCGCGCAGCGGACTGGGCTGGCGCGGCAAGCACACGCTCGCGCTCTCGCGCGAGGCCGGCTCGATGTTCTTTCTCGGCGAGATCTACGTCGATCTGCCGCTGCCGCTCACGCCGATGAGCGATGCGCACTGCGGCAGTTGCCGCGCCTGCATCGACGTGTGCCCCACGCAGGCCATCGTCGGTGAGCGCCGGATGGACGCGCGGCGCTGCATCTCCTACCTCACCATCGAGCACGACGGCGCGATTCCCGAGGAGTTCCGCGCGGCGATCGGCAACCGCATCTACGGCTGCGACGACTGCCAGCTCGTGTGCCCCTGGAACAAGTACGCGCAGCGTGCGAGCCTGTCGGATTTCGACACGCGCGAAGCCTTCGACGCGCCGACCTTGCTGGAGCTGTGGGCCTGGGACGAGCGGGAGTTTCTGCGCCGCACGGAGGGCAGCGCGATCCGCCGCATCGGCTACCAGCGCTGGCGCCGCAACCTCGCCGTCGCGTTGGGCAACGCCTGGCGCGAAACCGGCGACGCGGCCTACCCGGCCGTCCTGCGCGCGGCGCGCGAGCCGGCCGATGCGCTGGTGCGCGAGCACATCGACTGGGCTCTGGCGCAGCGTGAGGCGCCCGGCGCGTAGCGGCGCGGCCGACCGCAACGGGGCCGGGCGCTCGGGCGGTGTCTCCTCCGTTGTGGTGTGCGATCACCCGCCGGCGCGCTTGCGAGCTGTCAGCCGCCGACCCCGAATCGCAGCGCTATCCACCCCGGCAGCGTGAGCATACCCAGCAGCGTCGAGACGGTCACCAGCCCTGCCACGAAAGGCCCGTTGCCGCCCATGCGAGCGGCCAGCACGTAGCAGGTCGACGCGGTGGGCATGGCCGCGAAGGCGACCAGCACCGTGAGCTGCAGCGCCGGCAGGCCGATCGCCAGGCCGAGGGCGAGCGCGGCGGCCGGCAGCACGGCGTGGCGTATGGACAGCAATGCCGCAGCCAGCGGTGGCGAGGCCTTCAGGCCGCCGAGCTGCAGGCCGGCGCCCACGGCCATGAGGCCCAGCGGCAAGGCTGCCTGGCCGATCCGCTGCAAGGTGGTGCCGACCGGCTCCGGGAAAGTCAGGCCCGCCAGATTGGCGAGCAAGCCCGCCAGCGTGCTGACGATGAGCGGGTTGCGCAGCAACTCGCGCCCGAGATGCTGGCCGCCGTGGCGGGCCAGCGGCAGCACGGCACCGGCGTTGCACACCGGCACGCACACCGCCACGAGCAGGGCCATCTGGGCGACCCCGGCCGCGCCGCCCAGGCGCTCGGCCATCGCCAGGGCAATGTATGAGTTGAAGCGGAACGCCACTTGGGCGCCCGATGCGTGCAGCAGCGGGTCGGCCCCACGCCAGTGCTTCAGGCCATAGGCCAGCGCGATCCCGAGCGACACCGTGGCCAGGCCCGCGCCGCCCAGGGCCGCAGCCTCGGCCGGATCGAGCGGGTTGCGCACGATGGACGTGAACAGCAGCACCGGAAACAGCAGGTGATAGACCAGCTTCTCGGTCGAGTCCCAGACGGGGCGGTTCAGCACCGTATAGCGGCACACGACGAAGCCGACCACGATGAGCAGGAAGTCGGGGAGCAGGAGCAGCAGGTCGCGCATCGCGGGAGGTTACCGCCTGGATCCGTAGAGGTTTTCCACAGCGGCGCAGCATCACGGGTCGAGCAGCATCCGGTAGGCGCCGTACCGCGGCGCCGGACACCGCGCCTTCGTGCGCCTCGAACTACAGCAGGAGATCCCCCATGCCTTCTTCCATGCGTCGTCGCTTCTTGATCGCGACGCTGGCCACCACGGGCGCAAGCCTTGCGTTGCTGGCCGCGCCGCTCGCCCGAGCCCAGGGCTACCCGACCAAGCCGGTCCGGCTGGTCGTTCCCTTCGCGCCGGGCGGCACCACCGACATCATCGCCCGCGTGATCGGCAACGAGATCAACGGCCCGCTCGGCCAGACCATGCTGGTCGAGAACAAGGGCGGCGGCGGGGGCGTGATCGGCGCCAACGACGTCGCCAGGGCGGCCCCCGACGGCTACACGATCGGCATGGCCACCGTCTCCACCACGGCGGCCAACCCGGCGATCAATCCGAAGGTGCCGTACGACACCCTGACCGACTTCACGCCGATCGTGAACATCGCGGCCACGCCCAACGTGATCGCGGTGCACCCGAGCTTCCCCGCCAAGGACTACAAGGGCTTCGTGGCCGAGCTGAAGAAGAACCCGGGCAAGTACAGCTTCGCCAGCTCGGGCGTCGGCAGCATCAACCACCTGCAGATGGAGCTGTACAAGAGCCTGTCCGGCACATTCGTGACGCACATTCCCTACCGCGGCTCCGGACCGGCGCTTTCCGACACGGCGGCCGGGCAGGTGCCGATCATCTTCGACAACCTGCCTTCCGCGCTGCCCTTCATCAAGGACGGCCGGCTGAGGGCGATCGTCGTCGCGGCGCCGGCGCGGCTCGACGTGCTGCCCGAGGTGCCGACCTTCAAGGAGGTGGGCCTGGAGCCCGTCAATCGCATGGCCTACTACGGCTTCATCGGCCCGAAAGGCCTGCCCAAGGAGATCGTCGACAAGCTCAGCGCTGCCGTGAGGGAGGTCGCTGCGCGGCCCGAGGTGAAAAAGCGCATCGCCGACACCGGCTCGCTGATGGTGCTCAACTCGCCGGCCGAGTTCAAGCAGCAGATCGCCGACGAGTACGCCGTCTACAAGAAGGTCGTCGAGCAGCAGAAGCTCAAGCTCGAGTAGCGCAGCGCCCCTCACCGGGGCGAAGCGACGTGCACCGGACGCAAAGGCCGCCTGCGGGCGGCCTTTGTCTTGGCACACTCTCGCGGTGACCGCCGATCCGCCCGAGCCGCCCGTGCCCTCGCTGCCTCCAGAGAGCGCCGCGGCGATCGACCGTTTCGTCGACGCCCTGTGGACCCAGGACGGCCTCTCGGCCAACACCCTTGCCGCCTACCGCCGCGACCTGACGCTGTATGCGCGGTGGCTCGGCGCTGTGTGCGGCCGATCGCTCGACGAAAGCACCGAGACCGATCTGCGCGGCTACGCCCTGCAACGCCATGCCGGCACGCGCGCGACCAGTGCGAACCGCCGGCTCACGGTCTTCAAGCGCTACTTCCGCTGGGCGCTGCGCGAGCACCGGCTCGCGGCCGATCCGACCCTCAAGCTGCTGGCCGCCCGGCAAGCCCTGCGGGTGCCCAAGACGCTCAGCGAGGCGCAGGTCGAAGCCTTGCTGTGCTCGCCCGACGTGCAAACGCCGCTGGGCCTTCGCGACCGCGCCATGCTCGAGTTGATGTATGCCAGCGGCTTGCGCGTGAGCGAGATGCTTGCACTGAAGACCGTGCACGTGGGACTGGCCGAAGGCGCGCTGCTCGTGATGGGCAAGGGCTCCAAGGAGCGGCTGCTGCCCTTCGGCGAGGAAGCGCATGGCTGGATCACGCGCTACCTGAAACAGGCGCGTGCGGTCATCCTGAAGGGCCAGGCCAGCGACAGTCTGTTCGTCACCCCGCGCGGCGACGCCATGACGCGGCAGGCCTTCTGGCTGCTCGTGAAAAGGCACGCCCGCACGGCATCCATCGACGTGGCCCTGTCGCCGCATACCTTGCGCCATGCCTTCGCCACGCACCTGCTCAACCACGGGGCCGACCTGCGCTCGGTGCAGCTGCTGCTCGGCCATGCCGACATCTCGACTACGCAGATTTACACGCACGTGGCGCGGGAGCGGCTCAAGCGGCTGCATGCCCAGCACCATCCGAGGGGATGAAGGCTCGCGGGCCTTGCTCGATCCCTGCGAAATATCCCGACCATGGTTCTTCCGGCCCGCCGCGTGCTACTGTTTTCCATGCGCGCCGCATTGCGCACGATCCGTGCGGCTGCGCTCACACGGGAGCTCCGATGAAAAAGGCCACGCTCTACAGCCGATCGCCAAGCACGCAGGCGACCCGCGCACCCGCGTCCGCCTCGGCGCCGGTGTTCGCCGACGAATCGGAGCAGGCAGGCGCCGCGCAGCCGGCGCGCCCGGCAAAGCAGCCCGGCCGCCTGCGTCGGGCGCTGAGGCGCCACCCGCGCAGCAGCTTCTTCGCGGCGGGTTTGTGCGCGGCCTTGCTGGGCGTCGTGATCCACGCCGGCTTGTTGCCGCCGGCCGCGCAGCGGCTCACGCAGGAAGACGTCGATGCCGCCGTGCTGCACACGCTCGAGACGCAGGCCTTGCCGTCGCGCCCGGCGCGCGCCGCCGCCGCGGTGATGTCCTCGGTGGTGCGGGTGCGCACCGGTCCGTCGCAGGAGCGCCGACCGCTCGACGAGCCCGGCCATGGCGGCACCGGCACGGGCGTGGTGATCGTGGAAGACGGCACCATCCTGACGAGCCTGCACGTGGTGGCCGGCGCCGAACGCATCACCGTGACCTTCTTCGACGGCTCGGAGTCGGAAGCCGCGCTCATGGCCGTGCGCCCCGACAGCGACCTGGCCGTGCTGCGCGCACGCAGCCTGCCGGACGACGTCAAGCCCGCCACCCTTCGCCCGACCGCCGGGCTGGTGCCGGGAGACGAGGTGGTGGCGATCGGTTTTCCGTTCGGGATCGGGCCGAGCGTGTCCTCCGGCGTGGTCTCGGGGCTGGGCCGCCGGCACCGCGCCGAGGACGACCGGCCGCTCCTGTCCAACCTGATCCAGTTCGACGCCGCGGTGAATCCGGGCAACTCCGGCGGGCCCCTGATCACCATGGACGGGCAGGTGGTGGGCATCGTCGCGGCGATCCTCAACCCGACCGACCAGTCGTTCTTCGTGGGCATCGGCCTGGCCGTGCCGATCGAGGACGCCGCCGCCGCCGTGGGTGTGCCACCGGCCTGACGACGGCCGGTTTTTCCGTTTTCATTCCCTTTCTTCTCAGAGGATCTGCGCATGGCCACCCACGAACTCCGTCCCGACGATGTCGCCGCGCAGATGCAGCGCGTGCTCTACGAGGTGAAGAAGGTGGTCGTCGGCCAGGACCAGTTCCTCGAGCGCGTGCTCATCGCCATGCTGGCGCAGGGTCATCTGCTCGTGGAGGGCGTGCCTGGGCTGGCCAAGACGCAGACGGTCAAGACGCTCGCGCTGGTGCTGCGCGGGCAGTTCAAGCGCATCCAGTTCACGCCCGACCTCGTGCCGGCCGACCTGATCGGCACGCGGCTTTTCAATCAGAAGACCGGCGAGTTTTCCACCTCGCTCGGCCCGGTGTTCACCAACCTGCTGCTGGCCGACGAGATCAACCGCGCGCCGGCCAAGGTGCAAAGCGCGTTGCTCGAAGTCATGCAGGAGCGCCAGGTCACCATCGCCGGCCAGACGCATCGGGTGCAGGAGCCCTTCTTGGTGATGGCCACGCAGAACCCGATCGAAACCGAGGGCACCTACCCGCTGCCCGAGGCGCAGGTCGATCGCTTCATGATGAAGGTGGTGGTCGGTTACCCGAGCGAGGAGGAAGAGTTCGTGATCGTCGAGCGCGTCATCGGCGAGTGGCCCGACGTGGTGCCCGTGCTCGGCGCCGACGAGCTCTTCAACCTGCAGCGCGCCTGCCGGCGCAGCTTCGTGGAGCCATCGCTCATCCAGTACGCGGTCAAGCTGGTCGCGGCGACGCGGGCGCCGGGCAAGCACGGGCTGGCCGATCTGGCGCCGCAGATCGCCTTCGGAGCGAGTCCGCGCGCCAGCATCCATCTCATCGAAGGCGCGCGGGCCCTCGCGCTGCTGCGCGGACGCGACTATGTGCTGCCCGAGGACGTGAGCGAACTGGTGCCCGACGTCCTGCGCCACCGGCTGGTGCTGTCCTACCAGGCGCTGGCCGAAGGCATCAGCGCCGACGACCTGATCGCCACGCTGCTGAAGAAGGTTCGCCCGCCCGCCACGCCGTTGGCGTCGCGCGGCTCGTTCGCGGCGCCGGCGTCCCCCGGCAACGGCGCATCGGTGTCGATGCAATGAACAGCGCGGCCCTGGCCCTGCCCGACGCCGAGCGCTTGCTGCTGCGCCTCGAATGGCGTGTGCTGCGGCGCCTGGACGGCGCGCTGCACGGCGACTACCGGGGCCTGCTGCTGGGGGCGGGCGACGATCTGGCCGACCTGCGCGAGTACCAGGCCCACGACGACGTGCGCCACATCGACTGGAACGTAACCGCCCGTCTTCAGACGCCCTACGTCCGCGAGTACCACGAGGACCGCGACCTCACCGCGTGGTTCCTGGTCGATCTGAGCCCGTCGTCGGACGTGGGCGCGCGGACCAGCCGCGGCGCGGTGGCACTGGACTTCGTCGCGCTGATGGCACGTTTGCTCACGCGCCGCGGCAACCGCGTCGGCGCGCTGCGCTACCGCCGGCGGGTGGACGCGGTGGTGCCGGCCGGCAACGGCCGCCGCCATGTCCTGCAACTGATTCACACCCTGTCGCAGCCGGCGCCGCAACCCGCGAAGACGGCGAAGGTTTCCGCAGTTGGCGGCACGCGCCTGCACGAACTCCTGAATGCCGCGCATCCGCTGCTCAAGCGCCGGGCTCAGGTTTTCGTGATCTCCGACTTTCTTTGCGAGGCCGGTTGGGAGCAGCCGCTCGCCCGGCTGGCGCAACGCCACGAGGTGCTGGCCGTGCGCCTGACCGATCCGCTGGACGCGCAGGTGCCCGATCTCGGCCTGGTGCTGATGGGCGACGCCGAAAGCGGCGAGCAGATCATCGTCGACACCCACGACCGCGGCTTTCGTGCCCGGCATGCCCGGGCCGTGGAGCGGCGGGAGGCGCAACTGCGGGAAGCGCTGGGCAACGCGGGGGTCGATGCCTTCGAGCTGTCCACCGAGGACGACCTGGCGCAGTCCCTCATCCACTTCGTGCAGTTGCGCCGGCGCGTGTCGCAGCGCCGCGGCGGTGCGGCGGGCGTGGGAGTCGTCGCATGAGTTTCATGAACCTGATCAGCTTTCAGTGGCCCGAACTTCTGTGGGGGCTGCTCGGCCTGCCCCTGCTGGTCGTCCTTTACGTCGTGCTGCTGCGCCGGCGCAAGCGCACCGCCTTGCGCTATGCCAGCCTGTCGCTGGTCAAGGAGGCGGGGCAGGGCGCGGCATGGCGCCGCCACGTGCCGCCGGTGCTCTTCCTGCTGGCGGTGGCCACGCTCCTGATCGCCTTGGCGCGCCCGCAGGCGGTGATGAGCCTGCCTTCGCAGCACCAGACGGTGATCCTGGCGATGGACGTGTCGGGCAGCATGCGCGCCGACGACGTGCTGCCCACGCGGCTCGAGGCCGCCCAGGCGGCCGCGCGCGCTTTCGTTGCCGATCAGCCGTCGAACACGCGCATCGGCGTGGTGGCCTTCGCGGCCACGGCGCAACTCGTGCAGCCGCCCACGCGCAACCGCGAAGACGTGGTCGCGGCGATCGACCGCTTTCAGCTCCAGCGCGGCACCGGCATCGGCAACGGCATGGTGGTGTCGCTGGCCACGCTTTTCCCGGAGATCGGGCTCGACATGGAATCGCTCCAGGGCCCCAATTGGGCCGGCAGCCGCTCGCGCGCCTTGCCCGCCCTGCCGCGCGACTTGCAGGGCAACGGCCTGCCCGCAGCCGAGCCGGTGCCGCCGGGCTCCTACGACGAGGCGGTCATCATCCTGCTCACCGACGGCCAGCGCACCACTGGCCCGGACCCCATGGCCGTGGCCAAGCTGGCGGCCGACCGCGGCGTGCGCGTGTACACCGTGGGCATCGGCACGAAGGAAGGCACCACCATCCACTTCGAGGGCTGGTCGGTGCACGTCAAGCTCGATGAGGACACGCTCAAGTCGATCGCGACGATGACGCATGGCGAGTACTTCCAGGCCGGCACCGCCATGGATCTCAAGAAGGTCTACGAGACGCTCAATTCGCGCATCGTGCTCGAGACGCGGCAAACCGAAGTCACCGCGCTGGCGGTGGCCGCAGCGCTTGTGCTGTTGTTGCTGTCGGCCGGCTTGTCGGTGCTGTGGTTCCACCGCGTCCTGTAGGGATGCGCACCGGGCAATCGCCGGGGCGGCCAGGCCCATGGCACCGCGAGCTCGGACCCCGGGTGAGCAGGCTCTGGTTCGTCAAGATGACCGGCACCACGCTCGGCATCGCCGGCTTCTTCGTCGCCTACTTCTGGGTCCTGCGCCACCCCGTCTTCCCGGTCACGGTCATGCCGCTGACGGCGGCGGATGCCTGGGTGGCGTTTCGGCCGGAGGCGTTCTTCCTGTATGTGTCGTTGTGGCTGTACGTCTCGCTGGCGCCCGCCCTGCTGAAGAACGGCCGCGAAGTGGCCTCCTACGGCGTGGCGAGCACCGTGCTGGCGGTCGCGGGGTTGGGCGTCTTCATCCTCTGGCCGACGGCGGTGCCCGACTTTTCGCTCGACTGGTCGGCTCATCCATCGCTCGAGTTCCTGAAGACGGTCGATGTGGCCGGCAACGCCTGTCCCTCGCTGCACGTCGCGTTCGCGGTGTTCACCGCCCTGTGGCTGGAGCGCACGCTGCGCGAGATGGGTGAGCGCGGCGTCGTTCGCCTTGCGAGCGGGCTGTGGTGCTTGGGCATCGTGTACTCCACGCTGGCGATCCGCCAGCATGTGGCGCTCGACGCGCTGGCGGGTGCCATGCTCGGCGGTGCGGTCGCCTGGCTGCACATGCGCTGGCTGGACCGGGCGCACCGACGTGCCGCGTCGCCCGCCAATGCGGCGAGCGCGGCGCGTGATCCGGCGCCAGCCGAAACTTCGGCACCCCCGAGCTTGCCGGCCTTGCCGCGCTGAACGGCAGCGTTTCGCGTGCGGTGCGCGTCGTCACGCGCCTCGCGGCAGAGCCCGGGTCCAGCCACGTCATGCCGCGTCCCGCTGAGACAATCCGCCGATGGATCACAGCTTCGTCTCCGCCCTCGTGCTGTTGCTGCTCGTGCTCGATCCTTTCGGCAGCATCCCGATCTTCATCTCGGTTCTCAAGGGCGTGGCGCCGGAGCGTCGCAGGAGGGTGGCCGTGCGCGAGGCGCTCATCGCGCTGGGCGTACTGCTCGCGTTCATGGTCTCGGGGCGCAGCTTCCTCGACCTGATGCACCTGTCGGAGCGCTCGCTGGAAGTGGCCGGCGGCGTGATCCTGCTGATCATCGCGATCCGCATGATCTTCAGCTCGGGCGCCTTGATCTACGCCTCGGACGGCGGCGCGCGCGAACCCTTCATCTTTCCGCTGGCCGTGCCGCTGCTGGCCGGACCTTCGGCCATGGCGACCGTCCTCCTGCTGGCTTCGCGCCAGCCCGGGCAGATCGTGCAATGGGTCGGTGCGGTGACGGTGGCGATCCTGGTGTGCGCGGCGGTCATGCTCGCGGCCGAGCGCATCCGCAAGCTGCTGGGCCACTCGATGGTGTCGGCGATCGAAAAGCTCATGGGGCTGGTGCTGACCGCCATTGCGGTCGAGATGATCCTTGCCGGTCTCAAGCGGTACTTCATGGGCTGATGCCGTCCGGCTCAGCGCGTCAGCTGCGCCAGCTCTTCTTCGGTGAACCCGGCCGCCTCGCGAGCCGGCAGATTGAACGGCGGCCGCGGCTTCGGCGCGTCGAAGCGCTCGGCCAGTTGCGGGTAGAGAGCAACGGGGTCGAGTCCCTCGCGGGAGCAAAGATAGCGATACCAGCGGTTGCCGATCGCCACGTGGCCGACCTCGTCGCGCAGGATCAGGCCGAGGATCTCCACGGCGCGTGCGTCGCCGGCCCTGGCAAACTTTCTTTGCAGCGGCGGCGTGGCGTCCAGCCCGCGCGCCTCCAGCGTGCGTGGCACCAGGGCCATGCGGGCGAGCGGGTCGTGGGCCGTTCTCGCGGTCATCGTCCACAGGCCATCGTGCGCGGCGAAGTCGCCATAGTCGCGATCCAGGCTCATCAGGTGCTCGCGCAGCAGCATGAAGTGCAGGGCTTCCTCGCCGGCCACCTGCAGCCAGTCGCGGTAGTAGGCAGCGGGCAGATCCGCGAAGCGCCACACGGCGTCGAGCGCCAGGTTGATGGCGTTGAACTCGATGTGCGCAATGGCGTGCAGCAGCCCCGCGCGGCCTTCGTCCGTGGCGGGCGAGCGCTGCGGCACCTGCAGCGCCGGTACCAGCAGCGGCTTCGCCGGGCGGCCCGGAAGGGGCCCGCTCGGCATCAGCACGGCGTGCGTGTCGAGCTCGAGCGCTTCCTGCTGCGCGAGCAGTTCGCGGACGGCCAGCGCCTTGGCGACGGGCTCGTCCATCTGCAGCAGCGCCAGTGCGGTCTTGCGCAGTTCGCGCCGGGTCGGATCGGCCGTCATCCCTAAAATTATGGCTTTGCCGGAGTGCCGCATGGCCTTGTTCCAGCTCGACGGCCGCGCGCCGCAAGTCCACGACAGCGCCTACGTGGCCGAGAGCGCCGAGCTGATCGGCTCGGTGGTCGTCGCCGAAGGCGCCAGCGTGTGGTCGCAGGTCGTCATGCGCGGCGACAACGAGCCGATCACGCTCGGGCGCCGCTCCAACGTGCAGGAAGGCAGCGTGCTGCACACCGACCCGGGCTATCCGCTCATGGTGGGCGAGGGCGTCACGGTGGGCCACCAGGCCATGCTGCACGGCTGCAGCGTCGGCGACGGCGCGCTGATCGGCATCAAGGCCGTGGTGCTCAACGGCGCGAGGATCGGTCGAAACTGCCTGGTCGGCGCCGGCGCGCTGGTCACCGAAGGCAAGGAGTTCCCGGACGGCATGCTGATCCTCGGCAGCCCGGCCAAGGCGGTGCGTCCGCTCGACGAAGCCGACCTCGCGCGCATGCGGCAGGCAACGCAAGGCTACGTGGAGCGCGCCAGGCGCTACGAGAGCGCGCTCGTGCGCGTCGGCTGAGCGCCTTCGCTTGAAGCTGCCGTCCGGACCCTCATCTACAGACCATGAGCGAACTCCACAAATTCATCTTCGAAGGCCTGCCGGTGCGCGGCATGCTCGTGCGACTGACCGGTGCGTGGACCGAACTGCTGCAACGTCGCGAGAAGGCCGGCGCCTACCCCGAGCCGGTGCGCGATCTGCTCGGCGAGATGGCTGCCGCCGGTGTGCTGATGCAGGCCAACATCAAGTTCGACGGCGCGCTCGTGCTGCAGATCCAGGGCGACGGGCCGGTGCGCCTGGCGGTCACGGAGGTGCAGCCCGACCTCGCCTTGCGCGCCACCGCCACCGTGACGGGCGAGGTGGCGGGAGCCGCGGGACTCGAAGCGCTGGTCAATGTCGGCGGCAAGGGCCGCTGCGCCATCACGCTCGATCCTGGCGGCAAGAAGGCCGGGCAGCAGCCCTACCAGGGTGTCGTCGCCCTGCACGGCGATCGGCGCGAGCCGCTGCAGCAGCTCTCGGACGTGCTGGAACACTACATGCTGCAGTCCGAGCAGCTCGACACCAAGCTCGTGCTCGCTGCCGACGGCGACGTGGCCGCCGGCCTGCTGATCCAGCGCCTGCCCGGCGAGGGCAGCGGCAACCTGGGCACCACCAACGAGGAAGGCATCGGCCGCAGCGAGGACTACCGGCGCATCGCGCTGCTCGCCGGCACCCTCACCCGCGAAGAGCTGCTCACGCTGCCCGCCGACAAGCTGCTCCACCGCCTGTTCTGGGAGGAAACGCTGCGCCGCTTCGAGCCTCTGATCGGGGCGCAGGGTCCGCGCTTCGAGTGCCGCTGCTCGCGGCAGCGCGTGGCGCGCATGCTGCAAAGCCTGGGCCGCTTGGAACTCGACGGACTCATCGAGGAACGCGGCGCGGCCGACGTGGGCTGCGAGTTCTGCGGCGCCCAGTACCGCTTCGATGCAGTCGACGTGGGCGAGCTCTTCACGCCGCCACGCGATCAGCCCCCAGCGTCGAGCGCCGTGCAGTAAATCCATCCCCGAAACGCTTGCGGTGCTACAGTCGCCAGCGCAATTCGGTCCTTCCCGTCCCCTTTTCTGGTTCACTCGAACAAGCGAAGGCGGATCGCTACTCCGCCAACCGGTTCAGCCGTGTCGCGGAAGGTTTCTCAGCAACCAGCCAACGCCCCGCAGACCGGGGTGAAAGGTGAGCGAAATGATGCAGCAGCAACGCTCGAACTCGTATCTGTTCGGGGGCAACGCGCCCTATGTCGAAGAGCTGTACGAGGCCTATCTGGACAATCCGGGCTCCGTGCCCGAGAACTGGCGCTCGTACTTCGACGCCCTCCAGAACGTTCCAGCGGGCGACGGCTCCGAATCCCGAGACGTGGCGCATGCCCCGGTCATCGAGTCGTTCGCCCAGCGTGCCAAGGCCAATGCTTTCGCGGTGAAGGCCAGTGCGGCCGAACTCGCGGTCGCGCGCAAGCAGGTCCATGTGCAATCGCTGATTGCGGCGTATCGGTCGCTGGGCGCGCGTTGGGCCGACCTCGACCCGCTCAAGCGCGCCGAGCGGCCGAAGATCCCCGAGCTCGAGCCTGTGTTCTACGACCTGACCGAGTCCGACATGGACATCACGTTCAGCGCCACGAACACCTACTTCACCACCGCCGAGCAGCAGACGCTGCGCGAGATCGTCCAGGCCCTGCGCGAAACCTACTGCGGCACGATCGGTGCCGAGTTCATGCACATCACCGAGCCGGCCGAGAAGCGCTGGTGGCAAGAGCGCCTGGAGCGCGTGCGCGCCAAACCCAGCTTCAGCGCCGAGGAGAAGACCCACATCCTCGAGCGCCTGACGGCGGCCGAGGGCCTGGAGCGGTTCCTGCACACCAAGTACGTCGGCCAGAAGCGCTTCTCGCTCGAGGGCAGCGAGAGCTTCATCTGCTCGATGGACGAACTGCTGCAGCGCGGCGGCGAGCGCGGCGTGCAGGAAATCGTCATCGGCATGGCGCACCGCGGCCGGCTGAACGTGCTGGTCAACACGCTGCGCAAGTCGCCGAAGGATCTTTTCAGCGAGTTCGACCACACCGCCAAGGAAGACCTGCCTTCCGGCGACGTCAAGTACCACCAGGGGTTCTCGAGCGACGTCACGACGCGCGGCGGCCCCATTCACCTGAGCCTGGCTTTCAACCCCTCTCACCTGGAGATCGTCAACCCGGTGGTCGAGGGCTCGGTCAAGGCCCGGCTGGACCGCCGCGGCGACAAGGAAGGCGACACGGTCCTGCCGGTGCTCGTGCACGGCGACGCTGCCTTCGCCGGGCAGGGCGTGGTGATGGAAACGCTGGCGCTGGCGCAAACGCGCGGCTACTACACCGGCGGCACGGTGCACATCGTCATCAACAACCAGATCGGCTTCACGACCAGCGATCCGCGCGACTCGCGTTCCACGCTGTACTGCACCGACGTGGTCAAGATGATCGAAGCGCCCGTGCTGCACGTGAACGGCGACGATCCCGAAGCCGTGGTTCTGTGCACCCAGCTGGCGCTCGACTTCCGCCAGGAGTTCAACAAGGACGTGGTGGTCGACATCATCTGCTTCCGCAAGCTGGGTCACAACGAGCAGGACACGCCCTCGATGACCCAGCCGCTGATGTACAAGAAGATCGCGGCGCACCAGGGAACCCGCAAGCTCTACGCCGACAAGCTGGTCACCCAGGGCACCCTGAAGCCCGATCAGCCCGACGAGATGGTCAAGGCCTACCGCGCCGCCATGGAGGCCGGCAAGCACACCACCGACCCGATCCTCACCAACTACAAGAGCAAGTACGCGGTCGACTGGTCGCCCTACCTGAACAAGAAGTGGACAGATGCGGCCGACACCGCGCTGCCGCTCGCCGAGATCAAGCGGCTGGCGGAGCGCATCACCACCGTGCCGGATACCTTCAAGGTCCATCCGCTGGTCGACAAGGTGATGGCCGACCGGGCCGCCATGGGCCGCGGGGAGATCAACGTCGATTGGGGCATGGGCGAGCACCTCGCCTATGCGTCGCTGGTGGCCAGCGGATACCCCGTGCGTCTGTCGGGAGAGGATTGCGGACGCGGCACCTTCACGCACCGCCATGCGGTCCTGCACGACCAGAACCGCGAAAAGTGGGACGAGGGCACGTGGACACCGCTGCAGCACGTGGCAGACGGTCAGGCGCCCTTCACCGTGATCGATTCCATCCTCTCTGAAGAAGCCGTGCTCGGTTTCGAGTACGGCTACGCCAGCGCCGAGCCGAACACGCTCACGATCTGGGAGGCGCAGTTCGGCGACTTCGTCAACGGCGCGCAGGTGGTGATCGACCAGTTCATCGCCTCGGGCGAAGTGAAGTGGGGGCGCTCGAACGGCCTCACCCTGTTGCTGCCGCACGGCTACGAAGGCCAGGGCCCGGAGCACAGCTCGGCGCGGCTGGAGCGCTTCATGCAGCTCGCCGCGGACAACAACATGCAGATCTGCCAGCCCACCACGGCCAGCCAGATCTTCCACCTGCTGCGCCGCCAGCAGGTGCGCATGTTCAGAAAGCCGCTGGTCATCCTGACGCCGAAGTCGCTGCTGCGAAACAAGGACGCGACCTCGCCGCTGACGGAGTTCACGCGGGGCGAGTTCCGCACCGTGATCGGCCCGCCGCCCAGGCCCGATCTCGATCCGGCGAAGGTCAAGCGCGTGATTGCGTGCTCGGGCAAGGTGGCCTACGACCTGATCAAGCGGCGCGACGAAAAGAAGGCCTTCGACGTGGCCGTCCTGCGGATCGAGCAGCTCTATCCCTTCCCGCACAAGGCCTTCGCCGCCGAACTGAAGAAGTTCGCCAACGCCACCGAGCTCGTCTGGTGCCAGGACGAACCGCAGAACCAGGGCGCGTGGTTCTTCGTTCAGCACTACATCCACGAGAACATGGCCGAAGGGCAAAAGCTCGGCTATGCAGGCCGACCGGCCTCCGCCTCTCCGGCAGTGGGCTATGCGCACCTGCACCAGGAGCAGCAGAAGGCGCTGCTCGACCAGGCCTTCGGCAAGCTCAAGGGCTTCGTGCTTTCCAAATGACGTTATCGCGGGCGCGCTCGCGCCGCAGCAACTCGCCGCGTTGACCGGCCGACGGCCGGTCAACGCCGCGGAACCAGGGCATGGCCCCGTTCGCACTTTCTAGGAAAGAACTCCATGGCGATCATTGAAGTCAAGGTTCCCCAGCTATCCGAGTCCGTCGCCGAGGCGACCCTGCTGCAGTGGAAGAAGAAGCCCGGCGAGCCGGTCGAGATGGACGAGATCCTCATCGAGATCGAGACCGACAAGGTCGTTCTCGAGGTGCCGGCGCCGGCCGCCGGCGTGATGGCGCAACTCGTCAAGAACGACGGCGAGAGCTGTGTCAGCGACGAAGTCATCGCCAAGATCGATACCGAAGGCAAGCCGTCCGCCGGCGGTGAAGACGAGGTCAAGGCCGTGCCTCCCAGCGAGCCGGCGCCGGGCGCGACGCCGGGGGTTCCCGCTCCCGTAGCGGCCTCCGCAGAAACCAAGAGCGGCATCGCCATGCCGGCCGCGGCCAAGCTGATGGCCGAGCACGACCTGCCGAGCGGCAGCGTGGGCGGCACGGGCAAGGGCGGTCGGATCACCAAGGGCGACGTGCTGGGTGCACTGGAAGGCGGCGCAAAGGTCGTTGCGCCGCCCGCGCCGGCGCCCGCAACGCGTGCTCCGGCCGCGGCAGCCGCGCCGCGCGCGGCCTTGCCGCAGGTGAGCGCTCCTGCGGCACCGAGCCTCGGCGAGCGTCCCGAGCAGCGCGTGCCGATGTCGCGGCTGCGTGCCCGCGTGGCCGAGCGGCTGCTCCAATCGCAATCGTCGAACGCCATCCTGACCACCTTCAACGAGGTCAACATGGCCCCGGTGATGGAGATGCGCAAGCGCTTCCAGGAGAAGTTCGAGAAAGAGCACGGCGTGAAGATCGGCTTCATGAGCTTCTTCGTGAAGGCCGCCGTCGCGGCGCTCAAGAGGTACCCCGTCATCAACGCCAGCGTGGACGGCAACGACATCGTCTATCACGGCTACTTCGACATCGGCATCGCCGTCGGCAGCCCGCGCGGGCTGGTCGTGCCGATCCTGCGCAACGCCGACCAGATGAGCTTTGCCGACATCGAAAAGAAGATCGCCGAGTTCGGCCAGAAGGCCAGGGACGGCAAGCTCTCGCTCGACGACCTGACCGGCGGCACCTTTTCCATCAGCAACGGCGGCGTGTTCGGCTCCATGCTCTCCACACCCATCATCAACCCGCCGCAAAGCGCCATCCTCGGCGTGCATGCGACCAAGGACCGGGCGGTGGTCGAGAACGGACAGGTCGTGGTGCGGCCGATGAACTACCTGGCCATGAGCTACGACCACCGCATCATCGACGGGCGCGAGGCCGTGCTCGGCCTGGTGGCGATGAAGGAAGCGCTGGAAGACCCGGCGCGTCTGCTGTTCGACATCTGAGGCCCGCAACGATGAGCAACAAGCAATTCGACGTCGTCGTCATCGGTGCCGGCCCCGGCGGGTACATCGCGGCCATTCGCGCCGCGCAGCTCGGCTTGAACACCGCCTGCATCGACGAGTGGAAGAACGACAAGGGCGGCCCGGCCCCCGGGGGCACCTGCACCAACGTGGGCTGCATTCCGAGCAAGGCGCTGTTGCAGTCGAGCGAGCACTTCGAGCATGCGGGCCACGCCTTCGCGGCGCACGGCATCGGTGTGGGCGAGCTGAGCATCGACGTGGCGAAGATGCTCGGCCGCAAGAGCACCGTCGTGAAGCAGAACAACGAAGGCATCCTCTACCTTTTCAAGAAGAACAAGGTTGCGTTCTTCCACGGACGCGGCTCGTTCGTGAAGGCAGGCGAGGGCGGCTACGAGATCCAGGTGACCGGGGCGAACCAGGAAACGCTCACGGCCAAGCACGTCGTCGTTGCCACCGGCTCGAACCCGCGCGCGCTGCCGGGTGCACCCTTCGACGAGGAGCGCGTTCTCAGCAACGATGGCGCCTTGCGCATGGCGGCGGTTCCCAAGCGCCTGGGCCTGATCGGCGCCGGCGTCATCGGCCTCGAAATGGGCTCCGTGTGGCGGCGGCTCGGCGCGCAGGTCACGGTGCTCGAAGCGCTGCCGACTTTTCTGGGCGCAGTGGATGAGCAGATCGCCAAGGAAGCGCACCGAGCTTTCACCAAGCAGGGCTTGAAGATCGAGCTGGGTGTGAAGATCAGCGAGGTGAGGGTGCATGAGGACGGCATCCGCCTCGCCTACGCCGATGCGAAGGGAGCGGCGCAGACACTCGAGGTGGACAAGCTCATCGTCTCGATCGGTCGCGTCGCCAACACCAATGGCTTGGGCGCGGAGGCTGTCGGCCTGAAGCTCGACGAGCGCGGTGCCGTGGCCGTCGACGACGATTGCCGCACCAACCTGTCCAACGTCTGGGCGGTCGGCGACGTGGTGCGCGGCCCGATGCTCGCGCACAAGGCGGAAGAAGAAGGCGTCGCGGTGGCCGAGCGCATCGCGGGCCAGCACGGGCACGTGGACTTCAACACCATTCCCTGGGTGATCTACACGTCGCCGGAGATCGCGTGGGTCGGCCAGACAGAACAGCAGTTGAAGGCTGCCGGACGCGCCTACCGGGCCGGCAGCTTTCCCTTCGCCGCCAATGGTCGGGCGCGGGCGTTGGGTGACACGACGGGCATGGTCAAGATGCTGGCGGATGCCAAGACCGACGAGATCCTCGGCGTGCACATCGTCGGCCCGATGGCCAGCGAACTGATCGCGGAGGCGGTGGTGGCGATGGCGTTCAAGGCGAGCAGCGAGGACCTCGCGCGCATCTGCCACGCGCATCCGAGTCTGAGCGAGGCCACCAAGGAAGCGGCGCTCGCTGTCGACAAGCGCACGCTCAATTTCTAGCCCCGTCGTGCGGGGGGTTTGCTCATCACCCATGGGTGTACGCAGCCTTTACCTGCACACGCTCGCCGAGCGCGGCTATGAGGCCGACCCGGCGCAGCTGCGGGCGATCGACGCGCTCGAGCGCTGCGAGCGCGAGTGGACCGATTACAAGGCACGCCGCGCCGGCACGATCGGCAAGCTGATGCTGCAAGCGCAGCTGTCTGTGCGACCCGGCGCCGCGAGCTTGCGCGAACCGGCCCTCAGGCGTTTGGGGGACTGGCTGGTGCGCCCCCCGATCCCGCGCGGTGTCTACATGCACGGCGGCGTCGGCCGGGGCAAGAGCTTCCTGATGGATTGCTTTTTCCAGGCTGTGCCGCTCACGCGCAAGACCCGGCTGCACTTCCACGAGTTCATGCGCGAAGTCCACCGGGAATTGCAGGACCTCAAGGGCACGACCGATCCGCTCGACGAACTGGGTCGCAAGATAGCGCGGCGCTTCCGGCTGATCTGCTTCGACGAATTCCACGTCGCCGACGTGACCGACGCGATGATCCTGCACCGTTTGCTGCTCGCGTTGTTCGCCAATCGCGTGAGCATCGTCGCGACGTCGAACTTCCGCCCCGACGCGCTGTACCCGAACGGTCTGCACCGCGAGCGCATCCTGCCCGCGATCGCACTGCTCGAAGAGCGGCTCGAGGTGATCAACGTCGATGCTGGAACGGACTACCGCCAGCGCACGCTCGCCGCTGCGGCCCTTTACCATAGCCCGCTCGGCGCCGAGGCCGAGGCGGCGATGGCGCAGACTTTCGAGCGCCTGGCTGAAGCGCGCGAGGAAAGTCCTTTGCTGCGGATCGAGCAACGCGAACTGCACGCCCTGCGCCGCGCCGGGGGCGTGGTGTGGTTCGACTTCAAGGAACTGTGCGGCGGTCCGCGTTCGCAGAACGACTATCTCGAACTGGCCACGCAGTTCCACACGGTGTTGCTGTCGAACGTGCCGGCGATGTCGCCGCGCCATGCTTCGGAGGCGCGGCGCTTCACCTGGCTGGTCGACGTGCTCTACGATCGCCGCGTCAAACTCGTTCTTTCCGCAGCCGTGCTGCCGGGTCAGCTCTACACCGAAGGACCGCTTTCGCACGAGTTCCCGCGCACGGTTTCCAGGCTGCGGGAGATGCAATCGGCCGAGTTCCTGGCGCTGGCCCGGCGTGACGTCGATACCGGATTGACATGACTTGTCGCAACGGTCCGTGCCGGTTGATCGCCGGCCGTAGATTGCGGGCCTGAACATTGCGGCGCGAGGCGCAACGGCCGCCGGGCGACCTCGGTCAGCCGATCGCTTCCATGCGCACGAGCGCGAGCGAGAGGTTGTCGCCCCCGCCCCGTGCTCGATGGCGCGCTTTTCCGATCAACATTTCGCCGGCATCGCGCGGCGGCAGCGCGTGCACGATCGCGCCGAGTTCACGCGGCGTGAAGTAGTGCCACAGGCCATCACTGCAGGCGAGCAGGCTGTCGCCGGGCTCGAGCCGGTCGATGCGGTGCAGCGTCACCGGCGGGTCGCTGTGCGTGCCCAGGCAGCCCGTCAGCAAGTTGGACTGCGGATGCGTGTTGGCCTCTTCCTCGGAGATCTGTCCCTCGTCCACCAGGCGCTGCACGAAGGAATGATCCTTGGTGCGGGAGATCAATTCCGGTCCGCGGAAGTGGTAGATGCGCGAGTCGCCCGCATGAATCAGGTCGCAAGAGCGTGACGGGCCGATGAGCAACGCGGCCACGGTGCTGTGCGGCTCTTCCTCGGCGGTCATGGCGGTCAGCTTGATCATCAGGTGCGACTCGAGCACCAGTTGCTTCAGAGCCTCGGCGGCATCGTCCTGGCTGGGCGTGTAGCGCTCGAAGAGTTGCGTCGCGGTGAGCAGCACCTGGTCGGCCGCCTTGCGCCCGCCGCTCTTGCCGCCCATGCCGTCGGCCACGACGGCCAGCAGGCACCCCGCGACGCGCGAATGGGCCATGACCCCGACCTGATCTTGCTGATAGGCGCGGTCTCCGCGGTGCAGGCCGGTTGCGGCGGCGAGACGGTATGCGGAGTTCGCGGGAGTCATATGCCGAAAACTATAAACGCAATGTTTCGCGCCTCCTTGGCGGAAAATCACGCCAAAGGGCCCCGATGAACGACAACCTGCACTCTCCGCAACGCCGGCTGATCGAACTGCGCATCGAGCACGCCGACCTCGACAGCCTGATCGACCTCATGCCGCTCGATGCGGCCTGCGACGACCTCGCATTGCGCCGCCTGAAAAAGCGGCGCCTGTGCCTTCGCGACACGATCGCCACGCTGGAAGCGCGCCTCAGTCCGCCCGAGCCGGCATGAGTTCGCAGGTCGGTGCGTCGCACCATTGGTCGGGGCAGATCCGGCGTACCGGCGCGGCCGGCCGCACCGTGGCGGGGCGCATGCGCCATGCAAGGAAGGTGCTCCGATGAGCCCGCTGCAAGACGCCGTTGCGGCTGTTTTCGCGACCGGCGGGGCGCTCTCGCGTGCCGAGGCGCAGTATCGAGAACGCGGCGCGCAGGTCGAACTCGCCTGCGCGGTGGCCGACGCGATCGACCAGCGCAGCGTGCTGGCCGCGGAGGCCGGCACCGGTGTGGGCAAGACTTTCGCCTACCTGGTGCCCGTGCTCCTGTCGGGCGCGCGATGCCTGATCAGCACCGCCACCAAGAGCCTGCAGGACCAACTGTTCCTGCGCGATCTGCCGCGATTGCGCAAGGCTCTCGGCTTGCCCGTGACGGTGGCCCTGCTGAAGGGCCGCGGCAGCTACCTGTGTCTCCAGCGCCTCGGCCAGGCCCGCCAGTCGCCTCAAGGGGTGGACCGTTCTGCTCTGCGCAGCCTGGCGCGCATCGAGGAATGGGCGCAGTCCACGGCGAGCGGCGACCTGGCCGAGATCGCCGGTCTCGACGAGCGTTCCCCGGTCATTCCCCTGGTCAGCTCGACGCGGGAGAACTGCCTGGGAGGCGAGTGTCCGCAGTACCGGGCCTGCCATGTCATGAAGGCACGCCGCGAAGCGATGGCGGCCGACGTGGTGGTGGTCAATCATCACCTTTTCTTCGCCGATCTGGCTTTGCGCGATACCGGCATGGCCGAGTTGCTGCCATCCGTCGACGTGGCGGTGTTCGACGAAGCGCATCAGCTCGCGGAAGCGGGCGTGGCTTTTCTCGGCGAGACGCTGGGCACCTCGCAACTGCTCGACTTCGGGCGCGACCTCCTCGCCGTCGGGCTGGCTCAGGCGCAGGGCCTGCGGGATTGGCACGCTCTCGCAGGCGCGTGCGAACGCGGTGCTCGCGAATTGCGCTTGGTTGCCACCGGGCGGCTCCGAGGAGGCGGCACGCAAGGCAGCGCGAAGCTGCGCTGGGACGAGCATGCCGGGCGCAGCGACTTCCGAGAGGCCCTCGCAGCCGTGGGCCACGCCTGCCACCAAGCTGCCGCTGCGCTCGAGGCCGTGGCCGACGTGTCGCCCGATTTCAGCAAGCTGGCCGAGCGTGCGCAGACGCTCGAAGCCCGGGCAGCGCGCTTCAGCGGGGAGACCGCACCGGGGCGCGTGCGCTGGATCGATCTCATGACGCAGTCGCTGCGCCTGGTCGAGTCGCCGCTCGACGTGCGCGACGCCATGCGCGAGCGCATTGCGGCCGCGCCCAAGGCGTGGATCTTCACGTCGGCCACCCTCGGGGCGGACGAGCGTCTGCGCTGGTTCACGGAGCAGACCGGTCTGGACGATGCGCGCACCCTGCGCGTGGACAGCCCTTTCGACTACCGCCGGCACGCGCGGCTGTACGTGCCCTCGCGGTTTCCCAAGCCCGTCGATCCCGGCCACGCGCCGGCGGTCGCTCGTCTGGCTGCGGCCTGCGCCCGGGCGGCCGGCGGGCGGACCTTCGTACTCACGACCACCCTGCGCGCCCTGACCGCCGTGTCCGATGCGCTGCAGGCGGAGTTCGACGCCGACGCGGAGCCGATCACCGTGCTGACGCAAGGCAGCGCGCCCAAGCGACAGTTGTTGCAGCGCTTCGTGGATACGTCGCGCGCCGTGCTGGTCGGCTCGCAGAGTTTCTGGGAAGGCATCGATGTGTCGGGTGAAGCACTGCAATGCGTCGTCATCGACAAGTTGCCCTTCCCACCGCCCAGCGATCCGCTGGTGGAAGCCCGCGTCAGGCGGCTCGAGGCCGAAGGGCGCAACGCCTTCACTGAATACTTCGTCGCCGAGGCCGCGGTGTCGCTCAAGCAGGGCGCCGGCCGCTTGATTCGCAGCGAGACGGACCGGGGCCTGCTCGTGATCTGCGATCCGCGAATGGCCGCGATGGGCTATGGGCACAAGTTGCGTGCGGCGCTGCCACCGATGTGCCCGTTGCACGACGAACGCGAGGCCCTGGGCTGGCTGGGGGAGATCGCCGCCTCGACCACCTTGTACTGAGGGTCCCGCCGGAACGTCCTACCAGAGTTGCCACCAGGGCTTGTCCGCCGCGGCGAAGCCTTCGGTCAGGTAGCGCGACTGAGGAAAGTTCTGCGTCAGCACCCGCTGGGCGTCGTCGCGCAATTGCGCAAGCGCCAGCTTGTCGTAGGAGAGGGTCAGGATGTAGAGAGCCTCTTCCACGGCCGGTGCACGTTGGAACTCCTGCACTGCCTGCTGCGCGCGGTTGGCGGCGGCGACATAGGCGCCCCGCCGGTAGTAATAGCGCGCCACGTGCACCTCGTACTGCGCCAAGGTGTTGATGATGTAGTTCATGCGCAGCCGGGCATCGGGCGCGTACTTCGATTCCGGGAACTGCAGCGCCAGCTGTCGAAAGCTCTGGTACGCGTCGCGCGAGGCACGCTGATCACGCTCCGAGAGGTCCTGCCTCGCCAGGCTGCCGAGCAAGCCGAGGTTCTCGTTGAAATTGACGAGCCCTTGGAGGTAGTAGGCGTAGTCGAGTGCCGGGCTGCTCGGGTGAAGCTTGATGAAGCGCTCGAGGGTTGCCAGCGCTTGCGCCTTCTCGCCGCTTCTGTAGAACGCATAGGCCAGATCGAGTTGAGCCTGCTGGGCGAGCGGCGTGCCGACGGCTCGGGCCTCGAGACGCTCATAGAGCATGGTCGCGCGTTCCCAGTTGCCGACAGAGGCTTCGTCCTTGGCCTCTCCGTACAATTTCTCGGTGGACATGCCGGCCGTTTCGTCGGTCGGGGTCGTGTTGCAACCCGCAAGCGCCAAGCCGAGCGCCGTCATGAGCCACACGCGCAACGTGCCTACCGTGATGCGCTGCACGAAGCTCGATCGGGATGGGATCACGGTCATACCGAGCAGGCGGCCGGTTGCGGCCGCGATTGAATCAACCGGAAAATTATATGGCTGACCCCTCCGGGCGCCCGGGCATCCGCGCCGAGGATCGCAGTGCGAACGCCAGCTTGAGCGCGGACGCCTCGGCCGGTTCGGGCTGCGAGGATGAGCCTTCCGAGGTCGGTCCGGCCGAGGGGGAAACGCGCAGTGGAGCGGTCGATGAGCCGGCCCATGGCGAGCGACTGGACAGATGGCTGGTCGGCCTCGCAGGGGAGTTCTCGCGCAGCTACCTGCAAACGCTGATCGAAAACGGGCATGTCACTGTGGACGGGCGGGTCGTCACGGCGCGAGCCCGCCATGTTCGCGCGGGCCAGCAGGTGTGCGTGAATCTTGTGCCGACGCAGGAAAGCCGCGCCTTCCGTGCCGAGGCGATGCCCTTGGCGCTGATGTTCGAAGACGATCATCTCCTCGTCGTCGACAAGCCCGCGGGACTGGTGGTGCACCCGGCCCCCGGCAACTGGTCGGGCACGCTTCTCAACGGCTTGCTCGCTCACCACGCCGGCGCGGCTGTGCTGCCACGGGCCGGCATCGTGCACCGGCTCGACAAGGACACCAGCGGGTTGATGGTCGTCGCCAAGACCTTGCCGGCAATGACCGCCTTGGTTCGCGCCATTGCGGCGCGGGAGGTGCAGCGCGAGTACCTGGCGCTGGTTCATGGCGTGCCGCGCTCGTCCGTCTTCAGCATCCGATCGCCCGTGGGAAGGGACCCGGTCTCCCGGGTCCGCATGGCGGTGGTGGCGGGGGGCAAGCCGGCATGGACGGATTTCGCGCTCCTCGCGGCCGCACCTGGCATCAGCGCGCTGCGTTGCACCCTGCACACCGGGCGCACGCATCAGATTCGTGTCCACCTCGCCTCTCGCGGACATGCCTTGCTGGCCGATGCGCTGTATGGTGGGCGCCCGGCTCTCGGCCTGACGCGACAGGCGCTGCATGCACAACGGCTGGCTTTTCTCCATCCTGCGACGAAAGTGCAGATGCAGCTCGAAGCCCCGCTTCCCGCCGATCTGCAGTCGGCGTGGCGGCAACTAGAAGCACAGGCTGAAGACTGAGCCGACTCCTATACAATCGCGGCGCTGGCTTGTTTAAGCCCGCGCCGGTCGTCGAGCTCAGGCCCGACCGGTACCGACCGCCGCACGGTCCCCCAAAACCAGACGAATGCCCGGCCCGCAGCCGGCCCGCGATGGTGCAGCCGCAGCGCCTGCGTAAAAACCGGCGCAGTTCCGACTCCCTTGCAAGCCGGCCTAGAGCCCGGCCAGGACGACAGACGGATTCATGAATACCCAGGATGCGAAGCGCGTCCTCGAGACGGCGCTCATCTGCACGCAGCAGCCGCTGCCGCTGCGCGATCTGCGCTTGCTTTTCGATGACCAACTGGGCGCCGATACCCTGCGCAGCTTGCTCGATGAACTGATGCGCGACTGGCAGGGTCGTGGTGTAGAGCTGGTTGCCCTGGCCAGCGGCTGGCGCTTTCAAAGCCGTCCCGAACTGCGGCCCTGGCTCGATCGGCTTCATCCGGAAAAGCCGCCGAAGTACTCGCGCGCCACGCTGGAAACCTTGGCCATCATTGCCTATCGCCAACCCGTCACGCGCGGCGACATCGAGGACATTCGTGGCGTGACCGTCAACAGTCTGTTGCTCAAGCAACTCGAGGACCGAGGATGGATCGAGAGCATCGGCCACCGCGAAACGCCGGGTCGGCCGGCGTTGTTCGCGACCACGCGGCAGTTCCTGGACGACATGGGTCTGGCCTCCCTCGAACAGCTGCCCCCCATCGACGGCACGCGAATGGCGGCGGTGATGGCCGACTCCATGTCGGAGCAGGCATGCCTGCTCGACGATGCCGACGCCGATAAGTCTGGCGCCGTAGCGCACGGCGAACCGGACGCTGAAACGCCCCAGCCGGCTGCTGAAGAACAAGCGCATGGCGCCGAAGACCCCGCGACGCAACCCTCTGGCGAGGAGGCCGGCGCCGCCGATGAACCCCTCGCCACATCGCCGGCGCCCTCCGGCATGGAACCGCAGACATGAATTCGAACGACAACTTGCCCAGCGAGCCGGTCACCGGCATCGAACCGGTCGCCGACGCCAAAACGGACGACGCTGCGCCGCAGGTCAAGCGACGTCAGCGCAAGGCGACTGCGCCGCAGACGGGTGACGGTGACGAGGGCGCTTCCTCGGCAGCGCAGGATGAGTCCACAGATGCCGTGAAGCCGCTGCGCCGCCGCCGGCCCAAGGCGGAGCTTGCGGGAGATGCCCCAGACAGCGTTCCACCGACCGAAGGCGCGGCCGGTACCGCTGAGCAAGCGGCTGGCGCCGAGGGTGCCCTTGCTGCGAGCGGAGTTTCCGCAGCGCCTTCGGGCGGGGCCGAGAACGAGCAGGGGTCTTTGCCCACGTCGCAGGATCACCTGCACCGTGCGGCAGACGACGACGTCATCGATGGCCAGGCCGAAAGTGGAGGGCGCGCGGGCGAAGTTGCCGGTCCCGGAGGCGAGGAAGGTGCGGGCGACAGCGCGGAGCCGGGCCGGCGCAGCCGCAACCGTCGTCGCGGCCGGGGCAAGGACCGCGCCGGGCGTGATAACGCCGATGAGGCCCGAGTCGGTGCCGGCGACAACGCTGGCGCGGCCACAGAAGCTTCGGCGCAGACCGAGCGCGGCGCGGGCGGCATGGATCTTCAGCCGGACCCTGCCGAAACCGTGGAGCGTTTCGCCGAAGTCGTCTCAGGAGCCTATGACGCCGAGCCGCCCGAGGCCGACGATGCCGTAACGCTCGAGCAATCGACCAAGCGCGTTTTGCGCCCCGAGCCGGACGCGCCCAAACTGCACAAGGTGCTCGCGCAGTCGGGCGTCGGCTCGCGGCGCGACATGGAGCAGTTGATACAGGACGGTGGCGTGACGGTCAATGACGAGGTCGCGCACATCGGCATGCGGATCTCTTACGGCGACCGGGTCAAGGTGTCTGGCAAGCCCGTCAAGTTGCGCATCCAGGGCGCACCCGCGCGCGTGCTGGCTTACCACAAGCCGACCGGCGAAGTGGTGAGCTTCAACGATCCGGAGGGCCGGCCGACGGTGTTCAGGCGCTTGCCCCGGCTGGAGAACGGCAAGTGGCAGTCGGTCGGGCGCCTCGACATCAACACCGAGGGTCTGCTTCTGTTCAGCAACTCGGGCGAGTTGGCCAATCAGTTGATGCATCCGCGTTTCGGCGTCGAGCGCGAGTACGCGGTGCGAGTGCTCGGCAGCCTGGATGACGAACAACGTGCACGCCTCATCGAAGGCGTTCAGGTCGACGGCCAGGTTGCCAACTTCAAGAGCATCGAGGATGGCGGCGGCGACGGCGCCAACCGCTGGTACCGCGTCGTCATCACCGAGGGCCGCAACCGCGAGGTGAGAAAGCTCTTCGACACCCTGGGCATGGCGGTCAGCCGGCTGATTCGCATTCGCTACGGCAGCGTGGTGCTGCCGCGCGGCTTGAAGCGTGGCGTATGGGTCGAACTCGGTGAGCAGGACCTGCGCCGGATCCGCCAGTTGATCGGCAGCGGCCGGGCCGAGCCGCGCGAGGCGCAACAGGCACAGCGCGGCGAGCGTTCCGGCGGTCGCAACGGCCGCAACGTGAAGCCGGCCAAGGGCGCCGGGCGCGGGCCGCAGCAGCCTGCCGCGGCACGCCAGAACGAGCCGCGCGGGCCGCGCCGAGAGCGCGAGCCGCGCGAGGCCCGGCTTCACGACGTGACGAATGACGGTGCCGATGGCGCGTCGCGAGAGGATTTCGGCCCCATCCCCAATCCGCTCGAGCAGACCTTCGACCGCCGCTTCGCGAAGGGCCCGCGTCGCGGCGGCGGTCAGGGTTTCGGCCACGGCGGCTCCAAACCGGACGTCGATTTCGGCCCGCCCGGCACCATCCCGAACCCGCTCGAGCAGACCTTCGACAAACGCTTCGTGAAGGGATCTCAGCGCATCAACGCCGGTTTCGGCCGGCCCGACAACAACCAGCACGACCCGGTACCCGGCGCCAAGAAGGGCGGGCCCAAGCAGCCGGATCCGATGCAGACCTCGGTGGGCTACATCGGCGCCGACGCCTACTTCGCCAAAGCGGGTGGTAAACGCGGCGGCGGCGGGGGGCGCGGAGGACAGGGCGGCGGCCGGTTCGGTGGGCGCGGGCGCTAGGCAATCGGGCCTCGATTCACCGGCCGCCCGCTACAATTCAGGGCTTTGTCCCACGAGCATCTCCGGAGAAGAACATGGCGATCGAACGCACGCTTTCCATCATCAAGCCCGACGCGGTTGCGAAGAACGTGGTCGGCCAGATCTATGCGCGCTTCGAAGCCGCAGGCCTCAAGATCGCCGCCGCGCGCATGGCTCATCTGTCGCGCCGTGAAGCAGAGGCCTTTTATGCTGTGCACAAGGCTCGCCCGTTCTTCAAGGACCTGGTCGAGTTCATGATTTCCGGCCCGGTGATGATCCAGGTCCTCGAGGGCGAGGGTGCGATCCTCAAGCATCGCGACTTGATGGGCGCCACCGATCCCAGGAAGGCGGACAAGGGCACCATTCGTGCCGATTTCGCCGACAGCATCGACGCCAATGCCGTTCATGGTTCGGACGCTTCCGAGACCGCTGCCGCCGAGGTGGCGTTCTTCTTCCCGGCCATGAGCGTCTACAGCCGCTGAGGCGAACGGGGCGGCATTGCGCCGTCTCGAGCTTCCACTCGCAATGGCCGCGGTCAATCTGCTCGACTTCGATCTCGCCGCCCTCGCCGCGTTCTGCGAATCGCTGGGCGAAAAGCGCTTTCGCGCGACGCAGTTGTTCCGCTGGATACATCAGAAGGGAGTGGCGGACCTCGCCCGGATGTCCGACCTCGCCAAGCCGCTGCGCGACAAGGTGGCCGAGCGTGCCGCCGTGAAGCCGCTCGAAGTGCTCCGCGAGCACGTCTCTGCGGATGGCACGGTCAAGTGGCTGTTCGACGTGGGCGGCGGCAATGCGGTCGAAACGGTGTTCATTCCCGAGGACGATCGCGGCACCCTGTGCATCTCTTCGCAGGCCGGCTGCGCGGTGGGCTGCCGTTTCTGCTCGACCGGGCACCAGGGTTTCAGTCGCAACCTGAGCACCGGCGAGATCGTCGCTCAGCTCTGGCATGCCGAGCACGAACTGCGTCGGCGTTTCGGCAAGGACGACAGGGTCATCAGTAACGTCGTGATGATGGGCATGGGCGAGCCGCTGCAGAACTACGCCTGCGTGCTGCCCGCGCTGCGGGTGATGCTCGATGACCACGGCTATGGTCTGTCGCGTCGCCGCGTGACCGTTTCGACGTCCGGCGTGGTGCCCATGATCGAGCGGTTGCGCGAGGACTGTGCGGTGTCGCTGGCGGTGTCGCTGCACGCGCCGAGCGACGAGTTGCGCAACGATCTCGTGCCGTTGAACAAGAAGTACCCCATCGCCGAACTGTTGGCGGCCTGCCGGCGTTATCTTGAGCGCGCGCCGCGCGACTTCATCACCTTCGAGTACTGCATGCTCGACGGAGTCAACGACAGCGAAGCGCAGGCGCGCGAGATGGTGCGTCTGGTCGGCGAGCACGGCCCGGTCGGTCGCGTCGCCTGCAAGTTCAATCTCATTCCGTTCAACCCGTTTCCTGCCTCCGGCCTGACGCGCTCGAGCGAGCACAGGGTTGCAGCCTTCGCCCGCGTTCTCATCGACGCTGGCCTCGTGGTCACGGTTCGCAAGACCCGAGGGGACGACATCGATGCCGCCTGTGGCCAGCTCGCAGGCGAGGTTCAGGACCGAACAGGCGCGAAGGCTCGCATGACCCGTGCGCCGATCGCGATGCTCGCCGTTGCGCGCAACGGCGCTGGTGCGGGCGTGATCAAACAGGAGACGCGATGAGCAGGGTCCAGGTTTGCGGAGAACGCGCTGCGGCATGGGCGTGTGCTCTGGGTTTTCTGCTGGTGGTCGCCGGCTGTGCGCAGACACAGTCCACGACCACCACGACGCCGGGTATGCCGCCGGCATCGCTGCCTGCGCCGGACACGGCTCGCGACCGCTCCACCGCCTCCGACGAAAGCGATCCGCAGAAGCGGGCGCGCATCCGTCTCGATCTCGCCGGGGCGTACTTTGCGCAAGGGCAATGGAGCACTGCGCTCGATGAAGTCAGGCAGGCACTCGCTGCCAGTCCGGACCTCCCGCAGGCCTTGAATCTGCGTGGCCTGATCTACGCCGAGATGGGCGAATACCAGCTTGCCGAAGACAGCTACAGGCGGGCATTGCAAGTCGCACCCAACGACGGCGATGTCATGCACAACTACGGCTGGTATCTGTGCATGAGGCAACGCTACGGCGAAGCCGAAGCGCTCTTCGAGCGTGCCCTTGCGACGCCGCAGTACCGCACTCCTTCGCGCACGCTGCTCGTAACGGGCATTTGCCAGGCACGCGCTGGGCGTATCGATCAGGCGGCAGCAACGCTTCAACGCGCCTACGAGCTCGACGCGGGCAATCCTGCCACCGCGATGAACCTTGCCGACGTGTTGTTGCGAAGCGGTGAGTACGAACGGGCTCGCTTCTACGTGCGCCGTGTCAACGACAACGCCGAGTTGCGCAACGCCGAATCGCTGTGGCTGGCCGCGCGCATCGAGCGTCGCCTTGGCAACCCGCAAGGCGTGCGCGATCTCGGCAACCAGTTGCGTTCGCGCTACCCCGCATCGCGCGAAGCGGCAGCCTTCGAGCGTGGGGCTTTCAATGAGTGAGGCCGACCAGGCCGGCGGCACTGTGCCGGTCGATCCGTCAGCCGAGCAGCAACCGACCGCTGGGGCGCTGCTGCGGTCTGCGCGTGAACGCCAGGGCGTTCACTTGGCCGTGCTGGCGGCCTCGTTGAAAGTGGCGCAGCGCAAGCTCGAGTTCATCGAAGCAGACCGTTACGACGAACTGCCCGACGCCACGTTCGCACGCGCACTCGCGCTCAGCATGTGCCGTGCTCTCAAGATTGATCCCGAGCCGGTGCTGACACGGCTGCCACACCCGCAGGGCGAGCGTCTCGAGCAGTTGACGCGTGGGTTGAATCAGCCGTTTCGCGAGCGGGAAGCCCGCCGCGACGGTGGCGAGCGCATCGGTTTTCCGAGCTTGCCGGTGGTGGCTGCCGGCCTGCTGGTGGTGGCGGCGCTGGTCGTCTACCTGTTGCCGGGCCGCATGGGGACGCAGCAGGAGGTGGTGACTCCTGAACTGGTGCCCGAATCCTCTTCCTCTCCGCTTCCTCGGAGCGCCGACGCGCCCGCGCCGGAGGGCACGCTCTTGCCGGCCGATCCGGTGGCGCAGGCTTTGCCGGTACCGGCCGCTTCGGCGGCAGTGCCCGAGGCTGCGGCATCGTCGGTGGTGCTCGACACCGTGTTCGCCGCCGAGCCGAGGGAAGCCGCCTCGGAGCCCGCAAGCACCGCTGCACCGATCCTCGCGTTGCGGGCCACCACGCAATCTTCATGGGTCGAAGTGCGCGATGCCGGCAACCAGGTGGTGTTGTCGCGTACGCTGGCCGCTGGGGAGACGGCGACCGTCGATGGCGCCTTGCCTTTGCGCGTGACGATCGGCAATGCGGCGGCCACCGAGGTGAACTTCCGCGGGGAGCCGGTCGCTCTGAAAACCGCGCGGGACAACGTTGCCCGGCTGGAGTTGAAATGAGCGCGCTGATTTCAGAAGCGATCGATCCCGCAGGCGAGGGCGCCATAGCGGCAGCCCGGCCCGCAGCCCGCCGCTCGCGGCAGGCCCGCGTCGAATGGGGCGGCAAGGTGATCACCATCGGGGGCGATGCACCGGTGCGCGTGCAGTCCATGACCAACACCGACACGGTCCAGGTCATCGAGACCGCCATACAGGTCAAGCAACTGGCGCTTGCGGGCTCCGAACTGGTGCGCATCACGGTCAATACCCCTGAGGCCGCCCAGGCCGTCCCCGCGATCCGCGAGCAGCTCGATCGCATGGGCGTCGATGTGCCCTTGATCGGTGATTTCCACTACAACGGGCATCGCCTGCTCACCGACTACCCGCAGTGCGCGGCGGCGTTGTCCAAGTACCGCATCAATCCCGGCAATGTGGGAAAGGGCGACAAGCGTGACCGCCAGTTCGCCCAGATGATCGAGGCCGCGCTGCGCCATGACAAGCCGGTGCGCATCGGCGTCAACTGGGGCAGCCTCGACCAGGAGCTCCTCGCCTCGCTGATGGACGAGAACGCCCGACGCCCGACGCCCTGGGACGCGCAGCAGGTCATGTACCAGGCGCTCATCGCCTCGGCGCTGCAGTCGGCGGCCTACGCGCGCGAACTCGGCATGGACCCGAACCAGATCCTGATCAGCTGCAAGGTCAGCGGCGTGCAGGATCTCGTCAGCGTGTACCGCGCTCTTGCGGTGCGCTGCGACTATCCCCTGCACCTCGGCCTGACCGAAGCGGGCATGGGCACCAAGGGAACGGTCGCCTCGACGACCGCGCTGGCGCTGCTGCTGCAAGAAGGCATCGGCGACACCATCCGCGTGAGCCTCACCCCCCAGCCGGGCGAGCCGCGCACCCAGGAGGTGGTGATCGCGCTGGAGATTCTCCAGTCGCTGGGACTGCGCGCGTTCAATCCGAGCGTGACCGCCTGCCCCGGTTGTGGCCGCACGACGAGCACCACGTTCCAGGAGCTCGCCAAGCAGATCGACGATTTCCTGCGCGCGCAGATGCCGGAGTGGAAAGCCCGCTACCCGGGCGTCGAGAACATGAAGCTCGCGGTGATGGGCTGCATCGTCAATGGCCCGGGCGAAAGCAAGCACGCCGACATCGGTATCAGCCTGCCGGGCACCGGCGAAGCTCCGGCGGCGCCGGTGTTCATCGACGGCGAGAAAGCGATGACCTTGCGCGGCGAAGGCATCGCGCGCGAGTTTCAAAGCGTGGTCGAGAACTACATAGAGAAGCGGTACGGCGGTTCGCGATCTGCGGCCGCATGAGCGGGAGCTTTCGGCACCTCATGACGGTGGCTGCGGCGCCCGATGAACGCGCCCGTGGCGTCGGGTGGTCGGTTGCCGTCGGGCCGTTCATCCATCGTTGCTTGTTCCTCCTTTTCCCATGGCCGAAGCACTGAAAGCCGTCAAAGGCATGCCCGACCTGCTGCCGCCCGATTCGGCACGCTGGGAATGGCTGGAAGACACCGTGCGTGGCGTCATGCGCCGTTACGGCTACGCCAACATCCGCACGCCCATCGTCGAGCCGACGCAGCTCTTCGTGCGCAGCCTCGGCGAGGTGACCGACATCGTCGAGAAGGAGATGTACTCCTTCGAAGACAAGCTCAACGGCGATGCGCTGACGCTGCGTCCCGAAGGCACGGCCGGCGTGGTGCGTGCGGTGAACGAGCATTCGCTGCTCTACGAAGGCGGGAAGCGGCTGTTCTACATCGGGCCAATGTTCCGTCACGAGCGGCCCCAGAAGGGCCGATACCGACAGTTCCACCAGGTCGGCGTGGAGGCGCTGGGATTTTCGGGGCCCGACGTCGACGCGGAGATCATCCTCATGTGCCGCGCCTTGTGGCGTGCGCTCGGTCTGATCGAAGGTCGCGACTTGCGGCTCGAGCTCAACAGCCTCGGTCAGGCCGAGGAGCGCAAGTCCCATCGCGAGGCCTTGATATCGCATTTCAGCGCTCACATCGATGCGCTCGACGAGGACGGTCGGCGCCGCTTGCACAGCAATCCGCTGCGCATCCTTGACAGCAAGCACCCGGCCATGCAGCCGGTGCTCGAAAGCGCTCCCCGGCTCATCGACTTCCTGGGGGCAAAGTCGCTGGCGCATCTCTCGGCCGTGCGCTCGGTGCTCGACGCCGCCGGGCTCGACTACCGCATCAACCCGCGACTCGTACGCGGCATGGACTACTACAACCTGACCGTTTTCGAGTGGGTCACCGACCGGCTGGGCGCACAGGGCACCGTGTGCGGTGGCGGGCGCTACGACACGCTGATCGAGCAACTCGGCGGCAAGCCGGCGCCGGGCGTCGGTTGGGGCCTTGGCATGGAGCGGCTGCTGTTGCTGCTCGAAGCCTGCAGCGTTCGCCCGCCCACGACGATGCCCGACGCCTATGCGATCGTGCCGGATGCGCAAGCCCTGCCGCAGGCCATGGTCACGGTCGATGCCCTGCGAGCGGCGGGTGTCGCGGTGGTGTTGCACCCGAGCGGCCGGGACGGACCGGCCAGCATGAAAGCGCAGTTCAAGAAGGCCGACGCGAGCGGGGCCCGACACGCACTGGTGTTCGGCGCCGATGAGCTGAGCGCTGGCATGGTCGCGATCAAGGCGTTGCGCGCGTCGGCTGGTGCACCCCCCTCGCAAGTGCTGCGCTCCCTCGCCGACGCGCCGGCCTGGGCGCGCGAGCTGCTCGGAACCGATGCCCTGGACGGCGGAACCCTCCATTCATAATCCGCGCTTCGCCGGCACGGCCGGCGCGCCCCTTTTCGAAGCATACGCATGGCCACCCGTCTCGACCTCGGCGAACAAGAACAGCTCGACCAGCTCAAGGACTTCTGGAAGGAGTACGGCAACCTCATCACCTGGGTGCTGATCCTGGCTCTGGCAGGCTTTGCGGCCTTCAACGGCTGGCAGTGGCTGCAGCGCGATCGCGCACAGAAGGCAGCGGTGCTGTACGAAGAACTGGACAAGGCGATCAAGGCCGGTGACGCGGAGCGGACCACGCGCGTCTTCACCGACATGAAGGAGCGCTACGGCTCGACCACTTTTGCCGAGCAGGCGGGGCTGGCCGCCGCGAAGCTGCTGTTCGAGAAGGGTCAGCTGGATGCTTCGCGCGCCAATCTGCAATGGGTGGCCGAGAACGCGAACCAGTCGGAGTACCGGACCATCGCCAAGCTACGCCTTGCCGGCCTGCTGCTGGACGAGAAGAAGCACGACGAGGCGCTCGCGCAACTGCCCTCCGAGTCGTCACCGGATTTTGCCGGCCTGGTCGCCGATCGCCGAGGCGACATCCTGCACGCCCAAGGCAAGACCGAAGAAGCCAAGGCCGCCTACCGGGCTGCCTGGGAGGCGTTGCCGCCGACGGTCGATTACCGCCGGCTGGTGGACGCCAAGCTCACGGCTCTGGGTGTACCTCCCGTGCCCGTCGCGCTCCCGACTGCACCGGCAGCAGCGGCGGCATCGGTATCGGGCGGAGCGTCGCAATGATCTTCGGCCTGCGCAGCCCGGTGCTCGCGCTGCTGGTGGTAGCGATGAGCGCTTGTTCGAGCGGCCCTGGCCGGCCCGAGCCGACGCCGCTGCAATCCTTCGCGCCGCAGATCCAGGGGGTGCAGGCATGGCAGGCGCGGCTCGGCGACATCGACTTCGCACTGTCGATCGCCTCCGACGCGGACTCCGTGACGCTGGCGACTTCAGGCGGGGACGTCGTCGCTTTGGCCGCCAACGATGGCCGCGAACTTTGGCGCGGCACGACGGGGGAAAAGCTCAGTGCCGGCGTCGGCAGCGACGGTCGGTATGCAAGCGTCGTCACCCGCGGCAATGAGGTGGTGGTGTTCGACAGCGGCAAGCTGCTGTGGCGTGCCCGCCTGGACACGCGCGTGGTGACGGCGCCGCTCGTGGCCGGCGAGCGTGTCTTTGTGCTGGGTGTCGACCGCAGCGTGCAGGCTTTCGACGTACTGGACGGCCGCAGGCTCTGGGCTCAGCCGCGCAGCGGCGATCCGCTGACCCTGCTCCAACCCGGCGTCTTGCTGCCCTGGCAAAACACCTTGGTGGTCGGTCAAGGTCCCCGCCTCGTCGGCCTCGACCCCCTGAGCGGTGCGTCGCGATGGGACGTGGCCGTGGCTTCGCCGCGGGGCACCAACGAAGTCGAGCGCCTCGCCGATCTGGTGGGACCAGCTGCGCGGGTGGGAAACACCGTCTGCGCGCGTGCCTTCCAGTCTGCCGTCGGCTGCGTCGACGCGGCCCGAGGCGCGCTGACCTGGACGAAGAACGTCGGCGGCGCCAACGGCGTGGCCGCCGATCAGCAGTGGGTCTTCGCGGCTGATGCGAGCGACCGCATCACAGCATGGAGACGCGAGAGCGGCGAGGTCGCCTGGACGTCCGACGATCTGCGGTTTCGCACCTTGTCACCCCCGCTCGTGCACGGCCGCACGCTGGTTCTCGGCGACTACCAGGGTCAACTGCATTTCCTCGACCGCGAGAGCGGCAGGCCGCTGCTGCGATTGCCCACCGACGGCAACGAGTTCGTCGGCGCGCCGGTGAAGAGCGGCCCGGTCATTGTTGCCGTCACTCGCAATGGCGGGGTATTTGCGTTTCGCACCGAATGATGACGACCTTTGGGTGCCTCGCGCCGACCTTTGGCGCCAGCGAATCGTCGCGCTTCGGCGGTGAACGGCGCGGGGCGCAATGAAGCCCGTGCTGGCGCTCGTCGGGCGCCCCAACGTCGGCAAATCGACGCTTTTCAACCGAATGACGAAAAGCCGCGACGCGATCGTGGCCGACTTCGCCGGGCTCACCCGCGACCGCCACTACGGCGACGGGCGGCTGGGCGAACACGAGTACATCGTCATCGACACCGGCGGTTTCGAGCCCACCGCCGAGAGCGGCATCTACCGGGAGATGGCCAGGCAGACCCGCCAGGCCGTGGCCGAGGCCGACGCGGTGATCTTCGTGGTCGATGTCCGCTCCGGCCTTGCCGGACAGGACCACGACATCGCACGCTACCTGCGTACCGTCGGAAAGAAGATCGTCATCGCCGCCAACAAGGCCGAGGGCATGCTCGAAGCGCCGCAGATCGGGGAGTTCTTCGAACTCGGCATGGGCGCTCCGCAAGCCGTGTCGGCCGCACACGGGCAAGGTGTGCGCAGCCTGATCGAAGCGGCGCTCGCCGACTTCGTCTTCGATGAGCCAGCGCATGGCGACAGTGCTCTCGATGACCCCGACCGGCCGATCCGCCTGGCCGTGGCGGGCCGCCCGAACGTGGGCAAATCGACACTCATCAACACCTGGCTCGGCGAAGAGCGGCTGGTCGCCTTCGATCAGCCGGGAACGACCCGCGACGCCATCAGCGTGCCTTTCGAGCGCGGTGGACAGAAGTTCGAGCTCATCGACACCGCCGGCCTGCGGCGCAAGGGCAAGGTGTTCGAGGCAATCGAGAAGTTTTCGGTGGTCAAGACCCTCCAGGCCATTGCCGATGCCAACGTGGTGCTGCTGCTGCTCGATGCCACGCAGGGCGTGAGCGACCAGGATGCGCACATCGCCGGCTACATCCTAGATTCAGGGCGCGCCGTGGTGCTGGCAGTGAACAAATGGGATGCGGTGGATACGTATCAGCGCGAGATGCTCCAGCGCTCCATCGAGCAGCGGCTGACCTTCCTGAAGTTCGCGCCGGTGCTCCACATCTCCGCCATCAAGCGGCAAGGCCTGGGCCCCGTGTGGAAAGCGATTGCAGACGCCTGGGCCTCCGCCACGAAAACGCTGCCGACGCCGGTGCTCACGCGCCTGCTGGCCGAGGCGGTCGCGTTTCAGCAGCCCAAGCGCGCTGGCGCATTCAGGCCGAAACTGCGCTATGCGCACCAGGGCGGACGCAATCCGCCGCTGATCGTGATTCACGGCAACTCGCTCGAGCACATCACCGACGCCTACAGGCGCTTTCTCGAAGGGCGCTTCCGGGCGCACTTCAAACTGACGGGCACGCCCCTGCGCATCGAGATGAAGTCATCGCGGAACCCCTTCGCCCAGAAGGACTCGTAGGTAGAGCGTTCCTCGGCTGAACAGGGCGCTGTGATAATGTCTGTTCAAAACGCTTTCAACACGGAGTAACACGTGAGCAACAAAGGGCAGCTTCTACAAGACCCGTTCCTGAATCTGCTGCGCAAGGAGCACGTTCCGGTTTCGATCTACCTCGTCAACGGGATCAAGTTGCAGGGGCACATCGAATCCTTCGACCAGTATGTGGTCCTGTTGCGCAACACCGTGACGCAGATGGTCTACAAGCACGCGATCTCGACGGTCGTTCCTGGCCGCGCCGTGAATTTCCACGCCGCGGAGGCGCCCGAGGCGGCGAGCTGAAGCGCTTGAACCTGCTTTCTTCCGGCGTCCGGATCTGCCGTTGCCGCGCCTTTGCGTCGCGACGGTCATGGACGCATTCAGCTTGAATACGCTCGGGTCGTCGTCTGCCCAGTCCGGCGAAGCTCGAGCTGTGCTCGTGGGCGTCGATGTGGGTGCGAGCCCGTCGTTCGACGACACTCTGGACGAGTTGGCCTTGCTGGCCGAATCGGCCGGCGACACGCCCGTTGCCCGCCTGATCGCGCGGCGCAAGGTGCCCGACGCCGCGCTTTTCGTCGGTTCGGGCAAGGCTGACGAGATCAAGTTGCTGGTCGAGGAGAACAACGGCCACTGCGTGATCTTCGATCAAAGCCTCTCACCCACCCAGCAGCGCAATCTCGAACGCCATCTCGGTGTCGAGGTGCTCGACCGGACGGGCCTCATTCTCGAAATCTTCGCGGCCCGCGCCCAGAGTCATGAAGGCAAGCTCCAGGTCGAGCTCGCGCAGCTTCAGTACCTGAGCAACCGCCTCGTTCGGCGCTGGACCCACCTCGAACGTCAAAAGGGCGGTGTCGGCCTGCGCGGAGGCCCGGGCGAGCGTCAGATCGAACTCGACCGCCGGATGATCGGCGAGCGGATCAAGGCTCTCAAGGCCAAGCTGGTCAAGGTCAAGCGGCAACGAGGCACACAGTGCCGATCCCGCGAACGCACCGGAACGTTTCGCATCTCGCTTGTCGGCTACACCAATGCGGGCAAGTCGACGCTGTTCAACGCACTGGTGAAAGCGAAGACTCTGGCGGCAGACCAGTTGTTCGCAACGCTCGACACGACGACGCGCCAGCTCTATCTGGAAGCGGCTGGCCGCCCAGTGAGCCTGTCGGACACGGTAGGCTTCATCCGAGACCTCCCGCACACCCTGGTCGAGTCTTTCCAGGCGACCCTGCAGGAAGCCGCCGGCGCCGACCTCCTGTTGCATGTGATTGACGCTTCCAGCCCGGTGCTGGAGGAACAACGAATGGAAGTCGAGCGCGTCCTCGCCGAGATCGGCGCTTCCGACATCGCGCACATCCTCGTCTACAACAAGCTCGATCAGTTGGACGGTACACAATCGCCGAGGTCGCTCAGTGACGCGATCGAGGTCCGCGGCACCGGGCGGGTGCCGCGAGTGTTCGTGAGCGCGCGGGATGGCACCGGCCTGGCCGAGTTGCGTGCGTTGCTGACGCAGGCCGTGCAGGCCACCACCTCGCCGGCGCCATCAGACAACGCCGAGGACGCCGACAGCGCGGCGCCCGACCCGATCGCATCCCGCAACAAGGACGACGACGCCCACATCGATCCTGCTTCCGGCAGGCTGCAACGACACGCATGAAAACTCATCAAGACGCACGCGCAACGCACCCCGCCGGTTTTATCGACTGGGTGTGCCGATTTGCCTTCGCCTTGTCTCAGCTGGTGCTTGGCCTTGCTCGGCGAGCCGCTTGGCGGGCCAGACCGCAGGCCTCGCATGCGGGCGGGGGAGGGCGAAACGACGGGCCGCCCGATCTGGACGAGCTGTGGCGCGACTTCAACCGTCGGCTCAGCGGGATGTTCGGCGGCAAAGGGGGTGCGGGGGCGCAGAACGGCGGCGGTGGCGGCGGTGACCGCCAGCCGCCCGACATGAAGAGCGCGGGCATCGGCGCCGGCTTGATCGCCGGCGTGGTGTTGCTCATCTGGCTCGGCAGCGGTTTCTTCATCGTGCAGGAAGGCCAGCAAGGCGTCGTGTTGTCGTTCGGCCGGTACAGCCACACCGTGGAGGCGGGTTTCCAGTGGCGCATGCCTTATCCCTTTCAATCGCATGAGGTCGTCAACGTGACGCAGCTGCGATCGGTGGAGATCGGTCGCAACACCACCATCCAGGCGACGGGTCTGCGGGACTCCTCCATGCTCACGCAGGACGAGAACATCGTCGATATCCGGTTCACGGTCCAGTACCGGCTCAAGGACTCGCAGCAATTCCTCTTCGAAAACCGCAACCCCGACGAAGCGGTGGTGCTGGCGGCGGAGTCCGCGGTCCGAGAGATCGTCGGCACGAGCAACATGGACTCCGTGCTTTACGAGCAGCGTGAAACGATTGCCAACGATCTGGTGCAGTCGATCCAGAACCAGCTCGACCGGCTCAAGACCGGCATCCTCATTTCCAACGTCAACGTGCAGGCCGTGGCGCCGCCGGAACAAGTGCAGGCCGCCTTCGACGATGCGGTCAAGGCCAGTGCCGACCGCGAGCGCTTCAGGAACGAGGGGCAGGCTTACGCCAACGACGTCATCCCGAAGGCTCAGGGGACCGCCGCGCGTTTGCGCGAGGAGGCCGAGGGCTACTCGGCGCGCGTCGTCGCTCAGGCCGACGGTGATGCATCGCGCTTTCGCCAGGTGCTCACCGAGTATCAGAAGGCGCCGGGCGTGACGCGGGACCGTCTCTACACCGACGCCCTGCGCGAGGTGTACTCGAACGTCAGCAAGATCATGGTCGAGTCGCGGACCGGCTCGAACCTGCTGTATCTACCGCTCGACAAGCTGATGCAGGCGGCCGGCGCACCCCAGAGCGCAGCGCCTCCCATGCCGGCGCCGGCTGCCGAAACAATGAATGTGCCGCAAAGCGACGCACGCTCGCGCGACAACGCGCGCAGCCGCGAGCGCGAAGGCCGCTGAGGCGAGGAGAAGAAGAATATGAATCGCATCGGCATGGTGGTGGCGGGGCTTCTTCTCGTCTTGATGGTGGTTTCGTCCACGCTTTTCGTCGTCGACCAGCGGCAGTTCGCGGTGCTGTACGCGCTGGGTGAGATCAAGGAGGTCATCGCGAAGCCTGGCCTCAAGTTCAAGCTGCCGCCGCCATTCCAGAACGTCGTGTTTCTGGACCGCCGCATTCAAAGCCTCGACAGTCCCGAGACGCGGCCGGTGTTCACTGCCGAGAAGACCAGCCTGGTGATCGATTGGCTCATCAAGTGGCGCATCACCGATCCGCGGCAGTTCATTCGCAACAACGGCGCCGACGTGCGCAACGCCGAGGCGCGCTTGGCGCCGATCGTTCAAGCTGCGCTCAACGAGGAAGTGACTCGCGTGACGGTGCGGCAAGTGCTTTCGACTCAGCGCGATGCGGTGATGCAAGGAGTGATCAGGCGGCTGGCCGACGACGCCAAGAGCTTCGGCATCGAGATCGTCGATGTGCGCATCAAGCGTGTAGATTTTGTCGCCAACATCACGGACGCGGTCTACCGGCGCATGGAGTCGGAGCGCAAGCGCGTAGCCAATGAAACCCGATCCACCGGACAGGCGGAAGGTGAGCAGATTCGCGCGAACGCGGATCGACAGCGCGACGTGATCGTCGCAGAGGCCTATCGTGACGCCCAGAAGATCAAGGGCGAGGGCGATGCGAAAGCATCTGCGCTGTATGCGGAAGCCTTCGGCCGCGATCCGGCCTTTGCGCAGTTCTATCGTCAGCTCGATGCCTACCGTGCGAGCTTTCGCAACAAGACAGACGTGATGGTGTTGGAGCCCACGAGCGAGTTCTTCCGGGCCATGCGCGGCACCGGCGGTGTCGCGCCGACCCCGGCTCCGGTCCGGCCCCGATGAGTCGACCGGGCGGCCCGGCATGTGGGAAACGCTCCTCAGTGCGCTCGCTTTGATGCTGGTGTTCGAGGGACTGCTGCCGTTTCTCACTCCGCAGCGATGGCGCAAGGTGTTCGAGCAGGCGATTCGACTCAGCGACGGCCAGCTGCGTTTCCTGGGTTTGTCGAGCATGCTCGGCGGCGTGCTCCTCTTGTTCCTGCTTGCCGGCTGAAGGCGCGTCGGCGCCGTGCAGAGGCGCCGGTACAATGCGTTTTTAATTCCCGAGTCGTTTCATGACGTCTGCTTGGCTGCTGCCCGAGCACATTGCCGACGTGCTGCCCAGCGAGGCGCGGCGCATCGAGGAGCTTCGGCGCAGCGTGCTCGACACCGCCAGCCGTTACGGCCACGAACTGGTCATTCCGCCGCTGCTGGAGCATCTGGAATCGCTCTTGTCGGGCACGGGCCGCGAACTCGAGCTGCGGACTTTCAAGCTGGTCGATCAACTGAGTGGCCGCACGCTCGGTTTGCGTGCCGACACCACATCACAGGTCGCGCGCATCGATGCGCATCTGCTCAACCGCGGGGGGGTGACCCGGCTTTGCTATTGCGGACCGGTGGCGCATACCTTGCCCGCCGGATTGCAAACCAGCCGCGAACCCTTGCAGTTCGGTGCGGAGGTCTACGGACACGCCGGCCTCGAGGCCGATCTGGAGGTCCAGGATCTGGCGCTCGACAGTCTCGCGGCCTGCGGTGTGCGCGGTTTGGTGCTCGATCTGGCCGATGCGCGCATCGTGCGCGGCCTGCTTGCGGGCGTGGTGTGCGACGGTCCACGGCTCGAAGCCGTGTATGCGGCGCTGGCCGCCAAGGACGGCAATGCCCTGGGTCGACTCAGCGCGGGATTTCCGGATGAGACCCGGCGAGGCTTGCTTGCGTTGACCTCGCTTTACGGTGCCGCGGATGTGCTGGACGCTGCCGAAGCGGCGCTACCGCGGCGTCCGCTGATCGGTGCCGCATTGCACGATCTTCGACGTCTGGCCGCGCACGCCGAGTTGGCGCATCCGGAGGTCGCGATCGGATTCGATCTCGCAGACCTGAGCGGCTATGCGTACTACAGCGGCGCACGCTTCGCGGTCTATGCGGCCGGGTCGAGCGACGCGCTGGTGCGTGGCGGCCGATACGACGAAGTGGGCGCCGTGTTCGGACGCAATCGCCCCGCCGTCGGCTTCAGCGCCACCGACCTCAAGCAGTGGGTGAGTCATGCAAGCGTCGTCGGGCGGCGGGCGGCCATCCGTGCCCCATGGAGCGAGGATCAGTCGCTGCGCGCGGCAGTGCGTGTTCTTCGCGCGCAGGGAGAGACAGTGGTGTGCATGCTGCCCGGTCATGAACACGAGATCGAGGAGTTCGACTGCGACCGCGAAATCGTCGCGGTCGACGGCGAATGGCAAGTGCGCGTTCTGTGAACGACACGATTCGAGAACTACAGGCGCAGGACAAGAAGATGCAAGCAAGCAAGCCGGGCCATGGCGTGCCGAGCGGCGCGGGCCGCAATGTTGTCGTGGTCGGCACGCAATGGGGCGATGAGGGCAAGGGCAAGGTTGTCGATTGGTTGACCGATCACGCGAGCGCCGTCGTGCGTTTCCAAGGCGGCCACAATGCCGGCCACACTCTGGTCATCAAGGGCAGGAAGACGGCGCTGCAGCTCGTTCCTTCGGGCGTGATGCGCGACGACGTCGCTTGCTACATCGGCAACGGCGTGGTGGTCGATCCCACCCATTTGCTGGGCGAGATCGAACGTCTCGAGGCCGCTGGCATCGAAGTGCGCTCGCGGCTCTTCATCAGCGAATCGTGTCCGCTGATTCTGCCGTTCCACGTACAGCTCGACCATGCGCGCGAGTCGCTGCGCGAGGTGTCGGGCGTCGGCAAGATCGGCACCACGGGCAAGGGCATCGGCCCGGCATACGAAGACAAGGTCGCACGGCGCGCGTTGCGTGTGCAGGATCTCAAGCACCCGGAGCGCTTCGCCGAGAAGCTGCGTGAGCTGCTGGACCTGCACAATTTCGTGCTCCAGGGGTTCTTGGGTGCGAGTCCGGTGGAGTTTCAGCCTGTCTTCGACCATGCGATGAAAGTGGCCGAGCACATGAAGCCGATGCTCGCCGACGTGGGCGTGCGCATCCGCGAGACGCACCTGGCCGGTGGCAACGTGCTTTTCGAAGGCGCACAGGGTACGCTGCTCGACATCGATCATGGGACGTATCCGTACGTCACCTCGAGCAACTGCGTGGCGGGCAATGCCGCGGCTGGCTCGGGCGTAGGGCCTGACCAGTTGCACTACATCCTGGGCATCACCAAGGCCTACACCACGCGCGTGGGCAGCGGGCCCTTTCCCACCGAGCTGCGTATCGACGAGCCGGGCACGGTCGGACACCATCTCTCCAGCGTTGGACAAGAGCGCGGCACGGTGACGGGGCGAGCGCGCCGGTGCGGTTGGCTCGACGGCGCAGCGATGAAGCGCTCGGTACTGATCAACGGCGTTTCGGGTCTGTGCATCACAAAGCTCGACGTGCTCGATGGGCTCCAGGAGATAAGGATGTGTGTCGGCTACGAGATGAACGGCCGACGCATCGACATCCTGCCGCTCGATGCGGACGAGATCATTGCGTGTCGCCCCATTTACGAAAGCTTCCCAGGCTGGAGCGACAGCACCGTCGGCAAGACTCGGTGGGACGATCTGCCTGAGGGGGCGCGGCGTTATCTCGAACATGTGCAGGCGTTCATCGGCGCGCCGATCGACATGGTTTCAACGGGCCCTGACCGCGAGCACACCATCTTGCTGCGCCACCCGTATCAGGGTTGAACGTCGGCACTCGAACCACCATGACGCGCATGCTCACCGACGACGGCAAGAACCTTTACGTCTCCTGGGACGAGTACCACATGCTGATCGAGCGGCTCGCGCTCAAGGTACACAACTCAGGCTGGGCCTTCGACCAGATCCTGTGCCTCGCGCGTGGCGGCATGCGACCGGGTGACATCCTGTCTCGCGTTTTCGACAAGCCGTTGGCCATCATGTCGACCAGTTCCTATCGAGCCGAGGCCGGAACGGTTCAGGGTCGGCTCGAGCTCGCCAAATACATTACCTTGCCCAAAGGGGAGTTGGCGGGTCGCGTGCTGCTGGTGGACGATCTGGCGGACTCGGGCATCACGCTCAAGGCCGTCGTCGACCGACTGCGCGCCACGAAAGGGATCGCAGAACTGCGGTCTTCGGTGATCTGGCTCAAAGGTGTGTCGACCTACACGCCGGACTACTATGTCGAGTCGCTGCCGACGAGCCCGTGGATTCATCAACCGTTCGAGGAGTACGACAACCTGCGACCCGACGGGCTGGCGAAGAAGTTCGCGATTTGAGTTGGCACTGCGACCCGCAACTGGCGTTGCACGAGGGCGAGTCCCTTTCGCCGGACTGGTCGCCAAAGCAAGAAGGCCAGCGCATCGCGCTGGCCTTCTATGATTTTTTTCTGGTGCCCAGGAAGGGACTCGAACCCCCACGAAGTTACTCGCTAGTACCTGAAACTAGTGCGTCTACCAATTCCGCCACCTGGGCTAGGTACAGAACCCGGAGATTTTAGCATCAAGAAAGAAGACAAAACAAGCAGCGCCGTGCTCGGCGCGGCACTGATGAGCGAGGTGAGTGGCCTCGTTCAAGGACATCGCGATGGTCACGGTTTCGTGCAACGCGATGACGGTGAGGCGGACATCTACCTGTCGCCGCAGGAGATGCGCGCCGTCCTGCACCGCGACCGCGTCCGCGTGCGGGTGATCCGCTATGACCGCAAAGGCAGACCCGAGGGTCGCGTCCTCGAAATCCTCGAGCGCAAGAAGGCGCCGATCATCGGCCGGCTGCTCCACGAGAGCGGTATTTGGCTGGTCGCGCCCGAAGACAAGCGCTACGGCCAGGACATCATGATCCCGAAGAACGGCATTGCCACGGCGACCGTCGGGCAAGTGGTGGCCGTCGAGTTGACAGAGCCGCCGTCGATGCACTCGCAGCCTCTGGGGCGCGTGACCGAAGTCCTCGGCGAGATCGACGATCCCGGCATGGAGATCGAGATTGCCGTGCGCAAGTACGAAGTTCCGCACCGCTTTTCCGCGGAGACGCTGGCGCAGACGGCCAAACTCCCCGACAAGTTGCGCCCCATCGACAGGAAGCATCGAATCAACCTGACCGATGTCGCCTTGGTCACCATCGATGGCGAGGACGCGCGCGACTTCGACGACGCTGTCTACTGCGAGCCGGCGAGCATCGGCCGCGGCGTCGAAGGCGGGCAGCACGACGGTTGGCGGCTGATCGTGGCAATCGCCGACGTGAGCCACTACGTCAAGCCCGGCGAGGCGCTCGATGACGACGCCTACGAGCGCGCCACGAGCGTTTACTTCCCCCGTCGGGTGATTCCCATGCTGCCGGAGAAGCTCTCGAACGGCCTGTGCTCGCTCAATCCGAACGAGGATCGCCTGGCGATGGTTTGCGACATGCTGATCGATGCCGCCGGCGAGATCCATGCGTACCAGTTCTACCCGGCCGTCATCAATTCGCATGCGCGGCTGACCTATACGGAGGTGGCCGCCGTCCTCGGAAACACCCGCGGCCCCGAAGCGCACAAGCGCAGCGACCTGGTTCCGCACCTGCTGCATCTGCATGAGGTCTATCGTGCGCTGCTCAAGGCGCGCGCAACGCGCGGCGCGGTCGACTTCGAGACCGTCGAGACGCAGATCGTGTGCGACGAGACGGGCCGCATCGAGAAGATCGTGCCGCGCATTCGAAACGATGCGCACCGGCTCATCGAGGAAGCCATGCTTGCGGCCAATGTGTGTTCGGCCGATTTCATCGAAGGCAGCAAGCATCCCTCGCTCTACCGCGTGCACGAAGGCCCGACGCCAGAAAAGAACCTCACCCTGCAGACCTATCTGCGCGCGCTGGGGTTGGGGCTGTCCATCGGCGACGATCCCCAGCCCGGCGAGTTCCAGGCGATCGCGCAGGCCACGAAGGATCGGCCCGATGCGACGCAGATCCACTCGATGCTCCTGCGCGCCATGCAGCAGGCGATCTACACGCCGCTCAACAGCGGCCATTTCGGTCTCGCCTACGACGCCTACACGCACTTCACCAGTCCGATCCGCCGCTATCCGGATCTGCTGGTGCACCGCGTGATCAAGTCGTTGCTGGGGGGCAAGCGGTACCACCTCCAAGTGACCGAGCTTGCGACGTCGGCGGTCCACACGCGCAAGCCACGCACGACGATGGCCTCCAAGGCGGCGGCGCAGGCTCAACTCGGCTCGCCGGTCAAGGTGCCGAGCGCAGAGGCGCTGGCCTGGGAGGCGGCGGGTGCGCACTGCAGCGCCAACGAGCGTCGCGCCGACGAGGCCTCGCGCGATGTCGAGGCTTGGCTCAAGTGCAAGTTCATGCGCGAGCATCTCGGCGAGGAGTTCGGCGGCAGCGTCACCGCAGTCACGACGTTCGGCTTGTTCGTGACGCTCGACGAACTGTTCGTCGAGGGCCTGGTTCACATCACCGAACTCGGCGGCGAGTACTTCCGCTTCGACGAGGCCCGTCAGGAACTTCGCGGAGAACGTACCGGCGTGCGCTATGCAGTCGGCACGCGGGTGCGCGTGCAGGTCAGTCGCGTGGACCTGGATGGCCGCCGGATCGACTTCCGATTGGTGCGGGAGGTCAGCCCGAGCGTGCCGCAGCGCAGCGTCCGCGACAAGGCCGCGGCGTCGGCGGTCGATGAACTGAAGGGTGTGCAGGAAGCCGACCGCGAGCACAAGCGCGCAGCCAAGAAGGCTGCTTCACCTCGCTCTAACCGGAAACAGAAGGTTCCCGCCCTGGAAGGCGGAGCCGACGCCACGAACAGCTCGACGGCTCATCCGCAACGCAAGGCCAAGCGAACACGCGGGTGAACGATGACGCGCGCGTCAGCGTGCCCGAGAGGCTCACGAAGTCCGCAGTGCGTGCAGTTCGCGGATCAACTCGCTCGCTTGCAGCCCGCCCGTCATGCGCTTGCCGGCAAGCCAGGCGTCCGCGGCTGCGCCATGGCTGTGAACGCCCAGGCAAACGGCATCGAGCGGTGCGAGCCCCTGCGCCCACAACCCACCGATCCAGCCGGCCAACACGTCGCCGCTGCCCGCGCTGGCCAGGGCGGCGTTGCCGCTGGCATTGATCCAGGGCGTTCGGCGCGGCGCGGCAATCACGCTGCCCGAGCCCTTGAGCACCACGATGGCTTCGTGGCGTTGCGCGAGCTGCTGCGCGGCTCCAAGACGGTCGGCCTGCACGGCGGCCGTGCTGATGCCGAGCAGTCGGGCGGCTTCGAGCGGATGCGGTGTCAGCACGGTGGTGCGCCCGCGCGCCGCGCGTGCCGCGAGCAGCCCATCCAGGGCGCCCGAGTCTCGGGCCAGTGCGTTGAGCGCGTCAGCGTCGAGCAGCAGCCGCCCGGCGCGTGAGATGAGCATCGGCAGCAGCGCGCGCACGTCATCTCCGCCCCCGCAGCCGCAGATCACCGTCGCGGTCTCCAGGTCCGCATCGGATTGCAGATCTTTTGCTTGCCGGACCATCAACTCCGGGTGCCGGCTGTCGAGCCCCGGTGCCTGCGGGTCGAGCGGCAAGCAATGCACGCGTCCCGCGCCCGCCACGAGCGCTGCACGGGCAGCAAGCACCGCCGCTCCCGTCATGCCTGGGGCGCCGCCGATGACCCAGGCATCGCCGAAGTTGCCCTTGTGCTGTGCGTGCCGGCGAATCGGCCAAAGCGGCTGCACGTCGGTCAGCAGGTGGGCGACGGGCGCTGCGGCGGCGGCGCTTGCCTCCAGGTCGTCGAACCATACTTCTCCTGAGTGGTCGCGCCCCGATGCCGTGAACAAGCCCGGCTTCAGTGCGAGCAGGCTCAGCGTCCAACGCGCGTGCACGCAAGCCGCTCCACCGTGCACGGTGCCGTGATCACCGTCGAGCCCGGAGGGCAGATCGATGGCGAGTGCCGGGGCCGGTCCGGCGTTGAGGGACCTGATGGTTTCGAGCACCCAGCCGGCCGGAGGGCGTGAAAGGCCCAGGCCGATCAAGGCATCCAGAGCAAGATCGCCGTATTGCAGTTCGGGAGGCGAGGCTTCGGTTCGCAGCCGCAAGCCCGCGGCCTCGGCACGTGCAAGCGCTGCTTGCGCATCGGATGGCCGATCGGCCTGCGGCTCGAAGCTCACCGTCACGTCCTTGCCCGCCTGCGAAAGATGCAGCGCGGCCGCAAAGCCGTCTCCGCCGTTGTTGCCTCGCCCGGCGGCGATCCAGACGTGACGCGCATGCGGTGCGACGGCAAGCGCAAGTCGAGCGACGGCCAGGCCGGCGCGCTGCATCAAGGCATGCGGCGGCAAGCCGCCTGCAGCCGCAGACTCCTGCGCTCGGATCGCCGCCAAGCCGTGCAGCGGCCACCCGAGGCTCGAGGGGACTGCTCGGACATCCAGGACCCGCTGCAGCGTCTGGCGCACCACATGGCTCATCCTGATCAGCCTTTCGCGTAGCGTTGCAGATCGAAGCCGGCGGCATCGAGCGCGGGCTCGCGACCCGAGATCTGATCCGCGAGCAGGCGCGCGCTCCCGCAAGCCAGTGCGCCGCCGCTGCCATGCCCCAGATTCAGCCAGACGCCAGGACGCGGGCTCGCGCCGATCAGTGGCGGCCCATCCGGCAACAAGGCCCGGGTGCCTTTCCACAGCTGTGGGCGTGCGAGGTGGGCGCAGCCGGGAAACCAGTCGCCGAGCAGAGCATAGAGCCGATCGATGGCGGCTCGGCGATGTCGCTCGGGAGAACCCGCCAGTTCGGCGCCGCAGCTCACGCGCACGCGTTGCCCGACGCGCGTGATGACGGCCCGGTACTGCGCATCGACGACGGCCGCACGCGGTCCTCGTTCCGGTGCACGCAGCGGCGCGGTCAGCGAGTAGCCATGCACCGGCAGAAGCGGTACGCGTACGCCGAGAACCGCGAGCCATTGCGCCGCGGCGGCGCCGCCGGCGATCACGATCGCATCGAAGTCTTCTTCCGAAACCGGATCGAGATAACGCGCTGCAGCGCGGACACGGCGTGCGAGCGGTGTCGGCACGCCGCGCTCGCCGCGCGCTGCGACGTGACTCACGGCAAAGCCTGTTGTCAGCGCGAGCTGTTCGAGACGCAAGCGCAAGCCCTGCGAGTCGCCGGAAAACATCTCGCGTGCCACGCTGCCGAAGCGGAACTCCACGCCGGCACGCTCTGCGGCATCCCGCAACAGGTGCGCGAACTGCCGACCGTTGCCGGCGGTGTCATCGGGTAGATGCAGCCCACCGGCGAGCCGCTGATCGCGGTTGAGCCCGGGTTCGAGCGCCAGGCAGCCAGCAGCGTCGAGTTCGCGCACACCGATGCCGAGCTCGCGCAGGATCTTCAGCGTGCGCCCCGCGCGCTCCACGTCGTTGTCGGTGCGCAACAAGACCAACAAGCCCTTCGTATGCTCGTCGTCGAGTCGCAGCCGTTCGCGCAATGCGGCTTGCCGTTCGCCGCTGTACCGAGCCAGACGCAGCAGATCAGCCTGCCGCTGGCTGGCCGTTTCGGCTCTGCCGGCTCGCCAGTAGCGCCAGAGCCAGCGCCGGCGTTGTCCATCGAGGGGGGCCCGCAGTTTGTCGATGAGGGTCTGCCCCGACACAAGTCCGACGCCTGCCTCCCCGGGCAGACCGGGGGCGGCCCAGGGCAGCACCGCGCCCACGCCGGACAGGCCCGCGTGGGCGAAGCTCGCCTCGGACGCGACGCTGCTGTGGCGCTCGATCACTGAGACGTCATGGCCGTCCTGCGCCAACTCGTAGGCGGTGGCGGTGCCCACGATGCCCGCCCCGATCACGGCGATCTTCATGCGGCCCGCAGCCTCGACGCAGCCAGCGCCGACTCGACTCGCAGTGCGGCATCGAGCAAAGCTGCATCGGCGTGTCCGCCTGCCCACAACGTCAGCCCGATCGGTGCGCGGCCGGCTTCGTTGCACGGCAGGCTGATGGCACAACCGTCGAGCAGGTTGACGATCGACGGGTTGCGCAAGAGGAGGGCGTTGATGCGGAAGAATTCCGAGTCGCTGGCCTCGAGCGCGGCGATCGGCGGTGCGACGATCGGTACCGTGGGCGAGAGCACCGCATCGAAGCCTCGAAGCGCGCAAGTCATGCGCCCCATCCATGCAGCGCGCGCGCGCTGCAGGTCGAGATAGTCCGCAGCGCTCGATTCGGCGCCGCGGCGCATGCGCATCGCCACGCGCGGATCGTAGTCGGCCTCTCTCACGGCCAGCCGTGCGCGATGCAGGGCCCAACTCTCGATGGCCGCGAAGCCGCCATGAGCGGTGAGCGGCTCCATCTCCGCCAGCGCTTCCATCGGAACGCGGACGATCTGCGCGCCGGCGGCGGACAAGACGGCGAGCGCGCGGTCAAAGGCTGCGGCCACCTCGGAATCCAGCGCATCCTGCATGGTGGTGGTCGCGAGGGCAAAGCGCATCGCCTGCAGCGGACGCCCGCTCAGCGCGACGGGCCGTGCCGACAGGAGCTCGTGCATCAGCACCGCATCGCGCACCGAGCGGGTCATGGCGCAGACGGTGTCGAGCGTGGTCGACAGCGGCAGCGCTCCTTGCGTCGGCGTGAGGCGGGCGGTGTTCTTGAAGCCGACCAGGCCTTGCAGCGCGGCCGGAATCCGGATCGAGCCCCCGGTGTCGGAGCCGAGCGCAGCCCAGGCGGCGCCCGCAGCGACGGATGCGGCGGCGCCGGAGCTCGAGCCTCCGGGAATGCGCGGAGTTTGCGGGTCGATCACCCCCATCGGCACATTCCGAAGGACCGGATGATGCGGATTGAGGCCGATGCCGGAGAACGCGAACTCCGTCATGTGCGTGCGGCCGATCAGGGCGGCTCCGGCGCTGCGCAGGCGGGCCACGGCGGTGGCGTCGCGCTGGGCCGGCGCTGCGTCCTCGAGCACGCGCGAGCCGGCGCTCGTCGATTGCCCGGCCACGTCGAACAAGTCCTTGATGCTGACCGCCAGCCCGCCCAGCGCCGGAAGGGGCCCGCCCAGCGCACGCCGGGCATCGACGGCTTCGGCGGTGGCGCGCGAGCCCGCGGCATCGAGTCGCAGGAAAGCCTGCGGACACGCCGCCGCGCGGTCCAGCGAGCGTTCGATCTGCTGCGTCGCGCTGCTCGCGCCACGAGCGATTTCGCCAAGGCAAGCCGACAGGTCGTGGATCATCGGCCTGCTATACTTCGCGGGTTTTTCCGGGACATGCCTGCACCTGACATGAATGAAGTATCAGGCTTGCCGACGGTCCCCGGTTAGACACGACAGCAATCCGCGAGCCCGGTCGCCAAAAGGTGTTGCACGTTGCACATGATGCGGAGAAATCCGCAAGGTCTGCGCGCAATTCTGGCCGGATTCAAGACACAACCTTTGGAGCTTCCATGTCCTTCACCATGCGTGAAATGCTGGAAGCGGGCGTCCATTTCGGACATCAAACCCGCTTCTGGAACCCCAAGATGGCCCCGTTCATCTTCGGCCACCGCAACAAGATCCACATCATCAACCTCGAGAAGACGCTGCCGCTCTTCCAGGATGCGATGAAGTTCACCCGCCAGCTCGCCGCCAAGCGCGGGACCATCATGATGGTCGGCACCAAGCGCCAGGCACGCGACGTGGTGGCAACGGAAGCCAGACGCGCCGGCATGCCTTACGTCGACCAGCGCTGGCTCGGCGGCATGCTGACGAACTTCAAGACCGTCAAGGGTTCCTTGAAGAAGCTCAAGGAGATGCAGGCCCAGCAGGAAGCCGGCCTGGAGTCGATGAGCAAGAAGGAAGGCCTGCTGTTTGCCCGCGGCCTGGCCAAGCTCGAGAAGGACATCGGCGGCATCCAGGACATGAATGCGCTGCCGGACGCGCTGTTCGTGATCGACGTGGGATATCACAAGATCGCCATTGCCGAGGCGCAAAAGCTAGGCATTCCGATCGTCGGCGTGGTCGATTCGAACCACTCGCCCGAGGGCATCGACTACGTGATCCCCGGCAATGACGACTCGGCGAAGGCCGTGGCGCTGTACGCCCGTGCTGTCGCCGACGCCGTGCTCGAAGGCAAGGCCAACGCGATCAACGAGGTCGCGACTGCCGTGCAGAGCACCGACGAGTTCGTCGAAGTCAGCGACGCGGCCTGAGCGCCGAGCGCCCGCGCCCCGCGCACTCGACCAGGGGCTGCTACAGCCCCTTTTTTTGGCTGATCCGGTCATTTATCAGAGATCACGAGGCGTCCGCGGAGCGCGGGCAGCCTCACCGAATGGAGAACGCGATGTCCGCAATCACCGCCAGCATGGTCGCCGCCCTGAGAGCAAAGACCGATGCCCCGATGATGGAATGCAAGAAGGCTCTCACCGAAGCCGAAGGCGACATGGACAAGGCCGAGGAGCTGCTGCGGGTCAAGCTCGGCAGCAAGGCCAGCAAGGCCGCATCACGCATCACGGCCGAAGGCATCGTCGCCGCCTACATCGACGGCTCGGGTGACAGGAGCGTCGGCGCGTTGATCGAACTCAACTGCGAAACCGACTTCGTTTCCAAGAACGACGATTTTCTGGCGTTCGGCAAGCAACTCGTCGAGATGGTGGCCAAGCAGGCGCCGGCCGACGTGGCGGCGCTTTCTGCGCTCAGCATCGAGGGCACGACGGTCGAGGCGACGCGCTCCGCGTTGATCGGCAAGATCGGCGAGAACGTCACCATTCGTCGGTTCAAGCGATTCTCGAATGGCGGCAAGCTGGTCAGTTACCTGCACGGCACGCGCATCGGGGTGATGGTCGAGTACAGCGGAGATGACGTGGCTGCCAAGGACGTGGCCATGCATGTCGCGGCGATGAAACCCGTGGCCCTGTCCTCGAGCCAGGTGCCGGCAGACCTGATCGACAAGGAGCGCAACGTGGCCGCCGGCAAAGCCGCCGAGGACGCCAAGCTTGCCGAAGCCGCCGGCAAGCCCGCACAGTCGGCCGAGATTGTCGCCAAGCGCATCGAAGGATCGGTGCAGAAGTACCTGAAGGAGGTTTCGCTCTTCAACCAGACCTTCGTCAAGAACGACAAGCAGACGGTCGAGCAGATGCTCAAGGAACGAGCCACGACCATCAAGGGCTTCACCATGTACGTGGTGGGCGAGGGCATCGAGAAGCGTGCGGACGATTTCGCTGCGGAAGTGGCTGCGCAGGTGGCCGCCGCGAAGGGCCAGTAAGCCGGGATGCGGGTTGCACAACGGCGCGCAGCCGGCCCGAGCTTCCCGCCAACTAAACTTCGATCCGCCCGACGCCCACGAGGCGCTCATCCAGGAGACTCCTTCATGCCGGCGTACAAGCGCATCCTGCTCAAGCTGTCCGGCGAGGCATTGATGGGCGAGGATGCCTACGGCATCAACCGCGCCACCATCGTGCGGATGGTGCGCGAAGTGCAGGAAGTGACGCGCCTCGGCGTCGAGGTCGCAGTGGTCATCGGCGGCGGAAACATCTTTCGAGGAGTGGCGGGCGGCGCGGTCGGCATGGATCGCGCCACCGCCGACTACATGGGCATGCTGGCCACCGTGATGAACTCGCTGGCGCTGGCAGACACCATGCGCCAGGAGGGCATGACGGCGCGGGTCATGTCGGCCATCAGCATCGAGCAGGTGGTCGAACCCTACGTGCGCCCGAAGGCGCTGCAGTATCTGGAGGAAGGCAAGGTGGTGATCTTCGCCGCCGGCACGGGCAACCCATTCTTCACCACCGACACGGCGGCTGCGCTTCGCGGCGCGGAGATCGGTGCCCACATCGTGCTCAAGGCCACCAAGGTGGATGGGGTCTACAGCGCCGATCCGAAGAAGGATCCGGAGGCCACGCGCTACAGCCGGATCAGCTTCGACGAGGCGATCAGCAAGAACCTCCAGGTCATGGACGCGACCGCCTTCGCGCTGTGCCGCGACCAGAAGCTGCCGATCAAGGTGTTCTCCATCTTCAAGCCCGGCGCGCTCGAGCGCGTGGTGCTGGGCGAAGACGAGGGCACGCTGGTCCACGTTTGACTCATTTCAGGAACGAGCGATGAGCATTGCAGACGTCAAGAAGACCCTCGAGCAGAAGACCGCCAAGTCGATCGAGGCCTTGAAGGCCGAGTTGCAGAAGATCCGCACGGGCCGCGCCCACCCCGGAATCCTTGACCAGGTGCACGTGGACTACTACGGCTCGATGGTGCCGATCAGCCAGGTTGCCAACGTGACCTTGCTCGACGCCCGCACGATCAGCGTGCAGCCGTGGGAGAAGGGCTTCGCCGGCAAGATCGAGCGCGCCATCCGCGAGTCGCAGCTAGGCTTGAACCCCTCGTCGCAGGGCGAAGTGCTGCGCGTGCCGATGCCCGCGCTGACCGAGGAGCGCCGCAAGGACTTGACCAAGGTGGTGCGCAGCGCCGGCGAGGACGCCAAGATCGCCGTGCGCAATTTGCGCCGCGAGGCCAACGAGCAGGCCAAGAAGCTGTTGAAGGACAAGGCGATCAGCGAGGACGACGAGCGGCGCTCGCTCGACGAGGTTCAAAAGGCCACCGACCGCAGCATCGCCGAGATCGACCGGCTCGTGCAGGGCAAGGAAGCCGAGATCCTGGCGATCTGAGCCGCTGCCGTGAAGTCCTTGAGGTGAAGCTTTTGTGATGAAGCCCGTCAGCACGACCATCCCGCGCCACGTCGCCATCGTGATGGATGGCAACGGCCGCTGGGCGAACAAGCGCTTCATGCCGCGTTTCGTGGGACACAAGCAGGGCGTCGATGCGCTGGTGCGTACTGTCAAGGCCTGCGCCGACCGCGGCATCGAATACCTGACCGTGTTCGCCTTTTCCAGCGAGAACTGGAAGCGGCCGGAGGAAGAGGTTTCGGGCTTGATGGGCCTCGTGCTGGTTGCGGTGTCGAAGTACCTGGCCAAGCTGGCGAGCGAAGGCGTGCGGATCCGCATCGTGGGCGACCGCGAGGCTGTGTCGAGCCAGGTGCGTGCGGCCTGGGACGAGACGGAGCGCCGCACGGAACACAACGGTCGCATCACGCTTTCCGTCGCCTTCAACTACGGCGGTCGATGGGACGTGGTGCAAGCCTGTCGACGCGCCGTGGAAGCCGGCGTGCAGGCGGGCGAGCTCACGGAGGCCAAGCTGGGCGAGTTCATGGCGCTGAGCCATGCTCCCGACCCCGATCTCTTCATTCGCACGGGCGGCGAAGTGCGGATCTCCAATTTCCTGCTCTGGCAGGTCGCTTATTCGGAGCTTCACTTCACCGATTGCCTGTGGCCCGATTTCGGCGACGCCGAACTCGATGCCGCCATCGCCACGTTTGCCGCGCGCGACCGTCGTTTCGGGGGCGTGAAGCCGGTTTCTGCGATCGTCGGCGAATCGCGCTCGGCGGCTTGAGATGGGAGCGTTGAAGCGCCGTCGGTGTCAGTCTGCGGCGGCGCCAACCGCCCTTGACCCCCACCCCGGCCGGCACTGAGGCCGAAGCCGATGCTCAAGCAACGCGTCATTACCGCCGCCGTGCTGCTGGCGCTGTTGCTGCCAGCCCTGTTCGCCCAGTCGTTGTGGCCATTCGCGCTGCTCTCGCTCGCGGTGGTGGGCGTGGCCGCCTGGGAGTGGGGGCGTCTGAACCACCTGGCATCGCCCGCCGCAATGGTGCTGGGCGTCTTGGTGGTGCTGGCCGGCGGACTCAGCCAGGCCGCCGGCTGGGTCGCGGCCACGCCGGTGACGCTGTGGTGGCTCGCGATGATGGCCTGGGTGCTCGGCGGTGCGTGGGTGCTGTCCCGCGGCGTAGCGGGCTGGTCGCAGCTCCCGGCGCCTTTGCGCTGCGTCGTCGGAGGCGTGCTCCTGTGGGCTGCATGGCTGGCCTTGACACAGGCCAAGTCGGTCGGCGTGAACTTTCTGCTGTCGGTCTTCACCCTGGTCTGGGCGGCCGACGTGGCGGCCTATTTCGGCGGCCGGGCCCTCGGCCGGCGCAAGCTGGCACCGGCCATCAGCCCCGGCAAGAGCTGGGAGGGCGTGTGGAGCGGCATGGCCGGCGTCCTGCTTCTCGCGCTGGCGTGGATCGCCTTCGACCGGGCGGCGAGCCCGGCGTCGGCCAGCGTCTTCAGCGTCTTGCTCGATCGGCTCGGTGCCATCGGTTGGTTGGCGTCGCTGCTTTTCCTCGCCGCCTCGAGTGTCGTCGGCGATCTCTTCGAGTCGCTGGTCAAGCGCAGCGCCGGCGCCAAGGACAGCAGTGCGCTGTTGCCCGGACATGGGGGCGTGCTCGACCGGGTCGACGCGCTGCTGCCGGTGTTTCCGTTGGCGCTGGCTCTTTGTTCGGTGAGCGTGCCCGCATGAGCCGCCAGAGAATCTGCCTGCTCGGCTCGACCGGCTCGATCGGCGTGAACACGCTCGACGTCGTGGCCCGCCATGCCGAGCGCTACGAGGTTTTCGCCCTGAGCGCGCACAGTCGCGTCGAAGACTTTGCGCAGCAGTGCCTGCGGTTCAGACCACAACTCGCGGTGATGACCGAGGCGGAGCCGGCGCGTATTCTGCGGGAGCGGCTGGCAGGCACGGGCATCGAGGTGCTCGACGGCGAAGCGGCTTTGGCCGACGTGGCCGCCCATCCGCAGGTCGATGCAGTGATGGCGGCGATCGTCGGTGCCGCCGGCTTGACCGCCTGCCTGGCTGCCGCACGAGCCGGCAAGCGCTTGCTGCTGGCCAACAAGGAGGCGCTGGTGGTCGGCGGCGCACTGTTCATGCGTGCGGTGAAAGAGGGCGGCGCCACCCTCCTGCCCATCGACAGCGAGCACTCGGCCATCTTCCAGTGCCTGCCTCAGGATCGTGCCGCCTGGGCAGATTGCATCGATCACATCGTGCTGACGGCGTCGGGCGGGCCGTTCCGAAGCCGCGATCCGGCCAGCTTGCGCAACGTGACGCCCGACGAAGCCTGCGCGCACCCGAACTGGGTGATGGGCCGCAAGATCTCCGTCGATTCGGCCACCATGATGAACAAGGCCCTCGAGGTGATCGAGGCGCATTGGCTGTTCGACCTCGCGCCCGAGCGGATCAAGGTGGTGATCCATCCGCAAAGCGTCATCCACTCGATGGTCGTGTGCCGCGACCGTTCGGTTCTGGCGCAGCTCGGCACCCCTGACATGCGCGTGCCCATCGCCTACGGCCTGGCCTGGCCCGAGCGCATCGACTCCGGCGCCGAGCCGCTCGATTTCACCCGGCTCGGTGCGCTGAGCTTCGAGCCGCCGGACGGCTCGCGGTTTCCCGGCTTGCAACTCGCCTGGGAAGCACTGCGCGGGCCGGCCGGCAGCACCGCCGTGCTGAATGCCGCCAATGAAGTGGCGGTGGCGGCGTTTCTTGCCGGAACGATCCGCTTCGACCAGATTCACAGCAGCAATGCGCACACCATCGAACACACCCAGCCCGGCGCGGGCGATGCGGATTCGCTGGCCAGCCTGCTGGCCCTCGACGCACGGGCTCGCGCGGTCGCGCAGCAGCATGTGAGGAGCCTCGCGTGATCACCGTGCTCGCCTTCCTGTTCACCTTGGCGGTGCTGATCGTCGTTCACGAGTACGGGCACTACCGCGTTGCCGTCGCGTGCAACGTGAAGGTGCTGCGGTTTTCGGTCGGTTTCGGCAGGGTCTTGCTTCGCCGCCAGCGCGGAGACACCGAGTTCGTGCTGTCGGCGCTGCCTTTGGGCGGCTACGTCAAGATGCTCGATGAGCGCGAAGGCGAGGTGCCGCCGGCGGAACGGGCTCGCGCCTTCAACAATCGTCCTTTATGGCAACGCTCGGCCATCGTGGCGGCGGGTCCCGCCGCGAATCTTTTGCTGGCGGTGCTGTTGTATGCCGGCTCGCACTGGGTCGGCGTCGTCGAGCCGAAGGCGGTGCTGGGGACGCCGGTTGCGGGAAGCCTGGCGGAGCGAGCGGGCCTGTCGGCCGGCGACTGGGTCCATGCCTTGCAGCGTGGTGGTGCATCCCATGACGACGCCCCCAAGCCGGTCCGTTCGCTCAGCGACTTGCGATGGCAGCTCACCGAAGCCGCGCTCGAGGGTGAGCGCGTGGTGCTTCATGTCAGCGATGCCGATGGGCGCGGCGAGCGCCGCCTGCGCCTGGCGCTCGACGGCATCGATACGCGCGAAGTCGATGGCGAGCTCATGCGGCGGATCGGCCTGGGCGGGGCCTACAGCGAGGCGGTGCTCGGCAAGCTGGTCGCCGGAGGCCCCGCGGAGCGTGCCGGTCTGCGCGAAGGCGACCGCGTGCTGGCGATCGACGGCGCGCCGATCGAAGATGCCGCGCGTCTGCGCGAGATCATCCGGGCTTCGGTCACCGACGCCGGTGCGGCGAGGCCGATGGCCTGGCAGATCGAGCGCGGCGGCGAGCGGCTTCCGTTTCGCGTGACGCCTTCTCTTGCCGACGGCGAAAACGGGCCCTTTGCGCGCATCGAGGCGTACGTGGGAGCACCGCCGGAGATGGTCACCGTTCGCTACGGCGCTCTCGACGGCCTGCTGGAAGGCGCGCGCCGCACCTGGGAGGTGTCGGTGCTCAGCGTGCGCATGCTCGGCAAGATGCTGATCGGCGAAGCTTCGCTCAAGAATCTCAGCGGCCCCCTCACGATTGCCGATTACGCAGGACAGTCCGCGCAACTGGGCGTGGCCTACTATTTGGGCTTTCTCGCCCTGGTGAGCGTCAGCCTAGGCGTGCTCAACCTGCTCCCGTTGCCGATGCTCGACGGAGGGCACCTCATGTATCATCTTTTCGAAGGGGTGACGGGGCGGCCGGTCTCCGACGTGTGGCTGGATCGGCTGCAGCGCGGAGGGCTGGCCATCATGCTCGCGATGATGTCACTCGCCCTCTACAACGACGTCGCCCGCCTGCTGGGCCTGACCTGACCGCATGTCCCCTTCTCGAGTTTCCACTGCGGCCACTGCGTTCGCGTCCACCGCCCGCTCCTTCGCCTCGCGCACTCTTCGTCCCACGCTCATCACCGCCGCCGTGGCCGTGGCATTGGTGATGCACGCCGAGCCCGCGCTGGCCGTCGATCCTTTCGTGCTCAAGGACATCCGCGTCGAAGGGCTGCAGCGCGCCGACGCGGGCACTGTCTTCGGCGCGCTGCCGTTTCGCATCGGCGACACTTACACCGACGACAAAGGCTCGGCCGCACTGCGCTCCTTGTTCGCCACGGGCCTGTTCACCGACGTGCGGCTGGAGATCGACGGCGACGTCATCGTGGTGGTGGTCGAGGAGCGGCCGATCATCTCGGGTGTGGAGTTCGTCGGTCTGAAGGAGTTCGACAAGGAAGCCTTGTCGAAGTCCCTGAAGGACGTGGGCATCGGTGAAGGCCAGCCCTTCGATCGCGCGCTGGCCGACCGCGCCGAACAGGAGTTGAAGCGCCAGTACCTCACGCGCAGCCTGTATGGCGCCGAAGTCGTCACGACGATCACGCCGATCGGACGCAACCGTGTCAACGTGACGTTCACCGTCAGCGAAGGCGAAGTCGCCAAGATCGGCGAGATCCGCATCGTCGGCAACCAGGCTTTCTCGCAGGGCACGCTGCTGGACCAGTTCGAGTTGTCCACCGGCGGTTGGCTGACCTGGTACACGAAGACCGACCGCTATTCGCGCACCAAGCTCAACGCCGATCTCGAGTCGCTGCGGGCGTTCTACCTGAACCGCGGCTATCTGGAGTTCAACGTCGATTCGACGCAGGTCGCGATCTCGCCCGACAAGCAGCGCATCTCGATCACCGTCAACGTCACCGAGGGCCAGCCCTATACGGTCACGGGCGTGAAGCTCGAGGGCGACTACCTCGGCAAGGAAGACGAGTTCAAGTCGCTGGTCACGATCCAGCCCGGCGAGCCTTACCGCGCCGAGGCGGTGGCCGAAACGACACGCCGCTTCAACGAGTTCTACGGCAACTTCGGTTACGCCTTCGCACGCATCGAGCCGCGCACGGACATCGACCGCGCCACCGGCCGGGTCGAGGTGGTGCTGGCCGGCGAACCCAGCCGGCGCGTCTATGTTCGTCGCGTCAACGTGGCCGGGAATTCGCGCACGCGCGACGAAGTGGTGCGCCGCGAGTTCCGCCAGCTCGAGTCTTCGTGGTACGACGGCCGGCGCATCAAGCTCTCGCGCGACCGGATCGACCGCCTCGGTTACTTCAGCGATGTCAACATCGAGACCGCCGAGGTGCTGGGTGCGCTCGACCAGGTGGACATCACCGCCGAAGTCACCGAAAAGCCTACCGGTAATCTGCAACTCGGGGCGGGCTTTTCCAGCGCCGACAAGGTTTCGCTGACCGCAGGCATCCGCCAGGAGAACATCTTCGGCAGCGGCAACTACCTGGGCCTCGAGTTCAACACCAGCAAGTACAACCGCAGCCTCGTCGTCAGCACGGTCAACCCGTACTTCACCATCGACGGCATCTCGCGGGCGATCGATGTCTTCTACCGGACTGCGCGTCCGATCAACAGCCAGGGTTCGGACTACGAGCTGGTCACGCCCGGCATGGCCATCCGTTTCGGCGTGCCGTTCAGCGAACTCGACACGGTGTTCTTCGGCATCGGCTGGGAGCGCACCGAGATCAAGGCCGGCGCGTCCATTCCCAACAGTTACTTTCTCTATCGCGAGCAGTTCGGCGACACGAGCGACAGCCTTCCGCTCACGCTCGGCTGGCAACGCGATGGCCGGGACAGTGCGCTGGTGCCCACACAGGGCCGGTACCAGCGACTGAGCGCCGAGTGGAGCGTCGCACTCGACACCCGTTACCTGCGGAGCAACTATCAGATCCAGCAGTGGATCCCTTTCACCAAGCGATACACGCTCGGCCTGAACGCCGAGATCGGTTACGGCAAGGGTTTGAGCGATCGGCCGTACCCGATCTTCAAGAACTTCTACGGCGGCGGCCTGGGTTCCGTGCGCGGCTTCGATCAGGGCTCGCTCGGCCCCGTGGACGTGACGGGCGCCTACATCGGCGGCAATCGACGGGTCAACATCAACGCGGAGTTCTACGTGCCCATGCCCGGCTCGGGCAACGACCGGACCTTGCGTTTGTTCGGCTACGTCGATGCCGGCAACGTGTGGGGCGAAGACGAGAAGGTCGAACTCGACAGCCTGCGCGCGGCTGCGGGCATCGGGCTGTCGTGGATATCGCCGGTGGGCCCTCTCAAACTGAGCTACGGACAACCTATCCGGAAATTCTCGCAAGATAGAATTCAGAAGTTTCAATTCCAGATCGGGACTGCGTTCTGATGAAGACCTTCTCAATGAGGGCCGCGCTCGTTGCGGCCGCGCTGGCAGCCGGTGTGGCGGTTGCGCAGGCCCAGGAACTGAAGATCGGCTACGTGAACAGCGAGCGCGTGCTGCGCGACGCCGCGCCCGCCAAGGCGGCGCAGGCCAAGCTCGAAGCCGAGTTCTCCAAGCGCGAGCGCGAACTGGCCGACGTGGCCTCGAAACTCAAGGCATCTTCCGACCAGCTCGAAAGGGACGCCCCCACGCTGGCGGAGAGCGACCGGTCGCGCCGACAGCGCGATCTCGTCGAGCAGGACCGCGAGTTCCAACGCAAGCGCCGTGAGTTCCAGGAAGACTTGAACCAGCGCAAGAACGAAGAGTTGACTGCCGTGGTGGAACGCGCCAACAAGGTCATCAAGCAGATCTTCGAGACGGAGAAGTACGACCTGATCGTCCAGGAGGCCGTCTTCGCCGGGCCGCGGGTCGACATCACCGAGAAGGTGATCAAGTCGCTCAACAACGGCACGGCGGTCAAGTGAGGCCTTCGGCCGCGCGGTGAGCGAAGCGGTCGCGCTCGGCGAGATCGTCGCGGCGCTCGGCGGCGAGTTGTTCGGTGCGGGCGAGACGATCGTCTCGCGCATCGGACCCTTGCATGACGCCGACTCCGGCACGATCGCCTTTCTTGCGAACCCGCGCTACCGCGCCCAGCTCGATGCCAGCAACGCTGCCTGCGTGATCGTGGGGCCGGCCTTGCGCGAACAGGCGTCGATCCGCGGGGCCGTGATCGTCGCGACCGATCCCTACCTGTACTTCGCGCGACTGACGCAGTGGTGGGCGGGCCGCGTCCGGCCGATCGCTGCGCCGGGTGTGCACCCCAGCGCGGTGGTCGATCCGGCGGCGGTGCTCGGTGCCGGTGTGAGCGTCGGTGCGCTGGCGGTGATCGAGGCGGGCGCCAGGGTGGAAGACGATGCGGTGATCGGTGCGCAGTGCTTCATCGGCCGCAATGCGCGTGTCGGTGCCGCCACGCGCCTGCACGCCAGGGTCACGCTGCACTTCGACTGCCGGATCGGTGCGCGCTGCATCGTGCATAGCGGTGCGGTGATCGGCGCCGACGGCTTCGGCTTCGCACCGAGCGCCGAGGGTTACGTGAAGATCGAGCAGCTCGGCGCCGTCGCGATCGGCGACGACGTGGAGATCGGCGCCAACACCTGCATCGACCGCGGCGCGCTCGACGACACGGTGATCGAGGACGGCGTCAAGCTCGACAACCTGATCCAGATCGCCCACAACGTGCGCATCGGCCGCGCAAGCGCGATGGCCGGCTGCTCGGCGATCGCCGGTAGCACGCGCATCGGTGCACGCTGCACGATCGGTGGCGGTGCCGGCATCCTCGGTCACCTGACCATCGCGGACGACGTGCACATCTCGGCTCAGAGCACCGTCAGCCGCTCGATCGGCAAGCCGGGCACCTACACCGGCTTCTTTCCCCTCGATGACAATCGTGCCTGGGAGAAGAATGCGGTCACCCTGCGACAACTGCATGCTCTGCGCGAGCGGGTGCGAGGGCTCGAGCGCGCGGCACAGGCTCGATCGTCCGACGACGAGCCGAACGACGAACAAGACGAAAGCCGGGCGAAGGCTCAAAGGCACACGGGTCCGGGAAGAAAGCGATGATGAACATTCACCAGATACTGGAAAAACTGCCGCACCGCTACCCGATTCTGCTCGTCGATCGCGTGCTCGAGCTCGAGCCGGGCAAGCGCATCAAGGCGCTCAAGAACGTGTCGATCAACGAGCCTTACTTCGTGGGTCACTTTCCGCACCGTCCCGTGATGCCCGGCGTGCTGATGCTCGAAGCGCTGGCCCAGGCCGCCGCGTTGCTGAGCTTTGCCGACGACAAGCTGCAAAGCGACAAGAACTCGGTGATCTATTTCGTCGGCATCGACGGTGCCCGCTTCAAGCGGCCGGTGGAGCCGGGCGACCAGCTGATGCTCGAGGTCGCCGTGGACCGCATCAAGGCCGGCATCCACAAGTTCAGTGCGCGGGCCAGCGTGGCGAACGAATTGGCGTGCCAGGCCGAGTTGATGTGCACCATGCGCTCGGTCGGCGGCGCGGCCACACCGGTCTGAGCGTCGGGCGATGAGCCGCATTCACGCGACGGCGATCGTCGATCCGCAGGCCCGCTTGGCGGCCGACGTGCAAGTCGGTCCTTATGCGGTGATCGGGCCGCAGGTCAGCATCGGCGCGGGCAGCAGCATCGGCGCGCACTGCGTCATCGAAGGCATCACCTCGATCGGCCGCGACAACCGCATCTGGCAGTTCTGCTCCATCGGCGCCGCGCCGCAGGACAAGAAGTACGCCGGAGAGCCAACTCGCCTGGAGATCGGCGACCGCAACACCATCCGCGAGTTCTGCACTTTCAATTGCGGCACGGTTCAAGACAGCGGCTGCACGCGGGTGGGCGACGACAACTGGATCATGGCCTACGTGCATCTCGCGCACGACGTGCAACTCGGCAGCCAGTGCATCCTCGCCAACAACGCGACCCTCGCAGGTCATGTGCAGGTCGGGGACTGGGTGATCGTCGGCGGACTGACGGGCGTGCACCAGTTCGTCAAGATCGGCGCGCATGCGATGGCGGGTTTCCAGACGGCGCTGTCGCAGGACGTGCCGCCTTTCATGATGGTCGACGGCAACCCGGCCAAGGCGCACGGGTTCAATGCCGAGGGGCTGCGCCGGCGCGGTTTCGGGCCGGAGCGCATCGCCCAGGTCAAGCAGATGCACCGGCTGCTGTACCGCAACGGCCTGACCTTCGAGGAGGCCAAGGCCGGGATTGCCGGCTTGAGTGAACAAGCCGATGTTGCGGATGCCGACAAGGCGGGGGACGTGGCGCTGATGCTCGACTTCCTGGGTTCATCCACGCGCGGCATCGTCCGCTGACTCCGGGGCGCGCGGTGCAGTTCGGCATGGTCGCCGGCGAGGCCTCGGGAGACTTGCTCGCAGGCTTGCTGATGGGCGGCTTGAAGGCACGCTGGCCCTCGCTCTCGGCGGCGGGTATAGGCGGCCCGCGCATGGCAGCACAGGGCTTCGAAGCCTGGTGGCCGAGCGAGCGGCTGGCGGTGCACGGGTACGCGGAAGCGCTGGGGGTCTATCGCGAGCTCACCGCCGTGCGAAGGCGACTGGGCGAGCGCCTGCTGGCTTCCCGGCCGGCCGCCTTCATCGGCATCGATGCGCCCGACTTCAATCTCGGCCTGGAAGCGCGACTGAAGGCCGGTGGCTTGAAGACCGTGCACTTCGTTTGCCCCTCGATCTGGGCCTGGCGCGGCGATCGGGTTCACAAGCTGGCGGCATCTGCCGATCACGTTCTGTGTCTGTTTCCGTTCGAGCCCGCGCTGCTCGCGAAGGCAGGCGTGTCGGCGAGTTTCGTAGGTCATCCCCTGGCCGATGCGATACCGCTCGACGTTCCGCGCGAGGCTGCCCGCGCCGCGCTGGGCCTCGACGGCGATGTGCCGGTCGTCGCCGTGCTGCCCGGCAGCCGCCGCAGCGAAATCCGGCACATCGCACCGAGCTTCCTGCAAGCGGCCCGGCGTTTGCGCACGGCGCGCCCCGATCTTCGCTGCGTGCTGCCGGTCGCACCGGGCATGCGTTCTCAGATCGAGGCGCTCGCGGCCGAGGCCGGCGCCGCCAATGCCGTGCAACTCGTCGACGGGCGCTCCCATGAGGCGCTGGCCGCCTGCGATGCGGCCATGGTTGCGAGCGGCACGGCCACGCTGGAGGCCGCGCTCTTCAAGCGCCCGATGGTGATCGGCTATCGCATGCACTGGCTCAACTGGCAGCTCATGCGCCGCATGCGCTATCAGCCCTGGGTCGGGCTGCCCAACGTGCTGGCGAGCGAGTTCGTCGTGCCCGAACTGCTGCAAGATGCGCTGACGCCCGAAGCACTGGCGGCTGCGGTGCTGCGCTGGCTCGATGATCGGCCCGCCGGCGAGCGCGTGGCCGAGCGTTTCCTCGAACTGCACCTCGATCTCAAGCGCGACACCGCACGCGCCGCGACCGATGCCATCGCGCAGATCGTCGAAGCCTGAGCTGCGCGGCCGCAAGCCGGCGGCTTTGCCGCAGCAGCTCGGACTCATGCTGTCCTGGAGCGCGCACGGCCTGATGGCGGGCGTGGACGAGGCCGGCCGCGGACCGCTCGCCGGACCGGTGGTTGCCGCAGCGGTGATCCTCGATCATGCCCAGCCGATCCATGGCCTGGCCGACTCCAAGGTGCTCGGCGAGCGCGAACGAGAACGGCTCTTCGACGAGATCCGCGCCAAGGCGCTGTGCTGCAGCGTCGCCCTGGCCAGCGTCGAGGAGATCGACACACTCAACATCCTGCAGGCCACCATGCTGGCGATGCGCCGGGCCGTGGACGGCCTGCGGCTGATGCCGCAGCAGGTGCTGGTGGACGGCAACCGTCTGCCCGTGCTGCGCGTGCCGGCCGAGGCGGTGATCGGCGGCGACGCGAAGGTGGCGGCCATATCGGCGGCTTCCATCCTGGCCAAGGTGCACCGCGACCGGCTCTGTCTGGAGCTGCACGAGGCGCATCCCCAGTACGGTTTTGCCGAGCACAAGGGTTATTGCACGCCGGGTCATCTGGCCGCGTTGCGCGAGCATGGCGCCTGCCGCGTGCACCGCCGCAGCTTCGCACCGGTGCGCGAGGCGCTGAACGGCGTATTCAGCGATGCCACCGAGCGGCCGCTGCCGTGAGTCGCGAGCCGGTCTTCGTCACCTCGCGCGACAACCCGCTGCTTGCGCGGCTTCGCAAGCTCGTGCGCGACCCCGGCGGGTATCGCCGGCTGGGTCAGGTGTGGTTGGAGGGCGAGCACTTGTGCGCCGCCTGCGCAGAGCGTGGGCCGGCGGTGACGCAGGCGGTGTTGAGCGAGAGCGGGTGGTCGGACCCTAGTCTGCGATCGCTCGCCGCAAAGGCGCCGCGCATCGCGGTATTGAGCGAGGCGCTCTTCGCCAGCCTGAGTTCGTTGCAATCGCAGGGGCGCATCGGTTTTCTCATCGACACGCCGGGTCGGGCTGCGGTGCAGGGCGGGCTGCCCAGCGTGGTGCTCGATCGCCTTCAGGATGCGGGCAACGTCGGCAGCGTGCTGCGCAGTGCGGCGGCGCTCGGGGTGGCGCAGGTCGTGGCGCTGGAAGGCACGGCGGCGCTGTGGTCGCCGAAGGTGCTGCGCGCCGGCATGGGCGCGCACTTTGCGCTGAGCCTGATCGAGGGGGTGGGCGCCGCCGATCTCGACGCCTTGGACGTGCCGCTGGTTGCCACCAGTTCGCATGCCGATCGCTCGTTGGCCGAAGGGGCGCTCCCGGACCCCTGCGCCTGGGTGCTGGGTCAGGAAGGGCGGGGCGTCGATGCCGCGCTGCTGGCGCGCTGCGACCAGACACGGCGCATTCCCCAGCCGGGCGGCGAGGAGTCGCTCAATGTTGCGGCGGCCGCCGCCATCTGCCTGTACGAATCCTTGCGGCAGCGGGGCGGGTGAAGCCGAGGTCAATGAAAATCTCTTGAACTCGTGGCCAGCCTGCCGAGCCAGGGCGTCACATCGACCAGGCGACGCGCCACCAGGTGCATCACGCCTTCAGTCGATTTCTGCCATTGCCCGGCCACGGCGAGCAGTCGCGAGGCGAGCAGCGCCTGACGGTGCCGCTCGCGAACGTGCTTCCAGACGATGACGTTGACGGCGCCCGTTTCGTCTTCGAGCGTGACGAAGATCGTGCCCTTGGCGGTTTCGGGTTGCTGGCGCATGACCACGATCCCGCACGCCCAGGCGGCGGCACCGTCGCGCAGGCTCGCCAGTTCGTCCGCGCTGCGCACGCGCCGCGCGCTCAAGCGGGGCCGCAGCAACGCGAGGGGGTGACGCCGCAGCGTGAGTCCGGTGGCGGCGTAGTCGAGCATGATCTCCTCGCCCTCGGACGCTTCCGGCAGGGCCAGCGCCTCTTCGCGCTGCGGTGCTCCGGACAGCAGCGCGTGATGGCGGTGCTGGCCGGCCGCGGCCCAGCTTTGCTGGCGGCGGTGGCCGGCGAGGCGACACAGGGCGTCGGCTCGCGCCAGGTGCTGCAACTCGAGCGGCTCGAGCGCAGCCCGTCGAGCCAGGTCATCGACATCGGTGAACGCGGCCTGCCTGCGAGCCCGCGACAAGCGCTCCGCGGCCGCACGGTTGAAGCCGGCCACCATGCGCAGACCCAGACGGACCGCCGGCTGCGGCGCGCGCGAATCCGGCAGCTCGCGGTTCGGTGCGGCCGGCTCGAGCGTGCAGTCCCAATCGCTGCACTGCACATCGACCGCCCGCACTTGCACGCCGTGCTTCCTGGCGTCCTGTACGAGCTGAGAAGGTGAGTAAAACCCCATCGGCTGCGAGTTGATCAAGGCCGCCACGAAGATCGCGGGCTCATGGCATTTGATCCATGCGCTCAGGTAGGCCAGCAGCGCGAAGCTGAATGCATGGCTTTCCGGAAAGCCGTAGTCGCCGAAGCCCTTGATCTGCTCGAAGAGCGCTTGCGCGAAGCTGCGCTCGTAGTCGTTGCGGACCATGCCTTCGACGATGTCGTTTTGATACTTCCTGACGTCGCCGGTGCGACGCCATGCGGCCATGGCGCGGCGCAGTTCGTCGGCTTTGCCGCCGCTGAAGCCGGCGGCGATCATGCAGATCTGCATCACCTGTTCCTGAAAGATCGGCACGCCCAAGGTGCGCTTCAGGGCCACGTCGAGCTCGGGTTTGGGCGATTGCGACGACTCCAGGCCCTGGCGTCGACGAAGGTAGGGATGCACCATGCCGCCCTGGATGGGGCCGGGGCGCACGATCGCGACTTCCACCACCAGGTCATAGAACTCCGCCGGCTTGAGCCGAGGGAGCATGCTCTGCTGGGCCCGGCTCTCGATCTGGAACACGCCCACCGTGTCGGCCTGCTGGATCATGGCGTAGGTGCTGCCGTCCTCGCGAGGAATGTCGTGCATTTCCCAGGAGCGGCTCGGCCGGCCGGCAAGGCCTGCAACGGGTCCGCGCCACAGCGTCATCAGGTCTAGCGAACGTTTGAGCACGCTCAGCATGCCCAGCGCCAGCACATCGACCTTGAGCAGGCCGAGCGATTCGAGGTCGTCCTTGTCCCACTGGATCACACGGCGGTCCTTCATCGCCGCGTTCTCGATGGGCACCAGGCGCGTGAGTTCGTCGCGCGCGATCACGAAGCCGCCGACGTGCTGCGACAGGTGGCGCGGCGAGCCGACCAGCGCGGAGGTCAGCTCCAGCCACTGCCGGGTGACGGGCGAGTCGGGATCGAAGCCCGCTTCGAGCAGCCGCGCGTTCAGCTGATGATGGCCGTCGAACCACTGATGGCTCTTGGCCAGGCGGTCGATGCGTTGCTCGTCGAGACCCAGCGCCTTGCCGACGTCGCGCACCGCGCTGCGCGTGCGGTAGGTCGCGAGCGCGGCTGCGAGCGCCGTGCGATGGTTGCCGTACTTGCCGTAGATGTACTGGATCACCTCCTCGCGCCGCTCGTGCTCGAAATCGACGTCGATGTCGGGCGGCTCGTTGCGCTCGCGGCTGATGAAGCGCTCGAACAGCAAAGTGGTCCGCATCGGATCGACCTCGGTGACTCCCAGCGCATAGCAGACCGCCGAATTGGCGGCCGAGCCGCGGCCCTGGCACAGGATGCCCAGCGCGCGCGCATGGCGAACGATGTCGTGGACGGTCAGGAAGAAGGCCTCGTAGCGCAGCTCCTCGATGAGCAGCAGCTCCTTGTCGATCTGGGCGTGCACCAGCGGGGGCACGCCGAGCGGGTAGCGCCCCGCCGCGCCCGCCCGAGTGAGGTCGCTCAGGTGTCCGATGGCGGTCTTGCCTGCGGGAACGATCTCCGCCGGGTACTCGTAGCGCAACTCGTCGAGCGAGAACCTGCAGCGCCCGGCCAGTTCCACGCTCTTCTGCAGCCATTCGGGCCGGTGAATCTGCGCCAGCGCCAGCCGCGAACGCAGATGTTGCTCGGCATTGCGCGCGAGCGCATGACCGCATTGGGCGACCGTGCGCTTCAGGCGAATGGCGGTGAGGGTGTCCTGCAGAGCCTTGCGCGAGCGCACGTGCATCAGCACGTCGCCGGCCGCAACCAGGCGCAGGCCGCTCGCCGCCGACACCGCGAGCAACCGCTCGATCAGGGCGCCGTCGTCGGCCCACAGCAGCAGCTCGACGGCGATCGCCGCACGGTCGCCGAAGCGCCGCGCCAGATCCTGCGCCTGGGTCAGCAGTGTTTCGAGCGGATCCTCGCGGCGCGGGATCAACAGCGCCAGGCAATCGGGCAAGCCGCTCGGGCGACCGGCGCCTGCCAGCGTGGCGTCGAGGTCATCGACGCCGAGCCGGTAGCTGCCCTTGATGCTGCGGCAGCGGCCCAGCGTGATCAGGCCGCACAGCTGCGCATAACCTTCACGGTTGAGTGCCAGCAGCACCAGGCGCAAGCCGGGCGTGCCATCCGCGCCTTCGAGGCTGAACTCGCTGCCGATGATCAGCTCGATGGCGCGGCCATGTTCCTTGCGCTGCTGCCTGGCGGCCTCGTGTGCGCGGACCACGCCGGCCACCGAGCATTCGTCGGTGATGGCAAGGGCCGCGTAGCCGAGCTGGGCGGCGCGCTCGACCAGCTCGCCGGGATGCGAGGCGCCGGTCAGGAAGCTGAAGTTGGAGCGGCAGTGCAGCTCCGCATAAGGCGGCAGGCCCGGCGGCGTCTGGTGCGGCAGCGGTGGGGGAGGCGACGCCGGCGCAGACGTCTTGGGATGGGCCGGTTGCGGCATGGCATTCAACCGAACCAGCCGTGCAGGAACCAGGCGCCCGGATGAGTCGGGGCGTCGGCGCTGCGGCGTTCGCGGTAGATCCAGCGCCAGCGGTGGTCCGGACCCACGGCGACGTGGTAGTCGCGCCGCACCAGGCCGCCGTCGAACCAGCCGCTCTCGATCCGTTCGGGGCGCGAGCACAGCGTGAGCGGCCCGCCGTGCAAGGGCCGGCCGTAGTCATCGTCCGCCAGAGGCTGCGGCTGGCGCAGCAGCCAGGTCGGACGGGGCGGGGCGTTGATCGCTCTTACGGAATCTGCCGGCGGGGCCACCGTTGGGCTTTGGGTGACCGGCACGCTGCGCTGCGCCCTTTCGGGCCGGTGATCGGCCAGCGGTTCGACGCGCTGTACACGCTCGTTGCCGAGCCGGGCCACCAGCCGGTCGAGCAAGGCGGCATGGCTGGCTGCCGTTTGTCCGGGCGTGCTCAGCAGCTCGCCGGGCGTGCCGCCGTGGGGTGCCGAGGCGTCGAGGGTGAGCGCGAGGGCATAGACCGGCGCGGGGAGTGCATGGCGTTGCAGGCGCTCGCGCCACAGGAGCGCGAGTTGGGCGATGTCGCGGCTGGGAGTGGAAAGCTTCAGGCGCAGCACGGTGTCGGGCAGCGGTTCGCGGCCGTGCTCGTGCTCGAGCCGCAGGCTCAGATCGGTGGCTGCATGCCAGTGCAACTGCAGCCAGCCGTGCAAGGCCGGCAGCAGGGCCTCGACGGCGGCGCTCAGGACGCCGGCATCGTCGGCACGCTGCAGCAGTTCACGTTGCAATTCGAAGCGTTCGGGTGGCGCAAACCAGGGGCGTGGATCGGGCTGTTCTCCGTAGGCGTGGTCCAGCGCCATGACGAGCGGGCGGCCGAGCCGGCGCTGCAAGCCGGCTCGCGGAAGGCTGCGCAGTTGCCCCAGGCGCTGCACGCCGAGCGCCTGCAGGAGTTCGGTCTGGCGCGGCGCGATCGGCAACAGTTCTTCGAGTGCAGTGACCGGCACGCGATCGAGCTGGCGGGCGCAGGTACGGACTTGCAGCATGCGCCGCCGCGTAACGCCGCTGGTGGACAACACCCAGGCCGCGCTCGCGGTCGGAGCCAAGGCCAGCCGGGCTCGTGCGCCGGTGGAGCCGGCAAGTGCCTGCGCGCGCCGCAGCAGGCGCCGCACGCCGCCGAACAGCCGCAGCGATCCCTGCACCTCGAGCAGCACGCCGCTGGCTTGCAGCACGAGCTTCGGGGTCAGTGCGGCCAGGGCGAGCGCCATGGTTTCGACGAAAGCGGTCTCGCGCGCCCGGTCGCGCTCGAGCACGAGCAGCCCGGGCACCAGCGACAGGGCGGTCGCCCGGCTCTGGCCCGTCTGTGCGCCGAGTGCGCGCGCAGCGCGGTTGACGTCGAGCAGCCGGTGCTGCTCGGCAACCGCCAGGGGCAGCACCGCCTCAAGCTCCGGTTGCGACCAACGCAGGGCTTGCAGCGGAAGGTGAGGCAGATGCAGGGCGATCCACAACATGGCGGGAAGCAAGACTCCTGTTCGCCGAAAAGCGGGCCGAACTCGGCCATGGCAGGCTCAGCAGCAGCGGTGCGGCCATCGGCGGGCCGCGACGTTTGAAGATCTCGATGCTCAAGCGGCGATCTGCGCCGGGCGTGCAGCTCAGGCGCAGCGGCGCCGGACTGCTGAGCGTGCGTGCGCTGGCCGGCCGCAGCGCCATCAAGGGCGTGGCGCCGGCCTGCGCAGCCAGGTGCAAGCGGCGCAGGACGGTGCTGGCCACCGGCTTGTCGCTCCACCACAGCACTGCAGCACAACTGCCTGCGCGCAGTGCCTGCTCGGTGGCCCAGGCGGCATCGGCCTGCGTGGCCGGATCGATGCAGATCAGCCGCGGCAAGGCCAGGCCCAGGGCCTCGAGGGCCGCCGCGCAGGGCAAGTCGGGGGGCGCCACCCAGACCAGCTCGCGCGGGCCGACCTCACGGCGCTCGAAGGCCTGCAGCCAGGGCGAGAGCAAGGCCAGCTCCCCGCTGGCAGGAGCCGCAAGCAGCAACTCGCTCAGGCCGAACAGCGGCCAGCCGCCACCCGGCAGCTCGGCATCGAGGAGGGGCCAACCGGTCGGGGCATTGGGCTGAGCGGCTTCGTCGATGCGCGCCAACTCACCGGCCCGCCACAGCGAGGCACCCAGTCGCGAAGCCAGCTCGGGCAATGCACGCAAGAAGGCTGGTCTGCCGAGGGGCGAGGCGGACGCGGCGGTGCGAGGGGACATGGCAAACGCAAAATCAAAGCAGGACAAAGACTGTACATAAATACAGTATCCACTGTGGAGCATCCGCACGCCTTTTGCGGGTTCCTCCGGTCTGGAAAGAGCGCCGGTGCAGGCGCAGGCTCGCCACTTGTTCATCCGAAGGAGATCGCCCATGAGCTCGCCAGACACCTGCTGTGGCCTCGTGCCTTACTTCAAAGTCGCCCCCGGCAAGCTGCCGCAGTTCAAGGCGCTCGTTGCACGCTTCACCGAAAAGACCCGCAGCGAGCCCGCCTGCATGTACTACGGCTTCAGTTTCGAAGGCGATATGGCGCACTGCCGCGAGGGCTACGACGACGCGGCCGGCCTCCTTGCCCACCTGGACAACGTCGGCACCATCCTGCAGGAGGCTTTGCAGATCGCGGAGATCACCCGCCTCGAGGTGCACGGTCCGGCCGGCGAGATCGACAAGTTGCGCGAACCGATGGCCGCGCTCGGCCCGCAGTTCTACGTGCTGGAGCCGGGCGGCTTCAGGCGCTGAGCCCGGCCTGTCCGGAAAAGAAAAAGGGGCCTCGCGGCCCCTTCGGTCCCCATCGCACTGGCTGGCCGTTCAAAGCACTTCGGAGGCGTAGTCCGCGAGCCGCGACCTCTCTCCGCGCGCGAGCATCACGTGCCCGCTGTGCGGCCAGCCCTTGAACCGATCGACCGCATAAGTGAGGCCGGAACTGCCCTCGGTGAGATAGGGCGTGTCGATCTGGGCCAGGTTGCCCAGGCAGACGATCTTGGTGCCCGGGCCGGCGCGGGTGATCAGCGTCTTCATCTGCTTGGGCGTGAGGTTCTGCGCCTCGTCGATGATCACGTACTTGTTGAGGAAGGTGCGCCCGCGCATGAAGTTCAGGCTCTTGATCTTGATCTTGGAGCGCACCAGATCGTTGGTCGCCGCGCGGCCCCATTCGCCCGCGCCGCTGTCGTTCTTGGCCAGCACCTCGAGGTTGTCGTCGAGCGCGCCCATCCAAGGGCCCATCTTCTCCTCCTCGGTGCCCGGCAGGAAGCCGATGTCCTCGCCGACCGGCACGGTGACGCGGGTGACGATGATCTCGCTGTAGCGGCGGTCGTCCATCACCTGGTTCAGGCCCGCGGCCAGCGTCATCAGCGTCTTGCCGGTGCCGGCCGTGCCGGTGAGGGTGATGAAGTCGCAGTCGGGATCCATCAACAGGTTCAGCGCGAAGTTCTGTTCGCGGTTGCGGGCCGTCACGCCCCAGATGGCGTTCTTGGCGTGCGAATAGTCCTTCAGCGTGCGCAGCACGGCCGTCTTGCCGGTGATCTCGGTGACCTTGGCGTAGAGAGAGGCGGCGCCCGGTGTTTCGAGATAGACGAACTGATTGACCATCAAGGCGGGCACCAAGGGACCGGCGATGCGGTAGAAGGTCGAGCCGCCTTGCTGCCAGCTTTCCATGGTCTTGCCATGGCGCTCCCAGAAATCGGCCGGCAGCGGGAGCACGCCGGTGTAGAGCAGGTCGCCGTCCTCGAGCGTCTTGTCGTTGAAGTAGTCTTCGGCCGGCAGGCCCAGCGCGCGCGCCTTCACGCGCATGTTGATGTCCTTGGACACCAGCACCACTTCGCGCCCTCCCTGCTGCTCGCGCAGGCCCTTGACCACGCCGAGGATCTGGTTGTCGGCCTTGCCCTGGGGCAGGCCTTCTGGCAGCTTGGCGTCGAGCAGGAGCGTCTGGAAATAGAGCTTGCCGCCGGCCTCCTTGTGACCCGTCTTGGCCAGCGCGATGCCGGCGGCGGCGTCGAGTCGGGCCGCGTCGGGGCCGCCGGCCAGCGCATCGAGTTCGCGGCTGACCTGGCGCACGTTGCGCGAGACCTCGCTCATGCCCTTCTTGTGGCCGTCGAGCTCCTCGAGCGTGATCATCGGCAGGTAGATGTCGTGTTCCTCGAAACGGAACAGCGACATCGGATCGTGCATGAGCACGTTGGTGTCCAGAACGAACAGCTTGGCCGGCCCGTTACCGCGCGGCTTGCGGGCACGCGGCGTGGCGGCCGGCGCACGGCTCACGCTCTTGGTCGGCAGCGGGCCCGCGTAAGGCGCGGCGGCTGCAGGACTCGCGGCCCGGGCGAAGGGCGCCTTGGGGTTGGGATCGAACAGGTCCAGCAGGGCTGGCGCCGTGCTTTCCTGCTTGCCGTTGCCGCTCGAGCGTTTGACCGGCTTGGGTGCGGCTTGGGAGTCGAAGTCGCTGGCGCTGAGGAGAGAAGCTTTCTTTGCGGGGGGTTTGGGCAGGGGCATGGAGGTGCAGGGCGCCTTAAGAAGTGAAAAAGCCGCACAGGAAGAACCTGTGCGGCTTGCGCGGATGCGGTGAGTGACTCACGGGCATGGGGCCGATTATGCAAGAGGCCTGTTGCAGCTGGGTGCGTTGCTGCACGGGAGCGGGTTCAAGCCGCCTTCTTCAGCGCCTTGACCGACTTGAGCACTTCGTCGACATGGCCGGTGACCTTGATGCCGCGCCATTCCTCGATCAGCACGCCCTCGGGGTTGATAAGGAAGGTGCTGCGCTCGATGCCCTTGACCTTCTTGCCGTACATGATCTTGTTCTTGACCACGCCGAACATGTGGCAGAGTTTTTCTTCCGTGTCGGCGATCAGCTCGAAGGGCAACTCAAGGTTCTGCTTGAACCTTTCGTGCGAGGCCATGTTGTCGCGCGACACGCCGAAAACGACGGCGCCGGCCTTGATGAAATCCTTGTGGCGATCCCGGAACTGCATGGCCTCCGTCGTGCAGCCGGGGGTGTTGTCCTTGGGGTAGAAATACAGGATCACCGTTTGACCCAAATAGGCCTGAGGCGTGAACTTCACACCGCCGGTGGCCAGCGCTTCAAATTCCGGGAGGGCTTTATTGAGGGCGGGCGTCATGTAGGCTGCTGCAAGTTGAATGCCCCGAACGGGGAAGCCCCTGATTATAAATGCTCGGTTCGTGGCATTGGCGCGTCTGCAGCGGCCAGGCAATGCGTTTGCGCGGGGGTTGACGGCGAGTTCATTCGTGCTCGATGAGCAGCGCAGCGAGCACGAGCCGGCCCTCGGCCACCAGCAGGTTGTAGGTGCGACAAGCCGCGGCGGTGTCCATGGTCTCGATGCCGATGCGCCGCTCCATCAACGGCCGCAGCCATTCGGGCCGGGCGAAGCGCAGACGACGACCGCTGCCGAAAAGCACCAGTTCCGGCCCGAGCGCGGCAACCGCCTCGAAGTGCGCCGTGCCCAGTTGCTCGAAAGTGGCGCCGTTCCAGCGCCGCACTTCACCTTGCCAAGGCAGCAACAGGCTGTCGGTCCAGCGATGCTCGCCGACCTGCACGCTGCCTTGCGTGTAGCCGGTGATGACGTTGGCGTTGGCGATGAGATCGGGCTGGAGTTTCATGGTGTGAACGAGAGCCGCAAGTGCGCCTTTGCGCAAGCGATCGTGCTGCAACGCTGTGGTCTAATTTTAGTTTGCAGCGCAGCATTGCATCGCAGCGCTCGCGAGAACCCACCATCGAGGCGCGCGTGTCCAAATCCATCGCCAAATCCAGCAAGCTAGCGAACGTCTGCTACGACATCCGCGGCCCCGTGCTCGACAAGGCCCGGGCGATGGAGGAAGAGGGCCACAAGATCATCAAGCTCAACATCGGCAACCTGGCGGTGTTCGGTTTCGAGCCGCCCGACGAGATCGTGCAGGACATGATCCGCAATCTGCCGCAGACGGCCGGCTATACCGACAGCAAGGGCCTGTTCGCGCCGCGCAAGGCGGTGATGCACTACTCGCAGCAAAAAAGCATTGCCGGCGTGACGGTCGACGACGTCTACCTCGGCAACGGCGCCTCCGAGCTGATCGTCATGAGCCTGAACGCGTTGCTCGACAACGGCGACGAGGTTCTGGTCCCGGCGCCCGACTATCCCTTGTGGACGGCGGCCGTGTCGCTCTCCGGCGGCAAGCCGGTGCACTACCAGTGCGACGAGCAGGCCGACTGGCTGCCCGACGTCGCCGACATCCGCCGCAAGATCACCTCCGCGACGCGGGCCATCGTCGTCATCAACCCCAACAACCCGACCGGGGCTCTCTATCCCGACAGCCTGCTGCTCGATATCGTGGAGGTGGCTCGCCAGCATGGGCTGATCGTGTTCGCCGACGAGATCTACGACAAGACCCTCTACGACGGCGCCACGCACACCAGCATCGCCTCGCTCGCCGACGATGTGCTCTTCGTCAGCTTCAACGGCCTGTCCAAGAACTACCGCTCCTGCGGCTACCGCGCCGGCTGGATGGTGGTGTCGGGCGACAAGAAGCCGGCGGGCGACTACATCGAGGGGCTCAACATGCTCGCCTCGATGCGCCTGTGCGCCAACACGCCGGGGCAGCTCGCCATCCAGACGGCGCTCGGCGGCTACCAGAGCATCCGAGATCTCGTGGCGCCGGGCGGGCGGCTGGCGCGGCAGCGCGACCTGGCCTACGACATGCTGAGCGCGATTCCCGGCGTGAGCGTGGTCAAGCCGAAGGCGGCGCTGTACATGTTCCCCAAGCTCGACGCGAAGGTATACCCGATCGACGACGACCAGCAGTTCGCCTATGAGCTGTTGGCCGAAGAAAAGGTGCTGATCGTGCAGGGCACCGGCTTCAACTGGCGCACGCCCGATCACTTTCGAGTCGTGTTCCTTCCGAACTCGGACGACCTCACGGATGCCATCGGGCGCATCGCCCGCTTTCTCGAGCACTACCGCAAGCGTCACGCCGGTGCGGCCCGCCCGCCCGCGCCCCAGGTCGCCTTGAGGGCCGTTCCATGAAGCCCATCCTGGTCGGCTTGCTGGGCATCGGCACCGTCGGCGGCGGCAGCTTCGAGGTGTTGCGCCGCAACCAGGAAGAGATTCGCCGCCGTGCGGGGCGCGGCATCGAGATCAAGATGGTGGCGGACCTCGACACCGAACGCGCCCGCGCAGTGTGCGGCGATGGCGTCGAGATCGTCGCCGACGCCCGCGCTGTCATTGCCGACCCGCAGATCGACATCGTCGTCGAGCTCATCGGCGGCTACGGGATCGCACGCACGCTGGTGATGGAGGCAATCGCCGCCGGCAAGCACGTCGTCACCGCCAACAAGGCGCTGCTGGCGGTGCACGGCACCGAAATCTTCGCGGCGGCGCAGGCGAAGGGCGTGATGGTGGCCTTCGAGGCCGCCGTGGCCGGCGGCATCCCGATCATCAAGGCGCTGCGTGAAGGGCTCACCGCCAACCGCATCGAGTGGATCGCCGGCATCATCAACGGCACCACGAACTTCATCCTTTCGGAGATGCGCTCCAAGGGACTGGACTTCGGCGCGGCGCTGAAGCAGGCGCAGGCGCTCGGCTACGCCGAGGCGGATCCCACCTTCGACATCGAAGGCATCGACGCCGCGCACAAGGCGTCGATCATGAGCGCGATCGCTTTCGGCACGCCGGTGCAGTTCGACCGCGCTTACGTCGAAGGGATCACCCGGCTGCAGGCGGCCGACATCCGTTATGCCGAGCAGCTCGGCTACCGCATCAAACTGCTCGGCATCACCAAGCGCCGCGACGACGAGGCCGCGAGGACGTCCACCGGCCTGGCCGTCGGGGGCATCGAGCTGCGCGTGCACCCCACCTTGATTCCCGCCACGCGGCTGATCGCCAACGTCGAGGGCGCGATGAACGCGGTGGTGGTGCAGGGCGATGCCGTCGGCACGACGCTCTATTACGGCAAGGGCGCCGGCGCGGAGCCCACGGCCTCGGCCGTGGTGGCCGACCTGGTCGATGTGACCCGGCTGGTCACCGCCGACCCGGACCACCGCGTGCCTCATCTGGCGTTCCAGCCCGGCTCGCTGGCGAGCACGCCGATCCTGCCGATCGGGCAGGTCATCACGGCGTTCTACCTGCGCCTTCAGGTCGCCGACCAAGCGGGTGTGCTGGCCAACCTCACCCGCATCCTCGCGGAGCACGACATCTCGATCGATGCGGTGTTGCAGCGGCCGAACCGCGAGGCCGGCGACGCCGGCGAGCACCAGACCGACCTGATCATCCTGACGCACGACACGCTCGAAGGCCACATGAACGCCGCTCTCGAGAAGATGCAGGCGCTCTCGAGCGTGCTGGCGCCGATCGTGCGCATCCGCAAGGAAGAGCTGTCCTGAGCGAGGCAGCAGGGCGGTCGGACGTCGCTCCGGACGGCGCCGGCCGATCGGGCACCACATGGAGCACAGCGTGAACTATCTCAGCACCCGTGGCGACGAAACGCCGCGCGGCTTCTCGGACATCCTCCTCGAGGGCCTGGCGCCCGATGGCGGCCTGTACCTGCCCGAGCGCTATCCCCGCGTCGATGCGGCCACGCTCGAACGCTGGCGCGGCATCGCCGCGGCGTCCTATGCCGATCTCGCCTTCGAGATCCTTTCGCTCTACATCGCCGACATTCCCCCGGTTGATCTGCGCGCACTGGTGCGCAAGACCTACACCGCCGAGGTGTTCGGCACGCCGGAGATCACGCCGCTGAAGCAGCTCGAGCCGGGTCTGGCGCTGCAGGCCCTGTCCAACGGGCCGACGCTCGCCTTCAAGGACGTGGCCATGCAACTGCTCGGCAACCTCTTCGAGTACGAGTTGGTCCGCCGCGGCGAGACACTCAACATCCTGGGCGCCACCTCCGGCGACACCGGCAGCGCCGCCGAGCACGCCATGCGCGGCAAGCAGGGCGTTCGCGTCTTCATGCTCAGCCCGCACGGGCGCATGAGTCCCTTCCAGCAGGCGCAGATGTTCAGCCTGCAGGATGCCAACATCCACAACCTCGCTATTGAAGGCGTGTTCGACGACTGCCAGGACATCGTCAAGGCGGTCAGCAACGATCTCGCGTTCAAGCGCCGCCACCGCATCGGCACGGTCAATTCGATCAACTGGGCGCGCCTGCTCGCGCAGGTGGTGTATTACTTCGCCGGTTACTTCCAGGCGACCGAGACGAACGACGAACGCGTGAGCTTCGCCGTGCCCTCGGGCAACTTCGGCAACGTCTGCGCCGGCCACGTCGCGCGCATGATGGGCCTGCCGATCGAGAGGCTGATCGTGGCCACCAACGAGAACGACGTGCTCGACGAGTTTTTCCGCACCGGCCGCTACCGGGTGAGAGCCGCCTGCGACACGCACGAGACCTCGAGCCCTTCGATGGACATCTCCAAGGCCAGCAACTTCGAGCGCTTCGTGTTCGACCTGCTCGGCCACGACGCGAACGCCGCGCGCCGCACGCGGCAGCTCTTCGGCGAGGAGATCCCCCGCAACGGCGGCTTCACGCTGAGCGCCGGCGAATTCGAGCGCGTGCGCGACTTCGGCTTCGTTTCGGGCAAGAGCACGCACGCCGACCGCGTGGCCACCATCCGCGACACCCGGGCGCGCTTTTCGGTCACGATCGATCCGCACACGGCCGACGGCCTGAAGGTCGCCCGCGGGCACGGCTTGCCGGGCTTCACGACGCTCGTGCTCGAGACCGCCCTGCCGATCAAGTTCGCCGCCACCCTCATCGAGGCGCTCGGCCACGAGCCCGAGCGGCCTGCGGGTTACGAAGGTCTCGAATCCCTCCCCAAGCGCTTCACGGTCATGCCGGCGAGCAGCGAGGCGGTCAAGGCCTGCATCGCCGAAAATTGCGTCTGACATGAACCACCCCCGAAGTGCCTCCGGCGCCTCCCCCTCGAGGGGGCGCGCCGCCTAGGACCCTGATGAAAGTCGTCGGTTTCTGCGGATATTCCGGTTCGGGCAAGACCACGCTGGTCGAGCAACTGATCGTGCGCCTGCGCTTGGCGGGGCAGCGCGTGTCGGTGGTCAAGCACGCCCACCACGATTTCGACATCGACCAGCCCGGCAAGGACTCGTACCGCCACCGCGAGGCGGGCGCCTTCGAGGTGGTGATCGCCTCCGACCGGCGCCTGGCGAAGATCCGCGAGTACGAGCTGCGGGGCGCTCCCACGGCGCATCAGCTGATCGCCGAGCTGCTCGAATGCGACTGGGTCCTGGTCGAAGGTTTCAAGCATGCCGACCTGCTGAAGATCGAGATCTGGCGCGCCACGACGGGCCAGCGTGTGCAGTATCCGAACGATCCTTTCGTCGTCGCCATCGCCACCGACAGTCCGGCGCTGCTGCCCGAGCCCACGCAGTTGCCCGTGCTCGACCTCAACGATGCCGACGCCATCTGCGCTTTCCTTCTGGCCCAATCCAGGCGCCACGAGTACGAAGCACCCTATGACCTCGAACCCGAACCCGAATCCGACGCGCGCGCCGATGCTCAGCCTGCCGCAGGCCCTGGAGCGACTGCTCGCAGCGACGACGGCACTGTCTGAGACCGAGCAGGTCGACAGCGCCCTTGCGCTCGGCCGCGTGCTGGCGGTCGATCTGGTGTCGACGCTCGACGTGCCGCCGCATGACAACAGTTCGATGGACGGTTACGCCCTGCGCGCGGCCGACGCCGCCGAGCCGGGTGCCGTCCTTGCGGTCAGCCAGCGCATTGCGGCCGGGCAGGTCGGCGCTGCCCTCGCGCCCGGCAGCGCCGCGCGCATCTTCACCGGCGCGCCGGTGCCCGAGGGGGCCGATTCGATCGTGATGCAGGAGCAGTGCGAGCCCCTCGGGGGCAGCGTGCGCGTCGATGTGCAGGCAACCCCCGGCCAGTGGATCCGCCGACGCGGCGAAGACGTCGGGATCGGCGATGTGCTGCTGCCGCGCGGCTCGCGCCTGACACCGCAGGCGCTGGGCTTGGCGGCTTCGGTGGGGGTGGCGAGCCTGTCGGTGGTGCGCCGGCCGCGGGTCGCGCTCTTTTCCACCGGCGATGAGCTGGCCCTGCCCGGCGAGCCGCTCAAACCCGGCGCGATCTACAACTCCAACCGCCATACGCTGCGCGCACTGCTGGCGACGCTGGGCTGCGAGGTCAGCGACCTCGGCATCGTGCCCGACCGGCTCGAAGCCACGCGCGATGCGCTGCGCAAGGCTGCGCAAGCGCACGATCTCATCCTCACCTCCGGCGGGGTGTCGGTCGGTGAGGAAGATCATCTCAAGCCCGCCGTGCAGGCCGAGGGACGGCTCGAGCTGTGGCAGGTGGCCATCAAGCCGGGCAAGCCGCTGGCCTTCGGCGAGGTGCACCGCAGGAGCGGCGATCCGCAGGGCGGCTCGGCGCTGTTCATCGGATTGCCGGGCAACCCGGTCTCGAGCTTCGTGACCTTCCTGCTGGCCGTGCGGCCGCTGTTGCTGGCACTGCAGGGCGCCGCCCACATCGAACCCAAGGGTCTGCTGCTGCGCGCCGATTTCGACTGGCCCAGGCCCGATGTCCGCCGCGAGTTCCTGCGCGCACGCCGCAATGTCGATGGGGGCCTGCAGTTGTTCCCGAACCAGAGCTCCGGCGTGCTCACGTCCGTGGTCTGGGCCGAGGGCCTGATCGACAACCCGCCGGGCCGTGCCATCGTTCGCGGCGACGCCGTGCGCTTCGTACCGTTTTCGGAGTGGATGGCATGAAGCTGAATGTTCGCTATTTCGCGTCGATCCGCGAAGCGCTCGGTCAGGGCGAGGCGGTCGATGTGCCGGAAGGCAGCACCCTGGGAGAACTGCGCGACCGGCTCGTCGCCCGCGGAGGTGCCCATGCCCGGGCCCTCGGCCGTGGGAAGGCCCTGCGTGCCGCGCTCGACCAGGCCATGGCGGATGACGCCGCCTTGCTGAAAGAGGGCGCCGAGGTGGCCTTCTTCCCGCCCGTCACGGGCGGCTGAAGAGCCGGACGCTGCGGCGCGGCGCACGCCGGGCTGAAACGCCTTGGAACGCCGGGGACTGCTCGCGGGTCTATCCTCGGCCTGTTGTCATCGGACCGCTCATGATTCCCGTTTCAGCTCCAACTGTCCGCTCCCGCATGACCGACCCCCGCCCCGAGTCCACTCCGCCGCAATCCGACGTCGCGAGCCTGCCCGCGGGCAGTGCCGTCGGCAGCTTCGTGCTGCGCAGTGCGTATGCGGGCGACGAGTTCGGCCGCTGTTATCTGGCTTCGGCCAGCGCCTCGGACAACGAGGTCACCATCGAGGAGTACCTGCCCGAGGCCATTGCGCGCCGCGATATCGACGGCACCCTCGGGCCGCGCTCGACGGCGCACGCCGCGCTGTGGGCCGAAGGCCTGCATGCCTTCGTTCAGGAGGCCGAACAGGTCTCGCGTCTGGATCATCCCGCGCTGTTGCGCCTGGGGCCGGTCTGGCAGGCGCGCGGAACGGCTTATCGCCTGCGCAGCGGCGACGAAGGCCGCCCGCTTGCCTCGCTGGTGGACGCAATGACCGAGCCCCCCAGCGAAGCCTGGCTGCGCGCCTTGCTCGATCCGCTGCTCGGAGCCTTGCAGGCCGTGCACGAGGCTGGCTGGGTCCACGGCAACGTGCGGCCCGGGCAGATCGTCGTGCGGGCCGACGGCAGCCCGGTGCTGCTCGATTCCGGCGCCGTGCGAGGGGCGATCGGGGCGCGTCTGCCCGGGGGAAGCGGCGAATGGCCGCAGGCAGGTTTCCTGGCGCCCGAACTGCTGGATGCAAGGCCCGATGGACCCATCGGTCCGTGGTCCGACCTGCATGCGCTGGCGCAGGTCATGCGCTACTGCATGACGGGCCAGGCGCCGCTGTCGCCCGACCTGTCGGCGCCCGGCGCAGCGGAGGCCCGGGCAACGCTCGGACCGCGCTCGCTCCACGCCCGCTACTCGGCCGGGCTGGTGGCAGCGCTCGAGCGCGCGCTGGCGCTCAACCCCCAGGAGCGCCCGCAAAGCGTGGCCGAGTTTCGCCACGTGATGGAGGCGCCGCCGGCGCTTCGGGCCGTGCCGGCCGGCCCGCCCGCCCGGGCGCAGCCCTTGCAGACGGAAGCTCGTCGCGAGGCGGCCGCTTTGCCGCGCGAGGCCATGCCGCAGCTCGCGCCGACCTTGCAGTTCACGCACCCGGCGACGCGCGACCGTGCGGCGCCGCTCGAGCCGGCGTGGGCACCCGCGCAGACGCCGATTCGCCAGGACGATCGGTTCGACCCGCACGTCTTCGCGCTGCATGGCGCCACGGAAGAAGACGTTCGCGCAGCTTCCGCCGATCGCCGGGCCGGAGCCGGGTTCAGGCGCACGCGCCGCTGGCCCTGGGTGATGGGCGGCATGCTCGCCGGCGCCATGCTGACCGGCGTGTTGGTCTTCATCGGCATGGGGCCCGCAGCCGAGGTGCAGTTCGCCTTTTCACTTCCGGGCGGCGGAGACGCAGCCCAGCGGACCCCCTCGGCCGTCACTGAACGGGATTCCGCCTTTGCGCCGCCGTCGCCTGCCGCGAGCGGCGTGCTGTCCGGCACACCGCTGCCGCCGGAGCCGGCAACCGGTGGGGGCCTGGCGCCCGTCGCGCCCACGGCCACGCCGGCGGCCCCGGGAGCGGGCGGCGAGCCGAGCGTACCGGCGTCGGTGGTCCGCCAGGCCAACACGCAGCAGCGCGCAGCCACTCCGCAAGTGCCGGTCACCACCGTCGCGCCGGGAGCGGGGACGGCCGCTGCCGGGCCGAGTCAGGACGGTGCTGCGCAACAGGAGCGCAGCCCCTCCGGCCAACCGCGCTCGGCCGCGGAAAGCCTGGCCGATGCCGACGCCGCGGCCGCGGACGGCGATCGCTCTGCGGCTTTCGGAACACCGGCAGCCGCCTGCGCCCCGCGCAGCAACTTCGCGCTCTACCGCTGCATGCAGACGCAGTGCGAGCAAAGCCGCTTCTACACCCACCCGCAGTGCATCCGCCTGCGCGTTCGCGACGAACTGCCCTGAACGGGCCTCGCAAGTCGCGGCGCGCGGGCGCTGACCTCCTCGCGCACGGCGGTGCCAGAATTCAGCGCGATGAATCCTGAGTTCCCGCGCGTCAGCATCCGTACAGAGGACTTCGACCTCGGCGAGGAGGTAGCGAGCCTGCGCCGCGGCGACGGGGGCGTGGGCGCCGTGGCGAGCTTCATCGGCACCGTGCGCGAGCGCAACGAAGGCAGTGGCGTCAGCCTCATGGAGCTCGAGCACTACCCCGGCATGACCGAGCGCTCGATCGAGGCCATGATCGACGCGGCGCTCCAGCGCTTCGACATCCTGCGCGCGCGCGTCGTGCACCGGGTCGGGCCGCTGGCGGTGGGCGACCAGATCGTGCTGGTCGTCGTCAGCTCCGCACACCGCGGCGAGGCCTTCAAGGCCTGCGAGTTCCTGATGGACTACCTGAAGACGCAAGCGCCGTTCTGGAAGAAGGAGCACACCCCCGAAGGCGCGCGCTGGGTCGATGCCCGCGTCGCCGACGACGAAGCCCTGAGTCGCTGGGGCATTGCTGCGTCCAACCGTGCCGGTCCGCCCTGATGGCCTGCACGCCTTGCCTGTCGTGGCGGGGCGCTCGATGAGCGTCGCCCTGCCGCAAGCCCTGTGCGTCATGGCGGGCGCCGCGGCCGGCGCGCTGCTGCGCTGGCTCGCGGGCTTGTGGTTGAACCCGCTGTGGATGGTGTTTCCGCTCGGCACCCTGGCGGTCAATGCGATCGGCGGGGTGGGTATCGGCGTGGCGCTCGCCTGGTTCGTGCAGCGGCCGGAGCAAGAGTTGCTGCGATTGCTGCTGGTGACCGGCGTGTTGGGCGGCTTCACGACCTTCTCGGCGTTTTCGGCAGAGTCGCTGCACCTCCTGCAACGCGGCGCGGCCTGGACAGCTCTCGCGCACACCCTGGCCCACGTGCTGAGTGCGCTCGCATGCGCCGCGCTCGGCTGGGCGCTCGGCCACGCGGTCTTCGCGCCCCGCTGAATCGCAACAGGCGCCGCCCGCAGCCGCTGGGCATGCCGCCTGCCGCTTCTTGAAAAGCGGCCTCGCGGGACCACTTGTGAGACCAGATCCGGAGGTCTTCGTCCATGCGACTCGACAAACTCACCACCCAGTTCCAGGAAGCCCTGGCCGACGCGCAAACGCTCGCTCTCGGCCGCGACAACCCGTACATCGAGCCGGCGCACCTGCTGCTGGCCATGCTGAACCAGGAGGGCGGTCCCCAGGCACTGCTCGCCCGCGCCGGCGTCAACACGGCCGGCCTGCGAACGGCGCTCGAGGCCGAACTGCCCAAGCTGCCGCAAGTGCAGGGCGGCGAGGCGGTGCAGGCCGGCCGGGAGACTGTGGCCCTCTTGCAGGCGGCCGAAAAGGAGGCGCTCAAGCGCGGCGACCGGTTCATCGCCGGCGAACTGTTCATGCTCGCACTGGCCGATCACAAGGGCGAGACCGCCAAGCTCGCACGCAGCCACGGCCTGAACCGCAAGCAGCTCGAGAGCGCGATCGACGCCGTGCGCGGCGGCCAGAAGGTGGACTCGGCCGACGCGGAAGGCCAGCGCGAGGCGCTCAAGAAGTACACCATCGACCTCACCGAGCGTGCCCGCATGGGCAAGCTCGATCCGGTGATCGGCCGTGACGACGAGATCCGCCGCGCCATCCAGGTATTGCAGCGGCGCACCAAGAACAACCCGGTGCTCATCGGCGAGCCGGGCGTGGGCAAGACCGCCATCGTCGAGGGCCTGGCGCAGCGCATCGTCGCCGGCGAGGTCCCGGAGTCGCTCAAGAGCAAGCGCGTGCTGGTGCTCGACATGGCCTTGCTGCTGGCCGGCGCCAAGTACCGCGGCGAGTTCGAGGAGCGCCTGAAGTCGGTGCTCAAGGAAGTCGCGGCCGACGAAGGCCAGACCATCGTCTTCATCGACGAGATCCACACCATGGTCGGCGCGGGCAAGGCCGAAGGCGCCATCGACGCAGGCAACATGCTCAAGCCGGCGCTGGCGCGTGGCGAGCTGCACTGCATCGGCGCGACCACGCTCGACGAGTACCGCAAGTACGTCGAGAAGGACGCGGCGCTCGAGCGGCGCTTCCAGAAGGTGCTGGTCGGCGAGCCGACGGTCGAGGCCACCATCGCCATCCTGCGCGGCCTGCAGGAGAAGTACGAGGTTCACCACGGCGTGGAGATCACCGACCCGGCCATCGTCGCCGCGGCCGAGCTGAGCCACCGCTACATCACCGACCGCTTCCTGCCCGACAAGGCCATCGACCTGATCGACGAGGCGGCGGCCAAGGTCAAGATCGAGATCGACTCCAAGCCCGAGGTGATGGACCGGCTCGACCGCCGCCTGATCCAGCTCAAGATCGAGCGCGAGGCGGTGAAGAAGGAGACGGACGAGGCCTCGCTGAAGCGCTTCGGCCTGATCAGCGAGGAGATCGCCAAGCTCGAGCGCGAAGCCGCCGATCTGGAAGAGGTGTGGAAGGCCGAAAAGGCCACCGCGCAGGGTTCGGCGCACATGAAGGAAGAAATGGACCGTGTGCGCACGCAGATCGACGAGTTGATGCGCAAGGGCGATTTCAACAAGGTCGCCGAGCTGCAGTACCGCACCCTGCCGGATCTGGAGAAGAAGTTGAAGGAGGCGCAGGCCAAGGAGGCCGGCGCGGGCGCGGCCGGCAAGCCCACCCTGCTGCGCACGCTTGTCGGTGCGGAAGAGATCGCCGAGGTCGTCGCGCGTGCCACCGGCATTCCGGTGGCCAAGCTGATGCAGGGCGAGCGGCAGAAGCTGTTGCAGATGGAAGCCAAGCTGCACGAGCGCGTGATCGGCCAGGACGAGGCGATCGCCGCGGTGGCCGATGCGATCCGCCGCTCGCGCGCGGGCCTGTCCGATCCCAACCGTCCGACCGGAAGCTTCCTCTTCCTCGGCCCCACGGGCGTGGGCAAGACCGAGCTGTGCAAGGCGCTGGCCGGTTTCCTGTTCGACAGCGAAGACCACCTCATCCGCATCGACATGAGCGAGTTCATGGAGAAGCACTCGGTCGCGCGCCTGATCGGCGCGCCGCCCGGCTACGTGGGCTATGACGAAGGCGGCCACCTGACCGAGGCCGTGCGCCGCAAGCCCTACTCCGTGCTGCTGCTCGACGAAGTGGAGAAGGCGCACCCGGACGTGTTCAACGTGCTGCTGCAGGTGCTCGACGACGGGCGCCTGACCGACGGCCAGGGCCGCACGGTCGACTTCAAGAACACCGTGATCGTGATGACCAGCAACCTCGGCTCGCACCTCATCATGCAGATGGCGGGGCAGGAGCCCGAGCTGATCCGCGAGGCGGTGTGGGTCGAACTCAAGCAGCACTTCCGTCCGGAGTTCCTCAACCGCATCGACGAGACGGTCGTGTTCCATGCGCTCGATGCGAAGCACATCGAGTCGATCGCGGCGATCCAGTTGCGTTTGCTGGAAGAACGGCTGGGCAAGCTCGACATCGCGCTTGAGGTGTCGCCCGCAGCGCTGGCCGAGCTCGCCAAGGTCGGTTTCGATCCGGTGTTCGGCGCGCGGCCGCTCAAGCGGGCGATCCAGCGGCGCATCGAGAACCCGCTGTCGAAGCAGTTGCTCGAAGGGCGGTTCGCGCCGAAGGACACGGTGAAGGTCGATGTCGATCCGATCCAGGCGCCGGGCGAGTTCCGCTTCGAGTCCGCCGCGCCCGCGGCCTGAACCGACGGCGCTGCGACCCCGCGAAACGGGGCTTGATCCGATCAATGATCCGCTTCGAAACTGCGGCGTCCTGGTGCAGTAGATCAACGACGTGCAGTTTCGCTTCGATCCCTCCGCGGATGCCGGTCGTGCCCGGCGGAAGAACGGGTTGCTTGCCGCCTTGTTCCTTTTGGCGCTGCTGGCGGCATTCGTCCTCGGAGCCAATCACTTCCGAAAGCAGTACTGGCCTTTCGGCCGTCAGTACTTCGCTTTGCTCGAGGACAGACTATCGTCTTTGAGAAAGGACCCGGCGCGCACGGTCCGATTGCAGTCGGTTTTCGCGGCGCTCGATGCGCGGGTGTATGCGATTCCCCTGGACGACGCGCTGTCGCCGTCCGGCCCCTTCGAAGTTCTCTCGGATTCGGAGTTCCTGTTCATCGGCAAGTGCGGCGACGTGGTGTTCGCCTCGATCGAGGATCGATACGCCGGAGCGCTTGCGGCCAAGGCGTCCTCGCATCTCGATGCGCTCGTTTCGACGGGCGAAGCGGTACCGCGCGAGCCGGTGCATTGCGAAGGCAACGCCGGTGTCAAGGGCTCGGCCCTGCGCTCAGGCCGGCTGTATGTGGCGATGCACGTGCGCGACGAGACCTCTTCGGGCCTGCAACTGGTGGTGCGCGAGTACCGCCTGGCCGACAACCGCGAGCTTCGCTTCCAGCGCGAGCTGTTCCGCAGCTTTCCGCCGGTGCAGGGCGAGTTTCGCGAGGAGTTCAGCGGCGGCAAGCTCGCGCTGGTGGGCGCCGGTCAGCTCGCGGTGGCCCTGGGTGATTCCGAGCAGGCCGCACTCGTCCAGCAGGATGGCAACTCCATGGGCAAGGTGTTCATGATCGATCTCGTCGCCGGGACGGCGCGCGAGTACACACGCGGGCACCGTTCCCCTTCGGGCGGCCTGTTCTATGACGCCGAAGCGCGCCAGCTCTGGTTGAGCGAGCATGGCCCGAAAGGCGGTGACGAGATCAACCTTCTTGCCGAAGGCGCCAACTATGGGTGGCCTGTGGTGAGCTACGGCACCGTGTACCCGAACGATCACGAGCACTACGAGCAGTACGCCGGCAACTGGAACAACCACGAAGGCTTCGAGAAGCCGAAGATGAGTTTCGTGCCGTCGATCGGGATCGGACCCATCGCCGTTTATCCGCGCGGCGGCGAAGTGGATGCCTGGTCGGGCGACCTGCTGGTCGCCGGCATGCGGTCGATGACGCTCTACCGGGCGCACCGTTCGGGCGATGCGATCACGAACGTCGAGCCGCTGCTGGCCGGTTTTCGCATCCGCGACATCCGCCTTGGGCGTCAGGGCCGGCTCTATCTCAAGACCGACGACGGCCGGTTCATTCGCACCGAAACCGCGGTGATCCACCGCCGCGGCGTCGCGGGGCATCCCGTGGCAACGATCGATTCGCCGCCGCGGCGCTGACTCCACGATCCGGTGTTCGATGCGGGCGCCCGAGCGGGCGATGCCGCGGCGCATCGAGCAACCGCTGTCCAGCCCGCTTGCTCAAAGCCGATCCGGATCGCCGCCGGCACCCAACCGGCCGCCCAGGTGCCGCCGTGGTCCTTGCGGTGATGGGGGTAAGGCTCTGAGCCGACACTTCACCGCTTCACAGTCTTCTTCACGGGATCGCCGAGCATGCGACACGAGCCACGCCCCGCTCCCGGTGCTGCCGGGGCGCTCGGAGCGTGGGCCTCGGCCCTGCTGCTCTTGATGACTGTCGTCCTGGGTGCCCATCACCTCGGGCGAGGACAGGCTTCGCTCGAGGCGGACGACTTCGCGCCGGTGCTCGAGGAGTGGTTGACGCTCGACGACGAAGCGCCTCTGGATGTTCGGCTCGAATCGCTCGTGGCGGCGCTGGACGCGCGCGTTTACCGGATTCCGATCGAAGACGATCCGTGGCCATCGGGTCCGTTCGAGGTGTTGTCCGATTCCCGCTTCCTGTTCATCGGCCGCTGCGGCGAGCTGGTGTACGCCGACATCGGAGACGGGCGAGCGGCCACGCTGGAAAAGCTCGTCGCGTCTCACCTCGACGAGGCACCCGTGGCCGCGGGACGCAGGGCGCCCGAACGCGTGCATTGCGAGGGCAACGCCGGCATCAAGGGCTCGGCGCTGCGCGACGACCGGCTCTACCTGGCGCTGCACGTGCGCGGCGAGTCCGCACCGGGCCTGCACATCGTCGTGCGCGAGTACCGCCTGGGCGACAACGAACTGCAGTACGAGCGCGAGCTGTTCCGCAGCTTTCCGCCGATCGAGGGCGAAGTCAGCGAGGAGTTCAGCGGCGGCAGGCTGGCCCTGGTCGGTGATCGTCGGCTGGCGCTCGCGTTGGGCGATTTCGACCGGCCCGAGATGGTGCAGCGCGACGATACGGCGATGGGCAAGGTCTTCATGATCGACCTCGCCGGCGACGGCGCGCGGGAGTACACGCGCGGCCACCGCTCGCCCTCCGGCGGCCTGGTCTTCGACGCTGCGACGGGGCAGCTCTGGCTCAGCGAGCACGGTCCGCGCGGCGGCGACGAGATCAACCTGCTCGAGCCGGGTGCCAACTACGGCTGGCCGGTAGTCAGCTACGGCATGCCGTATCCGAACGATCCGCAGCGCTATGCGCGGTATGCCCACCGCTGGCAGCAGCATGAAGGTTTCGAGAAGCCGAAGACGAGCTTCGTCCCTTCCATCGGCCTCGGGCCGGTCGCGGTCTATCCGCACGACGGGCCGGTGGCGGCCTGGGCCGGCCATCTGCTGCTGGCCGGGATGGCGTCCAACACGCTGTATCGCGCGCACCGGGAAGGCGATTCGATCGCCTACGTGGAGCCGCTGCTGGCCGGCTACCGGATCCGCGACATGCGCATCGATTCGCAGGGCACGCTGTTCCTGAAAACCGACGACCAGCGCTTCATCCGCACCGAAGGCACGGCGCTGCGCTGAACGGCAGACGGCGGCAGCGTCGTGCTGCCGGGGCGGGTCGGGTCAGCGCGGGCCGTTCGCGGCGAGCGTGAGCGTGGCGTCCAGCCGGCGCAGCTGCACTTGGACGAGCGCCAAAGTGGCCTGCGGCTTGTCGAGCACCAGGTGCAGGGCCAATCCGGGATGGGCCGGCAGCGGGCGCAGCAGCAGATGATGCTGGCCGAGCGTGACGCTGCACTCGGGCACGGTGGCGCCGAGGCCGAGCGTGCGGCTGGCGTTCATCGCCGAGGTCAGCAATGCGGCGCCGTGGCGGGCCAGCTCGTCGGGTCCCGGGCGTGCACCGGCGTGGCCGATCGCGCGGGCCGAGGCGATGTCGAACGCGCAGGCGCTCACCACGCCGGCCAGCAGGCTCAGGTCGTGCAGGTAGCGTTGCAGCGGAGCATCGAGCGCGGGGGCCGGGGCACCGATCACCGGCATCGGCACGGGCAGGGAGGCGCGGCGCCACGGCGGCACCGGCAGGGCGCTCGCCGATGCGCCTGCCGGAGGGGCCGCCGCTGCCGGAGGACTGATGCCCGGCAAGTTCCTGGCAACCGCGCCCGGCAAGGCAGCCAGGGCGGCAGCGTCTGGCGCAAGGGGAGCCGCCGCGGTGGGATCGCCGGCCGCGCCGGCAGCCGGCGCGGCCGGCGCGCTGGCGAAAGGCTGCAGCAGCGTGGCCGGCCTGGCCGTCTGCAGGGGGTTCCACGCATCGCAGAGTGCGTTCCACACCTCGACCGGGCGCGTGGCCTGCGGGACCGCGGTCGCGTCGATCGCCGTGGCGGCGCGAAAACGCGCCACTTCCGCCGGCACGGCGCCGCCGAGGGTCAGCGGAATGAAGAGCATGCGACGGCAGGCCCAGCCCGCCTGCAGCACGGCCTCGCGCAGCGGCGCGAGCGCGCTGGCGATGGCGTGGCCCGGCAGATCGCCGACGATGACCAGGCCGATGCGGCTTCGCCCGAGCAGCACGCGGGCCAGCGCCTGACGGGTGGCGGTGTCGGCCTCGACGGAGGTGCTGTACAGGCGCAGCGCCCGGCCGTCGCTGGCCGGGCAATCCACGAACTCGATCGTCGCCAGGGTCGTGCCGCCGCCGGGGCGGCGGATGACGAGTTTGTGCAGCGGCCGCTGGCCGGCCGCGGCGATTCCGCCGAGCAGCTTGCGCGAGGCGGTGGTGCCGAGGTCGTGGACCGCCACGAAGTCGGGGCGAAGGTAATCGAGCTGCTGGGCCAGCGCCTCGCCCGGCTCGCACGAGACGAACAGCTCGCGGGTGTTGCCGCCCACCGCACGGCCGATGTCGTGGCCTTCGCTCGCGTCGGCCGTTGTCGCGCCGAGGCGGGGCACGATCTGCGTCTGCACCCGCGTGGCTTCCCAGCCGCTGCCCGCACCGGACGGGCGGCTGCTGCCACCGGAACGATCGCCGCTCGAACTCATCGGTCTTGCCTTGAAAAAGACGGAACGCCAGGCGCATCGTTCGGCAACGCACCGCCGGAGATGGCGACGCAGTGTAGTGGGAGGCCTGCGGCAAGCGCCAGTGGGAAAGGGCCTGCGTGGGGGGTGCGTCGATAGAATCGAAGCCTTCGCTGCGCCGCTCCGGCGCAGCCGCCGAGCCCACCCGCCAAGATGCCCACTCCCGACGCCGAGCGTGCCGCCCTGCCCACCGTGGTGATCGTCGGCGCGGGCCTCGCCGGGCTCACCGTGGCGCTGCAACTCGCGCCCACGCACACCGTCGTCGTGCTGGCCAAGCGGGACATGGACGAAGGGGCCACCGCCTGGGCGCAAGGCGGCATCGTCGGCGTGCTGGGCAGTGACGACAGCATCGAGAGCCACGTGCGCGACACGCAGGACGCCGGCGCGGGCCTGGTCGACGAGGAAACCGCGCGCTTCATCGCGCGCCACAGCGCACGCGCGGTCGAGTGGCTGGTCGAGCGCGGCGTGCCATTCTCGAGCGACCCGGCCGGCCCGCTGGGTCTGCACCTCACGCGCGAGGGCGGCCACGCGGTTCGGCGCATTGCCCACGCCGCCGATGCCACGGGCAAGGCCATCCACGACGTGCTGCTCGACGAGGTGCGCCGCCACCCGAACATCGTGCTGCGCGAGCGCTGGATGGCGGTGGACCTCATCACCACGCGCCACCTCAAGGCCGACCCGCGCACCGAAGGCGGGCCGCACTGCCTCGGCGTCTACGCGCTCGACATCGACCGCCAGAAGGTCGAGACCCTGCCGGCCGCCGCGGTGGTGCTCGCCACGGGCGGGGTGGGCAAGGTCTATCGCTACACGAGCAATCCCGACACCGCCACGGGCGACGGTATCGCCATGGCGTGGCGTGCGGGCTGCCGGCTCGGCAACATGGAGTTCATCCAGTTCCACCCGACCTGCCTGTATCACCCGCAGGAGCGCAGTCTGCTCATCACCGAGGCGCTGCGCGGCGAGGGCGCACACCTCAAGCTGCCGGGCATCGACGGCGACGGCGCCCGCTTCATGGCGGCGCACGACGAGCGGCTCGAGCTCGCGCCGCGCGATATCGTCGCCCGCGCCATCGACTTCGAGATGAAGAAGCACGGCCTCGATCACGTCTGGCTCGACGCCACGCACCTCGGCGACGCGTTCCTGCGCGAGCATTTCCCCACCATTCATGCCCGCTGCCTGGCGCTGGGCATCGACATCGCGCGCCAGCCGATCCCGGTGGTGCCGGCAGCGCACTACACCTGCGGCGGCGTGGTGACCGACCTCGACGGCCGCACCGACCTGCCGGGCCTGTACGCCGTGGGCGAGACCACCTACACGGGCCTGCATGGCGCCAACCGGCTGGCCAGCAATTCACTGCTCGAATGCGTGGTGCTCGGGCAGACCTGCGCGGCCCACATCGCGGCGCATGCGCCCGCAGCGCCGCGGGCGGTGCCCGCCTGGGACGAAAGCCAGGTCGAGAACGCCGACGAGCAGGTCGTCATCTCCCACAACTGGGACGAGCTGCGCCTCGTGATGTGGAACTACGTCGGCATCGTGCGCACGACCAAGCGGCTCGAGCGTGCCCTGCACCGCATCAAGCTCCTGCGCAGCGAGATCGCCGACTACTACGCGAACTTCCGCGTCACGCGCGATTTGCTGGAGCTGCGCAACCTCGTCGATTGCGCCGAGCTGATCGTGCGCTCGGCGCTGAGCCGCCACGAAAGCCGCGGGCTGCACTACAGCCGCGACTACCCCGACGCGCTGCCGGTGAGTTTTCCGACCATCCTGGCGCGCAAGCCCAAGGGCAAGGCGCCGCCCTGGGTCGCCTGAACGACGCGGGCTTCGGACTCAGCGCGCCCGCATCGCCACGCGGGCCTGCACGAACTCGAAGGCGTAGGCCACGAGATCGAGCACGGCGCGTTCGTTGTCGGCGCGCTCTTTCTCGGTCTGATAGAAGGCCAGATCGACCGCGTGGCGGATGTAGCGCGGCGGCAGCCGGTTGAGCGCCACGCAGGCCACGTCGGGCAGCAGCGCGGCGTCGACGCCCGGATAGCGCGGATGCGCCGCGAGCACCGCCTCGAAGACGGGCCCCTCGTGGTGGTTGCGGATGCTCGAGAAGTCGGTGCTCATCGAACGCAGTGTCGGGCGCCGCGCCGCTGCGCCAAGCGTTGAAATGCGGGCCGGCGCACCCGCTTATCGGGCGGCTGCGCTCAGGCCAGGCGCATGGAGTAGTCGACCGCCCGCACGTCCTTGGTGAGCCGGCCGATGGAGATGCGGTCCACACCGGTGGCGGCGATCTCGCGCACCTGGTCGAGCGCGACGCCGCCCGACACCTCGAGCAAGGCACGCCCGGCCGTGACCGCCACCGCCTCGCGCATGCGCTCGAAGTCGAAGTTGTCGAGCAGCACGCTTCTCGCGCCGTGCGCCAGCGCCTCGCGCAACTGATCGATCGTTTCCACCTCGATCTGGATGTCCACCCCCGCGTCGAGCTCGCGAGCCGCGCCCAGAACCTGAGCGATGCCGCCGGCCGCGGCGATGTGGTTTTCCTTGATGAGGATGCCGTCGTAGAGCGCCAGCCGCTGGTTGCGCCCGCCGCCCACGCGCACCGCGTACTTCTGCGCCAGGCGCAGGCCGGGCAGGGTCTTGCGGGTGTCGAGGATGACGCAGCCCTCGGCACGCCGGTGGAGGTTGGGCGACGCGCCTTCGATGGCGTCGACGTACTGGCGCGTGAGGGTGGCAACGGCCGAGAGCATCTGCAGGAAGTTGAGCGCCGGCCGCTCGGCGGCGAGCAGGGCGCGGGCATCGGCCTCGATCTCGCAGACCGGCGTGTCGGCGGCCATGCGCGCGCCTTCGGCATAGAGCCACTGCACGCGCGCGCCGGCGTCGAGGGCGTGCAGGCAGCCGTCGAACCAGTCCCGGCCGCACAGTACCGCGTCTTCGCGCACGACGACGCGCGCGCTGCGGCGCTCGCCGGCCGGCACGAGCCGGCCGGTCCAGTCGGCCATGCCGATGTCCTCGGCGAGGGCGTCGCGCACGTTGCGGCGGCGGGCCTCGTCCAGCGACTCGTTGTGCCCGAAGCTCATCGGCTCGCCCGGCGGCGAAAGGTCCGGCACCCGGCTCATCACGCCGCCCCGATGTTGGGCACGAAGCCCTTGGCCGGCTTCGCGATGGCCGCCGGATGCGCCTTGACGAAGTCGAGCATGCGGTCGATGCAGCCGAGTGCCTGGCTGCGCGTGGGCTCGGGCACGGTGATCTCGCCGCGCCGGTCGGTGTGCATGTGCTCCAGGCAATCGACCACGCCCTGCAGGGCGTTCATCGCCATCCACGGGCAGTGCGCGCAGCTCTTGCACGTGGCGCTGTTGCCCGCCGTGGGCGCTTCGAGCAATGTTTTTCCGGGCGCGAGCTGGCGCATGCGGTGCATGAGGCCGTTGTCGGTGGCGACGATGAAGCTCTGGCGATCGCTCTCGACCACGGCGTTGAGCATCTGCGAGGTCGAGCCCACCACGTCGGCCAGCTCGACCACGCGCTTGGGCGACTCGGGGTGCACGAGCACCAGTGCGTCGGGATGCTCGCGCTTCATGAGCTCGAGCTCGAGGCCCTTGAACTCGTCGTGCACGATGCACTCGCCGTTCCACATGAGCATGTCGGCGCCGGTGTGGTCGGCGATGTAGCGGCCGAGGTGGCGGTCGGGCGCCCAGAGGACCTTTTCGCCCCGGGCGTGCAGGTGCTCCACGATGGCGACGGCGCAGGAACTGGTCACCATCCAGTCGGCGCGCGCCTTCACCGCTGCGCTGGTGTTGGCGTAGACGACCACCGTGCGCTCGGGGTGGGCATCGCAGAAGGCGGCGAACTCGTCGGGCGGGCAGCCGAGGTCGAGCGAGCAGGTGGCGTCGAGGTCCGGCATCAGCACCGTTTTCTCGGGCGAGAGGATCTTGGCGGTCTCGCCCATGAAGCGCACGCCGGCCACCACCAGGGTCTGCGCAGTGTGGTCGCGGCCGAAGCGGGCCATCTCCAGCGAGTCGGACACGCAGCCGCCGGTTTGCAGTGCCAGGTCCTGCACGTCGCCGTCCACGTAGTAGTGCGCCACCAGGACGGCATTGCGCTGACCGAGCAGCCGCTCGGCGCGCGCCATCAGTTCGTCGCGCCGTGCCGGGGTGACCGGCTCGGGCGCCTTGGCCCAGGCCTGCGCCGTGCAGCTCGCGCCGCTTGCGTTCTGGCGCGTGAAGTCGTAGAGGATCTGTTCGCTCATCGGGAGGGCTCCTGAGGGCTCGATTGTCGTTGGCTGAAGAAGCGGCTCGGCGGTGCGCCCAGCGAGCGCCGCACCATGGCACTGAAGGCGCTCGGGCTCGTGTAGCCGAGTTCTGCGGCGATCTCGCTCATCGGCCGCTTGCGCGCGGCCAGGGTGAGCGCGCGCGCGAGCAGCACCTGCTGACGCCACTGGCCGAAGCTGGTGCCCAGCTCGTCGCGGAACAGACGCGCCACCGTGCGTTCGCTGGCGCCGATACCCTGCACCCAGGTGCCCAGGGTGTCGTGGCGCGTCGGGTCGTCGAGCACGGCCTCGCACAGCGCGCGCAGGCGTTTGTCCTGCGGCAGGGGCACGCCCAGGGGCACGGGCGGTGCGCGCTGGAGTTCGTCGGCGAAGAGCGGGGCGATGAGGTCCTCGCGCGCGAGGTCGGTGGGCGAGGGCGGGGCGTCGCCGTCGGGCGCGTTCGGCAGCGCCAGCATCAGCGCGCGCAGCAGGTCCGATACCTCCAGGACGCGGCAATGCCGCCAGTCGGCGGGCGTGCCGGGAACATGGCTGGCCGTGCCGGGACCGCAGCGCCCCGCAGGCTGATGCATGTACAGCGTGCGCAGCTCGGCGGTCTCGATCACGGTGATGGCGTGCTCCACGCCCGGCGGCACCCAGACCGCGCGCGAGGGCGGCACGAGATAGGTGCCGCGCTCGGCCGTCAGGCGCAGCACGCCGGTGGCCGACCAGGCGAGCTGCGCCCAGGGATGGCTGTGCGGCTCCACGCGCGTGTCGGCGGCGAGGGTGCTGTGCTTGGCACGCAGCGGGCGCTGGGCCGTGGGCTCGAAAAGCCGGGGTGTCGGCACCAGTTCCTCCAGCGCCACGGGACGCCCGCCCGCGCGCGCGGGCCGCTGGCGATTGAAAGCCGCGCCTTCGACTGTGCGGGCCGAAAGATGGTTGGAGTGCTTTGGCATGATCGCGACAAAAGTTGTCCAGCTATCGTAAGCGTGCCGTCCAATACCCGTTCATCATCGGGCCATATGGCCTCGTCTCAGCCCGCCTCTCCGCCCGCATCTGCGTCCACGCCCGGGGCCGCCGACCCCTCGCTGCTGCGCGACGACGTCCGCACCATCGGCATGATCGGCCTGGCTCACGGCACCTCGCACTTCTTCCACCTGCTGCTGCCGCCGCTGTTTCCGGTGTTCATCCGCGAATTCGGCTTGAGCTACTCGGAGCTGGGCCTGCTGGTGACCGTGTTCTTCGCCGTCTCGGGCGTGGGCCAGGCCGTGTCCGGCTTCGTGGTCGATCGCGTCGGCGCGCGGCCGGTGCTGTTCATGGCGCTGGGCTGTTTCGTGGCGGCTGCGCTGGCCGCCGCGGGTGCGCAGGGTTACGGCGGCCTGATGCTCGCCGCCGCGCTCGCCGGGCTGGGCAATTCGCCCTTCCATCCGGTGGACTTCACCATCCTGAACAAGCGCGTGTCGCAGGGGCGCCTGGGCCACGCCTTCTCGGTGCACGGGATTTCCGGCAATCTCGGCTGGGCGGCGGCGCCGGTGTTCATTGCCGGCGTGACGGCCGCGTCCGGTTCATGGCGCATCGCCTACCTGGCGACTGCGGCGATCGCGCTGCTGGTCATCGGCGTGCTCGCCCTCAACCGCCGCGCCATCGACGATCGCCTGGGCGACTGGGCACACGACAAGCAGCCCGTGCCCGGCGCGAAGCCGGAGCACCCGATGGCCTTCCTGCGCCTGTCGTCTGTGTGGCTGTGCTTTGCCTTCTTCTTCTGGAGCACGGTGGCGCTGAGCTCGATCCAGAGCTTTGCCAGCCCGGCCTTGCAGCAGCTTCATGGCCTGCCGCTGTCGTGGGCGGCTTTCGTCGTGACGGCGTACATGCTGTGCGGCGCGGCCGGCATGGTCGCGGGCGGCTTTCTCGTGGCGCGTACGCAACGGCTGGAGCGCACCATCGCGCTGGCCATGAGCGCTGCGGCCGTGATGCTGGTCCTCGCAGGCACCGGGTTGCTGCCGGGCGTGATGGCCGCCGCGCTGGTGGCGCTGGCGGGCGCGGGGGTGGGCCTGGCCGGGCCGTCGCGCGACATGCTGGTCAAGCAGGCGTCACCGCCCGGTGCGACCGGTCGCGTCTATGGCACGGTGTATTCCGGTCTGGACATCGGTTTCGCGGTTTCTGCGCCCGTGTTCGGCGCGCTGATGGACCGCGGCCACGCCGGCGGCGTGTTCTACGGCGCCGCGCTCGCGCTCGGGATGGGCGTGGCCTCGGCGGCGCTGGTCGGGCTGAAGGTGTCGCACTCCTCGCGCACGGGAGTCAGCCGCGCGGCGGCATGAGCATGAACGTTGCGCCGATGCCGTCGGCCTGACGGCAGCCGGCGAACGGCAGGACGACGGGCGAGGCACGGCTAAAGTGCCGCCATGCCGAACCCACCCGTGAGCAACACCCCCCGGCTCGCCGGCCACGCCCTGGTCGAAGCGCTGATCGAGCAGGGCATCGATACCTGCTTCGGCGTGCCCGGCGAGAGTTTTCTCGCGGTGCTCGATGGCTTTCACGAGCACCGCGAGCGCATCCGCTTCATCGCCTGCCGCCAGGAAGGCGGCGCGGCCTTCATGGCCGAGGCGCAGGGCAAGCTGAGCGGGCGGCCGGGCATCTGCTTCGTCACGCGCGGGCCCGGTGCCACCAACGCGAGCATCGGCCTGCACACGGCCTTCCAGGACTCCACGCCGATGGTTCTCTTCATCGGTCAGGTGGGGGCGGACGTGCGCGACCGCGAGGCCTTCCAGGAGCTGGACTACCGCGCCGTGTTCGGCCCCAACAGCGGCGGCATGGCCAAGTGGGTGGGCGAGGTGCACAGCGCCGACCGGCTGCCCGAGTACGTGGCGCGGGCCTTTCGCATCGCCATGCAGGGCCGGCCCGGACCGGTGGTGCTGGCGTTGCCCGAAGACATGCTCACCACGGCGACCGCCGCGCCGGTGCTGCCGCGCATCGCACCGGCCACCGCCTGGCCGGCGCCCGAGGCGCTGCGCGAACTGCGCTACCTGCTGCTGGCTTCGCGCCGCCCTCTCGTCATTGCCGGCGGCAGCGGCTGGGACGTCGCCGCGACCACGGCGCTGCAGCGCTTTGCCGAGGCCTGGCAGTTGCCGGTGGCCTGCGCCTTCCGTTTCCAGGACCGTTTCGACAACACGCACCGGCTCTACGCAGGCGACGTGGGCATCGGCATCAATCCCAAGCTGGCGCAGCGCGTGCGCGAGGCCGACCTCATCCTCGCCATCGGCCCGCGCCTGGGCGAAATGACGACGGGCGGCTACACGCTCATCGAAGCGCCTCGCTCGCGCAGCAGGCTCGTGCATGTGCATGCGGGCGCGGAAGAGCTCGGCCGGGTCTACGAGGCCGACCTGCTGCTGCAGGCTTCCATGGCCAACGCCGCGCATGCGTTGGCCGGCCTGGCCGCGCCCGACACCTGTGCCTGGAGCGACTGGACGCGCGCGGCCCACACCGACTACGAGGCCAACCTGCAGCCGCCGGCCGATGCGGCGCTGAGCACGCCGCTCGATCTCGCCGAGGTGGTCAAGACCGTGCAGCGCCTCGCGCCGCCGGAGGCCATCGTCACCAACGGCGCCGGCAACTACAGCGGCTGGCTGCACCGCTACTGGCGCTACCGCGCCCTGGGCACGCAGCTCGCCCCCACATCGGGCGCCATGGGCTACGGCGTGCCGGCCGCCATCGCGGCGAGCCTGCTGAACCCGGGCCGCTGCATCGTCGCCTTCGCGGGCGACGGCGACTTCCTCATGACCGGGCAGGAACTGGCCACCGCGCGAGCGCATGGCGCGGGGCCCATCGTCATCGTGGTCGACAACGCCAGCTACGGCACCATCCGCATGCACCAGGAGCGCGACTTTCCCGGCCGCGTGAGCGGCAGCGATCTCGCCAATCCCGACTTCGCGATGCTGGCGCGCGCCTATGGCTGGGCGTCGCAGCGCATCGAGCGCACCGCCGACTTCGAGCCGGCGTTCGCGCAGGCCCTGGCGAGCGAGGAGCCGACATTGCTGCACCTGGTGCTGAGCAGCGAGGTGATCACGACACGCACGACGCTGAGCGCCATTCGGGCCGCCGCGTTGAAGCGCGCTTCGCCGGCGGCGCCAGCCGAGCGCCAAGGCCCGGCGCACGGGTCGGCTTCGGCGCAGAAGTCCACATCACGTCCCGGTCGCAAGACCTGAAACGGAAACCATCGCATGCTTTCGCCACCCGCATCACCAAAGGTCGTTCGCCGAGCCGCACTGCGCACCGCCGCTCGGGCCGCCTCTTCCACCGCAGCGCTCGCCGTCTGCCTGCTGGCCGCTTGCGCCTCCCCGCAGGCGCCGCCGCCGCCGCAGTCGCAGCCGGACGCCGTGTTCGCACCACCCGTTTCCGCGCAGGCAACACGGCCGGCGCCGCCAATGAGCGATGGAGCGACCGCGCCCGACCCGCAGGTGCTGGGCCTGTGGAGGATCGAGCAGGCGCGCGCTGCGCCCATCGCGCACAAGCTCAACGCGCGGCTCGAGTTCGGCAAGGACGGCCGGCTCAGCGGCAGCGGCGGCTGCAACAGCATCGCGGCCCCTTACACGCTGGCGGGCAACATCCTCACGCTCGGCCGCATCGTCACCACCCGCAAGCACTGCGGCGAGGTGCTGATGGAGCAGGAAGACCGCGTGCTCACCGCGCTGGAGCGCTCGGTCGGGGCCAGCGTGCCGCCGCACGGCCTGCTCGAACTGAGCGACGGGAACGGCACCGTGCTGCTGCGCGCCACACGCGTCGAGGCGACAGGGCAGTGATCGCCGCGCGCCGCAGGAGCCGGCATCACCATTGCACCCGCAATTGCAGCCCCCAGCCCAGGCTGCCCCCGCTGCGCGGGTCATGCGGCAGGTAGGCACCCCCCGTGGCCCTGAATCGGCGGCTCCAGGTCCCGTCCACGGTCATCGGCGCGAACGCCAGCTCTGCCTTCACGCCGAACAGCCGGTCGACCTCGGCGTTGATCGCTCCGAGCGGATCGGTCAGGACCAGCGTGACCTTGTCCGAAGTGTCCAGCGGCGTCGTCTTGGCGAGGATGCGCTTGCGCATCGGCCAGAACACGTACTCGCCGAGGAGCGAGCCGAAAATGGGCGTGACGAGCACATCCTGGTAGGACACGTTCTCCACCATGGCCTCGGCGCCGTACTCGTAGATCGACGACAGCAGCGTCGAGTACCAGAACGCCTGCTCCCGGCTCGCGCCGCGTTCGAGCGCCCTCACGTAGTAGCCCGCACCCCAGTAAGGGTGCAGCACGTAGTTGACGACGGCGCGGTCTTTGTCCCATTCCGGATGGGTGACGTTGTGCAGCCAGCTGTCGAATCCGACCTTGTGTTCGTAGTTCGTCTCTTCGCGCGGCCAGAGGCTGATGAGCCCCACTGCGGCGAACTGGTAGACCAGGAAGTGCGCGGTGTCGCGCTTGATGCCGGGCCAATCCAGGGGCGGCGGATTGGTCCGTTCGACCGCTTGCGGCAGCGCGTCGTGCTTCTCGCCGGAAACCACCCAGGCCGGCAGGCAAAGCAGAGCGGCCAGAGCCTTGGACCGCAGGTCACACATGTCTTCGTCTTCATGCGCCAGTGCGACTGCTCGAATCGCCGAGCCATTGTTCCTGCTTGGCTTGGTGCAGATTCCCGCAGGGTTTTCGAACGCTCGGGCAACACGCACCTTCGCTAACCCGGCGCGCGCCGCCCGGCCAGCAGCAGCACCACGCCGGCGAGGACCACGCCGGCCGCGGCCCACTCGTAGCCGCTCACCACTTCGCCCGCGAAGGCCACGCCCAGCAGCATGGCAATCACCGGGTTGACGAAACAGTAGCTCGACGCGAGTGTCGGCGTTGATCTCGCGAGCAGCAGCATGTAGGCGTTGAAGGCGATCAGCGAGCCGAACACCACCAGGTAGGCCCACGCGAGCAGCGCGCTCGTCTGCGGCGCACCGCGGGCGGCGAGCACGGCGTACTCACCGTCGATCGCCGCGAGCAGCAGCAGCACCACGCCGCCGCACAGCATCTCGCTCGCAAAACCCATGGCTCCCGGCGCCAGCGGCAAATTGCGCTGACTGAGCAGGCTGCCGGCGCTCCAGGTGACGCAGGCGATGGCGATGGCCACCAGCCCGGCGGCGGAAGCCTGAAAGCCCGCGCCCTGCGTGAGCATCAGCACGCCCGACAGGCCCACGGCGATCCCGACAGCCTCGAGCCGGCTCGGGAACACCCGCCACAGCATCTGGCCCGCAGCCATCATCACCGGCACCACGGCGATGAAGGCGACCACCAGGCCCGAGCCCACCGTCTGCTCCGCGTAGGCGGTGCCGCCCATGCCGCCGCCCAGCATGAGTGCGCCCACCACGAGCGCGTGCCGCCATTGCCGCGCGTTCGGCCAGGCGGCGCCGCGCGCCCAGCGCATCCATGCCGCGAGCAGCGCACCGGCGACCAGGAAGCGCGAGCCCATCTGGAAGAAGGGCGGCAGGCTGACCAGCGCGAACTTGATCGCCAGGTAGGTGGAGCCCCAGATGAGCCACGTGGCGGCCAGGCAGGCCAGGACCAGAGGCGACAGACCGGTGCGGGGCGAGTCGGAGGGCAGGGCGGGAGCGAGTGAACTCATCGCGCGATGCTAGGCAGCCGCGCGCGGGCGATCGAGTGGTGTTTGAAGGAAAGCGGCTGCATTCGCCTTCGATTCGAAGAATTTCGGCGTGCTAGGCTTTGAGCATGCCCACCGAAAACGGTCTCGACCTCTACGACACGCGCATCCTCGCGGAACTGCAGGCCGACGCGCGGCTCTCCATGGCCGAACTCGGCCGGCGCGTGCACCTGAGCCAGCCGGCCACGACCGAGCGCGTGCGCAAGCTCGAAGCGGCCGGCGTCATCACCGGCTACCGCGCCACCGTGAACCTCAAGGCGCTGGGCTATGGCATCCGCGCGATGATCCGCGTGGGCCGCGCCGAGTACGCCAAGGTGGTCAAGCTGATCCAGCACACGCCCGAAGTCGTGAACGCCTACAACGTGACGGGCGAAGACAGCTGGATTCTCGAGATCGCCGTGATCGACGTGGCGCACCTCGACGCGGTGGTCACCAAGTTCTGCATCGTCACCGAAACATCGACCGCCATCATCCTCAACGCCGCGCGTGCCAACCAGGCCATGCTGCCCGCGCGGCACGAAGACGTGCGGCCGACGATCAAGAAGGTGGAGAACGCCTGATCCGTGTTCCTCCCTCTCCCTGTCTTTCTCCCTCTCTCCGGGGAGAGGGCTGGGGTGAGGGCCAGCCGAGCACAACCATCTTCCAGGTCGAACAAAGAAAGTGCTTTCCATGACCCCCACCGACTTTTCCACCTGCGACCTCTGCGACGCGCACAAGAACGACACCACCGGGGCCTTCCGCGTCCTGCCCCCTGTGTTCCACAGCTACGGCGGCGTGGCCCGATTCGCCGGGCCGGTGGTCACCCTCAAGTGCTTCGAGGACAACAGCCTGGTCAAGCAGGCGCTCGACGAGCCGGGCGCCGTGACCACGCCTTCCGGCAGCGTGGGCCGCGTGCTGGTGGTGGATGGCGGCGCATCCATGCGTCGAGCCCTCGTCGGCGGCAACATCGGCGCGGCGGCCGCCCGCAACGGCTGGGCCGGCGTCGTCGTGAACGGCTGCGTGCGCGACGCTGCCGAACTTGCTGCCTGTGAAGTGGGAATCCGCGCGCTCGCGCTCATGCCGCTGCCGACCGAGAAGCGCGGCGAAGGGCAGCGCGACGTGGCGGTGCAGGTGCAGGGCGTGTGGGTGCGTCCCGGCGACTGGCTCTACGCCGATGCGGACGGCATCGTCGTGATGCCGGCCACGGCCGGAGGCTGAGACGATGATGCTCCGGCGACGCAGCGCCCTCGGTTGCTTGCTGCTCGGTGCCTGCGGGTCCGGTCCTGCGTTCAGCGCGGCGCTGCTCGAAGACGCCGTCGAGAGTCTGCTGAAAGCCGAACTGCCTCGCGTACTCGGCCCGGCCGCGCACTACGGTGCAAAGGTCGTCGGTGCCTGGCCCGACGGCAGCCACTTCGAACAGGTGCGCGTGGTGGGCGAGCGCGTCGCGCGGCCCGGCAACCCGGTGATCGATCGGCTCGAAGCCGACCTGCGCGACGTGGAGGTCGACGCGCTGCGCAGGCAAGTCGATTCGATCGGCGACGCGCAAGCCAGCGTGCGCGTGCGCGCCGCCGACCTGGCCGCCTTCCTGCGCCGGCAAGGCTGGGTGCAGGGCGCCACGGTGGCCTTCAGCGGACGCAACGGCATCACGGTGACGGGCCGTCCCAGCATGGCCGGCTTCACCACCGCACCGGCCCTCGGCAACGCCGAATTCCGCGGCCGGCTGCTGCCGCAGGACGCGCAACTGCGCCTCACGGTCGATGCCGTGCGCATCGCCGGCTTCGAAGCGACCGAGCTGACGCGCGCGGTGCTCGAAGGCACGATCAATCCGCTGTTCGACACGTCGGCCTATGCGGTGCCCTCGCACATCGATGCCGTGGAGATGCAGGGGGACACGATGGTGATCAGCGCGTCGGGGAGCGGATTGAAGCCCGCTGCCGTAGTCCCGCGTTAAACGAGCGCGGCGACCGGAGCAGTGCGAACGAGGTTGCAGCGGTAGCTATCTGTGCGGCGAAGCGAGGGGCTCCGGCCCGCTCCGGAGCCGCCTGTCGGCGACGAGCGAAGCAATCGCTCGTCAAGGTATGTAGCCGGCCATCTTTTGACGTTCGACCTCACCGGTCGAAGGACTGGATCAGACTGATCTCAGTCACTCGGCCAGCGGTGGTGACCGACAGCAGTTCCCGCAAGCAGTCGGATCGAGGACGCGGATGCGCTGCGAGCTAACGTGGCGGCCGGGCCCGCGCGTGGTGACCCAGTGACCAACATCGTCTCGGCGGACCGGCGATTGAGCGACAGGAGGCCTCTGCACCTTGATGCCACCTACGTTCTTCCTAAAGACCTTCGAGCTTCCGCAGCTTAAAGAGTAAACCAAGCTTTTCTCTGAAGCGCATACGCTCATGCGCCGCCAACCCTCAATAGGGTGTTCCTTGCCATCCGGGGCCTTACACTGCGAGCCGCAAATGGGGAGGGGACCTTGTGTATTAAAGTCAGAAGGCTTGCTGTGGGTCTGCTTATATTCACGCTTTCCGCTTGTGGCGACTCACCGCTCGTTGTGAAGGTGAAGTCGCACATCGAGTCCCAGCTCCTCGATCCGTCAAGCGTGCAATACAAGGACGTGGTCGAATATTCCGACCGCGTCGTGTGCGGCAGTTACAACGCCAAAAACAAGTTCGGCGGTTACGTCGGCTTTGAGCCCTTCGTCTACGTGGAGGGAATGGAGTCTGCCGAACCAAAAATAAAAGAGTCGCCATCCTTCTGGTGCAGCGCTCGCACTGGCAAGCGCGAAGAGCATGAGGCGAATAAGCAGCAGGCAAGGCTGGCGCAATGCATAAGCCTAAATGCCGTTCGCCGACAGGAGCAGCCGGACTGCTTGGAGGCGGCCCGCAAGGATCAGAAGCTCAACGACGCGTGGTGTGAGGACTTTGCTGGTCTGCGGCTGTTTCGCGAGCGAAGCACCTTCTGTCAAGCTGCTGCAAAAAGAGACCCGGCCCTGAAGTCCAAGTGGTGCAAAGAGGCAATCGCTCGGGGCAAGGAATGGGAGGATCGGAGCGAGTTTTGCCAGTCTTAGCGGCAGCAATTCGCCCGGACACAACGGCTGCGCAGCACCTGTGCGCAATAGCTGGCACATATCGCCCAATCGATCACTCGCCCAGGTTTGGCCGCGGCGGCCACCACCCAGAAGCAACGTTCGTGCTCCCTCTGGACGTCTCCAATACCACTCGGGGCTTCGCACCGCTTGAACACTTTGATTAAGGGGCGTGCTTGCTTGTGGAACCTAGCGCGCGGGCCACGCACCGAGTGACTTCCCTGGCCGAATGTGTTTGATCAATTGGCGAGGGGGCCCACGCAGATGACGGTACTACAAGAGATCCTAGCTTGGTCCCAAGACCGCCCGCCCTGGCAGCGAGATGCGTTACGCCGCCTCGCAGTAAGCGGTGAGCTCGCTGAAGCCGACGCGCGCGCGCTAGCGGAGATCTGCAAGGGCGGCCACGGCCTCGCGGAGCCGCAAGATACTGCGCCTCTAGACAAACAGCACATCCCTGACAATGCTGCTGGCCCGCCCGTTGCCCTAGTTTCGATATATCACCATCGCGGGGTCAACGCGCTTGCGGAGAACCAGACGCTGAAGTTCGCGCCTGGCTTGACAATCGTGTACGGCGATAACGGGGCAGGTAAATCCGGCTATATCCGCATCCTGAAGGGCGCGTGTCATGCACGCGGGCAAGAGGCTATTCTCGGAAACGTTGTGTCCGGAGCAGCGCCGCTGGCGCCCGTCGTTGCGATCAAATACGCAGTGGGCGGCGAGTCATCGCCGCGCGAGTGGAGCGGCGCCGACAATGACCAATTGGTTTCGCGCGTTAGTGTCTTCGACACGCATGGCGCGGCCGTGTACCTGACCGAGAAGACGAACGTCAAGTTCCGCCCCTTCGGCCTCGACCTGTTCGACAAGCTGGTTCAGGCCTGCAAGGCCGTGCGTAGCCTGTTGGAGATCGACCAGCGCGCGCTTGGTACTGGTCAGCTAATAGCGATCCAGCCTCAGTTTCCGCTGAACACCGCCGCCGCAAAGTTCTTAGCGAACGTGACCTCGCTGACCAAGCCAGAAGCACTCGACGCGCTGGCGCATCTCTCGGAAGAGGAGGAGGCGCGCTTGGCCTTCTTGGAGAAGACGCTCCTTGATCGTCAGGCCAACGACCCTGAGAAGCTCGCACAACAGCTCACGCTGCGGCACGGACGTGTGACTGGGCTGGCGCGCCACCTTGCTGCCGTCGAGACCGCGTTGAGCAGTGAGGCGATCGAGGCGGTGATCGAAGCACGCACGGAAGGCCTGCGTAAGGCCGAAGAGGCAAAACGCCTGCGTGAGGCAACCTTCCCGGCCGGCCTTCTCACGGGCACGGGGACGGAAAGCTGGGTCGCGATGTGGGAGGCAGCCCGCCTTTTCTCAGAGGGGGCTGCGCTTCCAGGCCGCCCGTTCCCCGTGCTCGATGAGGGAGCTCAGTGCGTCCTATGCCAGCAGGAGTTGCACGATGCGGCAGTCCACCGGTTTGAGCAATTCCAAGCCTTCGTTGCCTCGAGAACAGAGAGTGAACTGCGGCAACTCCGCGAAACTTTTGCGCGGCGGCGAAGGGCCTTCGTCGAACTTCGGGTGAGCACAGAAGCCACCGACGAGGCGGTGAAGGAAATCGCTCTGGACCAAGAAGCAACCGCGGCAGAAGTCGCCGCAGCAATTGCGGCGAACGAAGAACGCCGAACGGCAGTGATCACTTCCCTAACCGGCGATGGCACCTTCCCTCCCGACCTCCCTACTGCCGTTTCGACTGCCGCCAAGGTTGCCGCGCTGGCAGAGCAGTTGGAGGGGCGCGTCAAGGCACTCCGAGCTACGGTCGACAGGGAGGCGCAAAAAATGCTGTCGTTTGAGGCGCAGGAACTGCGTGCGCGCAAGTTGCTGGCTACGCACAACGAGGCTGTGCGGGCCGAGATCGAGCGCAAGAAAAAGCACGCCGCCTACGGCCAATGCATCGAGGAAACCAAGACCCAGGCGATAACCGCCAAGAGCACAGCGGTCACAAAGGTCGCCGTTTCGCAAAAGCTCAAACAGCGCTTTCAGGAAGAGCTGGGCAGGCTCTCCTACCAGCACATGGAGGTCGAGCTCAAGGAACAAGGTGGGACGGATGGCGTCTTCTATCACAAGCTTGTGCTCACGCGGGCGCCGGGCTACGAACTGCCGAAAGTGGTCAGCGAGGGAGAACAGCGCTGCTTGTCCATCGCGGCGTTCTTCGCAGAACTCAGCACGGCCGACGATCCTTCCGGCATCGTCTTTGATGATCCTGTGTCGTCGCTCGACTTTGCCTGGCGAGGCAGCGTGGCGCGCCGTCTGGTGGAGGAGTCGAAGGCTCGCCAAGTCATCGTCTTCACACACGATGTCGTCTTCCTGCTGGCGCTCCGGCAGTACGCAGAAGATCTGGGGATTGAGCCGAAGGATCAACACGTCAAGCATCTCTCCAAGGGCGCGGGCGTCTGTGCGGACGAGCTACCTTGGGTTGCGCTGCCAATCAAGAGGAAGCTGGGCTATCTGAGGAATGAGTGGCAGTCCGCCGATAAGTTGGCTCGCGATGGGCATCAGGACGCGTACGAGAAAGAGGCCAAGAATCTCTACGGCCTGCTGCGCGAAGGCTGGGAACGGGCGCTGGAGGAAGTGCTGTTGGGCGGCGTGGTGGAACGGTACCGTCCCGGAGTTCAGACACAGCAAGTCGCGCAGCTCGCCGATATCACTCCGGAAGACTGCAAGGCCGTAGAAGTCGCTATGACCAAGTGCTCTGCATGGATACGCGGTCATGATCAGGCTGCGGCGGCCCGTGCGCCGGTGCCAAGTTCGTCGGAATTAAGGGCGGACATTGACGCGCTCGAAGGCTGGGTGACCGGCATTCGCAAGCGGCGGGACAAGGGAGCCAAGCCGTTTGCGGATGTCGCTCAACAGTAGCCTTGAGCCGCTATTTCGACTTGCTCGCCGGACCGCTTTAGGGAGCTCAGTCTCAGCAGTTCAATGTCGCCGTCGGGTCGAATTGCCGACCCGAGGGACTCTGCATCCAGGCAGCCTTCGTGCGGCCGGTTCGGGGTCGACCAGCGACATTGGTGAAGCCGGCGTGACTGGCTCCTTCCGCTGCGCACCCGTCATGCGGGTTGACACTTCAAACAGCCGCTACGGGTCGGGAGCGCCGGTTCGCAACTTGCGGATGCAGCGTTTCGCCGCAAAGAAGTCTCCAGACCGCACTACGGGCGCCGGTCGCACCCGATGGATCCAGCACTTGGCGCCAGAATGTGTTCATGAGCCGCCAGCACGACGCGCAGGACACTGTCGAGTACATCCCGTTCGAGGAATTCCGTACCGGGCTGCCGCACGGACGCTTTCGGGTCATCGTCAACCCGAAGCTGGCAGCGCCCTTCGTGACTCACCGAACGCTCGCCACCCAGTTGGTACTCGCCATGATCGGCTCGGGTATCGCCGCGGCACTGGCCGGCTACCCATGGATAGGCGGACTCTTGGTGGTGGCGGGCATCGTGTGGCGGCGGACTGTCAAGGCCCAGGCGCCGCGCATCCTGCTGCACCTCGCCACCCACGTGCCCGCGGTCTACGAGCAGGCCACCGCACACGGCGTCATGGAAGTGCGCCGGGCCTGACGACCTACTCGGTCAACTCGAGAAGCCTTGCCAGGCCCCCTTCATCAATCGCCACCATCGCCCGCTCCTTGACCGCCGGCTTCGCGTGGTACGCCACGCTCAATCCCGCCTCCTCCATCATCGGCAGGTCGTTCGCACCGTCGCCCACGGCAATTGCCTGCTCGGGGTTGATCCCGAGCCGCTCGCACGTCTGCAGCAGCATGCGCCGCTTCTCGGCTCCGTCGCAGATGTCGCCCCAGGGTTGGTCCACCATGCGGCCGGTCAGCGCGTCGTCTTCGATCTCCAGCACGTTGCTGCGCGTGTAGTCGAGCTGCAGCCGGTCGCGGATGCGGTCGGTGAAGAAGGTGAATCCGCCCGAGACGAGCAGCGTCTTCAGGCCGGCCGCCTGGCAGGCGCGCACCAGCGTTTCGGCGCCGGGGTTGAACTGCAGGCGCTGCTCGTACACCTCGTGCAGGGCCGAGGCAGGCACGCCCTTCAACAGTGCCACACGCTGGCGCAGGCTGGCCTTGTAGTCGGCGATCTCGCCGCGCATCGCCGCCTCGGTGATGGCCGCCACCTCGGCCTTGCGGCCTGCGGCGTCCGCGATCTCATCGACGCATTCGATGTTGATCAGGGTCGAATCCATGTCGAAGGCGATGAGCTTGAAGTCGGCCAAGCGAAGCGGGGGCGTGAAGCCGCGCAGGGTGAGGCCGGGGGCAAACTGCAGGGGAGCGGTCATGTTAGCCGCCGGCCTGCCGGATGAACGCCGCGGGCGACAACGCTTTCACCGGTGAGCGGCGGTAGTCGGCGAGGGTGCGTGTGACGATCACGTCGGCCTGCCAAGCCAACGCTGCTGCGGCCTGGAACGCGTCGTCGATGTCGCGCATCGGCAGTTCGAGGGCGCGCTTCGCATCGGCGCCACCGACCGAAGCGACTTCTACCAACTGCAGCAGTCGCTCCAGGAAAGGCCGGCCGTTGCCCTTGAGCATGTAGGCGCAGTTGGTGAGCGTGTGCCAGGCCACCGCAGCCGAGCCGCCTGCCTCGGCCCAACGCAGGACCGCAGCGCTGTGCTTTGCATGCGGCTCGCGGGCCAGGGCGACGTCGAGCAGGACGTCGGTGTCGATCAGCGCCTTCACAGGCGGCCGCGGCGCCGAGACGGGCGTGCCGTGCCGATGTGGCGCGCATGCAGCGCGTCATACAGCGGATCGGTGCCGGGCTGCACGTCGCGCAATTCGGCCGAGCCCAACATCTCGTCGACCAGCGAGCCGCCGGAGCGCGCCTCAGGCGCCGCTGCCGGAGACCGCAAGAAGGATTCGATCAGGCCCGACACGGTGGTGCGACGTGCTCGAGCGGCCAGTTTGGCGCGGGCGTGAACGTGCGGGTCGAGGGTGATGGTGACTCGGGATTTCATGACGATGCCGAAAAGAGCGTATGCATCGTAGTGGCTGGCGTGCATACGGTCAAGCGTCGATGCCTGAGCGAGCAACTGCTGCACCGCCGAGAAGGCCGTGAAAACGAAAAGACAAGGACAGCAGCAGCAGCGCGCCTTCCTCCAACGTTCCGACCTGAATGTCGCTCATGTCGCCGGGGGCGAGAACAGTGCTTCGACCGCGGCGCGGGGAAGTTGCCCGTGCAGACCGATGGCCACGACGCCGACCTCGTCCTCGTCCTCGTCCGAGGACGGCGCTTTGCGCAGCGAAAGACGACGGCCGGCAAACTGCAACTCCCACCGCACGCCTTTGTCGCTGCGGACAAAGCCCTTGAGCCGCAGCACGCCCGCGGGCATTCGGCCGAGCCGCTCGCGCAGCGCATCCATGTCGAACGCGTGGTGGGGGCGAGTGGACCAGCTCTCGAACTCGTTCGAGTGGAGGTGGGTTGACTCGCCTGGCGCACTCTCGGCAATCGAGGTCTTCGGCCTCGGCAACTCCGGGCGGTCCTCGAGAAGTTCGACGAGTGGAACCATCGGGGCTGCAGCGGCGATGCAGGGTGTGGACGGGGCGTGCTCCTTTACCCAGTCGCACGCCATTCGCGCAGCCGCGTCGTCGGCCAGGTCGGTCTTGTTCAGAACCACCAGGTCGGCCGACTTCAACTGCCGCACCAGGGTGTCGGCGAGCAGCGGATCGCGCGACTGCTGTGCGGCGACGCTGGCATCGACCAGCACCACGACGCCGGCCAGGCTCAGTTGCGGCTCCGCGAGCGCGATCTGCGCAATGCGCCAGGGGTCCGAAACTCCGCTGGCCTCGACGACGATCGCATCGACCGGCACGTCCGCATCGAGCACGCGCACCAACGCGCCTGACAGGTCGTCTCCGATGGAGCAGCACACGCAGCCGTTGGTCAGCGCAATGACATCGCCGCCGCGCGAGGCGATGGAGGTGGCGTCGATGTTGATCGCGCCGAAGTCGTTCACGAGCACGGCCAGGCGCAGCGCGGGCTTGCCGGTCCCGGTGAGCCAGTGATTGATCAGGGTGGTTTTCCCTGCGCCCAGGAAGCCGCCGACAACCAACAGCGGCAGCCGCTCGCTCGACCCGGTTCCAGGGCTCGTTTCCTCGCTCACACGAGACCTCGTGGCTTTAACGGTTCTCAATGCCGCCGGGCAGGAAAGATGCGGCCCGACAGGACGGTGCCCCATACCCGGACGTCTTTCAGCGCGACCGGATCGACGGCCAACGGGTCGTCTTCCAGAACGCAGAAGTCGGCGCGCTTGCCGCATTCCAGGCTTCCGATCTCGTGATCCAGCCTCAGCGTGAACGCGGCGCCGAGCGTGATCGCACGCAGCGCTTCGGGGACCGTGATGCGCTCCGCCGCACCGAGCACGCGGCCCGAAGGCGTGAGGCGGTTCACGGCACACCACGCGGTGAACAAGGGCCCGAGCGGCGTCACCGGCGCATCGGAGTGGATCGCGAGCGGCACGCCTGCCTCCAGCGCGGTACGACAGGGGTTGATGCGCTCGGCGCGGTCGGGGCCCATCGTCACCTCGGCATGCTGGTCGCCCCAGTACCAGACGTGGTTCGCGAACAGGTTGGCGGCGAGGCCCAGCGACGCCATCCGGCGGCACATCGGTGCGTCGAGCATCTGCCCGTGCTGGATGGTGTGCCGGTGGTCGGGGCGCGGCGCGCGGGCCAGGACGCGCTCGATGGCGTCGATGGCCGCCAGGCTGGCCTCGTCGCCGTTGGTGTGCGTGTGGATGTGCAGGCCGGCGCGGTGGTAGGCCTCGAAGTCGGCTTCGTATTGCGAGGGTGCCGTGACCCAGATGCCGTTGGGCGCACCGTTGAAGTAGCCCGGCCAGCGCAGCCGTGCGGAGAAGCCCTGGATGGAGCCATCGACCATCATCTTCACCAGGCCGTAACGCAGGCGCTCGCTGTTGCGGCTCACGAGCGACTCGACGTGCGCTGCGCCCTCGGCGGCGCCGTGCGTGCCATGGAAGGCCTGGAAGGCGGGCAGGATGCGCACACCGAAGTCCGGGTCGGCGGTGGTGCGCTCCAGCATGTCGCAGTCCGCGGGCGTGAGCCGGTTGACCATGTCGGTGGCGGTCGTCACGCCCTGCATGCAGGCGATCGCCGCGAAGTCGCGCATGCCGGCTTCGTCCGTGGGCCCGAGCAAGCCCACGGTGCCGATCTTGCGCTGCACCAGGAACATCGCCGCCGGCTCCTGCAGTTCGCCGTTGGGCTCGCCGGCACGCGGGCCGGACTCGAAGCGCATCACCCCTTCGGTGTCGTCCTCCGAGGTGATGCCGGCGAGCCGGAGCATGGCGCTGTTCACGCTCATCAGGTGCCCGTTCGAGTGGGCGACGACGACCGGCCGCGCGGAACTCACACGGTCGAGGTGCTCGACCGTCATTCGCTCCGCCCCGAAGTAGATGGGGTCGAAGCCCCAGGCGATGAGCGGCTCCTGTGCCGGCCGCGCCTGGCTCTGCATGGCGGCGTCGATCTCGCGCAGGCGCGCGACCGCCATGTCCATCGACTGCACGCCCGGCCAGTGCCGGCCGTCGGGCCCGCGGCGGTCGAACCATCCGAGGTAGGGCCAGACCCACATGCCCCCTTCCTTCAGATGGCAGTGGCCTTCCACCAGCCCGGGCATGAGCACGTGATCCTTGAACTGCTCGTTCAGGTCGAAGCGGCCCCAGGCGCCCATGCGCTCGAGGCCTTCGCCGACCGCCAGCACGCGCCCGTCTCTCACCGCAATGTGCGTGGCCGTGGGCTGCCGGGGGTTCATCGTGTGAATCCGGCGCGCGACATAGACCGTGGTGTGGGACATGGCGCTTCGTGCGTGTTCCTAGGGTGCCAGCGCGTCGAGCACCGGCGCGTCGGGGCTGCCGAGCACATCCTCCACGGTGCGAGCCAGGTCCAGCAGCGCCTCGTCCTGCCCGGCGCTCGCGCAAAGCTGCAGGCCGACCGGCAGCGCAGACCCGAGATGGTGAATGGGCAGCGAGATGCCGCACTGTCCGAAGAGGTTGCCGGGGCGGGTGTTCTGCGTCGCCAGACGGTTCCAGGCCGCGACGTCGGCCACTGTGGGGTAGTCGGCGGTCGGGTGGGGGAGCATCGGCACCGTGGGCGTGACCCAGGCGTCGATGCCGCGGGAGCGCTCGGTGACGATCCGCTCCACGGCGCGGCGCCGCGCCAGCATCTTCACGTAGTCGTCTGCCTGAACACCGAAGGCGACCTGCAGTCGCTCTGCTGCCACCGGATCGAGCTTGTCGAGCTGGGCCTCCATGCGAGCGCGGCCGAGGAAGGCCAGCAGGTCGGCGGGGACCAGGCTGCGGAACACTTGGTCGATTTCGCCGGCCTCCGGCACGTCGATGCTTACGATTCGCGCGCCGGCCCGTCGCAGCCGCTCGAGCGCCTCGTCGAAGCACTGCGCCACCGGGCCGTCGAGGTTCTCCATGAAGTGCTGCGCCGGCACGGCCAGCGTCAACGCATCGATGGCGGGCGGCCGGCGCAAGGGGCGCTCTGCCAGCGCGGCGTCCACGAGCGCCGCATCGTGTGCGGTGCGCGTGAAGAATCCGATGCTGTCGAGCTCGGGCGACAAGGGGAACACGCCATCGCCGCCCCAGTGCGTGCTGCTGGCCTTGTAGCCCACGACACCGCACAGGGCCGCCGGCCATCGCACGGAGCCGCCGGTGTCGCTGCCGACGGTGAAGCCCGCCAGCCCGGCCGCCATGGCGACCGCCGAGCCGTGGCTCGATCCGCCGGTCATGCGCGCCTGCTGGAGGTCACAGGGATTCCACGGCGGGGGCTGATCGAAGTTGAAGCCGCCGAGCGCGAATTCGGTGGTGCGCGTCTTGCCCAGCAGCACGCACCCAGCACGCAGCAGCGTGCGCACGACGCTGCCCTGGGGCGGCACGAGATCCTGGATGTCGATGCGGCTGCCGGCCGTGGTGGGCATGCCGTCCACGGTGTAGAGATCCTTCACGGCCACCGGCACGCCCATCAGCGGGCCGAGATCGACCCCGGAAGCGCGCAGCAGGTCGATCGCCCGCGCATGGGCCTTTGCACGCTCGGCGTCGAGGTGCTGATAAGCCTGCAGCCGCGGCTCCAGCGCCGCGATGCGGGCGAGGGCGCCCTGCACCAGGTCCGTGGCGCTGACGCGGCGCTCGCGCAGCGCTCGGCTCAGGGCCTCCAGGCCTTGCGCGGCGGGCGAGGGCGGCAGGCTCATGCGGTCCTTTCGATCGCGGCATTCGCGGCGTTCGCCTCGTTGCCCTGGCTCCACTTGCGCCCGGGCACGGCGGCCATCAGAGAGCGCGTGTAGTCATGGCTCGGGTTGGCGTACACCTCGGCCACGGGCCCGTACTCGACGACGCGGCCCTTGTGCATGACGACGATGCTGTCGCAGACCTGGCTGGCCACGCGCAGATCGTGAGTGATGAAGAGCACCGTGAGCCCGAGGCGGCTGCGGATGTCGGCCAGCAGGCGCAGCACCTGCGCCTGCACCGACACATCCAGCGCGGAAACCGGCTCGTCGGCGACGAGGATGTCGGGCTCGAGCGCCAGGGCGCGCGCCAGGCCGATGCGCTGCCGCTGCCCACCTGAGAACTCGTGCGGGAAACGATCGGCCGCCCGCCGCTCCAGACCGACCAGCTCCAGCAACTCGAGCGCGCGGGCCATTGCCGCGGCCGGTGCGACCCCGTGGACGATGGGCCCCTCTGCGATCAGGCGGCCGACCGTGCGGCGCGGGTTGAGCGATCCGAAGGGATCCTGGAAGACCATCTGCATCCGCTTTCTCACCGGCCGCAGCGCACGCTGGCCGAGCGCGGCGATGTCGATGCCTTCGACCATGATCTGGCCGCTGTCGGCTTCGATCAGGCGGGTTATGCAGCGCGCCGCGGTCGATTTACCCGAGCCGGACTCGCCCACGATCCCCACCGTCTCGCCGCGGCGCACGCCGAAGCTGACCTCGGCCAGGGCATCCACCTTGCGCGCAACGCTGCCGAAAAAGCCCCCGCCCGAGCGGTAGCTCTTGCTCAGCGCGTTGACGCCGAGCACCACCGGCTGGCCGGTGAAGTCGCGCTTGGGCCCCGGCATGAGGCTCGGCACCGCCGCCAGCAGCGAGCGTGTGTAGTCGGCCTGGGGGCGATTGAGCACGTCGTCGGCCAGACCCTGCTCGATCAGGCGGCCGTGCTGCATGACCGCGATGCGGTCGGCGATTTCCGCGACGACGCCGAAGTCATGAGTGACGAAGATGACTCCCATGCCCTTCTTGCGCTGGATGTCGCGGATCAGCACCAGGATCTGCGCCTGGGTCGTGACGTCGAGCGCCGTGGTTGGCTCGTCGGCGATGAGGATGTCGGGCTCCAGGGCCAGGGCCATGGCGATCATCGCCCGCTGCCGCTGGCCGCCCGAGAGCTGGTGCGGGTAGGCCGCAAGGATCTGCCGCGGTTCGGGAAGGTTTACCGCGGCCAGCATGTCCAGCGCGCGGGCCCTTCGCGCGGCCGCGTCACCTGCCTGGTGGACTTCGAGCACCTCTTCGATCTGCGCGCCGATGCGCATCACCGGGTTGAGCGCCGTCATCGGCTCCTGGAAGATCATGGCGATGCGGTTGCCGCGCAGCTCGCGCATGCGCTGCGGCGTGGCCTGCAGCAGGTCTTCGCCCTCGAACAGGATGCGACCGGCGGTCGGCTGGACATGGCGCGAGGGGAACAGGCCGAGCACCGCGCGCGACATCACCGACTTGCCCGAGCCGGACTCGCCCACCACGCACAGGATCTCGTTGCGCGAGAGCTGCAGGCTCACGTCCTCGACCGCATGGCGGCGGTCTGCAAGCGCCGGCAGGCTGACGCTCAGGCCTTCGATGCGCAGCATGGGAGCGGCGGGGCTCATAGCGAGCGCAGCCGCGGGTTGAGAGCGTCGTTCAGGCCATCGCCGACGAGGTTGATCGCCATCACGGTAAGCAGGATCGCCACGCCCGGTGCGGCGCAGATCCACCAGGCGGTGCGCAGCACCGTGCGCCCCGATCCGATGATGTAGCCCCAGCTCATGGTGTTGGCGTCGGACAGCCCCAGAAAGGACAGACCCGACTCGATGAGGATGGCTGTGGCGATCATCAGGGAGCCGGTCACGATGATCGACGACAGCGTGTTGGGCAGGATGTGCAACAGGATGATGCGGGTGTGGCCCATGCCCATCGACACGCAGGCCTGCACGAACTCGCGGTTGCGCATGGTCATGAACTCGCCGCGCACGAGGCGTGCCATGGGCGGCCAGGAGACGACCGATATGGCGAAGATCACGCTGCCGATGGAGGCCCCGAGCACGGCCACCAGCAGGATCGCGAAAAGGAAGAACGGAATGGTCTGGAACAGCTCGGTGAAGCGCATCAGCAGGTTGTCCAGCCGCCCGCCGAAATACCCGGCCAAGCCGCCGATGGTGACCCCCACCGCCGTGGCGATGACCGTGGCCACCACGCCGACGAGCAAGGTGGTGCGGGCGCCGTAGAGCACGCCCGCGGTGAGGTCGCGGCCCAGCATGTCGGTCCCGAGCAGGTACTCGCCGAGCGGTGGCTGGAAGGGCTTGCCGACGATGCGGAAGGGATCGCCGGGATAGACCACCCCGGCCAGTGCCGCCGCGAGCAGCACCATCAGCAAGAGGATCAGCCCGCAGACTGCGGGCTTGTGCCGGACGAAACGAAGGACGCCGCTTTTCATGGGTTCGGACTTCCGACCGTCAGCGCAGGTCGATGCGCGGATCGAGCAGCGAGTACCCGACATCGACGATCAGGTTGACGACGATCACCAGGCAGGTCGATACGAAAAAGATGCCCAACAGCAGGTTCAGGTCGCGCGCGAAGAGCGATTCATAGGCCAGCAGGCCCAGCCCCGGCCAGGCGAAAACGGTCTCCACCACCACCGAACCCCCGAGCAGCGCGCCCACCTGCACCCCGGCCATCGTGAGCACCGGCAGCACGGCGTTGCGCAGCACGTGGCGGCGCGCGATCTGGCGCTCGGTGAGCCCCTTGGCGCGCGCCGTCACCACGTAGTCCATGGAGAACTGCTCCAGCACCGAGGCGCGCATGAGCCGCGTGTACAGCGCGAGGTAGAACATGGTCAGCGTCACGGCGGGCAACACCAGGTGATGGGCGATGTCCTGCACCTTCGCCGCACCCTCGTGGAAGGCGGCGACCTTCTGCATGCCGCTGGTGGGGAACCAGCCGAGCTTGATGGAGAACAGCACGATCAGCATCAGGCCGGCCCAGAACACCGGCGTCGCATAGGCGAGCACGGTGAGCATGGAGATGAGGTTGTCCTGCCAGCGGTTGAGATTGCGCGCCGCGAAGCTGCCCAGCAGCACGCCCATGCCGACCGACAGCAGCAGCACCGTGACCATCAACAGCAGGGTCGGCCACAGCCGCGAGAGGATCAGGTCGGCCACCGGCATGCCGTGGCGGAAGGAGTAGCCGAGGTCGAAGGTGACGATCTGCTTCATGTAGAGCAGCATCTGCACGCCGAGCGGCTGGTCCAGGCCGAAGGTCTGGCGCAACTGCGCCATGAATTCGGGCGTGGCCGATCCTGCCTCGCCGGCCAGAACGTCGGCGGCGTCGCCCGGCGCGAGCTGCAGGAGCAGGAAGTTCAGCGCGATGATGACCAGGACTGTCGGCACCGCCTGCGACAGGCGCCGCAGGGCATACGACAGGCTCTTGGTCACCGCCACGGTACGGTCCCGCTGCGCGCTACTTGGCGAGCCAGAGCTGATCGAGCGACGAGTACAGGCCCAGCGGGCTGAGCGGGAAGTTCCGGACTTTCTTGTTGTACACGGTCACGAAGTCCAGCTCGTGAACGAACACCAGGGGGCTGGCCTCGACCACCAGCTTCTGCAGCTCGTGGTACAGCGCGGCGCGTTTCTGGGGGTCGATCTCGACGTTGGCCTTGTTCATCAGCTCGTCGGTTTCCTTGGTGCTCCAGCGCGAGCTGTTGACGAACACGGTGCCCGGCTTGATGGTGTTGGAGTGGTAGAGGCGGTGCACGCCGATGGAGGGGTCGGCGAGGGTCTGGATCCAGTTGCTGGTGAGCTGGAAGTCGTAGTTCGTGTACACGCGGCGCAGCCAGCTCGGCACGTCCTCGTAGCGCAGCGTCGCTTTGATGCCGATCTTGGCGAGCTGCTGCTGCACGACTTCGCCGTAGCGCCGCCATTCGTCGCCGTAGGGCGTCATGTCGTGAACGATCTCGAAGCGCACGCCATCCGGGCCGCGCTTCTTGCCGGCTTCGTCGAGCAGCTTGTTGGCCCGCTCCACGCCGTCTGGAACGTTGTAGTTCCTGACGTCGGCGGTGTACAGGCCGTTGGCCTTGAAGTTGGAGTTGATGGGCCCGGTGGCGGGGCGGCCGAAACCGAACCAGACGTTGTCGATGATGAACTTGCGGTCGATGGCGTAGGCCACCGCCTGGCGCACCTTCACATCGTCGAAGGGCGGCTTGGTGGTGTTGAAGTCGAGCTGCACGATCGGCGCCTGCATCTCGTAGCCCTTGGCGGTCACCTCGATGTGCGGCATGGCCTGCAGCCGCTTCACATCGACCGGCGGAATGGCGCTGAAGCCGCCCATGTGGATTTCCTCCGTTTCCATGGCGGCCGAGCGCGTGCCGGCATCGGCGATGAACCGGGCCACCAGGCGATCGAGGTACGGCAGGCCCTTCTTGCGGTACTCCGGGTTGCGGTCGAAGCGCATGTACTGGCCCTTTTGCCACTCCACGAACTTGAACGGCCCCGTGCCCACCGGAATGTTGGCGTTGGGGTGACGCGTGATGTCGCCCGTGCCGAACACGTGCTTCGGAATCATCGGCGACTCGTAGGAAGACAGCGCCATCATCATGTAGGGCGCCGGTTCGCTGAGCTGGAACACGGCGGTCAGCGGGTCCGGCGTCTCCACGGCGGTGACGGCACGGAAGGTGTTCACGCCGCGCGGGTGCACCTTCTTGAGCACGTCCATCACGCTGAACTGGACGTCGGCGCTGGTGAAGGGCTTGCCGTCGTGGAACTTGACGTTCGGCTCCAGCTTGAAAGTCACGGTCTTGCCGTCGGGGCTCACGGTCCAGGATTGCGCCAGGCTGGGCATGGGCTTGAGCTGGAAGTCGTACTCGAGGAGCCCTTCATAGACCTTCGTGGACACCTGCCCCACGGGCCCGGCGGTGCTCTGGTACGCCGCGAGAGTCGGCGGCTCGGGCTGGACCGCGATCACGAGCGTGCCCCCCTTTTGCGGCTTGTCCTGCGCCAGTGCGGGCTGGGCTCCCGTCAGCCACAGGGCGCCAGCCAGGATCATCAGTCTGCGAGGCAAGCGGTGCAAAGCTGTCATCGAGGTCCCCTTGTTCGAAGAATGAAGATGAAGCGAATCGAAAGCGTACGGTGGTTCAGCGTCGCTCGCCACCCGGATAAACCGTCTGCCGTTTCAGGCGGCGGTCTGCGCGAAGGCCCACTGATAACCGAAGAGCCCGGCCGAGCCGCCCGTGTGAACGAAGACGACATCCTCGTCCGCCTCGAAGCTGCCCGCGCGGACCATGGCAAACAGGCCCGCCAATCCCTTGCCGGTGTAAACGGGGTCCGCGAGGATGCCTTCGGTGCGGGCCAGCATCTGCACGGCCTCGACCATCGCGTCCGTGGGCAGGCCGTAGCCCTCGCCGATGAAGCGGTCGTCGGCGACCACCTTCGCGCGCGGCAGCGGCTTTTCGATGCCGAGGAGATCGAGCACTCGCGAGGCAAGCTCGTGCACCCGGGTTTCCTGCGCGTCGCGCAAGGCCCTGACGCCGATGCCGGTGACCGGCCAGTCCAGGCCGAGGGCGTGGATCCCGGCCAGCAGCCCCGCCTGGGTTCCGGCGCTGCCTGTGGCGTGCACGAGGTGAGGCTTCTTCAAACCCATTGCCTCGCACTGCCGTTGCAGCTCGAGCACGCAATCGACGTAACCGAGCGAGCCCAGGGCATTGGATCCGCCGCCGGGAATGACATAGGGCTTGCTTCCGCGCTCGCGAATTTGCCGGGCGAGCGACTCGAGCGCGTCATCCATCGCGGTTCCGCCCGGCACCCGGTGCAGCGCGATGCCGAACAGCCTGTCGAGAAAGACGTTGCCGGACTCCTGGTAGGCCTGCGGCGCGTCCTTCACCCTCTCTTCGAGGATCGCTTCGCATCGCAGGCCGGCAAAGGCGGCCGCTGCAGCCGTCTGGCGGACATGGTTGGACTGGACGGCGCCGCAGGTCAGCAGCGTGTCGGCCCCGTCGCGCACCGCCTCGCCGACGAGGAACTCCAGCTTGCGTGTCTTGCTGCCGCCTGTGGCGAGCCCGGTGCAGTCGTCACGCTTGATGTACAGGCGCTCGGCGCCGAGGTGGCGCGCCAGGCCCTTCATCGCCTCCAGCGGCGTGGGCCAGTGGCCCAGCCGGACACGTGGAAAGTCTTCGAGGTTCATGGCGGTTGCGACGCTCCAGCGCCCGCGGCTGTTGTCTCGTTCGAACAATAGAGGCGACGCCCGGCCGCTGTCCAATGACATCGCGGCCGGCTTTATGCACTGCACTCATAGTTGTTCAGCCGCCCTCACTGCGGCAGTTCCTGGGCGAGCCGCCGCGCGCATTCCCAGAGTCCTCGGAGGCGCCCCGACAGCAGGGCCCGCTCGGCGTACACGCAAACCCGCAAGGGCACGTCGAGCACCGCAGGCCCCGCGCGGACGAGCCGCTTGCTGTTCAGGTCGTCCGCGACCAGGCTTGCCGGAAGCCAGGAGACGCCCAATCCCTCGAGCGTCGTTGCGCGCAGCGCCTCGACCAGGGCGCTCTCGAAGACCGGGTGGACGTCGAGCGCCGGCTCCGAGGCATCGAGCGCCAGCGCCGCCACCCGGCCGAGAAACGCGTCGGCGCTGTAGCTGATCAGCGGTACGGCCCCGCTGGATCCCGGACGCACGGCATGCAGGGGGCGGCCGTCCGCGGCGGCCTTGGACACGGGCATGAGCGTGTCCTTGGCCAGCATGAGCGAGGGGTAACGCGCAGGCTCGAGCTGCAGCGGCAGACCCGGGTGGGTGTAGCAGACGAGAAGATCGACGTTGCCCTCCTCGAGGTCGCGCACGCAGTCGTGCAGGTTGTCTGCCCGCACCTGAACCAGGAGGTCGTCCTCGGCGAGAGGCATCGTGGCCAGCCACCGCGCCAGGAAGCCGCTCGCCAGCGAGTGCTGGATCGCGATTCGCAGCAGCCTGCGGTCAGCCCGGGCGGCCCGGCGCAGCTCCTGCCTCGTGTTGAGCAGCGAGGCCGTCGCTTCCCGCGCCGCATCGCGGAACGTTTCCCCGGCTGCCGTGAGGCGCGTGGGATAGGAAGACCGGTCGATCAGCGCGACGCCGACCCACTGCTCGAGCGCCTTGATGCGGCGGCTGAAGGCGGACTGCGTGACGTGGCGTTCGATCGCCGACTGCGAGAAGCTGCCGGTGCGCGCCACGCTCAGAAAGTCTTCGAGCCATCTGGCTTCCATGAGCGTTCCTCCCTCCGGCTGCCGCGGGCGCCGAGTGCTGTTCGGTCAACTCGAGCACCTCGCCACTACTTTCGCAGCCCTAAGCCGCCTGCGCCACCTTCGGCGTCCCCAGCGATCGCAACACGTCCCGCACGAACTGCGCCCGAGAGGCCGGCTCGGGCAGCGCCTTCTCGATGCGCAGCTTGTCGTTGCCGGCGAGCTTGATGTGGCGGTCCTTTTGCACCAGCTCGATGATGCGGATCGAATCGATCGGCGGGTTGGGGCGGAAGGTGATGCTCATGGCCTGTGGCCCGGCGTCGATCTTCTGCACGCCGTAGGCCTTGGCCTGCACGCGCAGGCGGTGGGTGTCGAACAGGGTCTGGGCCTGCGGGGGCAGCTTGCCGAAGCGGTCGACGATCTCCTCGAGCATGGCGTCGATCTTGTCGAGTTTGTCGGCCGTTGCCAGGCGCTTGTAGAGCGAGAGGCGCACATGCACGTCGCCGCAGTAGCTGTCGGGCAGCAGGGCGGGCGCGTGCAGGTTGATCTCGGTCGTGACGTTGAGCGGGCTCAGCAGGTCGGGCTCGCGGCCGGCCTTGAGTTCGCGCACGGCCAGGGCCAGCATGTCGTTGTAGAGCTGAAAGCCGACTTCCATCATGTTGCCGCTCTGGTTCTCGCCGAGCACTTCGCCGGCGCCGCGGATCTCGAGGTCGTGCATGGCGAGGTAGAAGCCGGAGCCGAGTTCTTCCATGTCCTGGATGGCCTGCAGGCGCTGCGCGGCCTGCTTGGTCAGGCCCTCGACGTCGGGCACCATCAGATAGGCATAGGCTTGATGGTGCGAGCGGCCGACGCGACCTCTGAGCTGGTGCAATTGCGCGAGGCCGAACTTGTCGGCGCGGCTCATGACGATGGTGTTGGCGGTCGGCACGTCGATGCCGGTCTCGATGATGGTCGAGCACAGCAGCAGGTTGTGCTTCTGTGCGACGAACTCGCGCATCACGCGTTCGAGTTCGCGCTCGGGCATCTGACCGTGCGCGACGGCGATCCGCGCTTCGGGCAGCAGCTCTTCCAGCCGTTGCCGCCGGTTCTGGATCGTCTCCACCTCGTTGTGTAGGAAGTAGACCTGCCCGCCGCGCTTCAATTCGCGCAGCACCGCCTCGCGGATGGTGCCGTTGGACTCGCCACGCACGAAGGTCTTGATCGCCAGGCGCCGCTGCGGGGCGGTGGCGATGACGCTGAGGTCGCGCAGGCCTTCGAGCGCCATGCCCAGCGTGCGCGGGATCGGCGTGGCGGTGAGGGTGAGCACATCGACCTCGGCGCGCAGCGCCTTCATCGCCTCCTTGTGGCGCACACCGAAGCGGTGTTCCTCGTCGATGATGAGCAGGCCCAGGTTGGCGAACTTCGTGTCCTGGCTCAGGAGCTTGTGGGTGCCGATCACGATGTCGATCGTGCCGTCGGCCAGGCCCGCGAGAGCGGCCTTGATCTCCTTGGCCGAGCGGAAGCGGCTCATCTCGGCCACCTTGACCGGCCACTTGGCGAAGCGGTCGGAGATGTTCGCGTAGTGCTGCTCGGCCAGCAGCGTGGTCGGCGCGAGCAGGGCCACCTGCTTGCCGCCGGTCACGGCCACGAAGGCGGCGCGCAGCGCCACCTCGGTCTTGCCGAAGCCGACGTCGCCGCACACGAGCCGGTCCATCGGCCGCGGCGAGACCATGTCCTGGATCACTGCGTGAATGGCGGCGCGCTGGTCGGGCGTTTCCTCGAAGCCGAAGCTGGCCGCGAAGGCTTCGTAATCCTGCGGCGAGAACCGGAAGGCGAAGCCTTCGCGCGCGGCGCGGCGAGCATAGAGGTTGAGCAGCTCGGCGGCGGTGTCGCGCACCTGCTCGGCGGCCTTGCGCTTGGCCTTGTCCCACTGGTTGGAGCCCAAACGGTGCAGGGGGGCTTCTTCCGCGCTCACGCCTGTGTAGCGGCTGATGAGCTGCAGTTGCGCCACCGGCACGTAGAGCGTGGCCTTGTCGGCGTACTCCAGATGAAGGAACTCGGTGTCGCCTTCCCCGAGGTCGATGTGGATCAACCCCACGTAGCGCCCGATGCCGTGGTTGGCGTGCACCACCGGGTCGCCGGGCTTGAGTTCGGACAGGTCCTTGATGAGCGCGTCGACGTCGCTCGTCTGCTCCTGCTTGCGGCGCCGGCGCTGGGTGGGCGCTGCGTCGAAGAGCTCGGTCTCGGTGATGAACTGGATCGCCGGTTCGCTCTCGCCGCGCTGCCAGTGAAAGCCTGCGGCGAGCGGTGCGACGGTGATGGCGTAGCGGTGGTCGCTGGCCTCGAAAGCCGCGAGCGAGTCGATCGGCGGGGGTTCCAGCTTGTGGTCGCGCAGCAGCTCGAGCACGCTCTCGCGGCGACCCTGGCTCTCGGCGACGAGCAGCACGCGGGTGCCGCTGCGCGCGGTCTGCTCGAGGTGCTGTTCCAGTTTGCGAAGCGGGTCCTGGGTGGCGCGCTCGATGGCGAGGTCGGGCAGGGGACGGGCCCATGCCGCGTCTTGCTCCGTCGCTCCCGAAGGGGGAGAGGGAGCATCCGGCATGCGCTCGACTGCAGCACCGCGCAACGACAACTGCGCATGCTCGTTGCACCGCCCGAAGAACTCCTCCGCCGTCAGATAGATCGCCGCCGGCGCAAGGATCGGGCGCTCCGGGTCGTGCTGCAGGAAGCGATGCCGCTCCCGCGTCTCGGTCCAGAACTTCTGCAACGCGGCGTCCACCTCGCCGTGCAGCACGAGCTGCGCCTCGGCCCCGAAGTAGTCGAACACGGTCGCCGTCTCGTCGAAGAACAGCGGCAGGTAGAACTCGATGCCCGCGGTGGCGATGCCTGCGCCGATGTCCTTGTAGATGCGCGAACGGGTCGGGTCGCCCTCGACGCGCTCTCGCCACCGAGCGCGAAAGGCGGTGCGCGCCGGATCGTCGAGCGGGAACTCGCGCCCCGGCAGCAGGCGCACCTCGGGCACCGGGTACAGGCTGCGCTGGCTGTCCGGATCGAAAGTGCGGATGGAATCGACCTCGTCGTCGAACAGGTCCACCCGGTAAGGCACCGGCGAGCCCATCGGAAACAGGTCGATCAGCCCGCCGCGCACCGCGTACTCGCCGGGCGAGACGACCTGGCTCACGTGCTGGTATCCGGCCAGCGTGAGCTGCGCTTTCAGGCCGGCTTCGTCGAGCTTTTGCTTCTGCGCGAACTCGAAGGTGTAGGCGGCCAGGAAAGCGGGCGGCGCCAGGCGCACCAGCGCCGTGGTGGCCGGCATGAGCACCACGTCCACCTCGCCCTTGCCCTGCGCGTGCAGGATGCGCCACAAGGTCGCCAGCCGCTCGGAGATCAGGTCCTGGTGCGGGGAGAAGTTGTCGTAGGGCAGCGTCTCCCAATCGGGGAACACGGCGATGCGCAGTTCGGGCGCGAAGAAGGCCAGTTCGTCCTGTAGCCGCTGCGTGTCTGCCGGCTCGGCGGTGACGATGGCGGTGAGCTGCCGCGCACCCTTGCGGACCAGCGCGAAGCGCGCGAGCAGCAGCGCATCTGCCGAGCCGACGGGGCGGGGCAAGGTGTAGCGTTTGCCGGGCGAGAGGGAGGGAATCTGCATCGAAGAAGCCAGCAACGAAGAACGCTCCGAGGCGGACCGCGGAGCGTTGCGCGATTGTAGGCAGCCGCCTGTGCGGGCGCAGCCGAGCGGGGGCGGCCGCGCGTCGCTGGTGGTCACAATCCCGTCTCGATTTGTACAAGTTCGGAGCCCGTGGCATGGTGAGTGCGATGGACCGAGACACCGCTGTATCTTTGCCGCCGCGTTGCTATGCGCTCGTGCCTTGCGCCGGCGCCGGATCGCGCGCGGGCGGGGCGCAGCCCAAGCAGTACATCCGGGTCGCCGGCCGTGCGGTGGTCGCGCACACGCTCGATGCGCTCGGCCGCGTGAATCGCCTCGCTGCAACGCTGGTCGTGCTGGCTCCCGGAGACGAGCACTTCGAACGCGAGCTGCCCGCCTGGGGCGACGACGCACAGCGGCAATGGACGGCGCGCTGCGGCGGACCCACGCGCGCCGCGAGCGTGGGCAATGGGCTGGCCGAACTGCAAGACCGCGGCGCGCGCGATCACGACTGGGTGCTGGTGCACGACGCCGCACGCTGCCTTTTGGAGCCGGTAGACGTCGAGCGCCTGATCGCCGCCTGCGAGGCTCATAAGCGTGGCGACGCCGTGGGCGGCCTGCTCGCCCTGCCGCTGGCCGACACGCTCAAGCGGCAAGCCGATCCTCCCCGGCCTGCGGCGTCCGCGACGACCGGGTGCCGCGTCGCGGCCACCGTGGACCGCCGAGGCCTGTGGCAGGCCCAGACGCCGCAGATGTTTCGCATCGGCCGCCTGCGCGAGGCGCTCGTGGCGGCCGGCGATCAGGTCACCGACGAGGCCGCTGCGGTCGAGGCGCTGGGCGACGCGCCGCTGCTCGTGGCCGGCGCGCTCGAGAACTTCAAACTCACGTGGCCCGCCGACTTCGCGCTGGCCGAACGCTTGCTGAGGACGCGCACATGAATCCGATCGACATCCGCATCGGCGAGGGTTGGGACACCCACGCGCTGGTAGCCGGCCGCAGGCTCGTGCTGGGCGGCGTCGAGATCGCGCACAGCCACGGCCTGGCCGGGCATTCGGATGCCGACGCGCTGCTGCACGCCATCACCGATGCCTTGCTCGGCGCGGCGGCGCTCGGCGACATCGGCCGCCACTTTCCGGACACCGACGCGCGGTTCGAGGGCGCCGATTCGAGCGCGCTGCTGGCCGGGGCACTCGAGCGCGTGAAGGCAGCCGGCTGGCAGGTCGGCAATGTCGACGCCACGATCATTGCTCAGGCGCCGAAGATGGCGCCGCACATTCCCGCCATGGTCGAGTGCATCGCCGCAACGCTCGGCGTGGCGCGGGGTCAGGTCAACGTGAAGGCCAAGACGGCCGAGAAGATGGGGCCGGTGGGCCGCGGGGAATCCATCGAGGCGCGCGCCGTGTGCCTGCTGGTCCGCGGCTGACAGGCAAAGCACAAGGGCGCACAAGCGCGGGGTGTTGCTCCTCTCCCCTCTGGGGAGAGGCTGGGGCGAAGCGGGGCTTTCGAGCCGCATGCGGCGAGCCCGCTGAGCGGCAGCGGCATGCAGGCCGCTGCGCGCACTGCAAGTGAGGGGCCCGGCCAGCTTCAGCGTTCTGGCTGGCCCTCACCCCAGCCCTCTCCCAGAGGGAGAGGGAGCAAGACGTTACGGCGCCTTCTTCAGTCTGATGTGTGCCAGCAGCCCTCCGTCGCTGGCGTTGGTCAGCTCGAAGGTTCCACCCATGCGCTGCACGGCCTTCTCCACGATCGCCAGGCCCAGGCCTGCGCCCGTGGCGGCCGTGCGCGCGGCATCGCCGCGGAAGAAGGGGGTGGTGAGCTGCTTCAGCTTCTCGGGCGCCACGCCGGGGCCGTGGTCGCGCACGCTCAGCACCACCCAGGGTCCCGTGCGGGCGTAGCTCACCTGAACCCAGGCCACGCCGGTATCGGTGCTTCGGCCGTAGCGGCGCGCGTTCTCGAACAGGTTGGCGAGCACGCGGCCGAGTTCCGTGTCGTCCGCCATGACGTGGGTGTCGATGGCCACGCGCGACTCGATGCGGATCTGCGTCGGGTCGCGGAAGGCAGAGAGTTCACGCTCGACGATGCTCGACAGGTGCACCGGCACCAGCTTGACTTCCCCCGGCCGCGCGTAATCCATGAACTTGTCGATGATGGCGTCGAGCTGGTCGATGTCGGCCGCCATGTAGCGCTTGGCTTCTTCGTCGATCACGCTCATCTCGGTTTCGAGCCGCATGCGCGCCAGCGGCGTGCGCAGGTCGTGGCTGATGCCTGCCAGCATCACCGCGCGGTCTTCTTCCACCTTGGCCAGCTCGCGCGCCATGCGGTTGAAACCCATGTTGACCTCGCGAATCTCGCTGGTCATGGTGTGCTCGTCGAGGCGCGATTCGTACTCGCCGTCGCGGATGCGGCTGGCCGCGAACGAAAGCTGCTTGAGCGGCTGGTTGATCAGCCCGGCGATGGCCGCCGAGCCGAACACCGTGGCCAGCAGCGCGATGCTGGTCCACACGAAGTAGGTGCTGCCGGCCACCGGCTCCACGCGCTTGGGATCGGCCTGCAGCCAGTACGGGTCGGTCTCGATGTTGAAGCCGACCCACAGGCCCGGCACCTTGTTGACGGCGCTCGCCACCACCGTGTCGGGGCCGAGCCGCGAACGCAGTTCATGACCGACGGCCCGGCTGAAGCGGTCCACCTCGAAGGGCTCGAAGCGGTCCTTGGCTTCGCGCGGCACGATCTTCACCGCCTCCTGGTCGCTCATGTCCTTGACCAGCGTGACCCGGCTGATCGCGTCGGAGTAGCGCAGCGCTGCGCGCGACAGGTTCACCAGGCTGGCGATCTGCTGCGCCGCCTGCACCGCGCGCGGCTCGAACTCGAGCGCCCGGAAAGTCTGCAGCCACGCGAAGATGCCGCCGCCGAGCAGCAGGGCGAGCAGGATGAAGGTGCGCCAGAACAGGCTCAGCGCGATGCGCGGCATGGACAGGCGCGGCGGGCGCGCCGGTTGAGGCGCCGCATGCCGCCCGCGGCGCGCTCGCTCTCCGCGGGCCGCACGCGCCGCAGCCCGGGCGTTTGCGGGTTCCGACTCAACCATGGCGGCGGAAGGCCCGGCCGTACTGCATCCGTCCGGTCAGGCCGTGCCGTCCGGCACGAACACGTAGCCCACGCCCCATACGGTCTGGATGTAGCGCGGCTGGGCCGGGTCCGGCTCGATCATCTTGCGCAGCCGCGAGATCTGCACGTCCAGGCTGCGGTCGAAGGGCTCGAACTCGCGCCCGCGTGCCAGTTGCGCGAGCTTGTCGCGGCTGAGCGGCTGGCGGGGATGGCGCACCAGGGCCTTGAGCATGGAGAACTCGCCGGTGGTCAGGGCCATCTGCTCGCCGTCCTTGGTCAGGCGGCGCAGGGCGAGGTCGAACTCGAAGGGGCCGAAGCTCACCGTCTGCGCCTCCTTGGCCGGCGCGCCGGGGGCTTCGAGCTGCGGACGGCGGCGCAGGACCGCGTGGATCCGGGCAAGGAGCTCGCGCGGATTGAAGGGCTTGGGCAGGTAGTCGTCCGCCCCGACCTCCAGGCCGACGATGCGGTCCACGTCCTCGACCTTGGCGGTCAGCATGATGATCGGCGTGGTGTCGTTGTTGGCGCGAAGTCGGCGGCAGATCGACAGACCATCCTCGCCCGGGAGCATGAGGTCGAGCACGATCAGGTCGATGGTGTCGCGCGTCATCACGCGGTTCAGTGCCTTGGCATCTTCGGCAAGCAGCACCTCGAAGCCTTCTTGCGTCAGGTAGCGGCGCAGCAGGTCGCGGATGCGCGCGTCGTCGTCGACGACGACGACGCGGTCGGCCCGCTGGTTGATGTTGGTGGCGTTCATCGGAAGAGCTCCCCGCATTTGTAACAACGGCATTGTGCGCAGCGGAACAGGGCCAAAAGAGAGGGCTGACCCTCTGTTACAACTATTGCGCCCCAGCAGGACGACCCCTTGTCAGCCATGCAATCGGCTTGCGAAGCGCCATGCTGCAGTGCAGCAGCCCCGCCGCTGAAACGCGCTTGGCCCGCGAATTGCCAAGGCGCCGGGTCTCGAGGGTGCCTCGGGGCAGGAAGCCTTCCGGATCTGAGCGAACGGGGCTGCCGTAGGCCGGGCCATAGTGGCTGCGGGCCGACCGAGGTCTGGCCGTCGGCGCTTGAGACATGATGCGGGCGCTCTTCGTCCCGGCGCCGTAACCGTCGCCGAGTCTTCCCTCATTTCCAGCTCGAAAGGCCGCCATGCCCCCGTTCAGATTTCCCGCCCTTGTCCTGTTCGCCGCCGCTGCCGTCGCCTGTGCCGGCAACGCCGTCGCCACCGACGCGCCGCGCGAGGACCTGCTCAACTTCAGCACGAGCGCGCGGCTCGAGGTGGTTCAAGATTTGCTCGGCATCACCCTGGCAGTCACCCGCGAAGGCAGCGAGGCGTCGGCCGTGCAGGCGCAGCTCAAGCAGGTGCTCGATGCCGCGCTGGCCGACGCGAAGCTGGCTGCACAGCCCGGCGCGATGGAGGTGCGCACCGGCAACTTTTCCCTGTATCCGCGCCACGGCAAGGACGGGAAGATCAACGGTTGGCAGGGTCAGGCCGAACTCGTGCTCGAAGGCAAGGACGCGCAGCGCGTGGCCGCCGCGGCGGGCCGCTTGACCGGCATGAACGTCACGAGCGTCGGCTACAGCCTCTCGCGCGAGCTGACCGACAGGCACGAAGCCGGCGTCACCGCGCAGGCGATCCGGCAGTTCCGCGATCGCGCCGCCGAACTCGCCAGGCAGTTCGGCTACAGCAACTACACGCTGGGCGAAGTGTCGGTGCAAAGCGGCCAGCAAGACGGCAATCCCCGGCCGGTGATGTACCGCGCGCAGAAAGCCGAGATGGCGATGGCCGACGCGCCCGTGCCCACCGAGCCCGGCAAGGGAATCATCAGCGCCACGGTGAGCGGCAGCGTGCGTCTGACCCGCTGACGCGGATTGCGGGATCGTCCGCAGCGCTTCCCCCCGACTTGGGTTAGTTCCTTCACAGACAAGTAAACAGTGCGCATCTAGAGTGCACATCAGACGGCGGTGTGGCGAGCCAGACTTCATCCACACCGGGCAGATCAGCAGTGCCGTGCTGACGCCGTCACCATCTTCCAAGCGCAGCAAGGGCCGGGCATGTCACCCGGCCCTTTTCTTTTGCGGCTTTCTCTTTCTTTCCGTGTGCCGTCTTTCGTGGAGCCGCTCGGGCACATCGCTTGCCGCTCGACAACACCCAGGCCGGCATCGCTGCATGCGCACCGCACAGCCGGCGGTTTGGTCATTCACCTGCAACAGGAGATATCGATGAAGACAGTTCGCACGAAGCTCGTCACCACGACCGCGGCCGCAGCCTTGCTTGCCGGCTTTGGTTTCGCCCAGGCTCAGACGGGCACGACCGATACCAACGCGCCGCCCGCCGGAACCGGCACGGGCGCCGGCGTCGGGACCACCGACAGCGGCGTCGGGCCGGGCGGCGGCGGCACAGGCACCGCGACCGGCTCGGGCGCAACCAGCGGCGGCTCGATGGACAGCAGCAGCGGTGCCGGATCGACCACGGCGCCGAGCACAGGCGGCACCTCGGGCACCGGCACCGATGCGGCCGGCACGGGCACCAACTCGCCTCCGGGCGGCACGGCGGAAGGCGGAGCCGGCGTCGGCACGACCGACTCGGGCATCGGCCCGGGAGGCGGCGGCACGGGCACCGAGACGGGCACGACCGGTGGCTCGATGTCGGGCAGCGGCACGATGTCCGGCGACGGCACGATGAACCGCGAGCCGCGCACCGACCGCAACTGACCCGAGCCGTCGCGGGCTGCTGCGGGCAGATGCGCCGACAGCAGCCGCGACCTCGGCGTGGGGCACCGACCGATGGTGGGCCGCGCTTTCCTGCGCGAGTCCATCAGCCATCAATCGGGCCCGCGCGCGTCAGCCGACGGCAGTCTTTGCAGTCGCCGGCAACGAGAACCGCTCGCGCCATGCAGCCGCCGCAGTGCGGTGTTCGGCCGCGCGCCGATGCCTGCGGCCGCGTTCGCACTGCTCGGCCATCGCACTGCGCACCTGCCACGCGAGCCATGGGCGGCCGAGCGATTCGGCCGCGGCGAGCGCCGAGGCCAAGGCGGTCTCGGCTTCCCGCGGCGCCTCGCGCAGCCACGCACGGCCGATGAGCCAATGCGCCAGGGCCGCCTGTTCCCGCAAGCCTGAACGCTCGGCCATCGCAAGCAGCCGACCCGCAGCGTCGTGCGCGCCGGCGGCATCGGCGCTGTGGAGGGCGGCTTCCGCCAGCGCCTCGAGGCAGCGCGCGTGCCCGCAGCGGTCGCTGCGTGCCAGGGCCGCTTCACACTCGCTGTGCAGGGCCGGCACGTCGAACGACAGACCCGCGTACACGCGCGCGAGCGCCGCGCCGCTCAACACCTGGGCGCGCCAGAAGTTCACGCTGTGTCGGGCGCCGCTCTCTAGCGCGCGCCGAAAGCACTCTTCCGCCTCGGCATAACGGCCCTGCTCGTGAAGCAGCCGCCCGAGAGCGTCGCGCACGATGATGCCGAAGCGAGCCTGCTCGGCGCGCTCGGTGCGACGCACTTCCACGTTCAGCAGCTCCAGAGCGGGCTCCGTGCGGCCGAGGCAGCGCCAGGCGTCGGCCTGAAGCACGTGCAGGGGCGCCAGATGCCATTTCTGCTCGTTCGACTCGGCGATCGCCAGGCCCTGGCTCGCGTGGTCTTCGGCCCGTGCGTAGTCGGCCAGGCCCATGCTGCCGCTGCAGGCCCAGCCGATCATCATCAGATTCTCGGCTTCGTAGCCGCGGTCGCCGATCCGGCGCGCCAGCTCCAGAGAGCGTGAATAGCGTTCGATCGCCAGTCCGGGTTCGGCGTTGGTGAAGCGGGCTTCGCCTTCGCCATGCCAGGCCTGCACGGCCACCAGGCCCTGGAGCGCATGGGCTTCGCACAACTGCACCGCCTCGCCGTGGCAATGCAACGCCAGGCTGTTGTCGCCGTCGCTCCAGGCGACGGTGCCGAGGTGGTAGAGCGTGTCGGCCACATGATGAGCCTGGCCGAGCCGGCGCGACGCCGCGAGCGATTCGCCCAGGCTTGCCCGCGCGCGGACGTAGTCGTCGGCGCGGCGGTAGGCCATGCCCAGCTTCGTGAGCAGATCGCGTGTCCAGGTCGCGTCGCCGTGGGTGCGCACCGCGTCGAGCGCTGCCTCGAAGGCGCTGACCGCCTCCGCGCTGCGGCCGTCCTGAGCATGCACGTCGCCGATGCGCTCCTGCAGCCGAACCCGCATGGCCGCATCGGCCGCCGCGGGATGGGCCTGCGCGAGCGCCAGGGCGCGCTCGACCGAACGGCCGGCCTCGTTCAGGGCCGACAGCTCGAGCGAGCGCCGCGCCGCCTGCTCATAATGGCGCACGGCGGGCTCCCATTGGCCGGCGAGTTCGCAGTGTTCGGCGATCACGGCGTCGTTGTCGCCCTCCGACGCCATCAGCGCCTCGGCCGCCCGGCGATGCAGGACGATCCGCTTCGCCGAACCGAGGTCGCCGTAGACCACCTCGCGGATCTTGTCGTGGGCGAAGTCGAAGCTGCTGCCGTCGTCGATCTCGTGCAGCAGGCGGCGCTGCACCAGCAGATCGACCGCCTCGGCCAGCGAGCCGCCGGCGATGCCGGCCCCGCGCTCGAGCGCGAAGAAGTCGAAGCGCCGGCCCAGGACGGCGGCGATGTCGAGGATGGCGCGCGGCCGCGCCGGCAGCCGCCGCAGTCGCTCGCGGATGGAGTCGCGCAAGGCCGGCGGCAGCGTCGGCGTCGCATCGGCGGATGCGCCGTTCTCGCGGAGTTGCTGCAGCATCGAGGTCAGGTAGAGCGGGTGCCCCTCGCTGCTGCGAAAGAGCCGTTGCGCGAACTCCGGCCCGCGCGCGAGCCCCTGTGCATCGAGCAGGCTGCTCACGTCGTCGGCGCTCAGGCGGCCCAGCGCCAGGCGCAGGGCGCCCAGCCCGGTCTCGGCGCTCTGCGCGAACAGCGCCAGCGCCTCGTTGCCGCCCAGTTCCTCGCTGCGTAAGGTGCACACCACGACGAGCCGCTGGCTGCGCGCCTGCCGCACGAGGTGGTGCAGCAGGGGCAGCGTCATCTCGTCGGCCCAGTGGATGTCGTCCAGGACGATCAACATCGGCGCCGTCTGCAGGCGCGCGAACGTCAGCTCGACGAATGCGCCGAAGATGCGCGCGCGCCGCAGCTCCGGCGCGCCGGCGGCCGGCTGCAGCGCGGGCCGCAACTCGCGCACGAGCGGCAACAGTTCCGCGAGCTCGCATTGGGTGAGCGGGCTCAACTCGTCGATGACCTGCGGGCCGAGCAGGTCGAGCATGCGGTGGGTCCAGTCCACCAGGGGCTGCAGCGGTATGGCGCGGTCGATCTCGTAGCACGCGGCGGCGCAGGTCAGGAAGCCGCCCGCCTCGGCTTCGGCCAGCGCGGCTTGCGCGAGGTGGCTCTTGCCGATGCCCGGCTCGCCTTCGATGAGCACCAGCGAGCCCCGGCCCTGCCGGGCCGCTGCGATGCGCTCGCGCAGCAGGTCCATCTCCTTCGAGCGGCCCACCACCGACACCGCGGCGGCAGGCGCAGCGGGTTCGGCAGGCGCGGCCGTCGCGCCGGGCGGCACGCTGCTGCCCAGGCGCGCGGCCTTGAGGAAGGCCGGCTGGTCGGCCGCTTCGATCTGCAGGTGCTTGAGCAGGCGCTCGGCCAGCCAACGCGAGGGGCGGCGCAGATCGGCCTCGATCTTGCGCACCATGTCCTCGGAGCAGCTGACCTGCTGCGCGAGCTGCTGCTGAGTCAGCTCCAACCCGCGGCGCCTGCGACGCACGACCTCGCCGAAGCTGTGGTGCTGCTGCTGGGATGCGGGCATTGCGCTCCTCGCTGGGTCGCAGACGGTTCGTTCTCGGGACTCGCTCGCACGGTGCCGTACGGCTCGTCCGTGCCGCTGATCTGTACCGCTCGCTGTCACGGTGGGCGGCACCCGTGGCGAGCGGGGCGGCGCTGCAATCACGGCGCGTCGCCGCGAACCCATGCGACGGCCGACCCCGCCCAACCATTCATTCTTATCGCCAGGAGCACCGCATGACAACCACCACACTTGCCACCCCCGCCGCGACCGATCTCGAAGCCGTCAAGGCGCGCCAGCAGGCCGCCTGGGCTTCGGGCGACTACGCCGTGGTCGGCACCACGCTGCAGATCGTCGGCGAGACGCTGTGCGAAGCGCTCGACCTGCGCGCCGGCTCGAACGTGCTCGACGTCGCCGCCGGCAACGGCAACGCCACGCTCGCTGCCGCCCGGCGCTTTTGCAGCGTGGTTTCCACCGACTACGTTCCCGCGCTGCTCGACAAGGGCCGCGAACGCGCTGCCGCCGAACGCCTGGCGGTCGATTTCCGCCCCGCCGACGCCGAATGCCTGCCTTTCGACGATGGCGAGTTCGACGTGGCCGTGTCGGTGTTCGGCGTGATGTTCACGCCCGACCATGCGCGCGCCGCGCGCGAGATGGCGCGCGTCACGCGATCCGGCGGCCTGATCGGCCTGGCCTGCTGGACGCCCGAAAGCTTCATCGGCCAGGTCTTCAAGATCATCGGCAAGTACGTGCCGCCCGCGCCCGGCCTGAAGTCGCCGGCGTTGTGGGGCACCGAGGAGCATCTGCGGTCGATCTTCGGGCCGGCCATCGGCCGCTTGAGCAGCGAGCGCCGCAGGTTCACTTTCCGCTACCGCTCGGCCGAGCACTTCCTCGACGTGTTCCGCAGCTATTACGGCCCGGTGCACAAGACCTTCCTGGCGCTGCCCGCCGAACGGCAGGCGCATCTGGCCGAGGAGCTGCACGCGCTGCTGACGCGCTGCTCGCGTGCGGACGACACGCTGGTCGTGCCGAGCGAATACCTCGAAACCGTCATCACGCGGGCCTGAGACCCGCTGCGATCCACCGACCCTGAAAGGAGCCAACCGATGAGCACCCTGTTTTCACAATGCGCGCCCGCACCCCTGATCGACGCTCTCGTTCATCGAGACAACACCATGAAGCACGCAGCACGATGGCGGCCGGTCCCGCTGTTGCTGGCCGTGGCGTCGCTCGCGGGCCTGGCCGGCAACGCCCGGGCCGATGTGGTCACCGACTGGAACGCCAAGACCGGCGAACTCATCGCCGAGGCCAAGCTCGGCACGCCGCCCGCCATCCGCGTGATGGCGATCGTGCAGACGGCGGGCTACGACGCCGCCAATGCCGTGACGCGGCGCTATCCGGGCGCCCTGGGAACGATCCAGGCCGCGCCCGGTGCCTCGGTCGAAGCGGCGGTTGCGGCGGCGCACAGGGCCACGCTGAGCAAACTGATGCCCGCGCAACAGGCCAACATAGATGCGGCGTACCGCGCCGCGCTGGCGGCGGTGCCCGACAGCCCGGCCAAGGCGGCCGGCATCGAGGCCGGCGCGCAGGCCGCCGCGGCGGTGCTCGCATCGCGCGCGGACGACGGCGCCACCGCCGCCGAAGCCTACCGGCCCATCACCACGCCGGGCGCCTACGTGCCGACGGCCGTCCCTGCCGTCATGCAGTGGCCGCAGCGCAAGCCGTGGCTGATGGCGAACGCGGCCCAGTTCCGCCCGGGCGAGCCGCCCGCGCTCACCAGCGAAGCCTGGGCGCGCGACTACAACGAGGTCAAGTCGCTCGGCAGCAAGAGCAGCGCAGGGCGCAGCGCCGAGCACGCGGAGATCGCCCGCTTCTGGGAGTACTCGCTGCCGCCGATCTACTACGGCGTCGTGCGCTCGGTCGCCGAGCAGCCGGGGCGCGACGTGACGCGCAACGCGCGCCTGTTCGCGGCCGCGGCGCAGGCCATGGACGACGCGATGATCGGCGTGTTCGACGCCAAGTACCACTACAACTTCTGGCGCCCGGCCACGGCGATCCGCAACGGCGACACCGACCACAACGACGCGACGCAGCGCGACGCTTCGTGGACACCGTTCATCGAAACGCCCATGCACCCCGAGTACCCGAGCGCGCACACCATCCTCGCGGCCACGGTCGGCGCGCTGCTGAAGGCGGAGGTCGACGGCGGGCCGATGCCGGTCCTGACAACCACAAGCCCCACGGCCAAAGGTGTGACGCGGCGCTGGACGAACGTCGACGACTTCGTTCGGGAAGTCGCGAACGCACGCGTCTACGAGGGCCTGCATTACCGCTTCTCGACCGAGGCGGGTGCGGCCATGGGCAGGCAGCTCGGCGAGCTCGCCGCGGCCAGGCACCTGCGGCCGGCCGCAGTGCCGATCGCGAAGATGGACTGAACGCTGCCGCGGGGCGCCCGCATCGCCGGGCGCCGCATTCCGGCAGCCAGTGACCGGGCCGCTGGCCCCCTTTGATGCAGGCGCTGCGAGACGCCCGGCATCGAAGCGCCGGCGGCTCGGCCGGTTCATGCGATCGATGTGTTCATCGGCAAACCGATAATCGATCGACATGAGTCGAGAACTGCAGCCCTGGCGCCTGTGCGTCGCCCCGATGATGGATTGGACGGATCGGCACTGCCGCTATTTCCACCGGCTGCTCAGCCGCCGCGCGCGGCTTTACACGGAGATGGTGACGACCGGCGCGCTGCTGCACGGCGACGTGCCCCGGCACCTCGACTTCAGCGCCGAGGAGCATCCCGTCGCGCTGCAGCTCGGCGGCAGCGAGCCGGCCGATCTGGCCGCTTGCGCCCGGCTCGGCGAGCGCTGGGGCTATGACGAGATCAATCTCAATTGCGGCTGTCCGAGCGAGCGCGTGCAGCGCGGGTCTTTCGGGGCCTGCCTGATGGCCGAGCCCGGGCTGGTGGCCGACGGCGTGAAGGCGATGGTCGATGCGGTCGGTATCCCGGTGACGGTGAAGCACCGGATCGGGATCGACAAGACCGAGAGCTACGCCTTCGTGCGCGACTTCGTCGGCACCGTCGCGGCAGCGGGTTGCAGCGTTTTCATCGTGCATGCGCGCAACGCGTGGCTCCACGGCCTGAGCCCGAAGGAGAACCGGGAAGTCCCGCCGCTGCGCTACGAGCTCGTGCACCGGCTGAAGCGAGACTTCCCCTCGCTCACCATCGTGCTCAACGGCGGCATCACCACGGACGAGCAGATCGACGAGCAGTTGCGGCAGGTGGATGGCGTGATGCTCGGCCGCGAGGCCTATCACCATCCCTGGGGCATGAGCTCGTGGGACGCGCGCTTCTTCGGCGAGCCGGCGCGCGAGGTCGGGCGCGACGAGATCGAGGCGCGGATGGTGGAGTACATGGAGCGCGAGCTGGCCGCGCGCGGCGAGCCGTGGTCGCACGTGTCGCGCCACATGATCGGCCTTCGCAACGGCACGCCGGGCGCGCGCAAGTGGCGGCAGGTGTGGTCGGATCACCGGCTCAAGGGCGAGTCGCCGCGGGCCGTCTCTGCGCTGGCACGGCGCAATGCGCGCGAGACCGAAGCGGCCCTCGAAACCTGAACGTGGCGGACTCGCCTGCGCACGGCCGTTGCGTGGCGCACGCCGCGGGCTCGCGATTCCCGACCTACGCCGGCCGATCGGGCGCTTGCAGCGGCGTATGTGCGCCCGCCCGACCGGGCCATGTCGCGAGCACCACGCCCGCCAGCGCCAGGACGAAGGCCGCAAGCTGCGCCGCATCGATGCGCTCGCCGAGAAACACCACGCCGACTGCCGCCGCGCTCACCGGCAGCAAGACCGTGTACACGCCCGCAGACGAAGCCGGCACGTGCTGCAGGCCGCGCATCCACAGCCACACCGACACCATGCTGGCCGCCAGCGAATAGAACACGAGCAAGTACCAGGAGCCGGGCGCCACGGCGGTGAAATCGAAGCGCCAGGCCTGCCACAGCCCCAGCGGCGTGACGAGCGCCAGACCCCACAGATTGACCAGTGCGCTGATGCGGCGCGCGCTCAGCTTGCCGGTGAGCTGCTTGCCGATCACGACGTACAGCGCCTCGCAGCACACCGCACCGACGAGCAGCAGGCTCCCCAGCCATGGCGCCGGCGCCGCTGCCCCGTCGGCCACGCCGCCGTGCCGGCTCAGCGAGACCAGTGCCACGCCGCCCACGGCGCACGCGATGCCCGCGGCGACCGGCACCGTGATCGGCTCTCGCCATGCCACCCAGCACATCAGCGCCACGACCGCCGGCAGGGCCGCCATGATCACGCCGGCGGCCAACGCCGAGCTCATCGACACGCCGAACAGCATGCACACCGAGAACAGGAAGTTGCCGAACAGCGAGAGGGTGAACAGGAGCCGGTGGTCGCGCCGGTCCAGCACCGCTTCGTGCGGCTTGCGCCGCAGCCAGTGGCCCATGGCCACGGCGGCCAGGCCGAAACGCAGCCACGCCAGCAGGAAGATGGGGAAGACGGCGACCAGCAGCTTGGACAGCGCCACGTAGCTGCCGACCAGCGCCATGGCCGACGCGAGGCAGGCGTAGGCCCACCAGGGCGCGCGCAGGCCGGATGCCATTGCGCGCGGATCAGCGCGGCTCGTCGGCGCCGCGGCTCTGCCAGCGCCAGGCGTCGGCGCACATGCTCGCCAGGTCGCGGCGGGTGCGCCAGCCGAGCCGCTGCATCGCCAGCGAGGGGTCGGCCCAGCACGCGGCCACGTCGCCGGGCCGGCGGGCGACGATGCGAAAGGGCACCTTGCGTCCGCTCGCCTGCTCGAAAGCCGCCACCATCTCCAGCACCGAGACGCCGCGCCCCGTGCCCAGGTTGAGGGTGAGCAGGCCGGGCTCACGGTCCAGGCACTCGAGCGCGGCCGCATGGCCCTCGGCGAGGTCCATCACGTGGATGTAGTCGCGCACGCCCGTGCCGTCGGGCGTGGGGTAGTCGCCGCCGAACACCTGCAACTGCTCGATGCGCCCGGCGGCGACCTGGGCCACGAAGGGCATCAGGTTGTTCGGCCGCCCCGAGGGGTCTTCGCCGATGAGGCCGCTCTCGTGCGCGCCCACCGGGTTGAAGTAGCGCAGCCTCGCGATGCGCCAGTGCGGCTCGGCGAGCGCCAGGTCGGCGAGGATCTGCTCGGTCATGAGCTTCGTCCAGCCGTAGGGGTTGGTCGCACCGAGGGGGAAGTCTTCGCGGATGGGCACCGAGGCCGGGTCGCCATAGACGGTGGCGGAGGACGAGAACACCAGCCTGTGAACCCGTGCGCGCCGCATCGCCTCGATCAGGCCGATCGTGCCCGCGACGTTGTTCTGGTAGTAGGCCAGGGGCTGCTCCACCGACTCGCCCACGGCCTTGAGCGCGGCGAAGTGGATCACGGCCTCGATGTCGTGCTCGGCGAACACGCGGTCGAGGAGGGCGGCGTCGCGGATGTCGCCTTCGATGAAGCGCACCGCCTTGCCGGCCAGCGCCTCGATGCCGCCCAGCACGCTGCGCCGGCTGTTGCGCAGGTTGTCGAGGACGAGGAACTCCCTGCCCGCGCCGGCCAGCGCCACGCAGGTGTGCGAGCCGATGAAACCGGTGCCGCCGGTGACGAGGATCAAGCGCGTTCTCCTGGGTGCTCGGTGTTGCGCGGCATTGTGCCGGCCGCGCGGTTCAGCCGTTGATGCGCAGCCAGGTCGTCTTCAGCTCCGTGTACTTTTCCAGCGCATGCAGCGACTTGTCGCGCCCGTTGCCGCTTTGCCTGTAGCCGCCGAAGGGCACGGTGATGTCGTCCTCGTCGTACTGGTTCACGTGCACGGTCCCCGCGCGCAGGGCGCGGGCGACGCGGTGTGCCCGGTCGATGTGCGAGCTCCAAACGCCGGCCTGCAGGCCATAGGGCGAGTCGTTGGCCAGGCGGATCGCCTCGGCTTCGTCCTTGAAGCGGATGACGCTCAGCACCGGGCCGAAGATCTCCTCGCGGGCGATGCGCATGTCGTTGCGCACGCCGGCAAACACCGTGGGCTCGACGTAGCAGCCGCCCGTGTCGGCGCGCGCCTGCGTGCCGCCCGTCAGCAACGCGGCGCCTTCGTCGCGGCCGGACTCGATGTAGCCCATCACCGTGCGCAGCTGTCCGTGATCGACCAGCGCGCCCATCACCGTGGCGGCGTCGAGCGGATCGGCCGGCCGGTACTTCGCCGCTTGTGCCGCGACCTTCTTCGCGAACTCGTCGGCGATCGATTCGTGCACCAGCAGCCGCGAGGGCGCGTTGCAGCTCTCGCCCTGGTTGTAGAAGATGCTGCCTGCGAGCGTGTTGGCGCAACGGTCCAGGTCGTCGAAATCGGGAAAGACGACGAAGGCGCTCTTGCCGCCGAGCTCGTTGTACACGCGCTTGAGGTTGCTGCGCCCGGCGTACTCGAGCATCTTGCGCCCCACGCGGGTGGAGCCGGTGAAGCCGATGGCATCGACGTCCTCGTGCAGGGCGAGCGCTTCGCCGGCCTCGTGGCCGTGGCCGGGCACCACGTTCAGCACGCCCGGCGGCAGCCCCGCCTCCAGCGCCAGCTCGGCCAGCCGCAGCGCCGTGAGCGGGCTCTTCTCGCTGGGCTTGAGCACCACCGAGTTGCCGGCGGCCAGCGCCGGACCGAGCTTCCAGGCGGCCATGAGCATGGGGTAGTTCCAGGGCACGATGGCGCCGATCACGCCCATCGGCTCGCGCCGGATGAGCGCCAGCGCGTCGGGCCCCGTCGGCGCGATCTCGTCGTACACCTTGTCGATCGCTTCGCCGTACCAGGCGATGCAGCGCGCCGCCAGCGACACATCGACGTCGAGCGACTGCGTGATCGGCTTGCCCATGTCCAGCGTCTCGAGCAGGGCCAGTTCTTCGCGTGCCGCGAGCATCTTCTCCGCAAAGGCCTGCAGCACGTGCTTGCGCCCGGCCGGGGGGCGCCGGCCCCAGCGGCCATCGCCGAAGGCCACGCGCCCCTCGCGCACGGCGAAGTCCACGTCCTCGGCGCGGCAGCGGGCCACCGGGCCGATCACGCGGCCGTCGATGGGCGAAATGCAGTCGAAGGTTTCACCGGCGGCCGAGGACACGCGCTTGCCGGCGATGAGGGCGCGGCCGTCGGGTTCGAGGTCAGCGGCGCGGGCGTGCCAGTCGATGGCGGTGGCGTTCATGCGTTTTCCTCCATGAGGCGGGCCTTGCGGGTTTTCGTGGAACTGGATCGTTGGATAACAACCCGTGTGCGGAATCGTCAGACCCAACCCTGGTCTCGCGCGTGCTCCCACGTCAGATCGAGGCAGCGCCGGATCAAGCCCGCCATCTCGTCGATCTGATCGCGCGTGATGACGAGCGGCGGCGCGATGATCATCCGGTCGCCCACGGCCCGCATGATCAGGCCGTTGGCAAAGCAGTGGCCGCGACAGACCATGCCGAGCTCGAGCTCCGGCGCGAACGGGGCGCCGCTCGTCTTGTCCCTGACGAGCAGCAAGGCCCCCATCAGACCGCAGGTTTCGGCGTCGCCGACCAGCGGATGCTCCTTCAGGGCCGCGAAGTGACGCGCGAGGTAGGGGCCGGTGTCCTCGCGCACCTTCTCGACCAGCCGCTCGCGCCGGATGAGCCGGATGTTGGCGAGCGCCACCGCGCAAGCCACCGGATGGCCGCTGTAGGTGTAGCCGTGGTTGAACTCGCCGCCTTGCTCGACGAGCACCTTGGCGATGCGCTCGCCCACCATCACGCCGCCCAGCGGGATGTAGCCCGAGGTCACGCCCTTGGCGAAGGTCATCAGGTCTGGCCGCGTGCCCATGGTCTCGCAGCCCCACCAATTGCCGGTGCGCCCGAAGCCGCAGATGACTTCGTCGCTGACGAGCAGTACGCCGTACTTCTCGCAGATGCGCTGCACCTCGGGCCAGTAGGTCGCCGGAGGAATGATCACGCCGCCGGCGCCCTGGACCGGCTCGCCGATGAAGGCGGCCACGCGCCCGGCGCCCACCTCGAGGATCCTGCTTTCGAGCCAGCCGGCCGCCACGAGACCGAACTCCTCGGGGCCCATGCTGCGGCCCAGCTCGTACCAGTAGGGTTGCTCGATGTGCGTGATGTCGGGGATCGGCAATCCGCCCTGCGCGTGCATGCCGCTCATGCCGCCCAGCGAGGCGCCCGCCATGGTCGAGCCGTGATAGGCGTTGTTGCGGCTGATGATGACGCTGCGCTCGGGCTGGCCGAGGAGATCCCAGTAGCGCCTCACCATGCGCACGACCGTGTCGTTGCCCTCCGAGCCCGAGCCCGAGAAGAACACGTGCCCGAACTGCGGCGGCGTCAGCTCGGCCAGCAACTCTGCCAGTTCGATCGCGGGCGGCGTGGCGGTCTGGAAGAAGGCGTTGTAGAAGGGGAGCTGCTCGAGCTGCTTCGTGGCGGCGTCGATCAGCTCGCGCTGCCCGTAGCCCACGTTCACGCACCACAGGCCGCTCATCGCGTCGAGGATCCTTCGGCCTTCGGTGTCCCACAGGTGGATGCCTTCGGCCTTCTCGATGATGCGCGAGCCTTTCTTCGCCAGTGCACCGAAGTCGGTGAAGGGATGCAGGAAGTGCGCCGCGTCGGCGGCCTGCCATTCGGCGGTGGTGCGCTTCTTCATCGTGGTTTCAGCCGGCGCTTCAAACGTGCAGCAGCAGGTGCTCGCGCTCCCACGGCGAGATGACCTTCATGAACTCCGCATACTCGATGTCCTTCACCTCGGTGTAGACGGTCACGAAGGATTCGCCCAGCACGCCGTGCAGATCGGTCTCGGCGCGCAGCAGGCTCAGCGCCTCGCTCAGGCTGCGCGGCAGCTGGTAGTCGCCGAGGTAGGCGTCGCCCTTGCACTCGGCGCTCGGTTCGATGCGGTTCTTCATGCCCAGGTAGCCGCAGGCCAGACTGGCGGCCAGGGCGACGTAGGGGTTGGCGTCGGCGCCGATCACGCGGTTCTCGATGCGGCGCGCCGCCGGCCCGGCCACCGGCGAGCGGATGCCGACCGTGCGGTTGTCGGTGCCCCATTGGATGTTGATGGGCGCCGCCGTGAAGCGCGAGAGCCGCCGGTAGCTGTTGACGTAAGGCGCGAACAGCGCCATGGCCGCCGGCACGTACTTCTGCAGGCCGCCGATGTACCAGTAGAAGGCCTGCGAAGGTGTGCCGTCGGGGTTGCTGAAGATGTTCTGGCCGGTGGCCTTGTCGAGGATGCTCTGGTGGATGTGCATCGCGCTGCCCGGCTCGCCGGCGATCGGCTTGGCCATGAAGGTGGCGAACATGTCGTGCCGCAGCGCTGCCTCGCGCACCGTGCGCTTGAAGAAGAACACCTCGTCGGCCAGACCCACCGGGTGGGCGTGGAAGAAGTTGATCTCCATCTGTCCCGCGCCGATCTCGTGGATCAGCGTGTCGACGTTGAGCTCCATCTGCTGGCAATAGGCGTACACGTCCTCGAACAGAGGATCGAACTCGTTGACCGCGTCGATCGAATACGCCTGGCGCGAGGTTTCGGCGCGGCCGCTGCGCCCGATCGGCGGCTTGAGCGGGATGTCGGGGTCGGTGTTGCGGGCGACCAGGTAGAACTCGAGCTCCGGTGCCACCACAGGGTCCCAGCCCTCGGCGTCGAACAGCTCGCACACGCGGCGCAGCACCGAGCGCGGCGCGAAGGGCACGCGCGTGCCGTCCTTGTAGTAGCAGTCGTGGATGACCTGCGCCGTCGGGTCGGTGGCCCAGGGCACGATGCGCACCGTGGTCGGGTCCGGCTGCAGGTGCATGTCGCGGTCGGTCGGGCTGATGACGTCGTAGTAGGGGCCTTCATCGGGGAACTCGCCGGTGACGCCCATGGCCACCACCGCTTCGGGCAGGCGCATGCCGCGGTCCTCGGTGAACTTCTCGCGCGGAAGGATCTTGCCGCGGGCCACGCCGGTGAGGTCGGGCACGAGGCACTCGATCTCGGTCACGCGGCGCTCGTTGAGCCAGTTCTCGAGTTGACTGAAAGTGAAGTTGTCGCGAACCACCATAGGTCACCTGTCGGTTGCTGCGCGCATCGGAAAACCAGGGAAGCGGCGCGCCGTCGCATCGGGCCACCCGCAAGGGTGGCCGGCATCGCAGGCCCTAGGGTACCGGCAAGCGTTCGTCGGCTGTCGCGAGCCGGTGTTCGCGGAAAGTCCGGCACGCATCGCCGAAGGCGCGCAGCAGCTTCATCGACACCGGGTTGTCTCGCGCCTGCCACTCGGGGTGCCATTGCACGCCGAGGTTGAAGCCGCTCGCGCCGGGCAGCGACACGGCCTCGATCACCCCGTCCGGCGCGGTTGCCTCCACGCGCAGGCCCGCGGCGAGCCGCTTGATGCCCTGGCCGTGCAGGCTGTTGACGTGAAAGGAAGCCGTGCCTACCAGTGTGGCGAGCAGCCCACCGGGCGCCACGTCCACCGGATGCGCCGGCCCGTACTGCGTGTGCGCCGGCTGATCATCGCGGGCACGGTGATCGTGCAGCCCCGGCTGCTCCTGCACGGCCTGATGCAGCGAGCCGCCGAGCGCCACGTTGAGCTCCTGGCAGCCGCGGCAGATGGCGAACAGCGGCATGCCGCGCGCAAGCACGCGGGGAACGAGCGGCAACGTCCAGTCGTCGCGCACGGTGTCGAGCGGCAGGTTCCTGTCGTGCACGACTTCGTCGAAGTGACGCGGATGCACGTTGCTCGGCGATCCGGTCAGGCACACCCCGTCGGCGAAGGCGAGCAGGTCGTCGAGCTCGTGGAGCTGCGCTGATGGCACGACCACCGGCAGGCAACCGGCGAGCCGCACGGCGTCCACGTACTTCTGTCCGATGATGTGGCACGCATGCTCGTCGCCGAGGCGGCGGTTGCAGGCCGGCATCAGCACGACGGGGCGCGAGCTCATGTCACCGGCTGCACCCACGACGCTCAGGCCGCCCGCTTGATCGCATCGGCCAAGGTGCCGACGATTCTGTCGATGTGCTCCTTCTCGACGATCAGCGGCGGCGACAGCGCCACCGTGTCGCCCGTCGTGCGCACCAGAACGCCGCGCTCCCAGCAGTCGAGGAACACATCGAAGGCACGCTTGCCCGGCTGGCCGTCGACCGGTGCGAGCTCGATGCCGCCGACCAGGCCGATGTTGCGCACGTCGATCACGTTCGGCAGCCCCCGGAGGCTGTGCACCGCCTCGGCAAACGTGGGCTCCATCTCGTGCGCGCGGGTGAGCAGGCCTTCTTCGGCGTAGGTGTCGAGCGTGCCCAGCGCCGCGGCGCAGGCCAGCGGGTGGGCCGAGTACGTGTAGCCGTGGAAGAACTCGATCAGGTGCTCCGGACCCTCCATGAAGGCGTCGTGGATGTTGCGCCTGGCGAACACCGCGCCCATCGGCACGCTGCCGTTGGTGATGCCCTTGGCAGTGACCATCAGATCGGGCGTCACGCCGAATCGCTGGGCGGCGAAGTTCGCACCCGTGCGGCCGAAGCCGGTGATGACCTCGTCGAAGATGAGCAGGATGCCGTGCTTGTCGCAGATGCTGCGCAGCTTCTGCAGGTAGCCCTGCGGCGGCACCAGCACACCGGTCGAGCCGGCGACGGGCTCGACGATCACCGCCGCGATGGTGCTGGCGTCGTGCAGTCCGACCAGCCGCTCGAGGTCGTCCGCGAACTCCGCGCCATGCGCTGGCTGCCCCACCGAGAAGGCATTGCGCGCCGGGTCGTGCGTGTGCCGCATGTGGTCCACGCCGGCGAGCAGCGTGCCGAACATCTTGCGGTTGGCGACGATGCCGCCGACCGAGATGCCGCCGAAGTTGACCCCGTGATAGCCGCGCTCGCGGCCGATGAGGCGCGTGCGCGCGCCGTCGCCGCGTGCGCGGTGATAAGCGATCGCGATCTTCAGCGCGGTCTCCACCGACTCGGATCCGGAGTTCGTGTAGAAGACCTTGTCGAGGCCTTCGGGCGCGAGCTGCACCAGCCGCTCGGCCAGCTCGAAGGCCTTGGGGTGCGCCATGTTGAAGGGCGGCGCGAAGTCCATCTCGGCGGCCTGCCGCTGGATCGCCTCGACGATCTTCGGTCGCCCGTGGCCGGCGTTCACGCACCACAGCCCGGCAATGCCGTCGAGGATCTCGCGTCCTTCGGGCGTCCAGAAGTGCATGCCCGACGCCTTGGCCAGAAGACGCGGCGCCTTCTTGAACTGGCGGTTCGCGGTGAAGGGCATCCAGAAGGCGTCGAGCGAACTGCCGGTGGTCTGGAGGCTGGTCTTGAGGTCGTCGTACATGGCGCGGTTTCCTGAAAAGAGGCTCGTTCAGTCTAGTCCGGGGAGCGCGCAACAGGGTTGCGCAAAGGGCTCGGGCGAACCCGGCTTTGCGGCATAAGATGCGGTCGTTCAACCCTTCGACGCAACGAGATGCAGTTTGTGCCGACCGACAAGAAATTAACTTCGTCGCTCGACGTGATCGACCGGGCCATCCTGCGTGAGCTCCAAAGCGATGGCCGGGTCTCGAACGTGGAACTCGCCCAGCGCGTGCGCCTGTCGCCTTCGGCCTGTCTGCGCCGCGTCAAGCAGCTCGAGGACAGTGGCGTGATCGCGCGCTACGTGGCCCTCGTCGATCCGCGGGCGGTGGGCCAACCGGGCACGAGCTACACCATCGTCAACCTCGAACGGCTGACGACCCCGGCCATCGAGGCCTTCGAGCGCGCCGTGCAGGCCGTGCCCTCGATCCTCGATTGCTTCTACGTCGCCGGCACCAACGACTACCTGATCCGCTTCACCTACAACGACGCCGTGGATCTGGAGCGCTTTCACACCGAGGTGCTGATGCGCCTGCCGGGCGTGCTGCGCTCGAACTCGATGCTGGTGCTGCGCACCGTCAAGAAAACCACCGCGCTCGACGTCTGAGGACCATCGTTCTTGTCGGGAAGCTGTCGTCGGGCGGCCGCTCTGCCGCAAGACCGCGGCTCGGCATCGCCCTGCGCGCCGATGCACTGTGTCACGGCGGCACACTTCAGGGGCGACCCGCGCTTGACGCTGCACCGCTTGCACGTCGAGCATGCCAGCCGGAAGACCGGGTCCGAGACCCATCGACGGAGCAAGAGTGATGGACCGAAACGATGCGCTGCTGCACGACTGGCGCGAGCGCGCCCTGCACCTCGAGGCCCAGGCGGGGCGCGCGGTCATCGGTCAGCAGCAGGTGATCCGGCTGGTCACGACGGCGGTGTTCGCGCGCGGCCACGTGCTGCTGCAAGGCGACGTGGGCGTCGGCAAGACCACGCTGCTGCGCGCTTACGCGCGCCTGATCGGCGGCGCCTTCGCACGCGCCGAGGGCACGATCGACCTGATGCCCAACGACCTCATCTATCACACGCACATCGGCAAGGACGGCCGCCCGGCCATCGACCCCGGCCCGCTGACGGAGCACGGCGAAGAGCTCGCGATCTTCTTCTTCAACGAGATCAACCGCGCCCGGCCGCAGGTGCATGCGCTGCTGCTTCGGGTGATGGCCGAGCGCAGCCTCACCGCCTTCAACCGCGAGCTGAGGTTGCCCCACCTGCTCGTGTTCGCCGACCGCAACCGCGTCGAGCGGGAAGAAACCTTCGAGATCGCCTCCGCCGCGCGCGACCGCTTCATGATGGAGATCACCATCGATGCGCCCGAGTCGGACGACGAGCGTCTCGCGCTGATGTTCGAGCCCCGCTTTCACGACACCGACGCGCTCATCGCCCAACTGCCGCAGGCCGTCGTTCCCTACCAGGCACTCGGCGAGGTGGCCGCGGCGATCCAGCACAGCATTCAGGCCACGCCGGCGCTGCGCGGGTACGCCCTGGCGCTGTGGCGCGCCACGGCGCGGCCCGGCGACTGCGGCGTTCGGCTCGTCGACGCCGACGTGCACGACACCAACGAGTTGATGCTCGCCGGCGCCAGCCCGCGCGGGATGAGCCAGTTGCTGCGCGCCGCGCGCGTGTGCGCCTGGCTGAACGGCCGCAACCACGTGACGCCACAGGACGTGCGCGCCGTGTTCTTCGAGACCATTGCGCACCGGCTGTGTCTGCAGCCGGTCTATGAGTTGCGCCGTGCCGAAATCGTCTCCTCGCTGGTGCGCGGCATCCTCGAGCAGGTTGCGGCCCCGTGACGGCATGTGTGGGCCGGGCGCGATGAAAGGTGGCTCGATGATTCGGCGAATGGCGGGCGCGCTGCCGGTGCGACGCGAACCTCTTGCGCGATGAAGGAGTTCGTCTACCGCGTCGGGCGGCCGGTGCTCGCGCACTTTCCGGGTCACCACCGCAGCCGCCGCGGCGACAGCGGCCACGAGTTCCGCGCGCACGTCGCGCTGCACGACGCGCCCGACGTACGCCGACTCGATCTGCACGCCAGCCTGCGCGATCCGCTCGGACAGTGGCTGGTGCGTGTGTCCAGCGAGCGCAAGTCGGTGCCCGTGTATGCGGTGGCCGACCTGTCCGCCTCGATGGCCTTCGAGGGCGAGCGCCGCAAGCTCGACGTGCTCGCCGACTTCACCGAGGCGCTGGCGTGGTCGGCCTGGCGCACGGGCGACGCCTTCGGTTTCGTCGGCTGCGACGAGACCGTCCGGCGCGACTGGCTGCTGCCCCTGGTCCGCTCGCAGGGCGCCGGCGCGGCGTTCGGGCGGCGACTGCGCTCGTTCACGCCGACGGGCCGGGGTGCCGAGGGCCTCGGGCAAGCGCACCGGCTGCTCAGGCGCGAGCGCTCGCTGGTGTTCCTGCTGTCGGACTTTCACCTGCCGTTGCAGGCCCTGGATTCGGTGCTCGGCTCGCTGGCGCACCACGACCTGGTGCCGGTGCTGCTGTGGGACCGGGCGGAGTTCGCCGAGCCGAGGACCGGGGCATCGTCCGGCGGCCTCGGTGGCAATGGCGGCGTCGGGCGGCTGGCCTGGGTCGTCGATGCGGAAACCGGCCGCCGCCGCTTGATCTGGCTGCGCGCTGCCGTGCGCCAGCGCTGGCAGGCGCAGCTTCAGGCGCGCCGCACCGCGCTCGACGCGCTGTTCCGGCGCCATCGCCTGCGTCCGCTTTACCTGCTCGATGGGTTCGATGCCAATGCAGTCACTGCGCACTTCCATCAGTAAGCTGGCCGTGCCGTGGCTGGCGAGCGTGCTTGCCGTCGCGCCGGCGCAGGCGCAGGCGCAGGCGCAGTCCGAGCCGCCGTCGGTGCGCCTGAGCGTCATCGAGCCGCGGGCTTTCGGCTATCAGGTCGGCGACATCGCGACACGCGAAGTGACGATCGAGTTGCCGCGAGACTGGCGCCTCGACGAGGACTCCCTGCCGGCGCTCGGGCGGCACGGCCCTGCGCTGGAGCTGCGCTCCTTGCGGCGCGAGGATGAGAGCACCGCCGCCGGCACGCGGCTTCGTTTGCGACTCGAGTACCAGGTCTTCGCCGCTCCGGCGGCGGCGCGGATCTACGAACTGCCGGCACTGCGGCTGCGCGCGGTCGGCGCCCAAAGCGAGGAGGAGCGGTACGTCGAAGCCTGGCCGATCGCCGTTGCGCCGCTGCTGCCGGAGCAAGCCGCGCCGCGTCGCGGCCTGGGCGAGCTTCAGCCGGACACCGCCCCGGTGCCGCGCGACACGCGCACCGAGCGGCTCGTGCTGGCAGCGTGTGCGGTCGCAACGCTCGGGCTGGGAGCCTGGCTCGCGTTCGTGTACGTCGGTCTGCCGTGGTGGTCGCGCCGCCACCGGCCTTTCACGCGCGTTTATCGGCGCTTGCGTGCCGGGCGCAAGCTGCCGGCCTCGGTGCAGGAATGGCAGAACGCCTGCCGTGCGCTGCACGGCGCGTTCAACGAGACGGCGGGCCAGACCGTCTTCGCGGACACGCTCGATAGCTTCTTCAGCCGCGCGCCGCGTTTTGCGCCGCTGCGCGAGGAGGTGCGCGCCTTCTTCGCGCGCTCGCAAGCCGCGTTCTTCCAGAGCGAGGGACCGGTACCCGACGCCGCCACGCCGGTCGATCGCGACTGGCTGCTCGCCTTCGCGCGCGCGTGCCGCAATGCCGAGCGTGGCACGGCATGAGATGAACCACCCTCGAAGCGCCTTCGGCGCCTCCCCCTCGAGAGGGCGCCGCCAGCGGACGGGCGAAGCCGGATCCGCGGCGGCGGCTCGGCTGCCGTCTCCCGTTCATGCGTCGCAGCTGGCGAAAAGCGCCATGGCATGCACTGCCAGGATGACGAGGTCCATGCACCTGGTGGCGCAGGACTATCTCGTGGAATGCTCCGCCGTCGTGGCACGGCCGGGCGGGGCTTGAGGCACGCCGCATGCTTCCCGGCGACCTGCCTTTCAACGCGCCCTGGCTGCTGCTCGCCTTGCCGCTGGCCTTGCTGCCCTTGTGGCGACGGCCGCAGGCGGTGCTGTTGCACTCGTGGTCGGCGCTGCTGCCGCCGGACCGTCTTTCCGGTGTGCTCGATGCGCTGTTGCGGCTGCTCTCGGTGCTGGCCATCGTGGCGGTGCTGTTCGGGCTCGCTGGCCTGTACCGGCCGGCCTACGAGGTCGAGCGCGTGGGGCAGGGCGCCGAGATCGTGCTGCTCGTCGATCGCAGCCGCAGCATGGACCAGGCCTTCGTCAGCGGCGCGCCGCAGGGCGGCACCGCGCAGACGCCCGGCCTGGCCAACTTCAACATCAGCCGCGAGCGTGCCGACAAGGGCCGGCCGTCGAAGCAGCAGACGGCGCGCGTGCTGCTGGGCGAGTTCGCCGCCCGGCGCAGCGCCGATCGGTTCGCGATGCTGGTGTTCAGCACGCTGCCGATCCGCGTGCTCGACTTCACCGAAAAACCGGCCGCGGTGCAGGCGGCCATTGCTGCGGGGGAGATCGGCCGTGGCCTGGCCGAAACGGACATCGGCCTCGCGCTCGAGGCCGGACTTGCGTCGTTCCACGACCGGCCCTACACCGGCTCGCGGATCATGATGCTGGTCTCCGACGGTGGCGACAAGCTCGAACAGGAAGCGCAGGACGAGATCGCGCGGCGCATGCGCGATTACCGCGTCACCCTCTACTGGTTCTACATCCGTTCCTACAGAAGCCCGGGCCTGAGCGCAAAGGCCGACGAAGAAGACGTGGCGCCCGAGGTCCACCTGCACCGCTTCTTCGGCATCATGGGCACGCCCTATCGCGCCTACGAAGCCGAGAACCCCGAGGCGCTGCAGCGCGCCATCAACGACGTGAACCGGCTCGAGAACCTGCCCATCACCTACCTCGACACCGTGCCGCGCCGCGACCTGTCGCAGTGGTGCTACGGCGTGGCGCTGGCCTGCGCGCTGGCGCTGTTGATCGCCAAGCTGATGGAGCTGCGCGCGTGGCGCTGAATGGTGTGCAAGCACGCCGCCGCCCCGTGCGTGCGGCCTTCGCTGCCTTGACGCTCGTGGCAGCCATTGCGACGGCAGCCGCCGTCTCGTGGTGGCAGAAGTCCCGCGACAACACGCTCATCGCGGCAGGCGAGACATCGCAACGGCTCGACACCGCCGCTCCGCTCGCACCGGCACTGCGCTTCGCGCAGGCGTACGAGCTGGCGGTTCGTGGCGAGGGTGAAGCGGCGCTCGCGCGCTACCGCAGCCTGCACGGCGAACGCCGGTTCGGCGCGGCGGCACGCTTCAACAGTGCCAACCTGCTGATGCGACAGGCGCTGAGCCTGGCTGCCGGGGGCGCCGAGGCCGAAGGCGCGGGCCAGGCCGTCGCGCTGACCGAGTTGGCCAAGCAGAGCTACCGGGAGGTGCTGCGCGCCGATCCGCAACATTGGGGCGCGCGCTACAACTTCGAGCGCGCGCAGCGCCTTCAGCCCGACGCGGACGACAGCGACCCGGCCATCGCCGAACCGCGCAACGACGCCGAGCGCGCCTCGACCAAGATGCGCGGCATCGAGCCGGGGCTGCCATGAGCGGCAGCCTGCGTCGGCGCGCGCTTGCATCGGCCGTGTCCGCCGCCCTGCGCGGTCGCGGCGAGGCGCTGCTGCTCGGCCTCGCCGTCCTGGCGCTGGGCGCCACCTTCCTGCGGCCGACGATCGCGATGCAGCGACCCGAGCTCGAACTGGTGGTGGTGCTCGACGTGACGCAAAGCATGAACGTGCCCGACCAGCGGCTCGACGGCAAGCCCGTCTCTCGCCTCGCCTACGCCAAGGCGGTGCTCGAGCGCGCGCTGGTCGCGCTGCCTTGCGGCGCCAAGCTGGGCTGGTCGTTCTTCACGGAGTACCGCAGCTTTCTCCTGATGGCGCCGATCGAGGTCTGCGAGCACCACCGCGAACTGCGCGACACCCTTCGCCGCATCGACGGCCGGATGGCGTGGGCCGGCAACAGCGAAGTCGCCAAGGGTCTCAACAGCGGCCTGCAGATCGCGCACACCCTGGAGAGCCGCCCGGCGCTGGTTTTCCTGACGGACGGGCACGAGGCGCCACCCGTGAACCCGGGCTACCGGCCCAACTTCACCGTCGAGCGAGGCGACGTGCGCGGCGTCATCCTGGGCGTCGGTGGCGACGCCGCCTTGCCGATTCCGAAGATCGACCCAGCCGGGCAGCGGCTCGGCGAGTGGGCCGCGGACGAAGTGCTGCAGGTTGATCCACGCAGCCTCGGGCGCGGTGGCAGCGTGGCTGGCGAGCAGATGGTCGAGCCCGAAGAGCGGGACGTGGCACCGCTGCCCGGCGCCACACCGGGTCGCGAGCATCTCTCGGCGCTGCGCGAGGACTACCTGATGCTGCTGGCCTCGGAAACCGGCTTGGCCTACCGGCGCCTGGACGATGCGGCCGGATTGGTCGAAGCGATGCAGGCCGACGCGTTGGCCCGGACCGTTGCATCCCGCCTGGATCTGCGCCCGGGGCTCGCCGCGCTGGCGTTGTTTGCGCTGCTGTGGCCGCTGCTGCGGGCGTCTGGTGTGCGAACCGCGATCGCGCGCCGGACAACCGGGCGTTTCGGTTTCACCATCAGAAAAAGACATTTCTCATAGCGAAATCGCGCCTTGGTGCACCGCCGCAAAATTTTTCATTGTGGTAGATGCAATTTCATATGCGGAAACGTGATGCCTAAGTAGTTGAAGTTAAACGTCTATTTTTACTATCTTATATAAGACATAAGTGTTTCGGCAACGGGCCATCAGGGATAAGCTCCGGAGCAAAGATTCCTTCATTCCCCGCAACCAACGGAGCATCCCAATGAGCCAGAAGATGACCAGAGAACAGCAAGTCGCAGCCCTCGAGAAGGACTGGGCCGAGAACCCGCGCTGGAAAGGCATCAAGCGCGGATACAGCGCCACCGACGTCGTGCGCCTGCGCGGATCGCTCGCCATTGAGCACACGCTGGCCAAGCGCGGCGCTGAAAAGCTGTGGAGCCTGGTCAACACGGAGCCCTTCGTGAACACCCTCGGCGCGCTGACCGGCAACCAGGCGCTGCAGCAGGTCAAGGCCGGCCTCAAGGCCATCTACCTCTCAGGCTGGCAGGTCGCCGGCGACGCCAACAGCAACGGCGAGATGTACCCCGACCAGTCGCTCTACTCGGTGGATTCGGTGCCCAAGTGCGTGCGCAGGATCAACGCCACCTTCCAGCGCGCCGACCAGATCCAGTGGAGCGAAGGCAAGGACGAGACCGACTTCTTCGCGCCCATCGTGGCCGATGCCGAGGCCGGTTTCGGCGGGGTGCTCAACGCCTTCGAGCTGATGAAGGCCATGATCGAAGCCGGTGCCGCCGGCGTGCACTTCGAGGATCAGCTCGCTTCGGTCAAGAAGTGCGGCCACATGGGCGGCAAGGTGCTCGTGCCGACGCGAGACGCCGTCTCCAAGCTGGTGGCGGCCCGCCTGGCGGCCGACGTGATGGGCACGCCCACCGTGCTGCTCGCGCGCACCGACGCCGAGGCGGCCGACCTCGTGACGAGCGATGTCGATGCCAACGACAAGCCGTTTTGCACCGGCGAGCGCACCGTCGAAGGTTTCTACCGCACCCGCAACGGCCTGGAGCAATCGGTCAGCCGCGGCCTCGCCTACGCCGAGTACGTTGACATGTTGTGGTGTGAAACCGGCAAGCCCGATCTGGCCTTCGCCAAGGCCTTCGCGGACGCCATCCACGCCAAGTTCCCGGGCAAGCTGCTCGCCTACAACTGCTCGCCCTCGTTCAACTGGAAGAAGAATCTCGACGACGCGACCATCGCCAAGTTCCAGCGCGAGCTCGGCGCCATGGGCTACAAGTTCCAGTTCATCACCCTGGCCGGCTTCCATAGCCTGAACTACTCGATGTTCGACCTGGCCTACGGCTATGCGCGCAACAACATGAGTGCCTTCGTCGAACTGCAGGAAAAAGAGTTCGCCGCCGCCGAGAAGGGCTTCACCGCCGTGAAGCACCAGCGCGAGGTGGGTACGGGCTATTTCGACGCCGTCACCACGACGATCGAGAAGGAAGCCTCGACCGGTGCGCTCAAGGGTTCGACGGAAGACGAGCAGTTCTTCGACCAGAAGCACGGCTGAGCCTCGGAGGCGCTGCCTTCGCGGCAGCCGCTGCGAAGCAGGGCCCTCGCGGCTCCGGCCCTGCCTTCGCTTCTCACCCCCCGATAAGGCGGGCCCGAGCTGACCTTCGCCCACCCCGCCCGACAAGGGTCGGGTGGGCGATCCGCCTTGCGACGGCATAAAATTCGCGCGTCGGTCGCCGCAACGGCGACGCAGCAAGTGCGATGCAGCAAGAGCGAGAAAGGCAGCACGGGTTATGACACCGCGAACTACGACCCCCTTCGGCGAGCTTGTCCCGACCGCGGCCTGAGCGAATCCTTTCGTCCTGCCTGCCAGCGCGGTCATCCACCGCGCTTTCTTTTTTCCGAGGGTCCCCGACATGGTTTCGATTCAGCTTCCCGATGGTTCGCGACGCGAGTTCCCCGGCCCCGTGACGGTGCACGAGGTGGCCGCATCCATCGGCAGCGGCCTGGCCAAGGCGGCGCTGGGCGGGCGCTTGGGGCAGGGCGAGGGGGCGCGGCTGGTCGACACAAGCTACTGCATCGACGAAGACGCCGCTTTGGCCATCGTCACCGAGAAGGACGCTGACGGCCTGGAGCTGATCCGGCATTCGACCGCCCACCTGCTCGCCTATGCGGTCAAGGAGTTGTTTCCCGATGCGCAGGTCACGATCGGCCCCGTCATCGAGAACGGCTTTTATTACGACTTTTCTTACAAGCGCCCCTTCACCCCCGAAGACCTGGCCGCCATCGAAGCGAAGATGAGCGAGCTGGCGAAAAAGGACGAGCGCGTCGAGCGCCGCGTGCTGCCGCGCGACGAGGCCGTGGCGCATTTCGAGGGCATGGGCGAGCACTACAAGGCCGAGATCATCGCCGGCATTCCTGCCGGCGAAGACGTGTCGCTCTATCGCGAAGGCGGCTTCGAGGATCTGTGCCGCGGCCCCCACGTGCCCAGCACCGGCAAGCTCAGGCACTTCAAGCTCATGAAGGTGGCCGGCGCGTACTGGCGCGGCGACCACCGCAACGAGATGCTGCAGCGCATCTACGGCACGGCCTGGGCCACCAGGGAGGAGTTGCAGAAGTACCTGCACATGCTCGAAGAGGCCGAGAAGCGCGACCACCGCAAGCTCGGCCGCGAACTCGACCTTTTCCACCTCGACGAGCATGCGCCCGGCCTGGTCTTCTGGCACCCGAAGGGCTGGGCACTGTGGCAGCAGGTCGAGCAGTACATGCGCGCGGTGTATCGCGACAGCGGCTACCTGGAGGTCAAGGGCCCGCAGTTGCTCGACCAGGGCCTGTGGGAGAAGACGGGCCACTGGGACAAGTACCGCGAGAACATGTTCGTCACCGAGAGCGAGAAGCGCGATTACGCGCTCAAGCCGATGAACTGCCCCGGCCACATCCTCATCTTCAAGCAGGGCATCAAGAGCTACCGCGACCTGCCGCTGCGCTACGGCGAGTTCGGCCAATGCCACCGCAACGAGCCCACTGGGGGGCTGCACGGGATCATGCGGGTGCGCGGGTTCACGCAGGACGACGGCCACGTCTTTTGCACCGAGGAGCAGATCCTCGAGGAGTGCGTCGCCTACACGACGCTGCTGCGCAAGGTCTACAGCGATTTCGGTTTCACCGACATCGTCTACAAGATCGCCACGCGGCCGGCTGCGCGCATCGGCTCCGATGCGGTGTGGGACCAGGCCGAAGAAGCACTGATGGAAAGTCTGCGCCGCTCGGGCTGCCGGTTCGAGATCGCCCAGGGCGACGGCGCCTTCTACGGCCCGAAGATCGAGTACACACTCGAGGATGCACTCGGCCGCCCCTGGCAGTGCGGCACCATGCAGGTCGATTTCTCCATGGCCGAGCGCCTGGATGCCGAATACGTGACCGAAGCGGGCGAACGTCGCAACCCGGTCATGCTGCACCGGGCCATCGTGGGCAGCCTGGAGCGCTTCATAGGCATCCTCATCGAGCAGCACGCCGGCGCCATGCCCGCTTGGCTGGCGCCGGTGCAAGTTGCCGTGCTGACCATCACCGAAGCGCAGGCCGATTACGCCGCCGAGATTGCGAAAACGCTGCAAAAACAAGGAGTTAGAGCCGTCTCGGATTTGCGCAATGAGAAAATCACGTATAAAATCCGCGAGCATTCGTTGCAAAAGCTCCCGTACATCCTGGTCGTCGGCGACAAGGAAAAAGCGGCGGGGACGGTTGCGGTACGCGCCCGGGGCAACCAGGATCTCGGCGTGATGCCCCTGGATGCCTTTTCCCAGAGGATCGCTAGTGACATCGCCCACAAGGTGTGATGCGGCAGGCTTGTTGTTTGCTGCGTTCGCCCGGTGCCAGGCGCGTGTGTGTTCAACGTTGAGCCTGATCTCGCGCAAGAGCAGGGCTCGAAAGGATCTAGACCATCGCTAACTTTTTTGATCGTCGCACCCGGAACGACGAACGCAAGCACAGGCTGAACCGGGAAATCATGGCGCCGGAAGTGCGCTTGAACGGTCCCGAGAACGAGCCGCTGGGCATCGTGAGCATCCAGGAGGCCTTGCGCCTGGCCGGTGAGGCCGACGTCGATCTGGTCGAGATCGCTGCCACGGCGGACCCCCCGGTCTGCCGCCTGATGGACTACGGCAAGTTCAAGTACGCGGAGCAGAAGAAGGCCGCGGAAGCCAAGGCCAAGCAGCACATCATCGACATCAAGGAGGTGAAGTTCCGGCCCGGCACCGATGAAGGCGACTACGCCATCAAAATGCGCAACCTGCGCCGCTTCCTCGAAGAGGGCGACAAGGGCAAGGTCACGCTGCGCTACCGGGGCCGCGAGATCACTCACCAGGACATCGGCATGCGCTTGCTGGAGCGCATACGCGACGAGTTGAACGATGTGTCGGTGGTCGAGAACATGCCCAAGCTCGAAGGCCGCCAAATGATCATGGTGCTGGGGCCCAAGCGCAAGAAGTGAGCTTTTTGGAGCGGTACCGATTCGAGTTCGACCGTTGCTGCGGTCTGGTCGCCGCAGCAACGCCACAAGTACCCGATGGCTCAAAGCCCGCGAGCGGTTCGCGGCGCCTCTCGGGTGCAATTCAAGAAGGAGCAGTCATGCCCAAGATGAAGACCAAGAAGAGCGCAGCCAAGCGGTTCCGCGTCCGCCCTGGTGGCACCGTCAAGCGCGGTCACGCGTTCAAGCGGCACATCCTCACCAAGAAGAGCACCAAGAACAAGCGCCACCTGCGTGGCACGACCACGGTGCACGAGACCAACATGGGCCACATGGCCCAAATGCTGCCGTTCGCAGGCCTTTGAGCCCGCGCACGCTGGTCTTGCTCAACTTGAAGAAGGAGTGAAAACATGCCTCGCGTCAAACGTGGTGTAACCGCCCGCGCCCGTCACAAGAAGGTCCTGGCACTGGCCAAGGGTTTCCGCGGCCGCCGCAAGAACGTCTATCGCATCGCCAAGCAGGCGGTGATGAAGGCCGGTCAGTACGCCTATCGCGACCGCCGCAACCGCAAGCGCGTGTTCCGCCGCTTGTGGATCGCGCGCATCAACGCGGCCTCACGCAGCCACGGTGTCACCTACAGCCGCTTCATGGCCGGCATCAAGAAGGCCGCGATCGAGATCGATCGCAAGATGCTCGCCGACATGGCGGTCAACGATCCGGCTGCCTTCGGCAGCATCGTCGAGAAGGTCAAGGCCCAGTTCGCTTGACCGGCACCGGGCCCCACGGCCCGATGGACCTGGCAAGGGCCGAGGCGAGAGCGTCGGCCCTTTGTTTTTTCCGCCTTGGATACGCAAGCAGCCAATTTTCCCGATGGACCCATTCAGTGAACTGGTGAAGCGCGCCGAGCAGGTTTTCGGCGCCGCCGAGACGCCGGCCGAGCTCGAAGACGCGAAGGCCCGCTTTCTGGGCAAGAGTGGCGAACTCACGGCGCAGATGAAGCAGCTCGCGAGCCTGGATGCCGCCGAGAAGAAGACGCGTGGCGCCGAAATCAATGCGGCCAAGCAGCGGGTCGAGTCCGCGCTCACCGCCCGACGCCACGCGCTCGCCGAAGCGGAACTGGCGCGGCAGCTGCACGCCGAGTCGCTCGACGTCACCTTGCCGGGCCGGCGCCGCGGCACGGGTGGCCTGCACCCGATCACGCGGGCCATGGAGCGCATCGAGTCCATCTTCGGCTCGATGGGTTTCGAGGTGGCCGACGGCCCGGAAATCGAAACCGACTGGTTCAACTTCACCGCGCTCAACACGCCGGCCGATCACCCGGCACGCTCCATGCACGACACCTTCTACGTCGAAGGCGGCCACGTGCTGCGCACGCACACGAGTCCCATGCAGATCCGCCATGCCGTGCGCCACGTGAAAGCGCACCGCGCCGCGCTCGACGCAGGGCTGCCCATGCCCGAGATCCGCGTCATCGCACCCGGGCGTACCTACCGCGTGGACAGCGACGCCACGCATTCGCCGATGTTCCATCAGGTGGAGGGGCTTTGGGTCGGCGAGAACATCAGTTTCAAGGATCTCAAGTCGGTGTACGTGCGATTCATCCAGGCCTTCTTTGAAACCGAGGACTTGCGCATTCGTTTCCGGCCGAGTTACTTTCCCTTCACTGAGCCGAGCGCCGAGATCGACATGATGTTCGGCAGCGGTCCGCTCGAAGGCCGCTGGCTCGAGGTTTCCGGCTCGGGGCAGGTGCATCCGCAAGTGATCCGCAACATGGGTCTGGATCCCGAGCGCTACATCGGCTTTGCCTTCGGCTCGGGCATCGACCGCTTGGCGATGCTGCGCTACGGTGTCGGCGATCTGCGGCTCTTTTTCGACGGTGACCTGCGCTTCCTTTCCCAGTTCAAGTGATTCAACGACGCGAACATGCAATTGCCTGAATCCTGGTTGCGCGAGTTCTGCAACCCTGCGCTTTCCACCGCCGAACTGGCGGACATGCTCACCATGGCCGGCCTCGAAGTGGAAGAGTTGCGGCCGGTCGCGCCGCCCTTCGAGAAGGTGGTCGTGGCCAAGGTGCTGGCCGTCGCGAAGCACCCCAACGCCGATCGGCTCAATGTCTGCGCGGTCGATGCCGGCACGGGCCGCCCGCTGTCCATCGTGTGCGGCGCACCGAACGTGCGCGAGGGCATCAAGGTGCCGTGCGCGCTGGTCGGCGCCGAGCTGCCACCCGGCGAGGCAGGCGGCGAGCCCTTCAGGATCAAGCTCGGTCAACTGCGCGGCGTCGAGAGCCAGGGCATGCTGTGCTCGGCGAAGGAACTCAAGCTCTCGGAGGAACATGGCGGCCTGCTGATCCTCGCGGGCGATGCGCCAGTGGGACAGGACATCCGCCAGCACCTCGGGCTGGACGACCAGCTCATCACTCTCAAACTCACGCCCAATCTCGCGCATTGCCTGAGCGTGCACGGCGTCGCACGAGAGCTGAGCGCACTGACCGGCGCGCCGCTTGCCGTGCCCCCGATCACGCCGGCCGCGGTCAAGCACGACCATCGCCTGCCGGTGCGCATCGAGGCACCCGACCTGTGCGGCCGTTTCTCCGGGCGCGTGATTCGCGGCGTGAATCCCCGGGCGGCCACGCCGGCGTGGATGATCGAGCGGCTGGCGCGCTGCGGCCAGCGTTCGGTGAGCGCGTTGGTCGACATCTCGAACTACGTGATGTTCGAGTTCGGCCGGCCATCGCACATCTTCGATCTCGACAAACTCCACGGCGGCCTGACGGTTCGCTGGGGCCGGCCCGGCGAGCGGCTCGAACTGCTCAACGGCAACACCATCGAGGTCGATGAAACGGTCGGCGTGATCGCGGACGACCGGCAGGTCGAATCGCTGGCCGGCATCATGGGCGGGCAAGCCACTGCCGTCGGCGACGACACTCGCAACATCTATGTGGAGGCGGCCTTCTGGTGGCCGCAGGCGCTGGCCGGGCGCTCCCGGCGCTACAACTTCTCGACCGATGCCGGACACCGCTTCGAGCGCGGCGTCGATCCGGCGCTGACGGTGGAGCACATCGAGCGCATCACGCAGTTGATCCTCCAGATCTGCGGCGGCGAGGCCGGTCCGATGGACGACCAGATCACCGCACTGCCCGAGCGAAAGCCGGTGAGCCTGCGCGTGGCTCGCGCCGGCAAGGTGATCGGCATGCCGATCACGCAGGTGCAATGCGCGCAGGTCTTCCGCCGGCTGGGGCTGAGCTTCAGCGAGGGCGAAGGCACGGTCACGGTGACGCCCCCGAGCTGGCGTTTCGACCTGCAGATCGAGGAAGACCTGATCGAGGAGGTCATCCGCATTCTCGGCTACTCGCTGCTTCCCGACACGCCCCCGCTCGCCCCCGTGACGCCGCGCGTGAGCGCCGAAGCGCGACGCGGGCTGCATTCGCTGCGCCGCGCGGTGGCTGCACTCGACTACCAGGAAACGGTCAACTTCAGCTTCGTGGAAGAGCGCTGGGAGCGCGAACTCGCCGGCAACGCCGATCCGATCCGTCTGCTCAACCCGATCGCTGCACCCCTGGCCGTGATGCGCTCGAGCCTCATGGGCAGTCTCTTGGGTGTGCTGCGCTTCAATCTCGCGCGCAAGGCTGCGAGGGTGAGGGTGTTCGAGATCGGGCGGGTGTTCCTGCGCAACGCCGCGGCAGCCGATACCGACAGCAGCGTGGCCGGCGTCGATCAGCCGCTGCGCTTGAGCGGCCTCGCATTCGGACCCGTCGATGCCTTGCAATGGGCCGCCCCGGAACGCACGGTGGACTTCTTCGACGTGAAGGGCGATGTCGAGACCCTGTTCGCTCCGCGCAAGCCGCGCTTCGTGGCCGCGGGACACCCGGCGCTGCACCCCGGGCGCAGTGCACGCATCGAACTCGATGGCGAGGCGATCGGCTGGATCGGCGAGCTGCATCCGCGCTGGCGTCAGGCCTACGAGTTGCAGCAGGCGCCCATGCTGTTCGAACTCGACGCCGCGGCCTTGTCGGGCGGGCGGCTCCCGGCCTACGCGCCGATTGCCAGGCAACAGGCGGCGTTGCGCGACATTGCCGTCATCGTTGCGGAATCCGTCACGCATGAAGCGCTGCTTCAGGCCATCGCCGAGGCGCCCACCGGGGGCCTGGTGCGCGATGCTCGGCTGTTCGACGTTTACCGGCCCAAGATCCCGGGCGCCGACCTGAGCACGGGCGAGCGCAGCCTGGCGGTGCGGCTGGAACTGCTGGACGATCAGGCGACGCTGACCGACGAGCGCATCGATGCAGCGGTAGGCAGCGTGCTCGATACGCTTTTCGCCCGCCTCGGTGCACGTCTGCGTGCCTGAGCCCGACCGAAGAAGAAGGACCGATCATGGACAGAGCCATCCTTCCCACCCTGGAGACGCCCACCCTCACCAAGGCAGAGCTCGCGGAGCTGCTTTTCGAGCGGCTCGGGCTCAACAAGCGCGAGTCCAAGGACATGGTCGAAGCCTTTTTTGAGCTGATTCATGCCCAGCTCGTGGAGGGCAATGACGCCAAACTGTCGGGTTTCGGCAACTTTCAGATTCGACGAAAAGCACCGCGACCGGGCAGAAACCCGCGTACAGGCGAAGCGATCCCGATCAAGGCGCGCAATGTGGTGACTTTTCACGCCAGCCACAAACTCAAGGGGGTCGTGCAAGGCGATATCCCTGTCGGGGAGAACTTCGAGTAAAGTCTTAGCTCACAGCCGACAAACCCTTGATTTCAATGGAAAAAGCGCTGCCGCCCATCCCTGCCAAGCGCTATTTCACGATTGGTGAGGTCAGCGAGTTGTGCGGCGTCAAGCCCTACGTGCTGCGCTATTGGGAACAGGAGTTCACTCAACTCAAGCCCATGAAGCGGCGCGGCAACCGCCGCTACTACCAGCACCACGAGGTGCTGCTCATCCGCCGGATCCGCGAATTGCTGTACGAGCAGGGCTTCACCATCAGCGGTGCGCGAAACCGCTTGGCTGAAGGCGGCTCACGGTCGGCCGCTGTGGCGCAAGGGGCAGCAACGGCGCAGGCTTCCGCTTCTTCCAATGGCGACGGCGACGGCCTCGCACCCGACGGCTTCGACGATGAAGACGAACCGAGCGACGCCGTCGAGTCCGCGGCGGCACGCAGCCACTCGGTCGCTGTCACCTCCGTGCGCGTCGGCCCCCCGCCCACGGCGCAGGCGATGCGAGACGAACTGCTGTCGATTCGGCGCTTGCTCTCGCCCTGAACCATCGCTCGCTGTCGCGAGCGCAGTTCGTCGCACGAGCGGTGCCTGTACCCAAAAAAGCAGAAAGGGTCAGCAGGCTTCACAGCTGCTGACCCTCGTGCCTTTTGTTCTGGTCGGGACGGCGGGATTCGAACTCGCGACCCCTTGCACCCCATGCAAGTGCGCTACCAGGCTGCGCTACGCCCCGTCAGGGGTGGGAGTATAGCGGGGTGCTCCGCACGTCAGACGATGTCGCCGCAGTGCAAGCCGAAGGAGCCGCGCGCGAGGTCGGCGTAGTAGCAGCGCAGCGTTTCGCGCACGGTACGAAAGGCCAGCTCGTCCCAGGGGATGTCTTCCTCGTGAAAGAGCTTGACGTCGAGCGATTCGATGCCGGGTGCGAAATCGGTATCGTGCAGTTCGGCGCGGTAGAAGAGATGCACCTGGCCGACGCGCACCACGTTGAGCATGGAGAACAGGCCTTGCAGGGTGACGCGAGCGCCGGCCTCCTCGAGGGTCTCGCGCAGGGCGCCTTGCTCGGTGGTTTCGCCCAGTTCCATGAAGCCGGCCGGCAAGGTCCACAGTCCGAGGCGCGGCTCGATGGCGCGGCGGCACAGCAGCACCTGATCGCGCCACACGGGCAATGTGCCGACGACGTTGAGCGGGTTCTCGTAATGGACCGTTCCGCAACTTCCGCAGATGGCGCGTTCGCGGTTGTCGTCGGCCGGAACGCGGTACTCGGCCGCGCCGCCGCAGGACTTGCAATGCCGGATGCTGCGGGTCTGAAACATGGCCTTCGAGTGTAGCGGCGAGGTTTTCGCCTGCCCTGATGCGTGCAGGGCGCCTCAGCCCTGCATGGCATCATCGAAGGCCGTTTCGCGAGCCCTCCGGACCCATGAGCTACGTCATCGCCTTGCCCCCAGTTGCCAGCGTGCCGGTGCACGCGCGAGGCGAGCGCTTCCCGGTGCGCCGCATCTACTGTGTGGGCCGCAACTACGCGGAGCACGCGATCGAGATGGGCGGCAGCGGCCGCGAGGCGCCGTTCTTCTTCATGAAGCCGGCCGATGCGGTGCTGGCCGTGGCCGCCGATGAGACCGGCACGCTGCCGTATCCCAGCCTCACGCGCGAGCTGCATCACGAGGTGGAACTGGTGGCGGCGATCGGGCAGGGCGGGCGCGACATCCCGGCGGCGCGCGCGCTCGAGCATGTGTGGGGCTACGCGGCCGGCCTCGACATGACGCGTCGCGACCTGCAGGCGCAACTGAAGAAGGCCGGGCGGCCCTGGAGCATCGCCAAGGGCTTCGAGGCCTCGGCACCGATCGGCGCGCTGATGCCGGCGGCGCAGGTGCCGGGCGTCCATTCCGCGACGATCGAGCTCACGGTCAACGGCCTAACGCGCCAGACCGGCCGCACCGACAGCATGATCTGGAGCCTCGCCGAGGTGATCGAGCATCTCTCGGCCGCCTGGACCCTTGCGCCTGGCGACCTGATCTATACAGGTACGCCCGCAGGCGTGGCCGCCGTGGTCGCGGGCGACGTGCTGGAGGCGCGGGTGGCCGGGCTCGACCCGCTGCGTGTGCGCATCGGCTGAGTCTTCGGGGCGAGCGGATGGAGCTCTACAGCTACTGCCGCTCCTCGGCGTCGTTTCGTGTGCGCATTGCACTCGAACTGAAGGGTCTGGCCTACGACTACCGCGCGGTGGAGCTCGTCAAGAACCAGCAATTCGGCGAAGCCTACGCGGCGGTGTCGCCGACGCGGCTGGTGCCGCAGTTGGTGGACGGCGAGGTGTCGATCGGTCAGTCGCTCGCCATCATCGAGTACCTCGACGAACTTCATGCCGAGCCGCCCCTGTTGCCCGGCACGGCGCGCGAGCGCGCCCGCATCCGCTCCCTGGCGCTCGACATCGCCTGCGAGATTCATCCGCTGAACAACCTGCGAGTGCTGCGGTATCTGGTTGGCGAGATGAAGGTCGGCGACGAGGCCAAGAGCGTCTGGTACCGGCACTGGGTGGAGGAGGGGCTAGCGGTGGTCGAACGACGGCTCGTTGCCGAGCCGCAGACCGGCCGCTTCTGTCACGGCGATGCACCCACTCTCGCCGACTGCGTGCTCGTGCCGCAGATATTCAACGCGCAGCGTTTTGCCTGCAGCCTGGACCACGTGCCCACCGTGATGCGCGTCTTCGAGACGTGCATGCGGATGCCGGCCTTCCAGCGGGCGCAGCCGTCGGCGTGCCCGGATTTCGCGGCATGACACGGGCGCTGCTGGGGAGCGCTTTGCGGCCGCGTCTTGGCACGCCCGGCGTGGCGGCGCTCGTGAGCACGCGCTCGGGCGGCGTGAGCCGAGGTCCTTTCACGAGCTTGAATCTCGGCACCGCCGTGGGCGACGAACCCGAAGCCGTGAACGAGAACCGGCGCCGCTTCGCGGCAGCGATCGGTGCCGTGCCCGTGTTCCTGCGACAGATGCACGGCACGCGGGTCGTGCGTCTGCTTGCCGATGGCAGCGTCGACGTCTGGCGCGGCACCGTCAGCGGCGTCGACATGAACGACAGCAGCGCGTCGCCGCAGGCGGATGCCGTGTTCACCACCGGGCCGGGAAGGCCCTGCGTCGTCCAGATCGCCGACTGCCTGCCGGTGCTGTTTGCCGCGCCCGAAGGCAAAGGCGTGGCGGCCGCGCATGCCGGCTGGCGCGGCCTGGCTGCCGGCGTGCTGGAGGAAACGGTCGCTGCGCTGTGCAACGCTGCCGGCTGCTCGCCGGGCGAACTGCGGGCCTGGCTGGGCCCGTGCATCGGCCCACGGCAGTTCGAGGTGGGCGCAGAGGTGCTGAGGGCTTTCGGCGCCGAGCCCGGCGTCAGGTCGCGGCGCTTTCTGGCGCAGGGCAGCGAACGCTGGGTGGCTGATCTGCCGGCACTGGCACGCGACCGGCTCGCAGCGTGCGGCGTCGTTCACGTGGGTGGCGGCCACTGGTGCACGGTCGAAGACGAATCACGGTTCTTCTCGCACCGGCGCGACCGGCCCCGGCACGGCAGCAGCGGGCGCATGGCCGCTGCCGTCTGGATCGAGCGAAGGCCCTGAACGATCCTCTGCGGCGTGAGCCTCGGCGGTCGCTTGCGCCGCCTCGGTACGCCGCCGGACACGTCGCCGAGCCGGCGTGCCCAGCAGGTACATCGCCAGGGCCACCGGAGCCAGCCCGTACAGGATGAAGGTGATGATGCCTCCGAGCACGCTGCCCTGGGTGTGCACCGCCTCGGCCACGGCCATCATGAGCGCAACGTAGAGCCAGGCAATCGCGACAAGGTACATCAGCTTCGAGGCGGAAGGTGCGCAGGGCGATACAGGGACAGGGGGAGTGGCACGGGCGTTCGGTTTCGCGCCACGGCGGGCCGGATAATCCCGCAGAGTCGAGCAACGAGCGTCGGATCTCTCGCAAGACCCTGCACATCCGCCCCTCATCGGTCGCTGGCCGGCGCGGGCGCTCGAAGAATCGAGGAGACAACGCATGAGCACGAACGCGGCCGGCTGGCCGGCTTGGCCGGGAACGAACGCCGCGCAGTCGGCGCAGCAGTTTGCCGAGGGCTGGAGCCGAGCCTTCGAAGGCCTCACCGGGCTCAGCCTGCCCACACAGGCGCTGCCGGAACTGCAGTCGAACTACCTGCGCGCCGCCGCCGCCTTGTGGAACGAGGCCGCCGCGTCGCAAGACGGCGCGAAAGCCGGCCTGGGCGACCGCCGCTTCGCGGCCCCCGACTGGCTCGCGAACTCGAGCGCTGCCTACACGGCCGGCATGTACCTCCTCAATGCGCGCACGCTGCTGCAGATGGCCGAGCAGGTGCAGACCGACGAGAAGACCCGCCAGCGCCTGCGCTTCGCAGTGCAGCAGTGGATCGATGCGGCGGCGCCGTCGAACTACCTCGCGCTCAACCCCGAGGCGCAGCGCAAGGCGATCGAAAGCGGCGGCGAAAGCATCGCCCAGGGCCTGCGGCACCTGTGGCACGACATCCGCCAGGGTCACCTGTCGCAGACCGACGAGAGCGTTTTCGAGGTCGGCCGCAACGTCGCCACGACGGCGGGCAGCGTGGTCTTCGAGAACGAGCTGTTCCAACTGATCGAGTACGCGCCGCTCACGGCCAAGGTGCACGAGCGCCCCTTGCTGATCGTGCCGCCGTGCATCAACAAGTTCTACATACTGGATCTGCAGCCCGAGAACTCGCTCGTGCGCTACGCACTCAGCCAGGGGCAGCGCGTGTTCATGTTGAGCTGGGTCAACGCCGACGCGTCGATCGAAGACAAGACCTGGGACGACTACATCGAAGACGGTGTCATGCGCGCCATCGACGAGGTCAGGGCGATCAGCCGACAGGAACAGATCAACACCCTGGGCTTTTGCATCGGCGGCACCTTGCTGGCGTGCGCGCTGGCGGTGCTCGCGGCGCGTGGCGAGGAGCCTTCGGCCAGCATGACCTTGCTGACGGCTTTCCTGGATTTCAGCGACACGGGCGTCCTCGATCTGTTCGTCGACGAGAACATGGTGCAGATGCGCGAGATGGCGCTCGCGCAGGGCGGGCTGCTCAAGGGTCGTGAACTGGCCGCCACGTTCAGCTTCCTGCGGCCCAACGACCTGGTGTGGAACTACGTGGTCGGCAACTACCTCAAGGGCGAGACACCGGCGCCCTTCGACCTGCTCTACTGGAACTCCGACTCGACCAATCTGCCGGGCCCCATGTACTGCTGGTACCTGCGCCACACCTACCTCGAGAACAATCTCATCGAGCCGGGCAAGGCGGTAGTCTGCGGTGAGCCGCTCGACCTGCGGCTGATCGACCAGCCGACGTTCGTGTATGCCTCTCGCGACGACCATATCGTGCCTTGGCAAAGCGCCTACACCAGCACCCAAGTGCTGCCGGGCAAGAAGCAGTTCGTCCTCGGCGCCTCCGGGCACATCGCGGGGGTGATCAACCCGCCCGAGAAGAAGAAGCGCAGCCACTGGACGAACGTCAAGCTTCCCAAGACGGCCGAGGCTTGGCTCGAGAATGCGACCGAGCACCCGGGCAGTTGGTGGCCGGCCTGGACAGCCTGGCTGAAACCGAATTCCGGCAAGCTCGTTGCGGCCCCCAAGGCGCCGGGTGGAGGCAAGCGCAAGGCGATCGAGCCGGCACCCGGGCGCTACGTCAAGGTGCGCGCCTGAGCGGCGGGGCCGGCGCAAGTGCGACACAAGGAACGCGGATGTTCTTCGATCAATCACTTTTCAACGCAGCAGCAGGAGTCAGCCCATGAGTACCGACATCGTCATCGTCGCCGCCACCCGCACAGCCGTCGGCAAGTTCGGCGGTGCGCTTGCCAAGACCCCCGCGCCCGAACTGGGCGCCGCCGTCATCAAGTCGCTGCTCGAGCGCAGCAGCCTGCAGGCAGACCAGGTGGGCCAGGTCATCCTGGGCCAGGTGCTCACCGCCGGCAGCGGCCAGAACCCGGCGCGCCAGGCCATGATCAAGGCCGGCCTGCCGCACGCGGTACCGGCGATGACGATCAACGTCGTATGCGGCTCGGGCCTGAAGGCGGTGATGCTCGCGGCACAGGCCATCCGCGACGGCGACGCCGAAATCGTGATTGCCGGTGGCCAGGAGAGCATGAGCCTGGCCCCGCACGCGCTGATGGGCTCGCGCGAAGGTCAGCGCATGGGCGACTGGAAGATGGTCGACACCATGATCAACGACGGCCTGTGGGACGTCTACAACCAGTACCACATGGGTATCACGGCCGAGAACGTGGCCAAGAAGTACGGCATCACGCGCGAGCAGCAGGATGCGCTGGCTCTGGCGTCACAGCAAAAGGCCGCGGCGGCGCAGGATGCCGGCCGCTTCAAGGACGAGATCACGCCGTTCTCCATCGCCCAGAAGAAGGGCGACCCGGTCGTGTTCGCGGCCGACGAGTTCATCAACCGCAAGAGCAATGCCGAAACCCTGGCCGGTCTGCGCCCGGCCTTCGACAAGGCCGGTGGCGTGACGGCCGGCAACGCCTCGGGCATCAACGATGGCGCCGCCGCGGTGCTGGTGATGAGCGCGGCCAAGGCCGACCAACTGGGTCTGAAGCCGCTGGGACGCATCGCTTCCTACGCCAGCACGGGCCTCGACCCGGCGCTGATGGGCATGGGCCCTGTCTCCGCCAGCCGGTCTGCGCTCGAGCGTGCCGGCTGGAAGCCGGCCGACCTCGACCTGCTCGAGATCAACGAGGCCTTCGCGGCCCAGGCTTGCGCCGTCAACAACGAGATGGGTTGGGACACGGGCAAAGTCAACGTCAACGGCGGCGCGATCGCCATCGGTCACCCGATCGGCGCGTCCGGTTGCCGGGTGCTCGTGACCCTGCTTCACGAGATGCAGCGCCGCAACGCCAAAAAGGGCATCGCCTCGCTGTGCATCGGCGGCGGCATGGGCGTGGCGCTGACGATCGAACGGTAAGAGCTCCAGTCGTGCCGGCCCCGGGCGAACCCGGTTGACCGGCCGGGAGCCGCGCGCGACGCTAGCCTTTCCAACAACAAAGTCTTCCTGGAGTACGAACATGAGCAAGAAGGTTGCATACGTCACCGGCGGCATGGGCGGTATCGGCACGGCGATTTGCCAGCGGCTGCACAAGGACGGCCTGAAGGTCGTCGCGGGCTGTGGACCGAGCCGCGATTTCAAGAAATGGATCGACGAGCAGGCGGCGCAGGGCTACACCTTCTACGCCTCGGTCGGCAACGTGTCGGACTGGGATTCGACGACCGCCGCGTTCAAGGCCGTGAAGGCCGAGCACGGCCCGGTCAGCGTGCTGGTCAACAACGCCGGCATCACGCGCGACGGCATGTTCCGCAAGATGAGCCGCGAAGACTGGCAGATGGTGATCGACACCAACCTCAACAGCCTGTTCAACGTGACCAAGCAAGTGATCGACGAGATGACCGAAGCCGGCTTCGGCCGCATCATCAACATCTCCTCGGTCAACGGCGAGAAGGGTCAGTTCGGCCAGACCAACTACTCCGCGGCCAAGGCGGGCATGCACGGCTTCACGATGGCACTGGCGCAGGAAGTGGCCAGCAAGGGCGTGACCGTCAACACGGTGAGCCCGGGCTACATCGGCACCGAGATGGTCCGCGCCATCCGCCAGGACGTTCTCGACAAGATCGTTGCGACCATCCCGGTCAAGCGTCTGGGCACCCCGGAGGACATCGCCTCGATGGTGTCGTGGGTCGCTTCCGATGAGTCGGGTTTTGCCACCGGCGCCGATTTCTCGGTCAACGGTGGCTTGCACATGGGCTGAACACAGCACAGAGGCTGACCCCGCAGCCCATGAACAGGCGCCCCGTCGCCACGGCGGCGGGGCCCTGCGACTAACCGGTGTGTCCCTCTTCCAAAGCGGCCAGCCGCTCCAGCGCTGCGCACACTTGCGCAAACGAGCCGCCGATCGCCGCGTGTCGTTGATCGTGCGGGTCGAGGGTCATCCAGAAGCGCCGAGCCGCACACCGTGCATCGTCTACCGCAGCACCGGCTCGCGGACGAGCGACGAAGGGCGTCAAAGGCCGGCTGCGCGACGCGCCCGACGCGCAAACAGCGCGACGGCGAATCACCAGCGCGGGCACAGCCACCGGCGCCACCGGCACGAAGTTGGCCTGCCACCAGCGGCGCAGCGGATTCAACAAGAGCATGGTCATTCCGAATCTCCTCGTTCAGGAAGTTCGGCAGGATTCACTTGGACACCGCTTGCGGGACCCGCGACTCGGCGCGCATGCCCGCCACCCGCAAGCGGCTGAATGCGTTCACGTCAGCATGGTGTTGCGAATGAGCCCGACGGCCAGGCCTTCGAGTTCGAAGTCGCCGCTGCCGGCAGACACGACGATGGTTTGGAAATCGGGGTTCTCGGGGATGAGTTCGATGACGCCGCGGTTGCGCCGGAAGCGCTTGACGGTCACCTCGTTGTCGAGCCGCGCCACGACGATCTGACCGTTGCGGGCTTCCTTGCCGCCTTGAACCGCCAGCAGATCGCCGTCGAGGATGCCGGCCCCTTGCATGCTCATGCCGCGCACGCGCAAGAGGTAGTCGGGCCGGCGGGCGAACATGCTGGCCTCGACGTGATAGGTCTGGTCGACGTGCTCTTGCGCGAGGATGGGGCTGCCTGCGGCCACCCGCCCGATCAGCGGCAAAGCCAGTTGCGCCAGGCTCGGCAGCGGCAGCACGAACTGGCGGTTGCGCGAGGCGTTGAGAGAACGCAATGTGTCAGACTTCAAGCGGATCCCGCGCGAGGTGCCGCCCACCAGTTCGATGACGCCTTTGCGCGCCAAGGCCTGCAGATGCTCCTCGGCGGCGTTGGCCGAGCGGAACCCCAACTCGGTGGCGATCTCGGCGCGGGTGGGCGGCGAGCCGCTGCGCTCGATGGCGCTTTGAATCAGCTCGAGAATCTGCTGCTGCCGGGCCGTGAGTTTTGGTGCGTCGTCCAAGCGGTTCTCCTGGTTCGGTGGCAAGGCGGCAAAAGGCTCCATGGGAGGATGAGCGCGCCGGACCACTACACTGGCGTTTCATCCAGTGACTGTATTTTTATCCAGCTTCCAGCGAAATGCAAAGCCCGTCTGCGCCGATACCGCCTTGCGTCGTCATCCTCGCCACAGGCGGCACGATCGCAGGCACCGCCGGTTCGCCGACCGACAGCCTCGGCTACACGGCTGGCCGGCTCGGTGTGCAGCAGTTGCTCGCGGCGGTACCGGCGCTGGCGCAGCGCGAACTGCAGGCCGAGCAGATCGCGCAGATCGACAGCAAAGACATGGACTTCGCGGTGTGGCAGGCGCTCGCCCTGCGGGCGGAACATCACCTGGCGCGCGCGGAAGTCGCCGGCGTCGTCGTCACGCACGGCACCGACACGCTGGAAGAAACCGCTTACTGGCTGCAGCGGGTGCTGGCGCCGACCAAGCCGGTGGTCCTGTGCTCAGCCATGCGGCCGGCGACCTCGTTGCAGGCCGACGGTCCGCAGAACCTGCTCGATGCGGTGACCCTGGCTTTCGAGCCGGATGCGGCCGGCGTGCTGGCCGTGCTGGCCGGTACGGTGCATGGCCCGTTCGACGTGCGCAAGACACACACCTGGCGGCTCGATGCCTTCGGTTCGGGCGATGCAGGACCCATCGCGCGCGTGCAGGCCGGGCAGGTGCGGCGGCTGCGCGAGTGGCCGCGCAGTGCGCCGCTGGGCACGGGCTGGCTGGCCGATGCGCGCTGGCCGCGGGTGGAGATCGTCATGAGCCATGCCGGCGCCTCGGGCGCGGCAGTGGACGCGCTGGTCGCACAAGGGGTCGATGGCCTCGTCGCCGCCGGCACCGGCAACGGCACGCTGCACCATGCGGTGGAGTCGGCCCTGCGCCGAGCTCAAGCCGCCGGGGTGGCCGTGCGGCGGGCGACGCGCGTCGCCGAAGGCCCGCTGCTGGACGCCGGCCCGGGCGATCTGCCCGGTTGCGGCGCCCTGAGCGCCGTCCAGGCGCGCATCGAGTTGATGCTGGAGCTGATGCTGGCTCGACGCGCCGTGCAATGAGCGCAATCGGGGCGAGTGGAGCGGACCGGGTGCCCGGGTGCGGTGCTCGTCCGAAGGCTCGCGACCCGAGCGGATCGAAGCCCCTGCGTGAACTCTCCCATCCGCAGCGCGCCGGGCAGACCGCGCTCACTGTTGCTACGGTTCGGCATTCATTCCGGAGAGCTCCATGCAACGCCGTTCATTGATCGCCGCCTGTGCTTTCGTGCCTTCGATCGCCGCCTTGCCGGTTCGCTTTGCCTTCGCGCACCACGGATGGAGCGGCTACGACGGCGCCCGCCCGCTGTACCTCGAAGGCCGGGTGGCGATGGTCCGCTGGACCAACCCGCACGCGCACATCGAAGTGGAGCCCGTCGCCGGCCTGCGCCTGCCGGAAGATCTGGCCGAACGCAAGGTGCCGGCGCAGCAGGCTTCGGTCGATGCCGCGAAGGTGCTCGCCGCAGCGCAACTGCCCAAGCGCCGCGGCGAACGCTGGACGCTCGAACTGGCGCCGCTGTTTCGCATGAGCGCCTGGAACATCGAGCCTCTCGAAGTGGGCGAGACGGTTTCGCTGATCGGCTACGCGGCACCTGACGAACAGGGCCCGGCCGTCATGCGGGTCGAGTTCCTGTTCGCGAATGGCAAGGCCTACGGCTTGCGCTCCGCGCCCGCCTGAACGAGCGGAGCGTCGGTCACGACGCGCTCGGTGAGGGAGGCGCCGCCGGCACCCGGCGGCCAGTCGGGCAGACGGGTGCGGCGCAGGGCTCGCTTATCTGCGCCGTCGTCGAAGCTGCGCTCGAACACATGCGTGAGCTTCGAGCCCTGTGCGGTCCGCTCGGTGAGCAGCACGATGGAGCAGCGGGTGCCGTAGCGGCCGTCGGCCGTGCGAATGAACGCGGCAGACAGTTCCCGCTCCCGGTCCAGGGGGATACCGGTGGCGGGAAGCTCGGCATCGGCGACGATGCGCCGGTCGGCGAGTGCGTCGAAGAGCCTCTCGGCGAGCGCTTCGGGCGGCGCTTCGGCCGAGGTTTCGGTCAAGGCGCCGTGGACCCGCTGCTTGAGCCGCTCGGTCTTGGGCCAGGGCGTGTCGAGCGCGGCGTTCGACAGGCCGTACAGGCCCGGCCCGAGGCGGCGCGGCGGCAGGCCGGCGTTGCTGGCCCAGGTCCACTCGCCGAGCGCCGCATCGGCGGCGATCAGGTTGAAGCCGTTGTAGCCGGCGCGAGTCGTGTCTTGCCAATGGGCGTGGAAGGGCTGGTCGCCACGCAGCCATCGGGGCACGAGTTCGCCGCGCGATGGTGCCGCCGCTCTTGCCGCCGACGGAGCGCGCACGTTCGTGACCAGCGCCAACCTGCCCGAGGCGCTCACGCCGAACCAGGTGCCGCCGACCTGCAGGTCGCGCCCGGCCAGGATCGCAGGGCCGCCGCCCGGTGGCGTCCACCAGTCCAGGGCCGCGGCGGGGCGGTCGAAGAACTCGTCGCGGTTGGACGCCAGCACGAGCGGGAAGCGCCGGCTTTGCCCGAGAGCCAGCGCTACGAGGCACATGCGAGGAAATGCTCCACGTGTCGAGGGCCCACGATGTGCACGCACAACGCCTCGGCGGCACATTCGATCTCGGCTGCGAGCGCCACGGCCTGCGTGCCCGGGGGCAGCCGGTAGGTTTCCATCCAGGTCTGCAGGCCGTCGCGCAGATCGGGGCGGTGCAAAAGCCGGGCTTCGAGCCCGGCATGGGCACCGCAGAGAGCCGATTGCATCCGGCCCACCGCCGCCCTCAGGACATCGGTTCGCTGCGGTTCGGCGCGGTAGTAGATGAAGAGCTCATGGCCCGGCGCGGGCGACAGCGCTGCCATCGGTGCGGGCTCAGGTCGGCGCGGCGGCTTCGCGGGGTGACGGTGCCGTCTGGCTCGGCAGCGCATAGGGCAGGCTGCTCAGGCTCAACACCGGCCCGTCGGCACTGCCGAGGTGCAGGCTGCCGCTTTCTATCGCGGCGAGCTTGAGTTCGGCCAGCGCGTCGTGCCCGCCGCCCGCTGCCGGCGCGGCGGCGGCGACGACGCCGCTCGGCTGGCCGGCGTCGCCGCTCCAGTACACCTCCTGTCCTGCCGCCATGGCAGCGTCGCCGTGCACCAGCAGGGCCCGGCGCTTGAGCGTGCCACGGTACTGGCTGCGCGCGACGACCTCCTGCCCGGGGTAGCAGCCCTTCTGGAAATTGACGCCGCCGACCAGCTCGTAATTCAGCATCTGCGGCACGAAGGCTTCCACGGTGGCCGCCTGCACCGGGGCGACGCCGCTTTGCACTTCGAGCCAGTCCCAGTCGGGCAGGGCCAGGGCGGGAAGGGCGCCGAGCATGCCGGTCGCCACGTCGGCCGGCGCCGCGCACAGCCAGCGCGGCTGGCCGGCGCCGTCGGGCAGGCGCACGATGCTCGCGCCGTTGTCGAGCAGACGGTGGCCCCAGACCGGCATCGGCGCCGCGTCGGGAGCGGCTGCCCGCAGCCAGGCGGCGGCGTTCGGGCCGGCGAGCCCGAGCAGGGCGACCGGCTCGCCGAGCTCTTCGAGCTGCGCCTTGGCGCGCAGCACGAACATGCGCAGCCGCTTGAGCGTGGCCGCCAGCAGATCGGTCCGGCAGGCGAGCCAGAACTCGTCCGGCCCGCGCTTGAAGCCGACGAAGCTCGCCAGCATGCGGCCCTTGGCGGAACACAGCGCGGCAAGGCGGGCCTCGCCGATGCCCAGGCCGGTGAAGTCGTTGGTCAACTGGCTGTGCAGGAAGCTCGCCGCATCGGCGCCGCGCACGGCCAGGACGCCGGTGTGGACGAGGCGCACGGCACCTTCGGGAATGGAACGGGTCGCAGAGGCTTCGGTCATGCGCTGATTATCATCAGCGCCGACTTCCCGAAGACCCGACCGACGATGATGCGCTTGATCAAGCGAGGGCTGTTCCTCGCGCTGCTGCTGCTGGTGGGCGCCGGCGCGGCGGCCCTGTGGTGGCTGCAGCGGCCTTTGCCGCTCGCGGCGCCGACCGTGGAGGTGTCGATCGAGCCGGGCACGGCGCCGCGCCGGGTGGCTCAGGCCTGGGTCGATGCGGGCGTGCAGGTTCCGCCCCGGCTGCTCTACGAATGGTTCAGGTGGTCGGGCGAGGCGCGCGAGATACGCGCCGGCAGCTACGAAATCCGCGCCGGCGAAACACCGGTGTCGCTGTTGCGCATGATGGTGCGCGGCGACGTCACCCAGGCCATGGTGCGCCTGATCGAAGGGTGGAACTTCCGGCAGCTGCGCGCCGAGCTGGCCAAGGCCGAAGCGCTCGTGCCCAACACCGCTTCGATGAGCGACGCCGAGCTGATGGCGGCCGTCGGCGCTCCCGGGACCCCCCCGGAAGGGCGCTTCTTCCCGGACACGTACGCATACCACAAGGGTTCGAGCGATCTGTCCGTGCTCCAGCGGGCGTACCGCGCGATGGACAAGCGGCTGCAGGCCGCCTGGGCCGAGCGCGACCCGGACACGCCGCTGAAAAGCCCGGACGAAGCCCTGACGCTCGCCTCCATCGTCGAGAAGGAAACCGGCCAGGCCGAAGACCGCGGGCAGGTCGCCGGCGTTTTCGTCAACCGGCTGCGCATCGGCATGCCGCTGCAGACCGACCCCACGGTGATCTACGGAATGGGAACGAGCTTCGACGGCAACCTGCGCAAGCGCGACCTGCAGACCGACACGCCCTACAACACCTACATGCGCCGCGGCCTGCCGCCCACGCCGATCGCCATGCCCGGGAAGGCTTCGCTGCTGGCGGCCGTGAAGCCGGCGCCGACCAAGGCGCTGTATTTCGTTTCGCGCGGCGACGGCAGCAGCGTGTTCAGCACCAACCTCGACGACCACAATCGCGCCGTGAACAAGTACCAGCGCGGAATCGGCCGCGACGCATCGCGGTGAGCGCCGCAGCGGGCCGCTTCGTCAGCTTCGAGGGCATCGACGGCGCCGGCAAGTCGAGCCACATCGACACCGTCGCCGAACGATGGCGCCGTCAGGGCCTGGAGGTCGTGCGCACCCGGGAGCCGGGCGGGACGCCGCTGGCGGAAAGCCTGCGCGAGCTGGTGCTGCAGCAGGGCATGGACGCATTGACCGAGGCCCTGCTGATCTTCGCGGCGCGCCGCGATCATCTGCAGCAGCACATCGAGCCCGCGCTGGCGCGTGGGGCCGTGGTGCTGTGCGACCGCTACACGGATGCCACCTTCGCCTACCAGGGCGCCGGGCGTGGCTTCGATCCGGCGGTGCTGTCCGTCCTGGAAGCCTGGGTGCAGACGACGCCACGGGGTCTGCGCCAGCCGGATCTCACCTTGTGGTTCGATCTCGATCCGGCGCTGGCTGCGCGGCGCCTGGTCTCGGCGCGCACGCCCGACCGTTTCGAGCGGCAGGACGAGGCCTTCTTCCGGCGCGTGCGCGAGGGCTACCGGGACCGAGCGGCTGCGGCGCCTGGGCGCTTCGCGCGCATCGATGCGGCGCAGACGCGCGAACACGTGGCCGCGCAGATCGTCGCCGTGCTCGAGGAGCGTGGTTGGTGAGCGAGAGGTCTTGCTCTCGATCGCATCGCCCGGTCGGAGGCCTTGCCGGTGAGTGAGACCTTGCCTGCCTGGCTGCTGGCTCCCCTATCGCATGCGTTGCAGAACACGCGCGGGCACGCGCTGCTCGTTCACGGGCCGAGCGGCGTCGGTCAGTTCGAGCTGGCGTTCGCCCTGGCATGCACGTGGCTGTGCGAAGGCGAGGCTTCGATGCGCCCCTCCGGCCGGGCTTGCGGTGCCTGCGGCGCGTGCCGCCTGATTGCCTCGCGCACCCATCCCGACCTGCTCGTGCTCGTGCCCGAGGCGCTGCAGCAGGCCCTGGGCTGGAGCACGACGGAGGAAGTCGCCGATGGCGAAGGCGGCAAGGGCCGCAAACCGAGCAAGGAGATCCGCGTCGAGGCGGTCCGCGCGGCGGTCGCCTTTGCGCAGCAGACATCCACGCGAGGCGGCGTGAAGGTGTGCCTGCTGTACCCCGCCGAGCGGATCAACGCGACCAGCGCCAACATGCTGCTCAAGACCTTGGAGGAGCCGCCCGGCGGCGCGCGTTTCATTCTTGCCAGCGCCGCGCCGCAGCGCCTGCTGCCCACCGTGCGCAGCCGCTGTCAGGCGCTGCGCCTGCCGCTGCCTTCGACACAAGAGGCGGTCGAATGGCTCCAAGCCCAGGGCGTGGACCAGCCGGAGGTGCTGCTCGCTGCGGCCGGCGGAGCGCCGCTCGAGGCGCTGGAGCGGCTGTCGCTGGGCGTGACCGCCGACGCCTGGCAGCGGCTCCCGCGGGAGGTGCAGGCAGGCCATGCCACCACCCTGGCCGCCTGGCCGCTGCCGGTGGCCATCAACGCCCTGCAAAAGCTTTGTCACGACGCGCTGACGCTGGCCGTGGGCGCGGCGCCGCGCTACTTTGCCCCGACCGGCATGGCCGCCGGGGGCGACGTGCCGCGGCTCACCGCCTGCGGCGCCTTGCTGCGCACGGAGATGCGCCATGCGGAGCACCCCTGGAACGCCGCGCTCGGCATCGAGGCGCTCGTGCAGCAGGTGCGCAGGGCGATGCAAGGCGCAACGACAGGGCCGACTCTGTCGCAAGTCGCACGTTCTGCGGGCTCGAACCGAGCGGGCAACGCAAGGGCCGTGGGTACACTGAAATCATGAGTGAAGTGAACCTGCGTGCCGCCCCGGCGCTGGCCGCGACGGCCCGGCCGAGCGTGATCCAACTCGTGTTCCGAGAGAAGGGTGCGCTCTATGCGGCCTACATCCCGCTCTTCAGCGACGGCGGCCTGTTCGTGCCTACCAACCGCGAATACAAGCTCGGCGAAGACATCTATCTGCTGCTTTCGCTGCCCGACGACGCCCAGCGCTATCCGGTGGCGGGCAAGGTCGGCTGGGTGACGCCGGCCAACGCGTCCGGCGGGCGCACCCAAGGCGTGGGCGTGCGCTTTCCTACCGACGAGAAGACCCGCATGCTCAAAGTCCGGATCGAGGAGATTCTCGGCACCTCGATCTCCTCGAACAAGCCGACGCAAACTCTCTGATCGCGGCAAGGCGCGCTCGTCGCGAGCGCGCGGTTCGGCCGCAAGCACGGAGAATGCCTGCGTCATGTTCGTCGATTCCCACTGTCACTTGGGCGAGCCGCAACTGCTGGCCGACTTGCCGGCCATCCGTGGCGCAATGGCGCGCGAGCGCGTCGACCGCGCGCTCGTGATCTGCACCACGCTGGAGGAGTTCGACACCGTCCACGGGCTGGCCTTGGCGCACGAGGAATTCTGGTGTTCGGCGGGCGTGCACCCCGACAACGAAGACGTGCGCGAGCCGAGCGTGCAGGATCTGCTGGCCCTGGCCGCCCGGCCGCGCGTGGTGGCCATCGGCGAAACCGGCCTGGACTACTACCGCCTGGGCGAGCGCACGGTGGCCGACATGGCCTGGCAGCGCGAGCGCTTTCGCGTGCACATCCGGGCCGCCCGGGCCAGCGGGCTGCCGCTGGTGATCCACACGCGATCGGCGTCCGAGGACACGCTGGCGATCCTGCGCGAGGAAAGCACCGGCGGCGAAGGCGCACCGGCGCGCGGCGTTTTCCACTGCTTCACCGAGACGCGCGAAGTCGCCCGGCAGGCCTTGGCGCTGGATTTCATGATCTCCTTTTCCGGCATCCTGACCTTCAAGAACGCCGCAGAACTGAGGGAGGTCGCCCGCGAGGTGCCGCTCGAGCGCTGCCTGATCGAAACCGACAGCCCCTATCTCGCGCCCATGCCGCACCGCGGCAAGACCAACAACCCGTCCTTCGTGCCGCTGGTGGCGAAACAACTGGCCGATATCAAGTCTTGCAGCGTGGAGGAAGTGGCCGAGGCGACCAGTCGCAACTTCGAGCGCTTGTTCTCGAGGACGGTCTCGGCGGGTTGCTCCTGAAGTTAAGACGGAACATGAAGTTCAGCGCGTATCTTGTTCTGCTGCTTTGGTTTTCTTCCGCATTGGCTGGATCTTACGAAGACTTTTTCCGGGCTGTTCATGGCAACGATCCGCGCACCGTGGAGGCGCTGGTGGCGCGCGGCTTCGACCCCAACTCACCTGATCCGCAGGGGCAGCCGGCCCTGATGCGCGCCCTCGAAGCCGACGCCACCGACGTGGCGATGACGCTCGCGCGCCTACCGGGCCTCGACGTCGAGGCGCGCAACCGCGTCGGCGAGACGCCGCTGATGATGGCCGCCATGAAAGGCAACGTCGCCTTGTGCAGGGTCCTGATCGAGCGCGGTGCCCGCGTCGATCGGCCCGGCTGGACACCCTTGCATTACGCGGCGGCCGGCGGCTCGCTCGAAGCCTTGCGGTTGCTGCTGGCCGAAGGGGCCGCCGTCGATGCGCTCGCGCCGAATGGCCGCACGCCCTTGATGATGGCTGCGCAGTACGCCGACGAAAGCCTCGTCGAAACCTTGCTTGCGGCCGGCGCCGACCTGCGGGCCCGCGAGAAGAACGGCGCCACCGCCGCCGATCTGGCCGAAGCCGCCGGGCGGGACTGGCTGGCTCGCCGCCTAGCCGTGGATGCCGCGGGCGTCTCTTCGAGGCCCTGACAGCGCTCGTAACGCGCTCGACGCAGCACCGGTCCTGGTGCTCGGTCGAGCGGAGAAGGGCGCACCGTGTGGCGCGGGCGCTGCAGTCGGTTCGAGATAAATGCACTCTTCCAGCCGGCGGCGGCAGGCAGGCGCCGTGTCAGGTGAATTCCGACACTGCCCATGGCGCAACGCCGACTATGGCGCGCGCCCGCCGATGCCTACAGTGCACTCATGCAAGCCAACCCGAGGTGATGACATGCTGCCGAGTCGAACCGCGTCGAACCCCTTTGCCCTGCTGATGGAGCCCGATGCCGTGCTCCAGGCAATCGAGCGCTCGGACCGCCTTGGTCGCTTGCAAAGCCGCATCTGCCGTCCACTGGACAAGCCGCTGATTCCGCGCGTGCCCAAGGACGTGATCGAGTTCGACCGCAAGGTCGACGCGACACGCTTTCGCCGCGACTGAGCCGTCAGGTCGCAGCCAGGCGGGGTCGAGCTTCGCCCTCGACGCGCATGGCCTGAACGCTCAGGGTGGCCAGGGCACCGAGCACGATGCCGGCCACGGCTAGGCAGGCGCCGAGTGAAAGCATCGCCAGGCCGGTCACGCCCTGACCGATCGAGCAACCCAGGGCGGTAACGCCGCCGAAGCCCATCAGGGTTCCACCGATCAGATGGCCTCGCAGCTCGCCGGCCGTCTTGAAAGACTCCACGCGAAACTCGCCGCGCAGGCGCGCCGACACGGAGCTGCCGAGCAGCACGCCCGCGGTCAACACCACGCCGAAGCTCGTGCGCGTGTTGTTGTCCGTCCAGAAGGTCAGCAGATCCAGCACGTGAGCGAGCGGGGCGGTGAAGCTGAGCGCCTCCGGCCGCCGGCTTTGCGTGCCGAGCCAGGCGGCCTCCAGGGTCTCGGGATGCTCGGCGATGAAGCCCACGCGGCCCGTGAGCCACCACGACACCGGCACCAGCAACCCGACGACGACGCCGCCGACCCAGTGCACCGGCTTCATCGACGTGCGGGCACGCCACAGACAGACGATCGCAACGCCCAGCATGGCGAGCAGCAGCGCCCAGCGCAAGCCGCCGGCGGAGGCGGGCAGCAGCAGGCCGAGCAGCGAGCCGAGATCCTGCGGCCCGGAGAGTTGCACGCTCCACGCGTCGAGCCCTTCGGCGCGCAAGGGGGCCAGCACGCCACGCAGCGTCATCTGCGCGGCAATGGCGGCGACGAGCAGCGTCACCACCGCCTTGAGGTTGCCCGAGCCGGCTTTCACGAGGCTGCGCTGCGGACAGCCGCCCGCCAGCACCATGCCGCAGCCGAAGAGGGCGCCGCCGACGAGGTAGGAAGCCCAGGCGAAGCGGTCGATCCAGGCAATGGATCGCTGCGCATCGAACACCTGCAGGCTGATCAACGCCTGCGAGCCGAGCGCGGCCACGCACAGGGCCACGACCCAGCTCATGAACCGGGCCCGGTCGCGTTGCAAGTACCAGTCGGCGATGGCGCCGCGAATGCAGAAACGCGAGGCCTGCGCAGCCGCACCGAGCAGCAGGCCGATCGCCAGTGCGCCCCAGACCACGGCGCGGGTCGCCGCTTCCGGGTTCGTTTCAAGTTCCATGATCGTGATGTCGAGCCGCAGCAGGGGTTCGGTGGGACGGACGCGTCATTGTGCCGGGCCGCCCGCGCGCCACCGTGCCGGCGTCGGGCCGGTGTCGGCGGCTTCTCGGAAGGCGGCGGCCAAGGTTCGGGCGCAGCTGCGGATGTCGCGATCCTCGACACGGCGCCGCGCCTCGGCGCCCAGGCGGCGAAGCTCGTCCGGACCGGCCAGCAGGCAGGCGCTCATCGCATCGGCGAGGGCTCGCGCGTTGCCTCGCGGCACCAGCCAGCCGCTCGCACCCGTTTGCACCAGTTCGTGCACGCCGCCCACGTCGGTGGCGATGGCGGGAACGCCCAGCGCGAACGCTTCCATGATCGCCACGGGCAAGCCTTCGTCGTCGCTCGACAGCACCAGGGCACGCGCAGTCTGCAGGTGCTCCACGACCTGTCGCTGCGCTTGCCAGCCGATCAGCACCACGTGGCCGCTCAGCGCGTGCTCATGGATGAAGGCCTGAAGCGCCGGGCGCAGGGCGCCATCGCCGATCAACGTGAGCCGAAAGGCAAGCCCGCGTTCGACGAGCAGGCGCGCGGCGTCCAGCAACAACAGCGGGTTTTTCTGAGGCTCGAGCCGGGCCACGCACACCAGTTGCCTGCTTTCGTCCGTGCGGTCCTGGCGAGCGCTGAACCAGGCCGCGTCCAGCCCGCAGGGCACCCGCCGGAATCTGGCATGGAACTCGGGGTATTCGTGCAGCACCCTTTGGTGAGCGGCTTGCGACACCACGGCGATGAAGGACGCCGCCTCGATCTTCTTGCGCAGGTTCAGGCGCAAAGCGGGGTCGAACTCGTGCGGGCCGTGAAAGGTCACGCTGTAGCGCAGCCCGCACAGGCGGTGAGCCAGGCAGGCCACGGCGGCGGGATTGGTGCCGAAATGCGCGTGCACGTGGTGGCAACCCGAACGACGCAGGCGGCGCGACAGCGCGCACGCCATGACGAAATACCCGGTGTGGGCGATGTACCGGCGGTCGCCATGCCGGGCCATGTGCATCGCCAGCGCGAAGGTGGCCGCCGTGTCGAGCGGGCGCTCGACGAGCCACGCGAGCACCGCGCCGGCAAGGCTCGCGGGCGCGAGGTCCAGGAGCACGCAGGTCTTTCGCCGTTCGCCTTCGTCGGCCGGCTCGACATGCGCCAGGCGATCCGCGCGATGAGCGAAGCGATGCACGCGCCAGCCGGCGTTCTCGAGCGCAAGGATCTCCCGGCGGATGAACGAGTGGCTCGGCCACGGATAGACGTTGGTCAGGTAGGCGATCTCACCGACCGCTGGCGTTTCGGAGATCGCAGGAGACGATCGCGCCGTCACATCACCCCTTCGAACTCTCGCGCCCGCGGCGACAAGGCGCGCGAGTTGATGCGATGCACTTCGCCGAGCAGACGCATCACCGCCTTGCGATGCGGCGCGGTGCCGAGCGTGTCGTTGCGGTGTTCGACCTGTGCCATCGCGCCGTCCTCGTGCACGATGCGCACCCCCGCGAACTTGTGCGGCGCGCGCACGATCGCCCGGTGCAGGCCCGTGCCCGAAATGAGCTGCAGGCGGTTCAGCGACACCCGCTCGATCTCGCGCGCGTGCCGCGAAAGGAAGTCGGCGCTGGCGTGCACGTCCTCGGCGCTTTCGCCCGGATAGCCGAGGATCATGGTGCAACGGCACGAGATGCCGGCCGAGGAGGCGCCCTGCAGGAACGCGCTCACGGTGTCGAGCCGCGTGCCCTTCTTCATGAGATCGAGGAGGCGCTGGCTGCCGGACTCCAGGCCCGTCGTCAGGCGGGCGCAGCCGCTCGCGGCCGCGTTGCGCAGGTCGGCATCCGACAGGCCGTTGTCGGCCTCCATGCCCACGTGCACCGCACCGATCCATTGCCCGCCGGGCGCTGCCGTCTGCATGCCGGCAATCACCGAACGCCACATGTCGACGTTGCTGTTGAGCTTGAGGTCCGTGAAGGCGAACCGCGAAGCGCCGAGCTTGCGGTGGTGGTCCGACAACTCGCTCAGCACGTTCTCGGGGCTGCGGCTGCGAAAGCTTCGCCCGGCGCTGCTCGTCACGTCGCTGCAGAAATTGCACACGCCCCAGCCGCAGCCGCGCCCCGTGATCACCGGAACGATCCGGTTCGGATAGGCGCGCCACGGGAAGTCGCTGTAGTCGGGAAAGGGAACGGCGTCGAGTTCCTCGAGCGGCGGTGCGACACGGCCGCTCGGCTTGCCCTCGGGGTCTGCGACGAGCACACCGGCATGTTGGCCGAGGTCGCCGCGCTCGAGCAGCGTCTTCAGGATCGAGGGCAGATCCAACTCCACTTCGCCGGCGATCAGGCCCGAGAGCCCCGGGATGCCGACCCATTGCGCGATCACCTCGGGCTGCACGAAGTACGGCCCGCCGAGCAGCACCGGGATGCCCGCATCGCGGCACAAGGCGCAGATGCGCACGCAGGTCTCGCGGTACATCAGGTACGTGGAAATCATCACCGCCTGCGGCCGGGCTTTTGCCAGATGCGCCGAGAACCCTTCGACGACCTCGCGCTGATGCGTCGCGATGCCCGAGCGACGGCGCTCGGCGAGCCGATCGCGCCACGCCCGGACCCACGGACGAGACGACGTCGCGGCCCGGTGATTGATGCCGGCCGCCAGCAGGCTGAAACGATGCGGGCGTGCTTCGCGCGTGACCCCGCTCACGCCCACCATCAGGGGAGCGAAGACGCTGACTTCGACGCGCGCTCGGCGCAGGATCGAAGCGAGATAGCCGATCGACAGCGTCGGATAGCGCGCGAAGTTGTTGAGGTCGACGAGAAGGACGCTGGGTTCGGTGTGCATGGAACTTCGGTGTTCACGGAAAGCGCAAGGGCGCCAGGAGAGGGAAGGCAACGGGCGCTAGGGCCGGGACGCGTCGGCAGCGGCGCCGTCGGGCCGGAGCGATCGAAGTATCGTCGTCAGCTCCTGCCTGGAGACGAGGCCCACATGTCGCCGCACCAGGCGACCCGCGGCGTCGTAGAACATCGTCGTCGGCAGGCCCTTCGAGCCGACGGCCATGCGCAGGCTCGAAGCCGGATCGAGCAGCACGTTGTCCAGCTCGAGGATCTCGTCGTGCAGATAGCGCCGGACGAGCTTGTCGCTCTCGCCCTGATTGACGAAGACGAAGGTCACGCCCGTCTCGCGCTGCTGGGCCAGCGCGAGCAGCGGCATCTCTTCGCGGCAGGGCGGACACCAGGTGGCCCACAGGTTCACGACCATCGGTCGGCCTCGGGCGAATGCGGCCAGAGTCGCCGGCTCGCCCTGCAGCGTGGACAGGGGCACGTCGGGGATCGCAGACCCGTCGCTCGGCCCCACCGCAACACCGGAGCCGGCGCACAGTGCCAGAGAAAGCGCAAACATTCTGGCCGGCCGGAGCCGGGCAAGCAGGGCGGTCACGACGTCGTTCGATGAGGGCATGAAGGGCGACCGGGAGCGCGATGGCGGGTTTCTCCGTATCGTAAACAATTCGTCTTTTACTAATATTCGGTGTAACTGATATCCGGATAGGCAACTCAATGAGCGGTGCATCGGATCGTGTGTTCGAGGCGGCTGCCGAGCTGTTCGGCCTGCTGTCCACGCCCACGCGACTGCGCATCGTCTGCGAGTTGTACCAGGGCGAGCGCCGCGTCGGCGAGCTGCGCAGGCGCATCGGGGCGAGCCAGCCCAACATCTCCCAGCACCTGGGAACCCTGTACCGAAGCGGCGTGGTGGGGCGAAGGCGGGTGGGCTCGCAGGTGTACTACCGCCTCGCCGGCGAGCGCGTGCTGCTGTTGTGTGAGACGGTCTGCGACGAACGCCGGCGCGGCGAAGCGAGCCGGCCGGCCGCGGCGAAAGCGCCGTGACCCGACAAGCTCCAAGGAGAAAGGACAGCGTGGATTCGCAAGGCAAGCCGGCAGGTCGGCTGATCAAGGCGCCGGAGAACTTCGTCGATGCGGCGGGTGTGCGGCAGGTGTTCGCCGAGGCCCGTGGCGGGCGGCGCGATTTCATCCGTCGGGCCTTTGCGGCTGCCGGCGCGGCCGCATCGGCCCCCATCGCGTTCGCGGGGGGCAAGGCGGCGCCGGCCGGCGCGGGCGACCCGCACATCCTGAATCTGCCGGAGCACAGCTTGGGCCTCGGCCAGGCGGTAGCGACCGACGGCTACGGCAAACCTTCGAAGCACGAGGCCAATGTGCAGCGCCGCCGCAGCCCGGGCCTCACGCAGACGACCCAGGCTTCGGTCTCGTTCGCGCCGCTGCAGTCGCTGTTCGGCATCGTCACGCCCAGCGGGCTGCACTTCGAGCGGCATCACCAGGGCTGGTGGGACGTGGATCCTTCGAAGCACCGCCTCATGGTCAACGGCTCGGACGCGAGCCTGCTCGAGACACCGCGCGTGTTCACGATGGACGAGCTCATGCGCCTGCCTTCGGTCTCGCGCTTTCATTTCATCGAATGCGGTGCCAACACCGGCATGGAGTGGGGCAACGTCGCCGTGCCGACCTGCCAGTACACGCACGGCATGCTGAGCTGCAGCGAGTTCACCGGCGTGGCGCTGCGCACCTTGCTCGATCTGTGCGGCGTGGACTTCAAGCGCGCGCGCTTCGTGCTCGGCGAAGGCGCCGACGGCTCCTCGATGACGCGCACCCTGCCGATGGAACTGGTGGAAAGCGGCGAAGTGATCGTCGCCTACGGCCAGAACGGCGAGATGCTGCGTCCGGAGAACGGCTACCCGCTGCGCCTCGTGGTGCCGGGCGTGCAGGGGGTGAGCTGGGTCAAGTACCTGCGCCGCATCGAGGTGGGCGACAAGCCCTACGGCAGCAAGGACGAAGTGCTGCATTACGTGGACCTCATGCCCGACGGCCGCCATCGCCAGTACACCAGCACGCAGGAGTGCAAGAGCGTGGTCACCACGCCCTCGGGCGGGCAGGTGCTGCTGGACAAGGGCTACTACAGCATCACCGGGCTGGCGTGGTCGGGCAGGGGCAAGGTCGAGCGGGTGGACGTCTCGGTCGATGGCGGACGCAACTGGCGCCGCGCGCGTCTCGAGACGCCGGTGCTCGGCAAGTGCCTGACCCGCTTCAGCCTCGACTGGGTCTGGGACGGCAAGCCGGCGCTCATCCAGAGCCGCGCGATGGACGAGACCGGCTACGTCCAGCCCACGTACCGGCAGCTTCGCCAGGTGCGCGGATCGAGGTCGATCTATCACAACAACGCCGTGCAGACCTGGCTGCTGAAGGAGAACGGGGAGGTCGGCAATGTCCAACTGTCGTGAGCTGCTGATCGCCGCCGCGCTCGGTGTCGCGGCGTTTGCGCAGACACCGGCACAGGCGCAGACGCAGGCCTATCCCGGCCTCGGCCGTGCGGCGACGGCCGGCGAACTGGCCGCCTGGGACATCGACGTGCGGCCCGATTTCAAGGGTTTGCCGAAGGGCGCGGGTTCGGTCGCCTCGGGCATGCAGGTCTGGGACGCCAAGTGCGCCTCGTGCCACGGCGTGTTCGGCGAGAGCAACGAAGTCTTCATGCCCATCGTCGGCGGCACCACGAAGCAGGACATGGCGACCGGCCGCGTCGCGCGGCTCACCGACGCCGACTTCCCGGGCCGCACCACCTTGATGAAGCTGTCGTCGGTTTCCACGCTGTGGGACTACATCAACCGCGCCATGCCCTGGACGCAGCCCAAGTCGCTCAGCGTCGAGGAGGTGTACGGCGTGACGGCCTACATCCTCAACATGGGCGGGATCGTGGCCGACGACTTCGTCCTCTCCGACCGCAACATCGCCGACGTGCAGGCCCGGCTGCCCAACCGCAACGGCAAGTCGAGCGACCACGCCTTGTGGCCCGGCGCCGGCGCGAGCCGGCGCCAGCCCGACGTGCGGGCTGCGGCTTGCATGAAGGACTGTGCCGCCGAGCCGCAGGTGCACTCCTTCCTGCCGGACCATGCACGCAATGCGCACGGCAATCTCGCCGAACAGAACCGCACGGTCGGCCCGCAGCGCGGCGCCGACACGAGCCGGCCGGCCGCCGCCTCGCTGCAAGCCACCGCGGCGCGCGCCGGCGCCGGCGCCACGCTTGCGCCCGCTGCACCGACCGGCGCAGCCGGGCCCGGTGCCAAAGGCCCGGACGGTGCCGCGGCCATCGCGCTCACGCGAAAACACGCCTGCGTGGCCTGCCATGCGATGGACAGCACAATGGTCGGCCCGAGCTTCAGCGACGTGGCGGGCAAGTACTCGGGCCGCGCCGACGCGACGGCTTATCTCACCGGCAAGATCAAGGCGGGCGGCTCGGGGGTGTGGGGCGCCATCCCCATGCCGGCGCAAGCGCTCGACCAAGCCGATGCGCAAGTCATTGCGCAGTGGCTCGCCGACGGAGCCGCGAAGTGAGTGCGTGGAGGGGCTTCCACCTAGGGATGGCACCGATCGTCGAAGCGAGCCGCTTCATTAGGATATGCAGATAAAGGAGTTCGATATGCAAACGCGTCGAGACATGCTTTCTCATTCGGCCAAGGTCGCCGTCATGCTGGCGGGAGCCGGCCTGCTGCCGACCTCGATCGCCCAGGCCGCCGCGGGCGACTACAACAAGGCGGCCTTCGAGGCCAAGACCATCGCCGACCTGATGAAGGCCTTGGGTGCCGCTGCGCCGGCCGAAAGCCAGGACGTCACCATCACCGGCCCGGACATCGCCGAGAACGGCGCGGTGGTGCCGATCGGCGCCGCGACCACCTTGCCCGGCGTCAAGCGCATGCTGCTGCTGGTCGAGAAGAATCCGTCGGTGCTCGCGGCGATGTTCGACGTGAACGACGCGATCGAGCCCAACTTCTCCACCCGCGTGAAGATGGGCCAGTCATCGGATGTGTACGCGGTGGCGATGATGGGCGACGGCAAGGCGCTGTTCGCCAAGAAGGAAGTCAAGGTCACCCTCGGCGGCTGCGGAGGCTGAGGCCGCCGACGCATCCCGAGACGTGCCCGCGTTCGGCGCCTCGCCCGGCAACCGGTCCGCAACCACGTGGCCGCGCAGGACGATCCGCCAAGCAGCACGAGCCCATCCAGCATTCAGGCATCAGCAGGAGATTCACCATGGCAGACCCGATGCGCATTCGCGCCCAAGCCGCCGGCGACAAGGCCACCGTTCGCGTTCTCATGAGCCACGAAATGGAAACCGGCCAGCGCAAGGATTCGGCCGGCAAGCCCATTCCCGCCTGGTTCATCCAGGAAGTCACGGCGCAGCACAACGGCAAGCAGGTGCTCAGTGCCCAGTGGGGCCCTGCAGTCGCCAAGAACCCGTACCTGCAGTTCGCCGTGAAGGGCGCCAAGGCGGGCGACAAGATCACCATTTCCTGGGTCGACAACAAGGGCGACAAGCGCAGCGACGAAGCCACCGTGAGCTGAGCGCTGCGAACGGCCGCCTTCGGGCGGCTCGTTCTTTGGGGAGACGGCGCGCGAGCGCCGTTGCATGACGGTCGAGATAGCGGTCAGAAAGCGAGAACCAACCATGAAGCGAATGTTGATCGCGACGGCGCTTGCCGCCTCGATGGTCGCCGCGGGGGCGCAGCAGAAATCCACCGCCGAGGGCATTGCCGAGTACCGCAAGATGCTCGAGGACGGAAACCCCGCCGAGCTCTACGAGATGAAGGGCGAGGAGCTGTGGAAGACCAAGCGCGGCCCCAAGAATGCCTCGCTCGAGCAGTGCGATCTGGGCAAGGGGCCGGGACAGGTCAAGGGTGCCTTCGTGGAGTTGCCGCGCTACTTCGCGGACACCGACAAGGTGCAGGATCTGGAGTCGCGGCTGCTCACCTGCATGGAGCGACAGCAGGGTTTCGACGCCGCCGAGATCGCCGCCACGCCTTTCGGCAAGGGCGAACAGGCCAACATCGAGTCGCTGGTCGCGTACATCTCGACGGCCTCGCGCGGCATGGACTTCAACGTGCCGCAAAAGCACCCCAAGGAAAAGGTGATGCTCGAGCTGGGCAAGCGGGCCTTCTTTTACCGGGCGGGCCCCTACGACTTTTCCTGCGCTTCCTGCCACAGCGTGGATGGCCAGCGCGTGCGCCTGCAGGACCTGCCCAACCTCACCCGCAACCCGGGCGACGGCATCGGCTTCGCCGCATGGCCCGCGTACCGTGTGAGCAACGGCCAGCTCTGGGGCATGCAGCGCCGCCTGAACGACTGCTTTCGCCAGCAGCGCTTTCCGTACCCGGGCTACGCATCCGACGTGACCACCGCGCTCGGCGTGTACATGGGCGTCAATGCCAAGGGGGCGGAGTCCATCGCCCCGGCCCTCAAGCGCTGAAGGAGCGTGAACATGCACGACAAGCACCTTTGGGTCATTGCGGGCGCCGCCGGCGCCGCGCTGCTGGCCGGCTGTGCCGCGATGGCGCCGGCACCCGACTACGACGCGCTCACGGCGCAGATGATGAAGTCCTCGTTCCGCGACCGCGGCATCGCCACGGTCGACCGGCTGGAGCAGGATGCGTCCAACGAGGCGTGTTCCAAGGCAGCAGGTGATCCCTTGCCGCCCGCGACCGCCAAGGCCATCGAGGCCGAGAACCTCAAGACCGTGAAGATGCCCGGCGACGGCAAGTTCATCGGCGACTGGAAGGCCGGCGAGAAGCTCGCGCAGAACGGCCGCGGCATGACCTGGAACGAGAAATCGGCCGCGACCAGCGCCAACGGCGGCAACTGCTACAACTGCCACCAGATCGGCAAGGCCGAGATCTCGTTCGGCACCATCGGCCCGAGCCTGTACAACTACGGCAAGCTGCGCGGCGTGAGCGATCCCGGCAGTGCGGCGGCCAAGCCAATCGTCGAGTACACCTGGGCCAAGCTGTACAACGCCAAAGCCTTCAACGCCTGCTCCGGCATGCCGCGTTTCGGCCATGCGGGGCTGCTCGATGAAACGCAGCTCAAGGACGTCATGGCCCTGCTGCTCGACCCGAAATCGCCCGTCAATCAATAGGCGTCGGGTTGCGTGAGCCCGCCGGCAGGCGGGCTTTTTCGTCGATCGAATATCGCTGATTGCTGAATCATGAATCTTTCGAAGCGCGAGTTCCTGCAGGTACTGGGGGCAGCTTCGGTGGCCGGCATGGCGCTGGGCCGCCACGCGCAGGCCGACGCCGCCGCGGCGCAGGGCGGCCTGTACGACCTGCCCCGCTTCGGCAACGTGTCCTTCCTGCACATGACCGACTGCCATGCGCAGCTCAGGCCCATCCGCTTCCGAGAGCCGAGCGTCAACCTGGGCTTGGGCGACATGCGCGGGCGCATGCCCCATCTCGTGGGAGAACATCTGCTGAAGGCGGCCGGCCTGCGGCCGGGCACGCCTCAGGCGCATGCCTTCACCTTTCTCGACTTCGAGACGGCGGCCGAACGCTACGGGCGGGTCGGCGGCTTCGCGCACCTCGCCACGCTCGTGAAGCAGCTCAAGGCCAGCCGTCCGGGCGCCTTGCTGCTCGACGGCGGCGACACCTGGCAGGGCTCCGCGACCGCGCTGTGGACCGGCGGGCAAGACATGGTCGAAGCCGCCAAGCTGCTCGGCGTGGACATCATGACCGGCCACTGGGAGTTCACCTACGGCATGGACCGGGTGAAAGAGATCGTCGAGAAGGATTTCAAGGGAAAGATCGAGTTCCTGGCGCAGAACGTCAAGACCAACGACTTCGGCGACCCGGTCTTCGAGCCCTACACCCTGCGCGAGATGAACGGGGTGCTTTGCGCCGTCATCGGGCAGGCTTTTCCGTACACGCCCATCGCCAACCCGCGCTGGATGGTCGCCGACTGGAGCTTCGGCATCCAGGACGAGCGCATGCAGGCGATGGTCGACGAGGTGCGCGGCAAGGGCGCCAAAGTGGTGGTCGTGCTTTCGCACAACGGCATGGACGTCGACCTCAAGATGGCCTCGCGCGTGCGCGGCATCGACGCCATCTTCGGCGGCCACACGCACGACGGCGTACCGGTGGCCGTGCCGGTGAGCAATGCGGGCGGCAAGACGCTCGTGACCAACGCCGGCAGCAACGGCAAGTTCCTCGGCGTGATGGACTTCGACGTGAAGGGCGGCAAGGTCGCCGGTTTCGAGTACCGCCTGCTGCCCGTGTTCGCGAACCAGCTCGCGCCCGATCCGGCGATGGAAGCGCTCATCGCCCGCGTGCGCAAACCGTACGAAGCCAAACTCGCGGAAAAGCTGGCCGTCACCGATGGCCTGCTCTACCGCCGTGGCAACTTCAACGGCTCCTGGGATCAACTCATCTGCGACGCGCTGATGGACGTGCAGGGCGCCGAGATCGCCTTTTCGCCGGGGTTTCGCTGGGGCACCTCGCTGCTGCCGGGCGACACGATCACGCGCGAACTCATGATGGATCAGCTCGCGATCACCTACCCGCAAGCCACCCTCACCGAGATGACCGGCGAGACCGTCAAGACCGTTCTCGAAGACGTGGCCGACAACCTGTTCAACCCCGATCCCTACTACCAGCAGGGCGGCGACATGGTGCGCGTGGGCGGCCTGAGCTACACCTGCACGCCGGGCGCTGAGATGGGCAAGCGCATCGGCGAGATGCGCCTGGGCGGCAAGCCCCTCGAAGCAGGCAAGAAGTACAAGGTCGCCGGCTGGGCGCCGGTGGCCGAGGGTGCGCGCGATGCGCCTGGCGCCAAGCCCGTGTGGGACGTCATCGAAACCTGGCTGCAAGGGCAGGGCGGTCGCGTCGCGGCGCGTTCGCTGAACACCCCGAGGCTCGTGGGCGTGCAAGGCAACCCCGGCCTGGCGGCGGACGCGGCCAGGGCGCCCGGCAAAGGAGGGAGGTCGTGATGCATGCTCGATGCCGGCGGATGCGCAGCACCGCGATCCTGGGTTTGTCGCTCGCGCTGTGCGCGCCGGCGATGGCTCAGGAGGAGGGCACCTTCACGGTCAAGTCGCTCACGCCCGAGTCCGCCTTCAAGGCGGCGCGCGCGGCGATGGAGCATTGCCGCGGGCAGGGGTTTCAGGTCGCGGTGGCGGTGGTCGATCGCTCCGGCGTCCTGCAGGCGCTGCTGCGTGATCGCTTCGCCGGCGCCCACACCGTGGCCGTGGCGACGGACAAGGCCTGGACGGCCGCCAGCTTCAAGATCCCCACCTCCGCGCTCGCGACCGAGACGCAGGCCGGCAAGCCCATGAGCGGCCTGCGCGCCGTGCCCCGCGTGATGGCGGCCGGCGGCGGGCAGGTGATCGAGAGTGCCGGCAGCTTGCTGGGCGCCATCGGCGTGTCGGGTGCACCGGGCGGCGAGGCCGACGAGGCCTGCGCCAACGCCGGCATCAAGGCGATCGCCGACGCCATCGATTTCTAGCCGCGTGCAGCCGCAGAATGCCTGCCTGCGCCGAACTCGACGCGTGCCCCTGCGAGGGCCGCATCGAACCGCACGTTCCCGTGATGCCCGCGACCCTGCCTCCAAGGAGACCCTCATGCGCCTGAACAGACCTCTCGCCGCCCTCGTCCTCACCGTCGCGGCGGGCTGCACGCTGGCGCAGGACAAGGTGGCGTACCACATCAACGACAGCGCCACGCAGGCCCTGGCCGGCTTGCGCAACGTGAAGAACCATCTCGACACCGACCCGAGCGCGCAGATCACCGTGATCACGCATGCGAACGGCGTGGACTTCCTGATGTACGACGCGAAGGACCGCAACGGCAATCCGTACGAGATCGCGGTTCAGCAGCTGGTCGAACGCGGCGTCAAGTTCGAGGTCTGCGAGATCACGCTCAAGAACCGCAAGCTCGAGCGCAAGCAGTTCATCCCCGAGGCCGCTTTCACCCCCTCGGGCGTGGTGCGGCTGTCCAAGCTGCAAGGGCAGGGGTACTCCTACATCAAGCCCTGAAAGGGCCGGAGATGACGATGCCACGCGCCTCGCGGATCCGCCTCACGCGGCGGGCCTGCCTGCTCGCCGGCCTGACGATCGCGTGCCCGGCAAGCGCCACGGCGAAGCGGCCCGCGGTGCCCGGCGACCTCATCGAGTGGCCGGCGCTGCGCCTGCTGGACGGCTCGACGCTTTCGCCCGCGGCATGGCAGGGCACGGCGGCGGTGCTCGTCTTCTGGCACACCACCTGCCCGTTCTGCAAACGCCAGAACGCGCACGTCGACAAGCTGTTCCGAACGCTCGGCAACAGGCCGCTGCGCGTGCTCGGCGTGGCGCTGGATCGAGACGAGTCGGCTGTGCGCGATTACATGGCCCGCAACCGCTACGGCTTCGCGGTCACGATGGATGCCGCACCGCTGCGCGAGCGCATCGCCATGAAATCGGTGATCCCCACCACGTGCCTCATCGATCGAAGGGCGCGTCTGCTGCAGACGATCCCCGGCGAGATGTTCGAGGAAGACGTGCTCGGGCTGGCCAGTGTGGTGAGCGAACCCGGCTGATGGACACCGCCACACGGGCATTCGGCGGGTTCGCCCTTCAGGCCGAACGCTCCAGGCGCCACATCTGGTAGCGCAGCGCGAGCACCGCGCCGGCCACGATGCCGGCAACGGCGATGAAGCTGCCGATCGCCAGCGTGGAAATGCCCGACAGTCCCTGCCCGATCGTGCACCCCAGCGCCGTGACGCCGCCCACGCCCATGAGCAGACCGCCGGCGAGGTGATTGGCGGTGTCTTCCACGCTGCCGAAGCCTTCCCACCGGAACGTGCCGCTCGCCAGCGACCAGGCCGCGGAACCCACGACCACGCCGGCCACGCTGACGATCCCCACGGTGAGGAGCTTGTTCGCGTCGCTGAAGAAGAGCACCCAGTCGAGCGCGTAGCCGACCGGCGCGGCCATGCTCAAGGCCTCCATGCGCCTCGAGTTGGTCGCGAGGAAAGCTTCCTCCAGCGTGTTCGGGTCTTCCGGCAGATAACCCAGCACGCCCGACACCCACCACATGCCGACGATCACGCCGCCGATGCCCAGGCCGCCCAGCCACACGTCTTGCGTGCGCCCCTCGGGCCGGGCGAGCACCCAGGCGAGCAGGGCGGTGCCCAGGCCGATGCCGAGCAGGGCCGCCGCCGACGGCGTGGCCAGGCCGGTCGCGCCGGTGAGCAGGCTCGGCAGGTCCTGTCCGCCCGGCAGCGTGATCGCCGCACGGTCCACGGTGAGCACGCGCAGGACCGCCGTCATGCCCTTGAGGGTCGCGAAGGCGGCCACCGCCAGCATCACCACGACCACGAGCGACTTCAGGTTGCCGCCTCCCACGCGCACCAGGCTCTTGCTGCCGCAGCCCGACGCCAGCACCATGCCGAAGCCGAAGATCGCACCGCCCACCAGCGACGAGAGCCACAACAGTTGCGGTCCGGCGTACACCGTCTTGCCGGCGCTCAGCCAGCCCAGCCCCACCATCGCGTTGAAGCCCAGCATCGCCACCGCGATCGCCAGCACCCACATGCGAGCGCGCGTCCAGTCGCCCATGTTCACCACGTCGGCGATGGCGCCCATGGTGCAGAAGTGCGTGCGCTGCGCGATGGCGCCGAACAGCACGGCGAGTGCGAAGGCGCTCCACAGCACCTGCTGGGTGATGGCCGAATGATCGACGTTCTCCATGAACGGATTGTCGCGCCGCGCAAGCCGTCGAGGCGGCGCGGGTGGGGGAAGCCTCGGTCGCGCCGCGACGGTGTCGGGTGCATGATGGCTGCGCCGATCGAGTCAACAGGAGCCGCCATGAAGCCTCGCCACGTCCTGCTCCTCATCGCCTGCGCGCTGGCCTTGCCGCAGGCCGCGGCGCAGCCCACCGCCGCCGAGATGTTCAAGGGTGCCGACCTCGCGCTGGGCGAGCGCCTGATCGCGCAGCACCGCTGCACCGAGTGCCACAGCAAGACGGTCAGCGGCGACGGCTCGGCCATTTACCGCCCGAAAGGGCGCATCAACGCGCCGGGCTTTCTGCGCGGCATGGTGGAGCAGTGCAACTCGCAGATGAACCTGGGCCTGTTTCCCGAAGAAGTCACGGCCATCGCCGCGGTGCTCAACCGGGATCACTACCGGTTCAAGTAGGGGTCGGCCGGTCGATTGAAATATCGGTGGTTCCGAATACAATTTTTGGCATCTGCAACCACGAAGTACGTGCATGGATGCCAAGCGCAGCGAAGACCAGGTGTTCGATTCGGTCGCGGAGCTTTTTTCGGTGCTTTCCACGCCCATCCGCCTGAAGATCATCAGCGCCGTCTGCCAGGGCGAGAAGAACGTCTCCGAGTTGCTCGCCGAGATCGACACCACGCAGCCCAACATGTCGCAGCACCTTGCCACGCTTTATCGCAGCGGCGTGCTTGCCAAGCGCCGCGAAGGCACGCAGATGTATTACCGGCTGCAAAGCGAGCGCGTCGCGACGCTGTGCCGCGCGGTGTGCACGCAGGTTGCGATCGAGTTGGATCCGCAATCCGAGGTCAAACCGTCCGAGCGTCTGGTGCCCGTGGCGCTGCGATGAGACGGGCGCCGGGTCCGGGCGCGCCGATTGTCTGATCAATGCTCCTTCGCGGGATTCACCTTGCCTCAAAACCGCGCTAATGTATATTATGTCAAGTTAAAAGGATGCGCGGACACCCGCTGCAGCGACGGTCTCGTCACGCCGCTCGTTATTCGGCTCAGCGCCGCGCTGCTCTGCTTGGCCGGTCCCCTTGCAGGCAACCTTCGAACGAGTTTGGACTTATGCTTTTTTCGCGCAGACCTCCTGCGCACTGGCGTGGTCGGCTGACGAGTGCATCGAGCCGCAGACCGTCGGGCTTGTTTTCTGGACGGAGAAGCACATGAGCCAATACCCGATTGCCGTTCTCGTCGGCAGCCTGCGTCGCGATTCCTTCAACCGCAAGATGGCCACGGCCCTCGCGAAGCTGGCACCGGCGGAGTTTTCGTTCGAGCAGTTGAAGATCGAGGACCTGCCGCCCTACAACCAGGACGACGACGCGGACCCGGCGGAGTCCGTCAAACGGCTCAAGAAGGAAGTTTCAGAGGCCCGAGGGCTGCTGTTCGTCACGGCCGAATACAACCGCTCGATCCCGGGCGTGCTCAAGAATGCGATCGATCACGCTTCGCGCCCGTATGGGCAAAGCGCCTGGGCCGACAAGCCGGCGGGGGTGTTGGGTGTGTCGGTCGGCGCGATCGGCACGGCGGTGGCGCAGCAGCATCTCCGCACGATCCTGGCCTACCTCGACGTTCCCACGCTCGGGCAGCCCGAGGCCTTCATCCAGGCCAAGGACGGCCTGTTCGAAGCCGATGGGAGCATCGGCTCGGAGAGCCGCAAGTTCCTGCAGGGCTGGATGGACCGCTACGTCGCGTGGGTGAAAACGCACTCGGGCTGAACCGTCGCCCCGAGTCTCTCGCGCGGGCGCTTCGTCAGACGTTCGCGCTGCTCGTGGCGGCGCCGGCGCTGCGGCTCGTCTCCTGCCCGGCGCTGCCACTGCGCAGCGTTTGCCAGTACGACACGGCGCGCGCGACCCAGTCGCGGAAATGGCGGTCCTGCGGCGCGTAGAACGGGATGCCGCGAGCGGTGAAGTTCTCCACCTCCCTGGCGAAGGTGCGCGATGCCGAGGCCGGGCGGCGGCTCAGTTCGAGCTCGATGGCGTGCAGGCCCATGGCGCGCTGCATGGGATCGGACGCCATCAGTTGCGTTTGCAGCGCGGTGGCGTCCGTGCCCGAGGTGTCGACGTTCATCGTTTCTCCAGTGCGGACGGCGGCAAGGCCGGCCTGACCGGAATATCGGCGCGGACACGCCCGGCTTCAGCACCGCTCTGCCCCACCCCTCTGCGCGCAAGCGACGGCCGTGCGGATGTGCGCAGGCGCCGAGGCGGCTCGTTGGCGCGCAGCAACGTCGGCGATCCGTCAGCCACGCGGGCGTGCCGCGTTGCTCAGTTCGGCTGCAGTTCGAGCACCCGCCCCGGTCTGCCGTCGCCCCAGACCGGCAGATAGTCGCCGCGCGCCCAGGGCGAGAGAAAGCTGCTGTAGTGCCGGCTGAAGACCAGCCCGCTCTGCCCGCTCGAGTGGATGAAGCGGGACCTGCGGGGATCGCCCAGGTCGTAGAGCCCGCGAAAGCCCGGCCCGTGCTCGTCGAGGTAGAGCTCGCCCGTCACGGCGTGCGGGCGCAGGCTGACGCGCGACGCATTGACGGTGTAGGTGTCGCCGCCCACGGGCGTGCGCAGCTCGAAAAAACGCGACAGCACCGGCACCTTGCTGAACGGCCGGTGCTCGGCCCTGGCGATGTGCGCGCTGCCCCATCGCCACGCGGCCGGGTCGGCACCGAAACGCGCCTGCAACTCGTGAAGCGCCCGGTCGAAGGCGGCGTCGATCTGCTCGGTGCAGGTTTCGCGCCTCGGCGTGCGGCGGTCGTCGCACCAGTAGGCGTCGTCGCGGATCAGCACGTCGTGGAGGCCTTCGCGAAAACTGCGCCGGGCGAGTTCGCGCTCGAAAAGGGCAGATCCGAGGTCGTCGGCGAACACGCCGCGAGTGAGTTGCCGGATCCAGGCCCACAGCACCAGGGGCTCGGGGCGCTCGGCCGCCATGGTGCCGTCGAAGGTGACGAGGTCGCGCTGCACGCGCTCGGCCAGCGGATGGGCCGATTGCGCGCGGCGCAATGCCGGCAGGAGGGTCAGCGCGGCCGTCGAGAGCACGTCGGCCTGAATGGCCGCGAGGCTGTCCATGCTGTGCAGCGGGCGTGCGTCGAGCAGACGTTCGATGCGCTGCTGGCGGTAGGGTGATACCCATTCGCTGGTGATGAAGTGAGGGTACTGCGGGCCATGGATGCGGTGGTTGGCCGTCGCGAGCCAGCCGCGTGCCGGGGCGCGCTCGCGCGGCGTCTCGCCGGCCGGCACGAAGCCGATCCAGTCGTACTTCGAGTCCCAGCCGGGCGCAGGCGCCAGGCCTTTGAGATCGTTGTCGGGCCGGCGCAGCGGCACGCGGCCCGCGGCGACCATGGCGATGCGCTCCTTGTCGGCAACGACCATGTTCTGCATGGGCGCCACGTACCTGGCCGAGGCCTCGATGAACTCGTCCACCGAACGCGCGCGGTTGAATGCGAGGCCCGCCTCCAGGGTGCCCGACGCATCGGGGTCGAGCGCCGTCCAGCGCAGCGCGATCGCATAGCGCTGCGCTTCGGCCTTGCCGGCTGCGCCGGTCAATCCGTCGGCCGGACCGCCCGCGTAGGAAATCACCGGCCCGTGGCGGCTGCGCCGTGCGATGAAATCCACGTCGGGCGCGCCCTTGACCCGGATGAGTTCTCGCACGCGCTCGAAACGTCCCCAGCTCTGGGGCGTTTCGTAGCGCTCCTCGTTGCGTTGGTCGACGCGTTCGAGGTAGAGGTCCTGGACGTCGGGCGCCGTGTTGGTGAAGCCCCAGGCGATGTGCCGGTTCTGGCCCAGCAGCACCAGCGGCAGGCCGGGCAGCGTGGCGCCCGCCACCTCGAGCCCAGGCGCCTCGATCCGCGCGAAGTACCACAGCGCCGGCGTGCTGAGCCTGAGATGCGGATCGTTGGCCAGCAGCGGCTGGCCGGTCACGCTGCGCGAGCCGGCCACGGCCCAGTTGTTGGAGCCGGTGCCTTCGACGCCGCCGGCGATCGACCACGGCAACCCGTCGGCCGAGGCGGTCTGCCGCACCGCGATCGTCGGCGGGCCGGCGATGCCGAGGTGCCGGTACAGCGCGGCGTAGTCGGCGGTGGCCAGTGGCGCGTCACCCGGATAAGGCGGGAGCAACTGCTGGATGCGCTCGACCGGCATCTCGAGCGCAAGTTGCATGCGCAGCAACTCGTTGCTCCAGTTGCCGCCCAGGTCCCAGGCCATCATGATCGACCAGGCCAGGCTGTCGACCGGACTCCAGGCTTCGGGTTGCAGGCCGAGCAGCACGAACTCGGGCGGGCGCGCCTTCATGTGATCGGCGAGGTAGGCGTTGATGCCCGCCGTGTAGGCACTGAGCATCTCGCGCACTGCGGTACTGGCCTGCTCCCACTGCTGCTCGGCGCTGCGGCGCACGCCGAGTGCACGCAGGAACTTGTCGGCCTCCAGTGCGGAAGGACCGAAAGCCTCGGCCAGGCGCCCGGCGCCGATGCGCTTGTGGTTGTCGAGCTGCCACAGCCGGTCTTGCGCGTGCACGAACCCCAATCCGAACCAGGCGTCGTCTGCGGAGGCGGCGCGGATGGTCGGAATACCGTGCCGGTCGCGCTCGATCGTCAGGCCGTCGCGCGCACCACTCACCTCGATACGGCCTTGCGTGAGCGGCAGCGCGAGGTGCCGGTACACGGCCAGAGCCGCCACCGCGGCCAGCATCAGCCACAGCAGCGTGACAAGGCCGCGCTTGATCCACTTCATGCCCCGAAGGCTAGCGGCCGTGGCCGCCGGGCGCATCGGTGTTGGTGCGGAGCTTCGCTAGGGTGCGCGGCCGCCGCTGCGTTGCGTGCGGGGCCTCACTGTCACTGTCCGCGCAGGAAGTCGCTCTTGCCGAGATCCACCCCGTTGTGGCGCAGCAAGGCGTAGGCGGTGGTCACGTGAAAGAAGAAGTTGGGCAGCGCGAAGTGAAGCAGGTACTGCTCTCCGGTGAACTGCATCGGCTCGCCACCGCGGCGCGGCACCGTGACGAGCCTGGCTTCGCTGCCGTCGACCTGTTCGCGGGGCACCGATTTGATGTAGGCGACCGTGGCGCCGATTCGCTGCTGCAGGGCAGCCAGCGTGGTCTCGCTGTCGTCGAAGGTCGGCGCGTCGACGCCCGCGAGCCGGGCCACGCCGAACTTTGCGCTGTCGCAGGCGATCTGCACCTGGCTCAGCAGCGGGAGCATGTCGGGCGCCAGTCGGGCCATCAGCAGGGTCTCGGGATCGAACTTTCTGGACGCCGCGTGCGCGACCGCCTTGTCGAGCCACTTCGACAGATTACCGAGCATCGTGAGGTAAACCGGCGCGCTCGCTGAATGCATGGAAATGGTCATGATGCGTGTCCTCCTGAAGCCCGGGGATGCTACCGGTAACGGCAAGGCGCTGCCTCGGCATGCACAATCGAACGCTGGTCGCCCCATGCCGGCGCGTGACCCCTGCCCTGCCTCATGAACATCATCATCCTGGACGACTATCAGGACGCGGTTCGCAAGCTGCCCTGCGCCGCCAAGCTCGACGGCTGCAATGCCAAGGTCTTCACCAACACGGTCAAGGGCATCGGCCAGTTGTCGGTGCGGCTCAAGGATGCCGAGATCCTCGTACCCATCCGCGAGCGCTCGCAGTTCCCGCGCCAACTGCTCGAGAAGCTGCCCAAGCTCAAGCTCATCGCCCAGACGGGCCGCGTGGGGCCGCACATCGACCTGCAGGCCTGCACGCAACTCGGCATCGCGGTGAGCGAAGGTCCGAGCGCGCCGCAAGCCACGGCGGAGCTCACCTGGGCTCTCATCATGGCGGCGATGCGCCGGCTGCCGAATTACATCGGCACGCTCAAGCACGGCGCATGGCAGCAGTCGGGCCTCAAGCAGGCGTCGATGCCGCCGAACTTCGCCTTGGGCACGCGCCTGGCCGGCAAGACACTCGGCGTCTGGGGCTACGGGCGCATCGGCCGCATCGTCGCCGGCTACGGGCGCGCGTTCGGCATGCAGGTGCAGGTGTGGGGCAGCGAGGTTTCGCGCTCGAAGGCCGAGGCCGACGGCTTCGGCACGGCAGCCACCCGCGAGGCCCTCTTCGAGGCCAGCGACGTGCTCTCGCTGCATCTGCGGCTGGCCGAGGCCACGCGCGGCAGCGTCACGCTCGAGGACCTGCAGCGCATGAAGCCGACCGCCCTGTTCGTCAACACCTCGCGGGCCGAACTGCTGCACGAAGGCGCACTGGTTTCTGCGCTCAACCGCGGCCGCCCCGGCATGGCCGCGGTCGACGTGTTCGAGAGCGAGCCGATCCTGCAGGGGCATCCCCTGCTGCGGCTGGAGAACGCCGTGTGCACGCCGCACATCGGCTACGTGGAACTCGACAGCTACGAGGCCTTCTTCAGCGCCGCCTTCGACAGCGTGGTGAGCTACATGGCCGGCACGCCGATCAACATCGTCAACCCAGAGGCCCTGCGGGTCCTGCGTGGGTGAGTTCCGCGGCTCCGGGTCCGCCCGCGCGGAACCGGAAGGGGCGAACGGCCGGCACCCCCGGCGGCGGCCCGAATGCGTGGGCAAGGCGCCGTGCTGAGCCCGCCCCACCCGGTTCAACGCGCCCGCTGGGCGCTGATGTTCGGCAACTTCGTGATCGGCTGCGGCGTCATGGTCGTGGCCGGCTCGCTCAACGACCTGACCCGTTCGCTCCAGGTGAGCGTGGCGCTCGGCGGCCAACTGATCGCCATCGCCGCGGTGGTGATGTGCGTGGGCGCGCCGCTCCTGGCCGGTGCGGTCGGTGGCTGGGACCGGCGGCGCCTGTTGACGCTGACGCTGGCCTGGTACGCGATCGGCCATGCCGCCTCGGCCCTCATGCCGGGATACGCATCGCTCACGCCGGTGCGCGCCCTCACCGTGCTGGGCGCCGCCGTGTTCACGCCGCAGGCCGCTGCGGCGATCGGCTGGCTGGCGCCGCCGGCGCAGCGCGGCCGGGACATCACTTTCATCTTCCTCGGCTGGTCGGTCGCTTCGGTGTTCGGGATGCCGCTGCACAGCTTCATCGGCGAGTCGCTCGGATGGCGCTGGGCCTTCGCGCTGGTCGCGGTGTTGTCGGCCGGCGGCGCGTGGTGGGTCTGGCGCGTCATGCCCGACGGCGTTCGGCCGCCGGCCATGAACCTGCGTGCCTGGGGCGAGGTGCTGACGAATCCGGTGCTGATGGCGATCGTCGCCGTCACCGCCTTGTCGGGCGCCGGCCAGTTCACGGTGTTCACCTACTTCGCGCCCTACTACAAGGAAGTGCTCGGCGCCGGTGCCACCGAGATCAGCCTGCTGTTCGCCTGGTTCGGCGCCTTCGGCCTGCTCGGCAACGTGCTGCTCTCGCGTCACGTGGACCGCATCGGCGCGGCGCGCGCGGTGGCGTGGCTGCTCGGTGCGGTGACGTTTTCGCTCCTGCTGTGGCCGGTGGCGGCCGGCAGCTATGCGTCGATGGCCTGCGTGTTGATCCCCTGGGCTTTCAGCATCTTCGCGATCAACTCGGCGCAGCAGGTTCGTCTGGGACAGGCCGCGCCCGCGCTGGCACCGGCGCTGATGGCGCTCAACACCTCGGCGATCTACCTCGGGCAGGCGGTGGGGGCTGCCGGCGGTGGCGCCATCGTCGCCGCGAACGCGGTCACCGGCTCGGCGGGGGATGCGCTTTATGCAGGTCTGCACTGGGCCGGGCTGGCCTGGGTGATCTGCGCCTTGCTGCTCAGCCGGTGGGCCGATCGACGGGTGCCCTAGTTCAAGCCTTGGTGCCGAAGATCTTGTCGCCCGCGTCGCCCAGGCCAGGGATGATGTAGCCGCGCTCGTCGAGGTGGCTGTCGATGGCGGCCGTCCAGCAGCGCGTGTCGGGGTGAGCGTTCTGGAGCGCCTCGATGCCTTCGGGCGCGGCCACGAGCACCAGCGCGCGGATGTCGCGGCAGCCCTTGCGCCGCAGCAGATCGACCGTGGCGATCATCGATCCGGCGGTGGCCAGCATGGGATCGATGATGAGCGCGGTGCGCTCGGCCAGCGAGCCGACGAGGTTTTCGAAGTAGCGCTCGGGCTGCAGCGTGTCGTGGTTGCGCGAGAGGCCCACCACGCTGATCTTGGCGTTGGGGATCATGTCGAGCACGCCGTCGAGCATGCCCAGCCCTGCGCGAAGGATCGGCACCACCGTGACCTTCTTGCCCTTGATGCGCTCGATGTCCACCGGCCCGCTCCAGCATTCGCTCGTCACCGTCTCCAGCGGGAAATCGGCGGTCGCCTCGTAGGTCAGCAGGCGCGCGAGTTCCTGCGTGATCTCGCGAAACTTCTTCGTCGAGAGGTCGGTCTCGCGCAGCAGGCCGACCTTGTGCCTGACCAGCGGATGCGCAACGAGGATGACCGGCATGAAGCCAGTCTATGCCAGCGGTTCTTCGGCCAGCAGCAGCGGCAACAGGACGGCCGCGGTGCCTTGCAGCCGCCGATGCGCCACGCCGTCCAGCTCGCTCGCCTGCGGATTGACGATCACGACCCGTGCCCCGGCGCGGCGAGCACTGCAGGCCAGCCCCGCCGCGGGATGCACGGCACCCGAGGTGCCGACGACGAGCATCACCGCGCATTCCTGCGCCACGCGCTCGGCCGCATCGAGTGCGGCCACCGGCAAGGCCTCGCCGAACCACACGACGCCGGGGCGCACGCGGTTGCCGCACTCCGCGCAGGCCGGCGGGCTGCCGCGTTCGGCCCAGGCCGGATCGCACACGTTCGCGCCGCGGGCATGGCGGCGGCAGGCATCGAACCAGCGGTCCTCGAGGATGTCGCCATGCAGGCGGATCACTTCCTCGCTGCCGGCGCGCTGGTGCAGGTCATCGACGTTCTGCGTGACGACGCCAAGCCGCCCTGGGTGACGTCGGCCATAGTCGGCGAGCGCGAGATGGCCGGCGTTGGGTCGGGCTTCGATGACGCCGGCTCGCCGGCTTGCGTACCAATTCCAGACCAGTGCCGGATCGGCGGCGAAGCCCTCGGGCGAGGCGAGCTGCTGGGGATCGAAGCGCGCCCACAGACCCGTCAAGGCGTCACGGAAGGTCGGAATGCCGCTTTCGGCCGACATGCCGGCGCCGGTGAGCACCGCAATGCGCGGCGCTTCGGCGAGCCAGCCGCGAACCTCGTCGAGCGACTCCTGCGCCATGACGCCTCCTCACGCGGATCAGGCGGCGCCGCGCTGGCGCACTGCCTCGTACAGGCAGATGCCGCTGGCCACCGAGACGTTGAGGCTTTCCACTGCGCCGGCCATCGGCAGGCCGACGGATTCGTCGCAGGTCTTGCGGGTGAGTTGGCGCAGCCCGCTGCCCTCGGCGCCGAGCACCAGCGCGAGAGGCTGGCGCAGGTCGGCGGCGTAGAGCGTGCGCGGCGCATCGTCGGCCAGGCCGATCGTCCAGATGTTGCGCTCCTTCAACTCGCCCAGTGTGCGCGACAGGTTGGTGACCATGAAGTAAGGCACCGTCTCGGCGGCCCCGCTGGCCACCTTGCTGACGGTGGCGTTCAGGCCCACCGCGTGGTCCTTGGGGGCGATCACCGCATGTGCGCCCGCGCCGTCGGCCACGCGCAGGCACGCGCCGAGGTTGTGAGGATCGGTCACGCCGTCGAGCACCAGCAGCAGCGGCGGGCCCTCCAGCGCATCGAGCAGGTCGTCGAGCGATTTGCTCACCGGCAGCGGCGCCACCTTGGCGACCACGCCCTGGTGCCGGTGGGTGCCGGACAGGGCCTGCAGGCGCAGCTCGTCGCTCTCCAGCAGGCGCACGCCCGCTTCGCGGGCACGCTCGAGGAACTGCTTCATCCGCATGTCGCGGCGGCTGCCGTCGATGTACAGCTCGACGATGGAGCCGGGCGCGGTTTTCAGGCGGATGGAGACGGCGTGGAAGCCGAACAGAACACGTGTGGAGGACATCGGGATCAATCAGTCAGACGACCCGCTTCGATCCTCACCTGCCGGTCACAGCGCGCCGCAATGCTGCGGTCGTGCGTCACCATCACCAGCGTGGTGCCCTGCTCGCGGTTGAGCTCGAACATCAGCTGGATCACCGTTTCTCCGGTGGCGAAATCGAGGCTGCCGGTGGGTTCGTCGGCCAGCAGCACGGACGGCCGCACGACGAAGGCACGGGCCAGCGCCACGCGCTGCTGCTCGCCGCCGGACAGCACGCGCGGATAGTGACCCAAGCGCTGGGCAAGCCCCACGCGCGCGAGCATCTCCGTGGCCTGCGCCTTGGCGTCGGCGCGGCCCTGCAGTTCCAGCGGCAGCATCACGTTCTCCAGCGCCGTCAGGTTGCTCATCAACTGGAAGCTCTGGAACACGAAGCCGACGCTCTGGGCACGCACCGCGGCGCGCGCATCCTCGTCGAGTGAAAAGAGATCGGTGCCCGCGAGCCGCACCCGGCCCTCGCTGGGCGTGTCGAGCCCGGCAATGATGGCCAGCAACGTGCTCTTGCCCGACCCGGAAGCCCCGACGATCGCGGCCGATTCCTGCGCCGCGAGCGCGAAGTCGATATCGTCGAGTATGGTCAGTTCGCCGCTCGGATCCTGCACGCGCTTGCTGACGTGCTCGACGGCGATGATGGAATCGGGCATGTTGAAAGGAGCACTCCGGATGGGTTTGAGCCGAAGGGACTGTATCAAGCGGGCCGCCGCGGCCGGGCTGTGGGGCTGCATCGTCCTCACGCCGCTTGCGCAGGCGCAGACGGCGCAGCCGGTGGTCTTGATCGTCGGCGACAGCCTGTCGGCCGAGTACGGCCTGCAGCGCGGCAGCGGCTGGGTCGCGCTGCTGGAGAAGAAGCTGGGCGCCGAGAAGATCGCAGCCAAGGTCGTCAACGCCAGCATCAGCGGCGACACCACCTCCGGCGGGCGCTCGCGCCTGCCGGCCCTGCTGGCGCAGCACAAGCCGGCCGTCGTGGTCATCGAACTGGGTGGCAACGACGCTCTGCGCGGCCTGCCGCTCGATATGACCGAGCGCAACCTCGCCGAGATGGTGCGTGCGTCCAAAGCCGCCGGCGCCGAAGTGCTGCTGCTGGGCATGCAGGTGCCGCCCAACTACGGCCGGGCGTATTCGGACGACTTCGCGGCGCTGTTCGCGAGCGTTGCGAAGGATCAGGGCGCGGCGCTGGTGCCCTTCCTGCTCAAGAGCGTCGCCGACGTGGCCAATGCCGCGGAGCTGTTCCAGCCCGACCGCATCCACCCACGCGAATCGGCGCAGCCGCTGATGCTGGCCAACGTGTGGCCCGCGCTGAAGCCCTTGCTGAAGTAGCCGGGCGCGGGACTGCTCGGCAAGGGTGCCGACCCGCTCAATCGTCGGGGGCGTCGAGGCCCGGAAACAGCACGTCGGTATAGCCGAACCGGCTGAAGTCGCGCACCCGCATCGGGTACAGCATGCCGATCAGGTGATCGCACTCGTGCTGCACCACGCGGGCGTGGAAGCCCTCGGCCTCGCGGTCGATCGGCTGGCCTTGCGGATCAAAGCCGCGGTAGCGGATGCGGGCGTGGCGCGGCACAACGCCGCGCAGGCCGGGCACCGACAGGCAGCCCTCCCAGTCCTCTTCGAGCATGTCGGTGAGCGGCGTGATCTGCGGATTGATGAGTACGGTGCGCGGCACGGGCGGCGCATCGGGATAGCGATCGGTGCTGCCGAAGCCGAAGATCACCAGTTGCAGGTCCACGCCGATCTGCGGCGCCGCCAGGCCCGCGCCGCGGGCCGCCTCCATGGTCTCGAACATATCGGCGACGAGCGCATGCAGTTCCGGCGTGTCGAACTCGCGCACCGGCTGCGCGACGCGCAGAAGGCGCGAGTCGCCCATCTTGAGAATGGGGTGGATGGCCATGGCGGGTGACTCCTTCTGATTGCCAGTATCCGGCGGGCCGTGAGCTACGACGCCAGCAAGGCTTCGAGCGCCGCTTCGTCGAGCAACGCGATGCCCAGTTCGCGCGCCTTGTCGAGCTTGCTGCCGGCTTCCTCGCCGGCGACCACGTAGTCCGTCTTCTTGCTCACCGAGCCGGCGACCTTGCCGCCGGCCGCCTCGATGCGCTCCTTGGCGTCTTCGCGCTTCAGGTTGGGCAGCGTGCCGGTGAGCACGAAGGTCTTGCCGGCAAGCGGCTTGGGCGTGCGGTCGGCGGTGCCGTCGTCTTCGCTCCAGCCGATGCCGAGCCGGCGCAGCGCATCGACCACTTCGCGGTTGTGCGGCTGCTCGAAGAACAGGCGGATGCTCTGCGCGACGACCTTGCCGACATCGGCGACCTCGAGCAGTTGCGGCTCGCTGGCCTCGAGGATGCGGTCGAGCGAGCCGAAGTGCCGCGCCAGGTCCTTGGCCGTGGCCTCGCCGACGTGGCGGATGCCGAGGGCGAACAGGAAGCGCGGCAAGGTGGTGTGCTTGCTCTTGTCGAGCGCGTCCACCAGGTTCTTCGCGCTCTTGGCGGCCATGCGATCGAGGCCGGCGAGCTGATCGGCGGTGAGACCGTACAGGTCCGGCAAGGTGCGCACCGCGCCGCCATCGACCAGTTGCTCGACCAGCTTGTCGCCCAGGCCCTCGATGTCCATCGCGCGCCGGCCGGCGAAGTGCAGGATGGCCTCCTTGCGCTGCGCAGCGCAGAACAGCCCGCCCGAGCAGCGCCAATCGACCTCGCCCTCCTCCCGCGCAATGGCGCTGCCGCACACGGGGCACTTGCCCGCGAGCCGCTTGAACAGATCGAAGGGCTCGCCGGCATCGGCGGGGCGGCGATCGAGCACGACGCCGGCCACTTCGGGGATCACGTCGCCGGCGCGGCGCACGATCACGGTGTCGCCGACGCGAACGTCCTTGCGGCGCGTCTCGTCTTCGTTGTGCAGCGTCGCGTTGCTCACCGTCGTGCCGCCGACGAACACCGGCTCGAGCTTGGCCACCGGCGTGAGCTTGCCGGTGCGCCCGACCTGCACGTCGATGTCGCGCACCACCGTCATCTGCTCCTGTGCCGGGTACTTGTGCGCCAGGGCCCAGCGAGGTTCGCGCGACTTGAAACCCAGACGCTGCTGCAGCTCGCGCGCGTCGACCTTGTAGACCACGCCGTCGATGTCGAACGGCAGCTCGGCGCGCTTGGCGCCGATACGCGCGTGAAAGGCGATCAGGCCCTCGGCGCCGCGCACCACCGCATGTTCGCCGTTCACCGGCACGCCGAGCCTGCCCAGCGCATCGAGCGCGGCGCTGTGCGTGTCGGGCAGGTTCCAGCCGCGAACCTCGCCCAGGCCGTAGGCGTAGAAGCTCAGGCGGCGCGAGGCGGTGATTTTCGAGTCGAGCTGGCGCACCATGCCGGCCGCGGCGTTGCGCGGGTTGACGAAGGTCTTGAGTCCGGCAGCCCGCTGCTGTTCGTTCATGCGCTCGAAGTGATCGCGCCGCATGTAGATTTCGCCGCGCACTTCGAGGACCTCCGGTGCGCCAGCAGCACCCTCGCCTCCCGCCCTCTCCCGCTTGGGCGGGATAGGGAGCTCATGCAGGCGCAACGGGATCTGCCCGATGGTGCGGATGTTGTGCGTCACGTCCTCGCCGGTCTCGCCGTCGCCGCGCGTGGCGGCCTGCACCAGCACGCCGTGCTCGTAGCGCAGGTTGATCGCCAGGCCGTCGAACTTGAGCTCGGCCGAATACTCGAGCGGTGGATCGTCTTCACCCAGCGCCAGCGCCCGGCGCACGCGCGCATCGAAGCGCCGCGCCGCCGCTTCGCTGGTGTCGCGCTCGGTCGCAATCGACAGCATCGGCACCGCATGCCGCACCGGCGTCAGGCCGGCGAGCACCGCGCCGAGCACGCGCTGCGTGGGCGAATCGGGCGTGCGCAGTTCGGGCTGCGCTTCCTCGAGGGCTTGCAGTTCCTGGAACAGGCGGTCGTACTCGGCATCGGGGATCTCGGGCGCATCGAGCACGTAGTAGCGGTGGGCGTGGTGAAACAGTTGCTCGCGCAGCTCGGCGGCGCGCCGGGCGACTTGTTCTTGCTGTGGATGCGGCATGGCGGCAGTTTAGGAGCGGCCGAGGGCCCTGTCGCCCATGCGCCGCACCGGCTACGCCGTCCCGCCGCCGCCGCAGGCCCGCCGATGCGGAACTTGCAACAAGCTCAGAACGGTGCTTTCGCGGCCTTGCTGAACTTGCGCGTCACGTCTCCCGACAGCGCGATGTCGTCCGGGTCGAGCACCATCACCGGGGCACCCTTCTCCAGATCGAACTTGCCGAGATCGGCCCAGATCACGTTCGGGCTGGTGGTCAGCTCGAAAAAGTAGCGCTGGTTCGCGAGGTTGATCGCCGTGCGGTACTCGGTGTTGTAGATGCCGAAGCCCTTGTAGGGCGCACCGAAAGGCACCGAGACGTTGCGCGCAATGGCCAGGATGGCCGCCATGGCCTCGCGCTCGTTTCTCGGCTCGGGCAGCACCGCCGCGTAGTAGGCGGCGCGCTGGAAGCGGTCGGTGGCCTTGACGTTGCCCGGCAGGGGCGTGTCGCTGCTCGGTTTGGCGAAGTCCTGTTGCTTCAACAGCGCGAGCTGCTCGTCGTAGGGCGGATCGTTGGTCATGATCCGGTACTGCCGCCCGTGGTGCACGACCGGCTTGCCGCCGATGTACTCGACGATGGCCGAGTCGCCGCTGGCGTCTTCCATGGCGAGGTGAACGGTGGCCTTGTGGCCGTGCGCTTCCACCATCACGAGTTGCACGGTTTCCAGCGCGGCCAGGGCTTCCTCGACGGTGGCCGCGTTGTCCAGCACGAACTGCGCCCACAGGCCCGCCTGCAAACCCGGCTTGCCGGTGTCGCGCGGGCCGAAATCGGTGGCCGTGAGATAGAGCATGTGCGCGGCCAGCCCTCGCTCGTTGACGCCGTCGGCCGTGCCGATGCCATAAGTCGTCGTGACCAGGCTGCCGTACCTGGACGTCCACCGCACGGGGTTGTCCTTCACCGCCACGGCCTCACCGATGCGCCCGCCGTCGCGCTGCATGCCACGGGGCAGCACGGTGAGCATGGGCTCCGTCGATTCCGGCCAGTCCATCGTGCGGCTGACCACCACCGCCAGCTTGTTGTCGTTCCACAGGATGCGCGAACAGGCGGTGGCCTCCTGCCACGGCGTCAGCGTGAGCGTCACGGCGGCCAGCGCGCCGCACACCATCCGGTCAAGCGTGATTGTTTTCATTGCGTTGCCTTCACGGTGGAGTGGATGTCCTCGAAGATCGAGGTCAGGCACTGCGCATCGGCATCGAGCGCAAGCTCCGCCTTCCTGAACAAGGCCGGCGGGGCCGCCGTGACGGGCTCGGTGGCGCCCTGCGCGGGCACGTCAGCGGGAGCGGGCCGGCTGGCGGTCGCGGCGCTCGGTCTGCGCATGCGCGATGGGCAGCGAGGGGCCTCTCGGCCAGGACCATGAATACTGCCGCGAACGTTCGCTTCATGCCTGGCCTCCAAGGGTCATACAGCAATCGACTCACTCGGTCTGCGCTGAAGCCGGGCGCCGGGTCGGCGGTTCCGCCGTGGCTGATCGGATCGCAAGCGGCCTCAGGGCCGCGATGATTGCCGCTTCGATCGATTGTTCGATGAATGACCCTGCGCGTTGCCTGGGGAAAAACTAGGGAGAAGGACAATCCCGGCGGTATCTCCGAGCGCAGCCGACGATGAAGCAGTTCCGGCTCCCGACGATCGGCCTGACGGCGCTGGCTCTGGCCGCGTTTGCGACGCAACCCACGGGAGCGCCCGGCCCATCGGGGGAGAGCAGGGCGCAGGCGCTGACGCCGGCAGCCCCCTTCCGCGCCACCGGCAACGAGCCGTCGTGGCGACTGGATATCGGGCCGTCGCGACTGCGCTGGCAGAGCGGCAGCGCCATCGTCGAGGCACCGACACCGACGCCCGTGGTCGCACCGGGCGAAAGCCGCTACACGGTGGGAAGCGGTGCCGGTACCACCGTCGTCGCAGTGTCCGAGGATGTCTGCGTCGACAGCATGAGCGGCATGCCGCACCCGAACGCGGTCGAGGTGCTGCATGAAGGCAAGAGCTTCTGCGGATGCGGCGGCGATCCGGCCACGTTGCTGCGCGGCGCGCCGTGGCAGGTCGAGGACATCGACGGCGGCGGCATCATCGACCGGTCGCGCATCACGCTGCGCTTCGGCGCCGACGGCCAGTTCAGCGGGCAAGCCTCATGCAACGCCTACACCGGCGCGTACCGGCTCACCGGCGAGACGTTGAGCTTCCGCCGGCCGGCCGCCACCCTGCGCGCGTGCGCTCCCGCGCTGATGCAGCAGGAGACCAGGTTCCTCGATTCCCTCGGCCAGGTGCAGCGCTTCGAGATCACCCCGACCGGCGCACTCGTGCTCGCCGGCCCACCCGGTCGCTCGATCACCGCGAGGCGCGAGCAGCCGTGATCGGCCGATGGGCTTGCAGGTGCCGCGCAAAGCCGACACAGGCGCTCCCCGAGGAAGCGCAGCGGCCGGCGCACCGGCACGCCGGTCCGGTCAACTGAAAAGGCGCCGCGCCGCGGCCGACCCGGCTGCCAGGTCGCGCTCGGCCAGGCTCGCATACAGGCGCTCAAGTTCCTGGCCGATGGCAGCGAACGAGGTCGGGTGCAAGGGCTGGCCGCCGTCGTCGTGCAGGGCGGCATCGAGTTCGGCGGACAAGGCCTCGCCAGCGGCGCACCAGGCGGCGAACGGTGAGGCTGCGCTGCCGGTCTGCGGCACGTCGAAAGCCAGCGTCAGCTCGCGCAGTGCGGCCTGACTCGGATCGTCGGCGAGCGCCGCCTGGGCATCGAAGGCGAGCGTCAGGACGGGCGGTGCGCCCTCGTCCAGGCCCGGCAGCACCAGCCGGCCCGGCAAGGCGCCGGTCACGAAGCCGTGGCGAGCAGCGTGCTGCTGCACATAACCGGGCGACCACGCCGGGCCGCGTGACACCAGGCGCAGCGCCAGCTGGGCGTCGTGCTGGCCCGCAAAGGCGTCGAGTTCGCGCGCCCGCGCGACCACGCCCCGCATGTCGGGAAAGTCGGGCAAGGCGGCCAGCGGCTCGGCGAAGGCCTGCACCTTCTGCACGAACTCGGAATACTCGATCTCGTTGAGCGCACCGCTGCGGTTGGCCAGTTGCACGCCCGCCTGGAACTCGCCGTAGCGCTGCCCGGGCGCCGGTTGCTCCCATTCGCCGCTTTCGGCATTGAGGCCTTCGACCAGCAGCGGTTTGGAGCCGGCCCGGCGCGCCGGCGGCAGATGCGTGACGGCGGTTTCGCCGGCCACCGGACTTTCCACGGCGATCGTCGCGATCGCGTCGATCAGCGCGTCGAGCCGCGGGCCGCCGCGGCGTGTCAGGGTGGGTTCGATGCGGCCTGCGGTCGGGTCGTCGGGCGCAGGCTCGGCCGGCCGATCGAGCGAAGGTTCGCGCACGGTCGCTGCCTCGCCGGGCTGCGCGGCGACTTGTCGCACCGCACTGCGGCGCGCGCTCCACAGGCCGTGAGCAACCACGCCGGCGACGACCAGCACGCCGAGCACGAGCAGCCAGAGCTGCAGGGTGCTCATGGCCTCGAAGCCCTCATGCGCAGCCTCCGTGCGATTGCACCGCAGCCCAGGCCCAGCGCTCGGCCGCATCGCGGCATTCGGGCTTCGATCCCCGCTGCAAGGGACCCCTCTTCCGCACTCATGCCGCGACCGCCATCGACACGGCAGCCTCCATATCGACCGCCACGATGCGCGACACGCCCTGCTCCTGCATCGTCACGCCGATGAGCTGCTCGGCCATCTCCATGGCGATCTTGTTGTGCGAGATGAAGAGGAACTGCGTGTTCTCGGCCATGGTCTTGACCAGCGTGCTGTAGCGCTCGGTGTTGGCATCGTCGAGCGGGGCATCCACCTCGTCGAGCAGGCAAAAAGGCGCCGGGTTCAGCTGGAAGATCGCGAACACGAGGGCGATGGCGGTCAAGGCCTTCTCGCCGCCCGACAGCAGATGGATGCTGGCGTTCTTCTTGCCCGGCGGCTGCGCCATGACCTGCACGCCGGCATCGAGGATCTCGCCGCCCGTCATCACCAGCCTCGCCTGTCCCCCGCCGAAGAGCAGCGGGAACATGCGGCCGAAATGCTCGTTGACGGTGTCGAAGGTGCTGCCGAGCAGTTCGCGGGTTTCGAGGTCGATCTTCCTGATGGCGTCTTCGAGCGTCGTCATCGCCTCGACCAGGTCGGCGGACTGCGCATCGAGGAAGCCCTTGCGCTCGCGTGCCGCGCTCAGCTCGTCGAGCGCGGCCAGGTTGACCGCGCCGAGCGCAGCCACTTCGCGGTTGATGCGATCGATCTCGGCCTGCAGGCCGGCAAGTTTCACGCCGCCGGCTTCGATGCCCTGGGCCAGCGATGCCGGATCGACCTCGGCGGCCGTGAGCTGCTCGAGGTACTGCGCTCCGCCGAGCTGCGCGGCCTGCGCTTCGAGCTGCAGCTTGCCGATGCGATCGCGCAGCGGCTCCAGGCTGCGCTCGAAACCCAGGCGCTGCTCGTCCGCAGCGCGAAGGCGGGTGGAAAGATCGTCGTAGTGGCTGCGCTGCGCGGCCAGCGCGGTTTCGCGCTCCACGCGCAGCGCCAGCGCCGTTTGCAGGCCGGCTTGCGCGGTGGCGTCGGTCAGGCGCGCCAGCTCTTCGTGCAACTGCGCGGCGCTCTGCTCGTTGGCGGCGAGCTGCTGCGTCGCCGTTTCGATGACGCGCTGCAGCTCGCCGCGCCGGGCGCCGAGCGCACGCGAGGCGAACTGCGCCTCCTGCGCCTCGCGCTCCAGCGAGCGCTGCTGCTCGCGGGCGTCGGCAAGCCGGCGCTCGGCCTGGATCACGGCGTCGTCGAGTTCGGCGTGGCGTTCCTGTTCGCCGGCGAGCTGCAGGTCCAGCTCCTCGAAGCGGGCTTCGCCGGTGGCGCGGCGTTCCGCCAGATCTTCCAGGCCGGCGTCGATCTCGGCCAGCTCGGCCTCGATCTGGCCGCGCCGGGCGCTGGTCTGCTCGCTGAGCTGCGTGAGCCGCAATACCTCGACCTGCAAGGCGTGCTTGCGCGTCTGTGCCTCGGTGGCCTCGCGGCGGGCTCCGACGAGCCGCGAGGAGGCGTCGGTGCAGGCCGCCTCGGCGCGCACCAGGCCGGCCCGGGCTTCATCGAGGATGAGCGCCTGGGCGCGGGTCTGCTTCTCGAGGTTCTCGATCTCCTGGGCGCGGGCCAGCATGCCGGCCTGTTCGCTGTCGGGTGCGTGAAAGCCGACCGCGAAGGGGCTGACCGCATGGCCGGCCGGCGTCATGATGATCTCGCCGTGGGTGAGCTTGCCGCGCTGGCTCAGCGCTTCGTCGAGCGAGGCGGCGGTGTACACGCCTTCGAGCCAGTCGTTGAGCAGTGCCGTCAAGCCGGCATCGTTCAGGCGCAGCAGATCCGACAGCCGCGGCAGCGTCGTGTGCGTGTTGGCGATGGCGGCTGCGGGCGGCGTGTAGAAGGCCAGCTTGGCGGGCGGCGCGTCGGCCTCGAAGGCGCGCACGGTTTCCATGCGGCCGACTTCGAGGGCGTTGATCCGCTCGCGCAGCGCGGCCTCCAGCGCGGTCTCCCAGCCGGTCTCGATGTGCAGCCTGGTCCACAGGCTCTTGACGCCGTGCAGGCCGTGCTTGGCCAGCCAGGGCCCGAGCTTGCCTTCCGTTTGCACCTTCTCCTGCAGCGCGCGCAAGGCCTCGAGCCGGGCGTTGAGATCGGACTGCCGGCCGGCTTGCGCATTCACCTCGACCTGCCGCGTGCGACGGTCTTCGTCGAGCGACGGCACGGCGGCGGTCAGCTCTTCGGCACGTGCTTCGGCGACGGTCTGCGCTTCGTCGGCACCGGCGAGCTGCTGCGTCATGGAGGCGAGCCGGGCGTCGTCGGGCGCGGCCAGGGTCTGCCGTTCGGCTGCCAGCCGCTCGCGGCGCTGGGTCAGCGCGCGGCTCTGTTCCTCGACGTTGCGCGATTCGCCGGCCAGCAACTGGATCTGCTGCTGCACTTCCTGCGCCTTGCCGCGCTGCTCGTTGCTGGCGGCCTGCGCCGAGCGCAGCGCGTCTTCGGTGGCGGGCAGGCCGGCGGACTGTTCTTCGGCCTGGGCCGCCAGCACCTCGGCCTGCTCGTCGGCCACGGCGATCTGCGCCGCGATCTCGTCGAGCTCGCTCGCCGCCTGCGCCCTGCGCTCTTCCCAGCCGGTGTTCTGGCCGCTCAACTCGGCGATGCGCTGCTCGACGCGCTGGCGGCCCTCGACCACGTACCGGATGCGCTCCTCCAACCGGCTCACCTCGAGCGCCGCTTCTGCCAGCGAGCCCTGAGCGGCGTGCAGTTCGTCGCCCGCCGTGTAATGCGCCTGGCGCACCGTTTCGAGTTCGGCCTCCACGTGGCGCAGCTCGGCCAGCCGCGATTCGAGCGCGTTGGCGGCGGCGAGCGATGCCTTGCCCACGCGCTCCTCCTCGGCCGAGGCGTCGCGGTGCTTGAGGAACCAGGACTGATGCAGCTTGAGCGTGCCCTGCTCCTGCAGCCCGCGGTACTGCGAGGCCACCTCCGCCTGTTTCTCGAGTTTTTCGAGGTTGCTGTTCAGCTCGCGGAGGATGTCGTCCACGCGGGTCAGGTTCTCGCGGGTGTCCTTGATGCGGCTTTCGGTCTCGCGGCGGCGCTCCTTGTACTTGGAGACGCCGGCCGCTTCTTCGAGAAAGAGCCGCAACTCCTCGGGCTTGCTCTCGATGATGCGGCTGATGGTGCCCTGGCCGATGATCGCGTAGGCGCGCGGGCCGAGGCCGGTGCCCAGGAACACGTCCTGCACGTCGCGCCGGCGCACCGGCTGGTTGTTGATGTAGTAGCTGGAAGTGCCGTCGCGGGTGAGCACGCGCTTGACGGCGATTTCGGCGAACTGGTTCCAGGCGCCGCCGGCGCGCGCATCGGCGTTGTCGAACACCAGCTCCACCGAAGACCGGCTGGCCGGCTTGCGGTTGCCCGAGCCGTTGAAGATGACGTCCTGCATGGACTCGCCGCGCAACTCGGAAGCCTTGCTCTCGCCGAGCACCCAGCGCACCGCGTCCATGATGTTGGACTTGCCGCAGCCGTTGGGCCCGACCACGCCGACGAGCTGGCCGGGCAGCTGGAAGTTGGTCGGGTCGGCGAAGGATTTGAAGCCGGAAAGCTTGATCGAGTTGAGGCGCATCGCGGCAGGTTCCCGGCAGCCGCCGCAGCCGCATCACGCGCTGGACGACGCCGCTAACTCATTGATCTGTAAAGGAAAACCGGCGAAGCCGCCGGTCTGTGAATGGGCCGGATGATAGCATCGGCCCCCTCGCGCAACTGCAAGCAAACGTCCCTCGGCACCCGAGGCGCGCCCCGCTTTCCCCATGGCCAAGATCCCCAAGAAATCACCCCGTGCAACGGCGCCGCGCGAGCGGCCGGTCCCGGTGAACCCGCCCACCGCGCCGAGCAAGGAACTGCACGTGTTCCCCAATCCGGCGACCGGGCGCGACTACCTCATCCAGTTCCGCATCCCCGAGTTCACCTGTCTGTGCCCGCTGACCGGCCAGCCGGATTTCGCGCACTTCAGCATCGACATGGTGGCCGATGAGCTCTGCGTGGAGCTCAAGAGCCTGAAGATGTTCATGTGGAGCTTTCGCGACGAGGGCGCCTTCCACGAGAAGGTGACCAACGACATCCTGACGAAGATCGTCGAGACCGCCGCCCCGCGCTTCGCCCGCATCACGGCAGCCTGGTACGTGCGCGGCGGGATCTACACCACGGTGGTGGCCGACCACCGCAAGAAGGGCTGGAAACCCGCCACGCCCATCGAACTGCCCGCAACGTCCGCTCAGGGCTCGCCCGGTCCCGGCAACTGAGTTCTTGCGGGGCGCTCAGGAGGCCGCGTGCGCGAGCAAGGCGCCGCGCAACTCCCGCAGGTTGGTGGTGAGACCCTGGCGCTTGCGGGTCGAGCAGCCCGTGGCACAGGCCATCTGCTCGAGCAGATCGTGTGCGCGGGCCTGGAGTTCGGCGCCGCGTCGGGTGAGGGTGATGAGCACCTGGCGCTCGTCGGCCGCGCTGCGCGTGCGCTCGATGTAGCCGAGCGCCTGCACGCGCTTGAGCAGCGGGGTGAGCGTTCCGGAGTCGAGGGCCACCCTCGCGCCCAGCTCACCGATGCTCAGGCCGTCGCATTCCCAAAGGGCGAGCATCACCACGTACTGCGGATAGGTCAGGCCCAGCGGCGAGAGGAGCGGCCGGTAGGCCTTGCTCATGGCGAGCGAGGCCGAATACAGCGCAAAACACAGTTGATCATTGAGCAACAGGGACGCCTCGTGCGGCGCCGAGCTGCTCCGGCGGGAGGGGGTCGCGGGTTTGGCCATGCGCAAGTGTATTGCGTACAAGTTATTCGCCCGGTGAAAGCGCTCCGTGCGCGCTCGATGCGGTGCGGCTCCATCGGGCACGCGCGAGGCTCTCCTATCATCTCCGCGTGAACCCCCTCCTCGATCGGCTGCAGCCCTACCCCTTCGAGCGCCTGCGCGCGCTCACCCGCGGCCTGGAGCCCAACCCGGCCTTCGCGCCGATCAGCCTGGGCATCGGCGAACCCCGGCATACCACGCCCGAGTTCATCAAGCAGGCGCTGGCCGACGCGATGGGCGGCCTGGCCACCTACCCTGCCACCGCCGGCGAGCCGGCGTTGCGCGAGGCCTGCGCGGCCTGGGTGCAGCGCCGTTACGGCGTGGCGCTGGACGCGGCGACGCAGGTGCTGCCCGTCAACGGTTCGCGCGAGGCCCTGTTCGCGCTGGCGCAGACGGTGATCGACGCATCGCGTCCAGGTGCGACGGTCGTGTGCCCCAATCCGTTCTATCAGATCTACGAAGGCGCGGCGCTGCTCGCCGGCGCCGAAACCCGCTTCGCCAACAGCGACCCCGCGCGCAACTTCGCCATCGACTGGTCGGCCATCGACGAGGCCACCTGGGCGCGCACGCAACTGCTCTATGTGTGCTCGCCCGGCAATCCGACCGGCGCGGTGATGAATCTGGCCGAGTGGCGCCGCGTGTTCGAGTTGTCCGAGCGCCACGGCTTCGTCATCGCCTCCGACGAGTGCTACTCCGAGATCTGGCAGCAAGGCGAGCCGCCGCTGGGCAGCCTGCAGGCGGCGAAGGCGCTCGGGCGCGGCGGCTTCGAGCGGCTCATCGCCTTCACGAGCCTGTCCAAGCGCTCCAACGTGCCCGGCCTGCGCTCGGGCTTCGTGGCTGGCGACGCGCGCATCCTCGAGCGCTTCCTGCTGTACCGCACCTATCACGGCGCGGCCATGGGGCCGGCCGTGCAGCGCGCCAGCATCGCCGCCTGGAACGACGAGGCGCACGTCGAGGCGAACCGGGCGCTCTACCGGCGCAAGTTCGACACCGTCACGCCGCTGCTCGCCGAAGTGATGGACGTGGCCCTGCCCGACGCCGGTTTCTATCTGTGGGCGAAGCTGCGTCCGGCCGCGAACCGAGCCGCGATCGACGACACGGCCTTCGCTCGCGAACTGCTCGCTCAATACAATGTCGCGGTGCTGCCGGGCAGCTATCTGGCGCGCGAATCCCATGGCGTGAACCCCGGCCGCGGGCGCATCCGCATGGCCCTGGTGGCCGGCACCGACGAGTGCGTCGAAGCGGCCCGGCGCATCGTCTCCTTCCTTCAAGAGCAACCCCGCTGAACCCTCCATGTCCATCACTCAACTGCAATCGACCATCGACGCCGCGTGGGAAGCCCGCGCCAGCATCACGCCCGCCAATGCCCCCGAGGTGCGCGAGGCCGTCGAACAGGTCATCGCTGATCTGAACAAGGGCCGCCTGCGCGTGGCCGAGCGCCAGGGCGTGGGCCAGTGGCAGGTCAACCAGTGGGTCAAGAAGGCCGTGTTGCTCAGTTTTCGGCTGACCGACAACAAGCCGATGCGAGCCGGCGACCTCGGTTTCTACGACAAGGTGCCCACCAAGTTCGCCCATCTGAGCGAAGACGAGATGCGCGCCACCGGCGTGCGCGTGGTGCCGCCGGCGGTGGCGCGGCGCGGCAGCTATGTGGCGAAGAACGTGGTGCTGATGCCCAGCTACGTGAACATCGGCGCCTACGTGGACGAAGGCACCATGGTGGACACCTGGGCCACGGTGGGAAGCTGCGCGCAGATCGGAAAGAACGTGCACCTCTCGGGCGGCGTCGGCATCGGCGGCGTGCTCGAGCCCCTGCAGGCCAACCCGACCATCATCGAGGACAACTGCTTCATCGGCGCGCGCTCGGAGGTGGTCGAAGGCGTGATCGTCGAGGAGAACTCCGTGATCTCCATGGGCGTGTACATCGGCCAGAGCACCAAGATCTACGACCGCGCCACCGGCGAGGTGACGTATGGCCGCATCCCGGCCGGCTCGGTCGTCGTTTCCGGTAATTTGCCCAGCGCCGACGGCAAGTATTCGCTCTACTGCGCGGTGATCGTCAAGCGTGTCGACGCGCAGACCCGCGCCAAGACCAGCATCAACGAGTTGTTGCGCGCTTGACCGCTCCGAGCCTTGACAGGGGGATGCCATGAGCAGCGGGAACATGGAGCGCGTGCTGCGCCTGATGGCCGAGAAGAAGGCGTCCGACGTCTATCTGTCCGTCAATGCGCCGATCCAGATCAAGATCAACGGCCAGTTGCTGCACCTTTCCGACCAGCCGCTCACGCACGAGCAGCCGCGCCAGTTGCTCGCCGAACTGCTCACGCCGACCCAGCTCGAGGAACTGGACGACACCGGCGAGCTCAACATGGGCCTGGGCATCGCGCAGGTGGGCAGTTTCCGGCTGAGCGCGTTTCGCCAGCGCGGGTCGGTCGCGGCGGTGTTTCGCTGCATCCCGGTGGACATTCCCGCCCTCGACACCCTGGGCCTGCCGCCGCTCCTGAACACGCTCATCCTCGAGAAGCGCGGCCTCATCCTGCTGGCCGGTGCCACCGGCACCGGCAAGAGCACCACGCTGGCCTCGATGCTCGAGCACCGCAACAAGAGCATGGCCGGTCACATCCTCACCATTGAGGATCCGATCGAGTTCCTGTTCAGCAACAAGAAGGCCATCGTCAACCAGCGCGAGGTGGGCCGCGATACGCAGTCGCTGCAGATCGGCCTGAAGAACGCGCTGCGCCAGGCGCCCGACTGCATCCTCATCGGCGAGATCCGCGACCGCGAAACCATGACGATGGCGATCTCCTACGCGCTGTCGGGCCACCTGGTCGTCTCGACCCTGCACGCCAACAACAGCTACCACGCGCTCGGCCGCATCCTGAGCTTCTACACGCCGGAGGCCCGCCCGGCCCTGCTCAGCGATTTGTCTTCCGCGCTCAAGGCCGTCGTGTCCCAGCGCCTCGTGCGCATGAGTGCCGGCGGGCGCCGGCCGGCGGTGGAGGTGCTGCTCAACACCAAGCTGGTGGCCGACTTCATCGCGCAGGGCGATTTCGCAGCCGTCAAGGAGGCCATGGAGCAGTCCATCGCCGAGGGCTCGCAGAGCTTCGAGCACGAACTCGCGCGCATGGTGCGCGACGGCTCCATCACCCGCGACGAGGGCTTGTCGTACGCCGACTCGCCGACCAACCTGATGTGGCGGCTGCAGAACGACACCACCGCGCAGTCCAAGCTCGCGGCCAATAAGGAAGAAAAGGACGAAGGCCCCTCCTTCACCGAGATCACGCTGGAGGTTCGGCCCGACGATCGGCGCACGAACTTCGGCGCGCTCTGAATGGTTGATCCGCGCCCGCGCTCGTCTGCGGGCGCCGCCTTGCGGCTGGCCGAGCAGCTCATCGCCCGCCGCTCGCTCACCCCCGACGATGCCGGCTGCCAGGCCCTGATCGCCGAACGCCTGGCCGCACTGGGCTTCGAGCGGCACGACATGGAGAGCGGGCCGGCCGGGTTGCGCGTCAGCAACCTGTGGGCCGTCAAGCGCGGAAGCGCCGGCCCCGCGGGGCGGCTGCTCGCCTTTGCCGGCCACACCGACGTGGTACCGACGGGCCCGCTCGAGAAGTGGCGCAGCGACCCCTTCGTGCCCACGCACCGCGAGGGCAGGCTCTACGGCCGCGGCGCCGCCGACATGAAGACCTCCCTCGCCAGCATGGTGGTGGCGACCGAGGAGTTCGTCGCGGCGCATCCTCAGCACGCCGGCTCGATCGGTTTCCTGATCACCAGCGACGAGGAAGGCCCGGCGCTGGACGGCACGACGCGCGTGGTCCGCTGGCTGCAGGAGCGCGGCGAACGGCTCGACGCCTGCATCGTCGGCGAGCCGACGTCGGTCAAGGCCGTGGGCGACATGATCAAGAACGGCCGGCGCGGCTCGCTGTCGGGGCGGCTTGTCGTCAAGGGGGTGCAGGGGCACATCGCCTATCCCCATCTCGCGAAGAACCCGATCCATGCGCTGGCGCCGGCGCTGGCCGAGCTGGCCGCCGTGCGCTGGGACGAGGGCAATGCGCACTTCCCGCCCACTTCCTGGCAGGTCTCGAACCTGCATGCAGGCACGGGTGCGAGCAACGTGATCCCCGGCGAGGCGGTGGTCGATTTCAACTTCCGCTTCTCGACCGAGTCGGCGCCCGAGTCCTTGCAGTCGCGCCTGATCGAGGTGCTGACGAGGCACGGCGTCGAGCACACGCTCGAATGGACGCTCGGCGGCCGACCGTTCCTCACCGCGCCGGGCGAGCTGACCGAGGCGCTCGGCGCGGCCATCCGCGAAGTCACCGGCCGCGAAACCGAGCTGTCGACGACGGGCGGCACCTCCGACGGCCGCTTCATCGCCCAGATCTGCCCGCAGGTGGTGGAATGCGGGCCGGTCAACGCCAGCATCCATCAGATCGACGAGCACGTGGCCGTGGCCGACATCGAGCCGCTCAAGGAGATCTACCGCAAGACGCTGGAGCGCTGCCTCCTGTGAGGCTGATCGAGCTCGTCGAAAGTCAGGCCGCGCGCCTGCGACACGCGGGCGTCTCGTTCGGGCACGGCACGGACAACGCCTTCGACGAGGCGGCGTGGCTGGTGCAGTGGTCGCTCGGCCTGCCGCTCGATGCGCTGCACGCCCAGGCGGCGCTCACGGTCAGCGCCGCCGACGAGGCGCAGGCCGTCGCCCTGATCGACCGGCGCATCGCCACGCGGCAACCTGCCGCCTACCTCACCGGCGAAGCCTGGCTGCAGGGCGTGCCCTTCCACGCAGACCAGCGCGCCATCGTGCCGCGCAGCTTCATCGCCGAGCTGCTGGCCGATCCACAGGGCAGCGGCATCCTCGACGCCTGGCTCGGCGCTCACACGCGACGCGTGCTCGACCTGTGCACCGGCAACGGCAGCCTGGCCGTGCTGGCGGCAATGGCGTATCCCGACGTGTCGGTCGATGCGGCGGATGTGTCCGCCGATGCGCTGGCGGTCGCCCGCCTCAACGTCGAGCGCCACGCGCTGGCGGAGCGCATCGCGCTGATCGAGTCCGACGGCCTGCGCGCCGTTCGCGGACCCTACGACCTGATTTTGTGCAACCCACCCTACGTCAACGCCGCCTCGATGGCCGAGTTGCCCGCCGAGTACCGCGCCGAGCCGGCGCTAGCGCTGGCGGGAGGCGCCGACGGCATGGACTTCATCCGCACGCTGGTGCGCGCGGCGCCGGCCTGCATGAGCGGGCAGGCCGTGCTGGTGCTCGAGATCGGCAACGAGCGCGAGCATTTCGAGCGCGCTTTCCCGAGGCTCGAAGCGGCGTGGCTGCCGACCAGCGCCGGCGACGATCAGGTGCTGCTCATCACGCGGGAAGCGCTGGCGCGCACGCCGGCAGCGCCTGACCCGGCTTCCTGAAGCCTCACCCCGCCCGCGGAGGTGCCGCGCGCCATCGCGTATGCTGCGCGCCCTCATGATCACACTGCGCGAACTCACCTTGCGGCGTGGCCCGAAGATCGTTCTGGCCGGCGCGAGCGTCACCCTCAATCCCGGCGAGAAGATCGGCCTGGTCGGGCGCAACGGCGCGGGGAAATCCTCGCTGTTTGCGCTGATGACCGGCAAGCTCGGCGCCGATGCCGGCGATTTCAGCCTGCCGCCGCGCTGGCGCCTGGCCGAAGTGGTGCAGGACATGCCCGAGACCGCTCAGCCCGCCACCGACTTCGTGCTCGACGGCGACACGCGCCTGACCGAAGCCAACGCGGCCCTGGCCGCCGCCGAGCAAGCCGACGACGGCCACGCCATCGGCGACGCGCATGCGCTGCTCGCCGAAGTGGGTGCCTTCGACGCCCGCCCCCGCGCCCAGGCCCTGATGCTCGGCCTCGGCTTCAAGAGCGCCCAGCTCGACGCGCCGGTCAACAGCTTTTCGGGCGGCTGGCGCATGCGACTGCAACTCGCCCGCGCGCTGATGTGCCCGAGCGACCTGCTGCTCCTCGACGAGCCGACCAACCACCTCGACCTCGATGCGCTGGTCTGGCTCGAAGCCTGGCTGCAGCGCTACGAGGGCACCCTGCTCGTGATCAGCCACGACCGCGAGTTCCTCGACGCGATCACCAGGGTCACGCTGCATCTCGACGAAGCCCGGCTCACCCGCTACGGCGGCAACTACAGCGCCTTCGAGCTGATGCGCGCCGAGCGCATGAGCCAGCAGCAGGCCGCGTTCGGCCGCCAGCAGGACAAGGTGGCGCAGCTGCAGCGCTTCATCGACCGCTTCAAGGCCAAGGCCAGCAAGGCCAAGCAGGCGCAAAGCCGGGTCAAGGCGCTCGAGCGCATGGAGAAGATCGCGCCGGTGCTGACCTCGGCCGATTTCAGTTTCGAGTTCAAGGAGCCGGCCAACCTGCCCAACCCCATGCTCGCGATGCGCGACATGAGCTGCGGCTATGCGGTGACGGGCGGCGAGCCGATCACGATCGTGCAGGGCATCGACCGTTCGGTGCAACCGGGCCAGCGCATCGGCATCCTCGGGGCCAACGGTCAGGGCAAATCGACGCTGGTGAAGACGCTGGCGCGCGCCCTGCCCGCGCTCGGCGGCAGCGTCACCGAGGGCAAGGGCCTGGCGATCGGCTATTTCGCGCAGCAGGAGATGGACCTGCTCACGCCCGACAGCGGGCCCATGGAGCACATGATCCGGCTCGCCAGGCAGGTCTCGCCCGGTGCGCGCGAGCAGGAGCTGCGCAACTTCCTGGGTCAGTTCCGTTTCACCGGCGACATGGTCCATCAGCAAGTCGGCTCGCTCTCCGGCGGCGAGAAAGCGCGGTTGGTGCTCGCGATGCTGGTCTGGCAACGCCCCAACCTGCTGCTGCTCGACGAGCCCACCAACCACCTCGACCTCACCACCCGCGAGGCGCTGTCGATGGCGCTCAACGAGTTCGAGGGCACGGTCATGCTGGTCAGCCACGACCGCGCCTTGCTGCGCGAGGTGTGCGACGAGTTCTGGCTGGTCACGGCCGGCGGCATCCGCGAGTTCGACGGCGACCTCGACGACTACCAGCGCTGGCTGCTCGAGCAGTCGCGCGACCAGGCCAAGGCGTATGCGCTGGCACAGCGAACCGGCTCGGTCTCCGGCACCACGGCGGCGTCGGGCGCGTCCGTGCCCGCGACCCACGCCGCCCCGGCCCTCCGGCGCGACGAGCGCAAGGCACAGTCCCGGCAACGCCAACGCGACGCCGACACGGCGCGCCCCTTGCGCCAGGAGCTGAACCGCCTGGAGACCCTCATCGCCGCCGCCACGGCCCGGCGCGACGGGGTGATTGCACGGCTGGCAGACGCGGCGCTGGAGCCATCGGCCCGCGCCGAGCAGGGCCGCGAGCTCAAGCTGGTCGAAGGCGAGATCGCGTCGCTCGAGGCGCGCTGGTTGGAGGTCGGCGAGTCGATCGACGCCTTGAACGCAGCCTGAGACGCGACAGGGCGCCGGCCGACGCCCCGCCGCGGCGGCATCTGCGGGTCGTCGAACCGCTCCGTAGTCGGTACCGAGGCCGTACCGAATTGCGGGAACCGCCGTGACGACCCGCGCACGCCGCTCGGCATGCGGTGTGCGGCGGCGCGCGCCCCGCGCTCAACGCTGCGCCGTCGCCAGTCGCGCGGCAAGGCCGAGGAACACGGCACCCGCCAGCCAGTTGAGCGCACGCTGCGCCTTCGCGGAGCGCAGGAGCACCGTCGCGAAGGCGCCCGAGAACCACGCGATGCCACCGAACACGATCAGCGTCGCCACGATGAAGACGGCACCCAGGCACAGGATCTGGGCGGCAAGGCTGCCCGCCGCCGGGTCGGCGAACTGCGGCAGGAAAGCGAGGAAGAAGATCGCCACCTTGGGGTTCGTCAGGTTCATCAGCACGCCGCGACCGTACATCCGCCGCAGGCTGACCGGCTCGGCCCCACGGACCGCGGCCGGCCCGACCGGCGCACGGAATGCCTGCCACGCCAGCCAGCCCAGGTAGGCCGCGCCCAGCCATTTGAGGACCGTGAAAGCCGGTGCCGAGGCTGCGAACAGGGCCGCCAGGCCCAGCGCGACGGCCGTGGTGTGCACCACCAGCCCGGTGCACAGGCCCAGGACCACGAGCAGGCCGGCGCGCGGTCCGCGCAGCGCGGACTGCAAGAGCACGAAGACGTTGTCCGGGCCGGGCGTCAAGGCCAGCACCACCGAAACGGCGAAGAAGCCCAGCAGGGTCTCGAGGTTCGGCATGTCGATCGCTGCGCTTCAGGGCCGGCGCATCGGCGTGAACAGCGCATCGGCGGGCGCCACCGCCGCCTTGCGGCTCGTCTTGTCGAAGAGGCACAGCTCGCGTGCGCGCCGGCCCTCCCTGTGCGGGGCGGCTTCGCGGCCGGCGAGCAGGAGCACGGTCATGCCGACGCGGTCGTCGAACTCGATCGTCTCGCCCGCCGCACGGGCTTCCTGCAAGGCGGTGGCTGCGAGGCAGGCGGCGATCACCTCCTGCTCATGGGCCGCCCAGGCTTGCGGCGTGGCAGCCTGTGCGGGAAGCAGGGCCGTAAGAAGAAGGCCGGTCGCGGCACAAGCGCCGATGACCGTGCCGAGCGCAGGCCACGGCGAGGTGCCCGTCTGCATGACGGTTCCTCCTCGGTGGACAACGACTCCGGGGCCGCACTGCCATGAGCCGAGTCGTGGTTCGGACTTTCGCATCACAGCCCCCGCAGCATCTCGACGTGCGCGATGCCCGCGTCCATGAACTGCTCTCCCCGGGCGACGAAGCCGCAGCGCGCGTAGAAGGCCGCGGCCGATACCTGCGCATGCAGCAGCACCTCGGTCTCGCCGCGATCGCGCGCGGCCTGCATCAGCGCGAGCAGCAGCGCCCGGCCGACGCCGCCGCCACGCAGCGGCCGGCGCACCGCCATGCGGCCGATGCGGGCCACGCCAGGCCCGTGCTCGAGCAGGCGGCCGGTGGCCAGCGGCGCGCCGAGGCGGTTGTAGGCCACGGCATGCAGGCCCTCGGCGTCGGCCGCGTCCCACTCCATGTCGGCGGGGACGCGCTGCTCCTGCACGAACACTTCGGTGCGGACCGCCCGCGCGTCCATGCCCAGCTCCTCCCAGCTACCGGTGCGCACGGAGAGCATCGGCTCGCCGGCCTCGAAGGCCTGCAGCACGTCGCGCAGCGGCTGCGGCACCGGCTGGCTCTTCTGAGTGGCCGGGTCGGCGAACACGTAGACCAGTTCGCCGCCAACCAGCAGCTCGTCCTGGCGGAACACCGAGCCGACCAGGCGCATCGACGACGTGCCGACGTGCGCGCAGCGGATGCCGATGTCGAGCACGTCGTCGAAGCGTGCCGAGGCGTGGTAGTCGAGCGCGGCCTTGCGCACGTAGAGGTCGCCGCCCAGCGCGAGCATCGACTCGGTGTAGGGCAGCGCCATGGCGCGCCAGTAGTCGGCCACCGCCGTGTCCAGGTACATGAGGTAGTGGCCGTTGAAGACGATCGCCTGCATGTCCACCTCGGCCCAGCGAACGCGCAGGCGGTGCAGATGGCGAAAGGCGTCGCGGGTGGCCGGCTCGTCGCTCGGTCGGTTCATGCTGCAAGAGCCTCCTTCAGTGCGCGGCCCGCGGCCGCGTGCGCAAGCCGCGCTTCGGGAACCGAGCGGCCCATCTTGATGAAGTCGTGCACCACGCCGCGCCAGAGCTCGAGCTCGACCGCGACGCCGGCCATGCGCAGGGCGTCGCCGTAGGCCAGGCCCTCGTCGACCAGCGGGTCGCATTCCGCCAGACCGATCCAGGCCGGCGCGACGCCGCGGTGGTCGGCCGCAAGCAAGGGGGCAAAGCGCCAGTCCTCGCGGTGCCCGAGGTCGATGTAGTGCGCGAAGAACCACTCGATCAGCGGCCTGTCGAGCAGGAGGCCGCTCGCGTAGCGCCGGTGCGAGTCGGTGTCCGCGCGCGCGGCGGTGCCGGGATAGAAGAGCAGCTGCAGGGCGAGAGGCAGCCCGGCATCGCGCGCGAGCAGCGAGCACACGGCGGCGAGCGTGCCGCCGGCGCTGTCGCCGCCCACGGCTCGGCGCGTCGGGTCGAGCCGCAGCGTCCCGGCGCCCTCTCCTGCGAGCCATTGCAGGGCGTCCCACGCGTCGTGGACCGCCACCGGAAAGCGGTGCTGCGGTGCCAGTCGGTAGTCGAGCGCGAGCACTGCCGCACCGCTTTGCAGGGCGAGCTGGCGGCACAGGCTGTCGTGGGTTTCGAGGTTGCCGATCGTGAAGCCGCCGCCGTGCAGGTAGAGCAGCGCCGGCAGGCGCTCGAGCGAGTCGGCATACAGGCGCGCGCGCAGCCGGTGGCCGTCGCGCGCCGGCACGCTCAGGTTCTCCACCCGCGCGAGCTGCGCGCGCGGCAGGTCCATGATCTCGGCGCCGATCTCATAAGCGAGGCGCGCTTCCTCGACCGCCAGCGTGTGCAGCGGCGCACGCGCGGCGCGGTGGATGCGCTGCAGCACGCTGCGCGTGGCGGGGGTCAGTGAATCGGCTTGCATGAAGGCGGTTGCGGACCGGGGCGCGAGCGCGGCGAGCCCGGCGGGGGGGCCGTTCGCGCCTTGCCCCGCCGGGCTTGCGGGCCACGAGCATACTGGCACGCTCGCCGCCGGCGCTCGGCTGGCGGCTCCTCGTCGAGCACACCCTTTCGCCATGGCCAGCATCTTCTACATCACGCAAGTCCAGTTCGATTTCGGCGCCGTGCGCGAGCTCGGCGCTGAGTGCGCGCGGGCCGGCATCACCCGCCCGCTCGTCGTCACCGATGCCGGCGTGCGCGCGGCCGGCGTGCTGCGAAAGGCGCTCGACGCGCTGCAGGGCCTGCCGGTCGCCGTGTTCGACGGCACGCCGTCCAACCCGACCGAAGCCGCGGTGCGGGCCGCTCGCGAAATCTGGAACGACCACCGCGCCGACGGCCTGGTGGCGGTGGGTGGTGGCTCGAGCATCGATCTTGCCAAGGCACTGGCGATCCTCGCCACGCACCCGGGCGATCTGAAGACCTACGCCACCATCGAAGGCGGCTCGCCGAAGATCACTGCCGCCGTGGCTCCGCTGATCGCGGTGCCGACCACGGCCGGCACCGGCAGCGAGGTGGCGCGTGGCGCCATCGTCATCCTCGACGATCACCGCAAGCTCGGCTTCCACTCCTGGCACCTGGTGCCCAAGGCCGCCATCTGCGACCCCGAACTCACGCTCGGCCTGCCCGCCGGCCTGACGGCTGCAACCGGCATGGACGCGGTCGCGCACTGCATGGAGACCTTCATGTCGGCCGCCTTCAACCCGCCGGCCGACGGCATCGCGCTCGACGGCCTGGAGCGTGCCTGGGCGCACATCGAACGCGCCACGCGCGATGGCGGCGACCGGGAAGCGCGCAAGCAGATGATGAGCGCCTCGATGCAGGGTGCGATGGCTTTCCAGAAGGGCCTGGGCTGCGTGCATTCCCTCAGCCATGCGCTCGGCGGCGTGAACCCGCGCCTGCACCACGGCATGCTCAACGCGATGTTCCTGCCGGCCGTCGTGCGCTTCAACGCCGAAGCCGAGAGCGTGCGCGCCGAGCGCCGGCTCGAGCGCATGGCGCACGCGATGCGATTGGCCGGGGCCGACGAGATCGCGCCCGCCATCACGGCGATGAACGCGCGCCTCGGTCTGGCGAGCGGGCTGGCCGCGCTGGGCGTGGAGCGCGGCTGCTTCGATCAGGTCATCGAAGGCGCACTGGCCGACCATTGCCACCAGACCAATCCGCGCCCGGCACGCGCCGAAGACTACCGCGCGATGCTCGAAGCGGCGATGTAGCGCCGCGCCGGCCTCACAGCGGCTCGACCCGCATCCCGGTGCCTCGCTCCAGCGCCTCGGCCAACTCGTCGGCGAGGCGCTCGCTCTCCGCGGCGGCGCGGCTCCAGTCGCGCACGCGGTCCTCGAGGCGGTTTGCGTAGCGCTTGAAGTCGCTGCGGTCGGGCAGCTTGGCACCCGGCAGGCGCCGCTCGACCCAGTCCGCATCCGGGGCGAGCACGACCACGTTGTCCAGAAAGGGCGTGCAGCGGTGGCGCCGCCTCCAGGCCTTGTCGAGCCAGCCCGGGACCACGGCCTTCTGGAAATGCGGGTAGAGCACGAGGCCGTCGCCCGCTTCGGCAACGGCTTCGGCCAGACCGGCGATGCCGGCCGAGCGCACGGCGTTGATCGACGGGTAGTTCCAGTGCAGGTGGTAGTCGGTGATGCCGCCGTCCCAGTAGGCGCCGGGCGGTGCGCCGGGGATGTCGTGCACGGCCTTGAGCGCAAAGGGGATCGAGCACGAGGCCAGCAGCGCGGGGCGGAAGTTCTCGGCCGTGAGGCCGACGATGCGGTGGGGCATGTCGGCCAGGTCCACGGGCAGCGCCTCGCCCTTGGAGGAGAACACCACGCGCTCCAGCCACAGGCCCAGCGCGCGGCGACTGACGGCGTTGCTCAGCAGCGCGCCCAGGTAGCCGAGCGGCGTGCGCAGCCGGCCTTCACGGCCGAGCACGTGCCGGCCCCGGGAGGTGACGATGTGCACCCGAAATCGCGGATGCGCGAGCAGTGCCTCGACCTGGCCGTCGAAGAAGGAGTGCAGTTCCCGGTCGAACTCGCGGCTGACCTGGGTGGCGCTGGGCAGCAGCCGGCCCGGCTCGACCTCGTAGGTCTGGTGGATGTAGTCGTGCTCCATGCGGCGAAAGCCCGCCACCGGATCGGCGAGCGCCGCCGTCGCCATACGCCACGCGCCGATGGAGGCGCCGACAAGGTGCACCGGCTGCCCGCTCTGTGCCAGCCAATGCCCGAACAGGTAGCGGTCGAGCGCGCCGAGCACGAGCCCCTTCGGACCGCCCGCCGCCGCAGCCACCACGCGCACGTCGCCGGGCCGCAGCCCGTGCCGTTCGATGTGCGCCAGGGCGGTTCGGCCGGCATGGATGCGCAAGGCGGGAGACGCGGGCATCGCGCGATGCTAGCCGTGCGGCCGGCCGCGCGACGGCGACCCGAACTGCCGTGAGGCCGCGTCCTACAAGCTGCTTGCAAGCCAGACTACAGCGGGGAAACCCCGATGTCTGAGAAACTCGTGGTGCGACGCACGAAGCGCTCTCGAGCCCTTTCGGCCCGCCACCCGCCTCCCTTTCGCTCCCCATCCGAAGCTTTTCATGCCAGACGTCTGCGCTGCCGCTTCCCGGGCAACCCGCCTCGCTTCTTCTCGCTTCTTCGGCGCGCTTGCCGTTGAACGTGGGCCTGCCCGCCGAGGCTCAACGGGGCGAAAGCCGTTCAAGCGCCCGCGGTTCGGGCGTCGTTTCACGGGCACGGCCTTTGCCTGCGAGCCGCACGATGCGGCTGTGCAGTGAGCGGTCATCAGCAATGACGATGCGCCCGTCGCCGCGGTGTCACCAACGGTTGAAGGACGAGCATGAAGGTTCAGCGACTCGAGCCACCAAGACTTCCCGAGTCAGGCCCCTTCTTGCCGTAGGTATCGACGTTCTTACCAAAACCCGGATTCCCGCTCTGCCGCCCCAATGAAAACCACCGAAACGACGCTCGACGACTCGACGATTGCGCCCGCCGCGACCGCGATGGCCCCGCGCCTCCTGCGCGGCAGCATGACGCCCGTGCCCTGGTCGGGCCTGGGCGGCAGCTTGCGGTCTGCCCTGGGCTCGGCCCCGAGCAGCAAGCCGGCCGTGGCTCGCCCGAGCGCGCAGCCGCAGTGGGCCAACGTGGCTGCCGACCGTCGGCGGCTGTTGCTGGCTCTCGTCGTCGGCAGCGCCGCGCTGGCCACGCTGGTGCTCGAAAGCGTGGCGCCGATCGGCGAGGGCAACCCCTGGGCCGGCGTGCAGACCGGGCTCTTCGCGCTGCTGTTCGCCTGGGTTTCGGCCGGTTGCGTGACGGCCGTGATGGGCTACCTGACCCTGCTGCGCGGCGACCGCCACGCCCTCACTGCCGCCGACGTGGCACATCACCCGATCGATCCGGCCGCGCGCACGGCGATCGTCATGCCCATCTGCAACGAAGACATCGCCACCGTGGCAGCCGGTCTGCGCGCCACCTGCGAGTCGCTCACGCAGGCGCGCCTGCAGGCCGGCGCGCCGCCGGTCTTCGACGTCTACCTGCTCTCCGACACCGCCGATCCCAAGCTGCGCGAGGCCGAACTCGCCGCCCTGGAGGCCCTGCGCGCCGTGCTCGGCGACCTGCCGGTGTACTACCGCTGGCGGCAGCGCCGCACCAAGAAGAAGGCCGGCAACGTGGCCGATTTCTGCCGCCGCTGGGGCCGCCAGTACCGCTACATGGTCGTGCTCGACGCCGACAGCGTGATGAGCGGCGAGGCGCTGCTCAACATGGTTCGCCTCATGGAAGCGCATCCGCGCGCCGGCATCGTGCAGACGGCCCCGCGCTCGTGCGGCCACGATTCGCTGCATGCACGCGTTCAGCAGTTCGCCGGCCGGGTCAGCGGTGCGCTGTTCAGCGCCGGTCTGCGCTTCTGGCAGCTCGGCGAGTCGCACTACTGGGGCCACAACGCGATCCTGCGCGTCGAGCCCTTCATGAAGCATTGCGCGCTCGCGCCGATCGCCGGGCGGGGCGGCCTGTCCGGGCCGATCCTCTCGCACGATTTCGTCGAGGCCGCGCTCATGCGCCGCGCCGGCTACGAGGTCTGGCTGGTCCCCGACATCGACGGCAGCTTCGAGCAGCCGCCGCCGCACCTGATCGACGAGCTCACCCGGGATCGCCGCTGGTGCCAGGGCAACCTGCAGAACTCGCGGCTGATCGCCCAGCCGGGCTTGGCCGGCGTGCACCGCGCCATGTTCGTGACCGGCGCCATGTCGTACGTGGCTTCGCCCTTGTGGCTCGCCTTCGCCGTGCTGGGCGTGCTGCCCTTCCTCGTCGGCGCTCCTTTGCCGGGGCAGGAAGACGGTGGCGTGCCGATGGCGGCCGTGGGCCTGTGGGGCGCGACGCTGGCACTCTTGTTCCTGCCGCGCGTGCTGGCGGTGCGGCTCATCATCAAGCGCGGCGAAGCGGCCGACTACGGCGGCGCGCGCAAGCTCGCGATCAGCGCCGTGCTCGAAGCGCTGCTTTCGGCGCTGCAGGCGCCGGTGCGCATGGTGGCTCATTCGATCTTCGTGCTCGGCGCCCTCACGGGCCTGAAGCTGTCCTGGAAATCGCCTTCGCGCGAAGCCACCGCCGTGGGCTGGCGCGAAGCCATCGGACGCTTCGGCGTGGTCGGCGTGCTGGTCGCTGCTGCGCTGGCGTGGTGGATGGCCGGCCAGCCGGCCGACGCCTGGCGCGTGCTGCCGATGGCGCTGCCGCTCGTGCTGGCCGTGCCCTTGGCCGTGATGACGAGCCGCACCGGCATCGGGCGGGCCTGGCGTCGCCGCGGCTGGCTGCTCATTCCGGAGGAGTCGCGCCCGCCGGCGGTGATGCAGGCGGCCTGGAAGCATGCGGGGCGAACCGAAGTCATCGAGCTGCCGCCGAGGGTGGAGGCGCCGGCCCGGCCCGCGCCGGTCGCCTTGCAGCCGGCTCCGGCGCGGCGTGCTGCTCCGGTGCGTGCGCGCAGCGGCGGAGGCGCTGCCCTCGCCTGGTCGGGACGCAACGTGGCTGTCGCCAGCGTCGCCATGGCCGGCATCGTCGCGATGATGGTGCCGAACTCGGTGGCGACCGGCGGCTTGTCCGCCAGCGACCTCGCGGCGATGCGCATCGTCATGATGGCCTCGAGCCCGGAGGCTGCGCCTCGCGTGATGGAAGACCGCCGCGCCGGCTCGCGAAACATTCGCCGCGTGGCCGTGGTCCGCACGGGCGGCAGCGAGCCCGTGCGCCGCATCAAGAGCCGCCCGACCAGCATCTGACAGAGCAGCCGGGCCGCGGATCGACTGCGGCCGGCTTGCGCTGGTCTTTTCGAGAAAGCCGGCGCTTCAGCGCGCGGTGCGCACTTTCGCGAAGGCGGCGGCCATGGCGCTTTGCGCCGGGCTCGCCGGCGCGGCGCCGCGTGCCGGGCTCGTGCGCTCGCCCCGCGTCGCCGGCCGGTAGGTGTTGCCGGGGGCGCCGCCTTCTCTCGGCGCAGCCTTGGCGTCGAGCTTCATCGTCAGTGAAACCCGCCCGCGCGCCAGATCGATCTCGAGCACGCGCACCTTGACGACCTCGCCGGTCTTGACCACTTCGCGCGCGTCCGACACGAACTTCGAGGACAACTGGCTCACGTGCACCAGCCCGTCCTGGTGTACGCCCAGGTCCACGAAGGCGCCGAAGGCCGCCACGTTGCTGACCGTGCCTTCGAGCAGCATGCCGGGCTGCAGGTCCTTGATGTCTTCGATGCCCTCGTTGAAGCGCGCAGCCTTGAATTGCGGGCGCGGATCGCGGCCGGGCTTTTCCAGCTCGGCGAGCACGTCCTCGACGGTGATCGCGCCGAAGCGCTCGTCGGCGAAGGCCTTGGGGTCGAGCGAGCGGATCACCTCGCTCTTGCCCATCACCTCCGCGGCGGGGCGGCCCAGGGCGGCGACGATCTTCTCCACCAGCGGATAGGTTTCGGGGTGCACGCCCGAGCCGTCGAGCGGGTTGTCGCCGCCGCGCACGCGCAGGAAGCCGGCCGCCTGCTCGAAGGTCTTCTCGCCCAGCCCGGCCACCTCGCGCAACTGGCGGCGGTTGCCGAAGGCGCCGTTCGCATCGCGCCAGCGCACGATGCCGGCCGCCACCGCCGCACTCAAGCCCGACACGCGCGCCAGCAACGGTGCCGAGGCGGTATTCAGATCGACGCCGACCGAGTTGACGCAATCCTCCACCACCGCATCGAGCGTGCGGGCGAGTTCGCCCTGGTTGACGTCGTGCTGGTACTGGCCCACGCCGATGCTCTTGGGATCAATCTTCACCAGCTCCGCCAGGGGGTCCTGCAGCCGCCGCGCGATCGAGACCGCGCCGCGCAGGCTCACGTCCAGCTCGGGCAGCTCCTTGCTGGCGAACTCCGAGGCCGAGTAGATCGAAGCACCGGCTTCGCTCACCACGACCTTCTCGATGTGCGTGCCTGGCGCGAGCTGCTGGATGCGCTTGATCAGATCGGCCGCGAGCTTGTCGGTCTCGCGGCTGGCCGTGCCGTTGCCGATGGCGATGAGGTTCACGCCGTGCATGGCGGCCAGCCGGCCCAGCACGTGCAGCGAGCCTTCCCAGTCCTTGCGCGGCTCGTGCGGATAGACCGTGGCGGTGTCGAGGACCTTGCCGGTGTCGCTGACCACGGCCACCTTCACGCCGGTGCGGATGCCCGGGTCCAGGCCCATCACCACGCGCTTGCCGGCCGGCGCGGCCAGCAACAGGTCGCGCAGGTTCTCGGCAAAGATCCTGATCGCCACCTGCTCGGCCTCGCCGCGCAGCCGCGCGAACAGGTCGCGCTCCAGGCTCAGGCTGAGCTTGACCTTCCAGGCCCAGGCGACGCATTTGCGGATGAGGTCATCGCCCGCGCGGGCGCGGTGGCTCCAGCCCAGATGCAGCGCGATGCGCGCCTCGGCCATGGAGACCTGGCCCGGCACGGGCTCCTCGGCGACGGCGAGCCTGGCATCCAGGATCTGCTGCGTGCGGCCGCGAAACACCGCCAGCGCACGGTGCGAGGGCACTCTGGTGATGGGCTCGTCGTACTCGAAGTAATCCCGCAGCTTGGCCACCTCGGGCTGCAGCGGGTCCTTGCCGTCGATGAGGCGGGCACGAAAGAAGCCCGTTTCCCAAAGCCAGCCGCGCAGCGTCTGCACGAGCCCGGCGTCTTCGGACCAGCGCTCGGCGAGGATGTCGCGAACCCCGTCGAGCACCGCGGCGGGGTCGGCGAACCCGGCTGCGGCCAGCGCCGCCCAGCCGCCCTCGCGGGCCGCGGCAAAGGCCTCGGCCTCGGCGGCCGGTACGAGGCTCGGGTCGGCGAACAGGCGCTCGGCGAGCGGCTCGATGCCGGCCTCGCGGGCGATCATGGCCTTGGTGCGGCGCTTGGGCTTGTAGGGCAGGTAGAGGTCTTCGAGCTCCTGCTTCGTCGGCGCTGCGTCGATCGCAGCGCGCAACTCGGCCGTGAGCCTGCCCTGCTCCCCGATGCTCGCGAGCACGGCGGCGCGGCGCTCCTCCAGCTCGCGCAGGTAGGACAGGCGGACTTCGAGCTCGCGAAGCTGCGTGTCGTCGAGGTTGTCGGTCGCTTCCTTGCGGTAGCGCGCGATGAAGGGAACGGTGGCGCCACCGTCGAGCAGGTCGACGACGGCCTGCACCTGAGCCGGCCGAATCTCGAGCTCGGCGGCAATCTGCAGCAGGACTTTGTTCAAAGGAAATGGGGCCCGCGGCGGGCGCTTCGTCGAGGAAGCGGCGCAGTTTAGCGAGCGGTCCGGGGCGCGCTGCGCCGCCGGATGTGATACGCGGATGCGCTGCCGACGGGGCCGCGCGGCAAGGCGGTGCAGCCTCGTCGCGCGCTGGCTGTCTTCAGGTCACCGTGCGCTCGCTCTCGGGCGGCGGGCTGTACTGGTACATCCAGGTTTCGCTTAACGGCTGGCCGGCGCTGCTGAGGTACAGGCGCAGGTCGATGGGCTCGTTGTCGGAAGGTGGGACCACATCGAACATCGCGCGCCAGCCGTTGATGGATTGGAGCGGTCGGGCCGAGGTGATCTCGATCTTGCCGCGCGAAGCCGTGACGACGGCATCGACTTTCGCTTTCGGGCCGAGCAGGCCGAGGTCGCCACCGGCGAAGTCGACCGCGAAGCGCCACGAAAAGTACTTGCGCGTCTGGCCCACGATGCCGCCCAGCCCGGTGCGCGTGGCCAGGCAGCGCGCCATCGGCGGCACGGCCGGCTGCGCGCCCCAGTGCAGGCGGTAGGCGAACAGCAGTTCCTCGCCGGGCTGCGGCGGGCGGTCGGGGTTCCACATGGCGACGATGTTGTCGAAGGTCTCGTCGGTCGTGGGGATCTCGATGAGCTGGACGGAGCCGGCTTCCCAGCCCGCCTTGGGCTCCACCCATAGGCTCGGGCGCTTCTCGTAGAACACGCCGTCGTCCTGGTAGTTGTTGAAGTCGCGGTCGCGCTGCATGAGGCCGAAGCCGCGCGGGTTGGTGTCCTTGAAGGCGTTGAAGCGCAGCGTCCGCGGGTTGTTGAGCGGCCGCCAGATCCACTCGCCGTCGCCGGTGAAGATCTGCAGGCCGTCGCTGTCGTGAATTTCGGGGCGCCAGTCGTTGGCCATGCGGCGATCGTTCTCGGCCGTCTGGAACATGCTGGTGAGTGGCGCGATGCCCAGCCGCTCGATCGGCTTGCGCGGGTACAGCGCCGCGTCGATGTCCATCGTCTGCGTGTCGCCCGGCGTGATGAGAAAGCGGTAGGCGCCGGCGATGCTGGGCGAGTCGAGCAGCGCGTACACGGTGATGGTATTCGCGCCCCTGGGCGGCTTCTCGAGCCAGAAGGACACGAAGTTCGGAAACTCCTCCGGCCGCGGCAAGCCGGCATCGACCGCCAGGCCGCGCGCGGACAGGCCGTACTGCCATTGCCCGCCAACGGCGCGGAAATAGCTCGCCCCGAGGAAGGCACACACGTCGCGCTCGGGATCGGTGTGAAAGTTCAGCCGGAAGCCGGCAAAGCCCAGGTCCTTGGGCAACTGGCTGCCTTGCACGCCGCTCTTGCCGTAGTCGAACATGGCCGGGTCGTAGGCCAGTTCGCGCGCCTGGCCGTCCACGAGTTCGTGGATCTTCACCGGCGTCTTGAAGAACAGGCCGAGGTGGAAGAACTGCGCCTGAAGGCGCAGCCGGTCGTCGCGCCACAGCGCATGGTCGGGGCGAAAACGGATCGCCTGGTGCTGGTCCCAGTTCAGCGAATCGATCGACGGCGGCAAGGTGTCGCGCGGCGGCTGGTACGGCCGGGCGGCGAGGTCGCGCGCCTGCCCCTTCAGCCCGGCGTAATCGAAGGCTTGCGGCTTGCCGATGGATTCGAGCGTCGCGGCGCCTGCGGCGTGCGAGAACAGGGTTTGCAGGGCGGCGGTGGCGGCAAGTCCGCCGACGAAGTGTCTTCTTTGCATGGGCAGGTGTGGAGGGTTGCGGGGGCCGAAGGGCGCGCGAAATGCCAACGCGCAAGCGTATCCGCCTGGCCTCTTGCCGGTCTGTAGGACAGCAACCAGAACCTTGTAGGACGAGCCCGGGAGCGCAGGGCCGGCGCTTCGCTTCGGCCGGACGCCCGCTCTTGCCTGCCTTAAACGGCGCGCAGCCCCAGTGTCTCGAAGAGCGCCTCGTCGCGTTCGACCTCGGGGTTGCCTGTGGTGAGCAGCTTCTCGCCGTAGAAGATGGAGTTGGCGCCGGCCAGGAAGCACAGCGCCTGGACGGCCTCGCCCATCTGCTGGCGGCCGGCGGACAGCCGCACGTAGGCGGTGGGCATGGTGATGCGCGCCACGGCGATGGTGCGCACGAACTCGAAGGGATCGAGCTTGCCGGTGCCGGCCAGCGGCGTGCCTTCGACCTGCACCAGCTCGTTGATCGGCACCGACTCCGGGTGCGGGTCGAGATTGGCAAGCTGCGCCACCAGGCCGGCCCGCTCGCGCCGGCTCTCGCCCATGCCGACGATGCCCCCGCAGCACACGCTCATGCCGGCCTCGCGCACGTGGGCCAGGGTCTGCAGCCGCTCCTCGTACACGCGGGTGTGGATGATCCGGCCGTAGGCTTCGGGCGCCGTGTCGAGGTTGTGGTTGTAGTAATCGACGCCGGCTTCCTTGAGCGCGATGGCCTGCGGCTGGCTCAGCATGCCGAGCGTGCAGCAGGCCTCGAGGCCGAGCGACTTGACCTCGCGCACCAGCGCGGCCACCTTCTCGATGTCGCGGTCCTTCGGCTCGCGCCAGGCCGCGCCCATGCAAAAGCGCGTCGCGCCGGCCGCCAGCGCCGCTTCGGCGGCGGCGCGCACTTCCTTCACCTCCATCAGCTTGTCGGCCTGCACGCCGGTGTCGTAGTGCACCGACTGCGGGCAGTAGGCGCAATCCTCGGGGCAGCCGCCGGTCTTGATGGACAACAAGGTGGAGCGCTGCACCGCGTTGGCGTCGAAGTGCTCGCGGTGCACCTGCTGGGCGCGAAACATCAGGTCGTTGAAGGGCAGATCGAAGAGGGCCAGCGTGGCTTCGACGCTCCAGCGCTCGCGCGCGGGATGGAGGCGGCGCGCTTCGGGGCGGACCAGATGAACGGGATGAACGGCGTCATTCATGGGAGGGCGTGAGAAGCGGGAAGCTTGCTGAATCCGGGGGTTCTAACACAGCGTGCCGACGCATCGGGTGACGTCGATACGGCGCTCATCCCGCCTTTGCTGCGCGGGCCAACCAGTCGAGTGCGCCCTGCCCCGCCACCCGCCCGCTGGCCAGGCAGGCAGTGAGCAGGTAGCCGCCCGTCGGCGCTTCCCAGTCGAGCATCTCACCGGCGCAGAACACGCCCGGCACGGCGCGCAGCATGAGGCGCTCGTCCAGCGCGGCCAGGTGCACGCCGCCGGCGCTGCTGATGGCCTCGGCCACGGGGCGCGCCGCGACGAGGCGCAGCGGCAGGTCCTTGCAGGCGGCGGCGAGCACCGCCGGCTCGTGCATCGCCTCCTTGCCCAGCACCTCGACGAGCAGCGCCGACTTCACCCCGAAGAGTCCGAGGCGGCGCTTGAGGTGAGCGGCCAGCGAACGCGGGCCGCGGGGGCGGGCGATCTCGGCTGCAACGGAGGCGGCGCTGCGGTCGGGCAGCAGGTCGAGATGGATCGTTGCCTCGCCCTCGGCGTCGATGGCGTCGCGCAGCGCGCTCGACGCCGCATAGACGAGGCTGCCCTCGATGCCGGTCGCCGTGACGACGAACTCGCCCTGTCGGCGAAACGGTGCAGCGTGGCGGCCCTCGAAAAGCAGCGCCACCGGCTTGATCGCCGCACCGGCGAAGCGCTCGCGGAAGTGGTCGCTCCAGCCAGGCGGCCGGCCGGCCTGCCCGACATCGAAACCGCAGTTCGACGGCCGCAGCAGCGCCACGCTCACCCCGCGGCCGCAGAGCGGCCCGGTCCAGGCGCCGTCCGATCCGAGCTGCGGCCAGCTCGCGCCGCCCAGGGCCAGCACCGCGGCATCGGGCCGGGCGGTGCGCTCGCCTTCGGCCGTGGCGAAGCGCAGTGCGCCGTCCTCGCTCCAGCCCTGCCAGCGATGGCGCGAATGAAACACGACCCCGGCCGCGCGCAGGCGGTGCAGCCACGCGCGCAGCAGCGGCGCGGCCTTGAGGTCGACCGGGAACACGCGGCCCGACGTGCCGACGAAGGTGCGCACACCCAGGGCTTCGGCCCACTCGCGCACAGCCGTCGGTGGCAGCCTCCCGAGCCATGCGCCGACGGCCTCGGCGCTTGCGCCGTACCGCTTGCGGAAGTCTTCCAGCGGCTCGCCGTGGGTGAGATTCAAGCCACCCTTGCCGGCCAGCAGGAACTTGCGGCCGGCCGAAGGCATGGCATCGAAGAGATCGACATGCACGCCGTTTGCGGCAAGCACTTCGGCCGCCATGAGGCCCGCGGGCCCACCGCCTACAACCGCCGCGCTTGCAAAAGCCGGCATGCTTCAGCGCGAACTGCGCCAGCCCCGCGCCTGAACTTCGGCCGTCTGCCGACGCAAGGGCGGATCGAGCCGATCGGGCACCGGAGCACCATGAAGAAAACGCGCCCGATTCATCGCGGCGCAGTGTGCCACGCACCTTCGGCGCCACGCCGCGAAGCCTTGGTTCGAGGTCGCTCGAAGCCCCGGGTCGCTGACCGAAGCGCGAAGCCGGCTTCTCCTGCCGGGCATCGCCATGGCGCTTCATACGGCGCATAATGCGAACGAATCTCATTTCAATCACGCGTCCCGGCTCAGCCGCCGCCACGGCCTGACGCAAGCCGACCCCGGGGACGGGGCGGCTGACGAGGGGCCGCCGATGCTCGAGCGCCACTGCCGCGACCTGTACCCAGACGTCTACCGTGGACTGCCGGCTTTCCTGGCCGGCCGCGTGCGCTTCCGCCACGCCGCCGCCGACCTGCCGCAGGAAAGCCATGCGCGCATGTCGGCCGCGCAGCACGCCTCGCAGCTGACCGCCGAGCGCCGCGCTGCCGTGCGGCGCCATGCGCCACCTCATGCACCACGCCGGACGAGGTGGCCGTATTCGCCGAAGTGCGAGCCGGCCTGCCGGCGCCCGAAGGGGTGCCCGCGCCTGGGGCAACTGCGAGCTGAAGTCGCATGGCAGCCCTGACCACCGCGCTGCCTTCACCTCGGCTCGCTTTCCTTCAACTCGCTCGATTCCGACGACCAATGGCTGCGTCAACGATCACCCCTCGTTCCATCGCCTCCCGCATCGCCGCCAGCCTGCTCGGCGGCTGGGCTTTCGTGTGGGGCTTCTCCACGCTCGGCATCACCGCGCTGGTGGCCTCGGGCCAGCCCTACGAAGAAGCCCGCACCGCCACGATGCTGCTCGCCTTCCTCGTGTTCCTCGTCGCCTTCTGCTGGGCCTTCGCCGCCGCCAGCGTCGCGCGCGTGTGGGCGACGCTGGCCGGCGGCGCGGCGCTGATGACCAGCGCGGCGTGGCTGCTGCAACGGGCGGCACTCGCGTGACCGGCATGGCTGATCTTCGGCAACTCGGTCGAACGCCAGAACGCCTCCTTCGATCCATCGGCCGCTTTTGAAAGAGCCCAAGATGTTCTCCACCTTCCGCCTCTCGATGACCTGGCTGCACACCTGGTTCGGCCTCGTGCTGGGCTACGTGCTGATGGCCTGCTTTTTCTTCGGCTCGCTGTCGGTGTTCGACCGCGAGATCGACCGCTGGGCGATCCCCGAAACGCGCTTCGAGCCGCAGCCCATGCCCTCGTTCGACCGGATGCTGCTGCCGCTCCTGGCGACGGTGCAGCCCGACGCCGACCACTACGAGGCCGACATGAAGCGGCTGATGGATCCGAAGGTCCTGGCCCAGAGCCCCATCCCCCCGCGCGCGAGCCTCGAGGCCGAGGAATACTGGGCCTACACCACCCACCGCGACCCGGTGCTGCGCATGGGCGCGGGCTTCGGCGTGCCCGACGCCAAGGATCCCGACGGCCACAACCACGTGCATGGCGAGATGACCATCGACCCGCGCAGCGGCAATGTTCTGCCGTCCGACCAACTGAAGATCGGCAGCGACTTCTTCTACCCCATGCACTACAGCCTGCACCTGCACTGGCTGAACCTGGGCTACTGGATCGTCGGCCTGGCCGCACTGGTGATGCTGGCTGCGCTCGTCAGCGGCGTGGTCATGCACCGCAGGATCTTCCGCGAGCTGTTCACGTTCAGGCCGAAGAAGCACACGCAGCGCAGCGCCCTCGATCTGCACAACCTGACCGGCGTGGTGGCGCTGCCCTTCCACTTCTTCTTCGCCTTCACCGGCCTCGTGATCTTCGCGGGCATCTACCTGCCGGTGTCGGACACGATGCTCAAGCCCCTGGCGCACCAGCACGCGATGGCCGAGGCGCAGTCCAAGGGCCTGGCCTTCGAGCCGGCAGGCGTGCCCGCACCGATGGCCTCGGTGGATGCGATGGTGCTGGAGGCCAAGCGCCGCTGGGCCGCGCGCGACATGCCGGGCGAGGTGGGTTTCCTCACCATCAACCATGTCGGCGACCAGAACGGCTACGTCAGCATCTTCCGCGCCGGCAGCGACCGCGTCACGCTGGTGGGCCAGGGCGTGCACTTCCAGGCATCCACCGGCGAGGTGCTGCGCGAAGACCCGCCACCCACCGCCGTGACCGGCATCAACGAGTTCCTGACCGGGCTGCACCTGCAGCACTTCGAGCACTGGCTGCTGCGCTGGTTCTATGTGCTGGGCGGCCTGGCCGGCTGCGCGTGCATCGCCACCGGCTTCGTGTTCTTCGTCGAGAAGCGCAAGAAGCAGCATGCCAAGGCCGGCGTCAGCGGCAGCCGCGTCGTCGATGCACTGGCGGTGACCACGGTCACCGGCATGGTCATCGCGGCCGTGTCCATCCTCGTGCTGAACCGCGTCCTGCCGGCCGACCTGCCCCGGCGCGGCGACTGGGAGGAGATCGGCTTCTGGGCCGCCTGGCTGCTGGCCATGGCGCACGCCTTCTGGCGCACGGCCCCGGTGCTGCAGGCGCGCATCGCGCCGGCCTGGCGCGAGCAGTGCTGGGCCATCGCGGGTCTCGCCGTGCTGGCGGTGCTGCTGAACTGGGCCACCACCGGCGATCACCTGCTGAAGACGGTCGGCTCCGGCTACTGGCCGGTGGCGGGGCTGGATCTGGCGTTGCTGGCCGCCGGCGCCACGGCCGTCGTCGCTGCCTTGCGGCTCAAGCGCCGCGAGCAGGGCCGGGCGGCTTCCACGTCGGGCGGCGAGGAGGCCGGGGGTGCAGGCGCGCGCGGGGCGATGGCGCCTGCACCGCGTTCGTCGAACGCCGACACGGCGGTTGCGGGCACCCGCGGGGAGACGGCCCGTGCGTGAAGCGTGGATGCTCGCGGCCGCATTCCTGTGTGCCACGGCCGGCCTGGCCTGGCTCGCGCTGGCGATGGAAACCCACTGGCAACAGGTGGTCCGCGGACCCCGACCGCCGACCCGCCGGGCGGTGATCATCCTGCGGATGCTCGGCGCGTCCGCGTTGGCCGTGTCGCTGGCGCTTTGCCTGGGTGCGGATCACGGCTCGATGGCCGCGCTGGTGTGGGTCATGGCGCTGGCGGCTGGGGCACTGGTCGTGGCGTTCACGCTCGCCTGGCGGCCCCGCACGCTGGCGCCGCTGCTGGCGTGGTCGAACGACGCAGGATCGAGCCGGCTGCGCGCGAACAGTGCGCAGGAGTAATGCGGCGGAGACATGCGGCGGCCCTTGACGGGCGCGTGGACGCGAGTCGCAGGCCGTGACGCGTTCGTTCGAACCGGCTCGCGAGAGCCGTGCCACCGGCACTGCGGTTGCGGCGCCGGCGCGAACCGCCCTGCTTCAAGGCGCAGTGCGCGCGTCTTTCGCCGGAGCGTCGTTCTCTGGCGCGGGCCATACCAGCTCGAAATGCTCGAGCACCAGTTCCAGGTTCTCGCTCGCCTCGAAACCTTCGCGCTCGCCGCGTTCGGCGAAGTCCTGCCGGTGCGCGGTGAGCCACCAGCTCAGACTCAGGTCGCCCTCGCCGGCCTCGAAGGCGAAGCGGTCGTCGATGTCGTGGAAGTGGCGCAGCTCGACGTGGGTGTTGCGCACGATGGCGCGCGGCCGGCCGGCGCCGTCGAGCACCACGAGGTGATCGCCCGGCTGCGGCAGCGGCTCCAGGTCCTTCTGGAAATCGCGGTGCAGCGTGGCATGCGCTCGCTTGATGCCCCGCACCACCAGGTCGGCCAGTTCGTCGGCGAGCGGCCGCGTGTGGCCGAAGGCGCTGGCCGAAAAGCCTTCGACCTTGACCCCGCACCGGCGCTGGTAGTCGAGCCAGAACGGTTCGATGTCCTCGACGCGGCCGGGTTGGGGCGAAGCGCTCATCGAAGCGCCTTTGCCGAAGGGCGTCGACGCGATCCACGACGCATGAACAGTCGCAGCCGGGCAGGCGCCGAGGATCCGGCTTCGCCGGTCCGCTGGCGTCGCCTCCTCGAGGGGAAGGCGCCGCAGGCGCTTCGGGAGTGGTCCATTCAAGCAGTTTGACATGCGACCCCGTCCGCCAGCGGCACGCTATGCGCTGCGGAACCGGGTCGACTTCACGAACACGATCGCCAGCAGCGGCAGCACCAGCCCGATCGCCGTCGCGGTGATGAACAACCAGCCGAGCTGGCTGTAGTCGGCCGGCACCTGGACCGCCCCGCCCGGCGCTTTCACCTGCCGCGTGACGAGGAACATCTCGTTGAGGTACTTGGTGCCGAGCTGCGAGGCCGACAGCGCCAGATTCGTGAACGAGGCCATGACGGCGAAGAAGGTCGCCTTCAATCGGTCGGGGGCCGAGTTGGCGATCCACGCCAGCATGGGCACCATGGCGATCTGCCCGAGCGGCGACTCGAGCGCCGTGTCGATGAGCGCGATGGCGCGCGCATCGATCACGCCGCCGGTGACGGCCGCCGTCCATTCGTGCAGCCCGTAGTACATCCCCACGATCGGCAGGCTGAGCAGCGTGCTGGCGATGGTGAGCAGGCCGACGATGTAGGCGATCGAGCGCTCGGCCATGAAGCGGCGGAAGATGAACAGGCCGGCGAGCGTGAGCACGCTGCCCAGCAGCGACAGCGTGGCGATGAACTGCTGGTCGAAATCGAGCTCGTCGATCATCCACCACGTCGAGCCGGCGCCGGGGCCCGGCATCGCCCGGAAGACGAAGATGACCAGGGCCGTGCCGACCAGCACGTTGCGCGCCTCGGCCGGCAGCTCACGCGTGAGCTGGCGGATCAGGAACAGCACGATCGCCATCGAGGCCGCGAAGATGATCTCCTGCCCCGCCGCCACGTTGCCCAGGCCGACCGTCAGCGAGACGCCCGCGAACGCGAGCCCGCCGCCGAGGATCCACCAGTTGATGGGCGGGGGCTCGCCGTGCGGGTTCATCATGGCGCGCAGTTGCTCGTCGGAGAACCCCTTCCCGGCGAGCCCGGCGGCCTGGCGCCAGCGCAGCCACAGGCCCAGCGCGACGCCGGCCACCGACACCACCGGAATGATCAGCGCGAGCTCGTAGATGCGCAGATACAGCCGCGCCAGCTCGTCGGGGGGCAGGCCGCCGGCATCGCGCAGCAGCACCACGTTGGCCACCGAGATCAGCACCGAGCCGCCGATGATCGCCACGCGGCCGAGCGTCTGCATGGTGGTGTGCATCGAGCGCAGGTCGGCCGGCGCGATGGGCCGTCCTTCGGCGTCGAAACGCGGCACCGCCTCCACCGTCATGGCGTCGGCCACGGTGTCCTGCACGACATAGCCGACGGGCGCCAGCAGCGCGGACAGCACGAACCAGGCTTCCACCGTGGCCACTGCCTGCATCGCCTCGGTGTGGCCGAGCAGGCCGATCATGATGAACAGGCTTGCGGCGATCAGCCCGGCGCCGATGAACACGAGCCCGGCCTTCCATCGCCACAGCAGATCGACCAGGTGGCCCAGCGGCATCTTGAGGGACCACGGCAAGGTGGCCCAGAAGCCGAGCGCCGCCAGGAACTCGGCCGACAGCCCCAGGCGCTCCTTCACGTAGAAGGTGCCGACGATGGCGGTGAGCCCGGAGATGCCCGCCGCCACGTACACCATCAGCGGCGGCAGGTACGACCAGCGCATCTCGCGGCCGAGCCCGAGCACGTTGCGGTCGATCCACTGGCGCACCGCATGGGCCGCAGCGGCAAACGGAGACGGATTCGCGGAGGGGTCGGTGCTCATCGACCGGAACATAGCAGTTGCGCCATGCTCCGGTAAGGTGCCGTCCGCCCGGCAAGCCCGCTCAGTCCTTCAAGGCCTCGATGCGCTCGCTCGTTGCCGGATGGGTGGACAGAAAGCCGCCTTTGCCGCCACCGCCCGAACTGCGCGCGATCCAGCTCAGGGCGTCGATCAGTGCCTGCTTGGAATAGCCGGCGCGGCCGAGGATCTTCACCGCGTGGCGATCGGCCTCGGACTCCTCGCTGCGGCTGTAGCCGCGCGCGATCAGCTCGCCGGCGATCAGCTCGCCGGCGATCGGCGTGACGGCGCTGCTGCCCGGCAGCAACTGCTCGAGCACTTGCACCCCGACATTGAGCCCCGCGCCGAGCACCTGCATCTGCGCCACATGGCCCAGGTCCTCGTGCGCGATCTCGTGGGCCATGATGCCGCGCAACTGCTGCTCGCTGGCCTGCTCCAGCAGGCCGGTCGTGACGTAGAAGTTGCCGCCACCGGCATTGGCGGCATTGATCGCGTCGTCGTCGATGATGCCGACGCGGACCTGCCTGGCCGTCAGCGGATCGTCCATCGCGCGCAGCAGCGGCACCATGATTCCGTACAGGCGCTCGGCCTGTTCCGGCGCCACCCGGCGAATCTCCTGGGACGCCGGCACCGTCGCCTCCGGGCCGGCCGAAATCGCGCTGCAGCCGGCGAACAGGGTCGCTCCGGCCAGCAACACCCCGAACAAGGCGCTCGTCGTGCGGGAAGAGACTTGCCGCTTGTGGATCGGCGCTGCGGTTCTGCCTGCCAACGTTCTCCTCCTTGGCGTCAGCCTTGCAGGCGCAATACCGGCCCGCACTAGCAACGCTCTTCAGCGGCATATGGCATACGGCATGCCAGCGCAGCGCTGCACCCTTCCCGGCACGAGACAGTGGCCTGATGGGCGTCGCGCCCCGGCGTCAGCCCGACAACGATCCGATGCCCTTGCATGGCATGCGGCTGATCCACGGCGGCGGCGACCGTCGGCACCTAGAACTTGCCGCCGCTGCCGTACGGGCGCGTGAGGATCTCCAGCCGGTGGCCGCTGGGGTCGTCCCAGTAGACCCCCCGGCCGCCTTCGCCGTGATTGATGACGCCGGGCTGGCGCTGGCCGGGATCGGCCCAGTACGGCAGCCCGCGCGCCTGGATGCGACCGAAGATCTCGTCGAACTTTTCCTCGCTCACGAGGAAGGCGTAATGCTGGACGACGATCTCGCCGTCGTCGCGCAGGAAGTCCAGGGTCACGCCGTTGTCGAGCTCGACGCCGAGGAAAGGGCCGAACCTCACGGGCGGGCGCAGCCCCAGCATTTCCGAAAGGAAATCCGCCGAGGCCTCCGGATCGCGGGCCGAAACGATCGTGTGGTTGAGCTGAACGGACATGGTGCTTCTCCAGCGCGGTGATGAGCCACGGCATTGAACCGGTCTCCCGAGAACACCACAAGCGCCGAGACCGCAGCGCGCGCAAGGCCATCGCCGCGCACCGGGCAGCCGACCCGGATCGATGCGGTCTGCAGGACGGTGATCGATGTCAGGTTTGCGAGCCGCCGGCGACGAAGCTCCATCCAAGGAGAAGCCGCATGCGCCCTGCCCTGATCGCCCTCGCCCTCGCCCTCGGCCTGCCGGCGCTGTCCGCTGCCGCGGCTCCCGGTGCGCAGCAATGCGCCGCGCAGTCCGGTGACCTGGCGCCGCATGTCGTCGAGCTCTACACATCGGAGGGCTGCAACTCCTGTCCGCCGGCCGACCGCTGGTTGAGCAGCCTGAAAGGCCGCCATGACGTCGTCGCGCTGGCGTTTCACGTCGACTACTGGGACCGCCTGGGCTGGAAGGACCGCCACGCCAGCCCCGCCTGGACCCAGCGCCAGTACGACATGGGCGCGCGCAGCGGCTCGAAGTTCGTCTACACGCCGCAGGTGCTGCTGGGCGGGCGCGACTACCGGCGCTGGCCGAGCCTGCCGCAAAGCGCGGCACCGGCGCGCGTGGCCCTGAGCCTGAGCCGCGACGGCGAGAGCTACGTGGCCCGGGTGACACGGCGCTCCGGACTCGCCGGTGACCTGGCCGGCTATTGGGTCGTCACCGAGGACGGTCACCGCACGCAGGTGAAATCCGGCGAGAACGCCGGCACCGTGCTCGAGCACGATGCGGTGGTGCGCGAACTTCAGACGGTCGCCAGGGTCGAGGAGGCGCCGCTGCGCTTCACGCCGAGCACGCCTCCCGGAAGGAACCAGCAAAGGCGCGTGCAGTTCGTCGTGACCGATGCGCAGACCGGCGTGCCGGTGCAGGCGCTCGGCCTGGGGTGTTGAGCGGGAGGGCTTCCCGGTTCAGGCCTGCTCGCGCAGCGCCTGCTTCAGCCTCGCGCCGATCTCGGGTTTGGCGGCGAACGGATCGGTCGGGTTGCGCGGCAGCAGGATGTCTTCGAGCCGCGTCTGCACGCCCGCCAGCGCCTGCGGGTGGCTGTAGATGTAGAAGCGCTTCTCGCGCACGGCGTCGAACACCGACTGCGCCACCTGCGCGGCCGTCACCTTGCCCGAACTCACGGCCTTGTCGCTCATGGCCTGGGCGACCAGTTGGCTCGCGGTAGGTTTTTGCGTGGCCATGTCGCCCGGGCGGTTGCGGTGGCTGCGGCTGATGCCGGTCGGCACGAAGTACGGGCACAGCACCGAGGCGCCGACCTGCTCGGTCACGAGCCGCAGGTCCTGGTACAGCGTTTCGCTCAACGCCACCACGGCGTGCTTGGTGACGTTGTAGACGCCCATGTTCGGCGCGTTCAGCAAGCCGGCCATCGACGCGGTGTTGACGACGTGGCCCTCGTACTGCGGATCGGCCTTGGCCGCGGCCAGCATCATGGGCGTGAAGACCCGCACGCCGTGGGCCACGCCCATGAGGTTGACGCCGACGACCCATTCCCAGTCGGCCAGCGTGTGCTCCCAGATCAGGCCGCCGGCGCCGACGCCGGCGTTGTTGAAGACGAGATGCGGCGCCCCGAAGCGCTCCTGAGTGGCGGCGCCCAGCGATTCGACTTCGGCGGCCTTCGCCACGTCCAGGCGCATCGACAGCACCGCCGCTCCCAGGCTGCGAATCTCCGTAGCGGCCAGTTCCAGCGCATCGGCCTGCACGTCGGCCATGACCACGTTCATGCCTTCGCGGGCGGCGATGCGCGCCGCTTCCAGCCCGAAGCCGGAGCCCGCGCCGGTAATGACGGCCGTTCTTTGCTTCAAGTTCTTCATTGTGTTGCGTCTTTAAGTGCTTGTTCTTGAATGAGTTTTGCTCGAAGGAAATCGGCATGCAGAAACCGATGACCGGCACGCCCAGTCACTCCGCCTTTGAGCCATCGTCCGCACGCATTTACTTCATGTAAAATATTATTTAACGATCGTAAGTCACTGCCGCAGAACAATTAAGTGACCAACTTCTTGATCTGAAATCCGATCCGCGGGAAATGAACCACCACCGAGCCAGCCCGTTCGTCCTCGCGCCGCACGGCCACTTCCTCGTGGCTCAGGCCGTGCAGCAGGCCTTCCACCGGGTCGCTGCCGTGATCGGTGGCCCTCACGGTGACCGCCTCCCCGACCTCGAAACCCAGCCCCGGCTGCACGAGGCCCGGCTCGGCCGTGGCACCGGCGGCGATGTGCAGCGCCTGCGCGGCATCGAGCTGTTTTCCGCTCGGACCCTGCTTCAGGGCCTGCACCCGCTCGTACCAGGCACCCAGCAGCGGGCAGGCATCGAGCACGCCGGCCACGGGCGGTGCGCGGCGGATGAACCAGACCGGATGGGCCACCGAGAAGTCCGCGATGCAGGGCTCGCTGCCGCAGAAGAACGAGCGGCCGTCGGCCAGTCGCTGCTCCAGCCAGCCGAGGTAGGTCTGCAGTTGCACCGTTGCGTCGGCCACGGTGGGGCGGCGAAAGTTCGGCGACATTGCCGCGCGGTCGGCGCCGAAGGCCTTGACGGCTTCGGGCGGCGCGTTGCCGAAGATCGAGGCCAGACCGGCCGGCTGCATGGTGTAGGGAATCGCCGTCCAGAACAGCGTGCTGTCGGCCCACTGCGCCAGCATTTCCGCGCTGCCTGCGGCGGTTTCGGGGTAGAGCGTGGGCTCGGGCGCCCGCCGCTCGAGCACGCGCGCGATCAAGGCGCTGTCGCAGTAGATGTCGGCGCCGATCTGCAGGAAAGGCGTGCGGCGATAGCCGCCGGTCAGCGCCACCACGTCGGGCTTGGGCAGGATCATGGGCACGGTCACGCTGCGCCAGGGCAGGCGCTTGCAGCCGAGGATGAGGCGCACCTTTTCGGAGAAGGGCGAAGTCGCGTAGTGGTGGAGGATCAGGTCGCTGGCCGGGACTTCGCTCATGGGAATGTCAGGCTCCTTGTGTACGGATCGAATCGGTGCCGTGCGCCGGGCGCGGCGCGAAGATCAGGCGCAGCGTCTCGGACAGGTCGCGCACCTCCGCGCCCTGCAGTGCGCCCTTGGCGGCGAGCAGCCGGTGCAGCCGCGGCAGGTGGTAGTGCGGCACGGCGGGATACAGGTGGTGCTCGAGGTGGTGATTGACATGGTGCGGAAAGAGCAGCGCGCGCCCGGCCAGATTGAGCAGCGTGTCGGCGAGCCGCCCGCTCTTCGCGCGGCCCGTCAGGTTGCTGCGCGCGGCCGTGAGCGGCGAGCCGAGGTCGGTGACCGCGCCGTGCTCGCAGATCGCGCGCAGCCGCAGGATCGGCTGCAGCACGGTGAGCAACGGCAGGAGCCACAGCACGGCGTACTGCGCGAGGCCCTGCCGGCCGCCGGCCGCCCAGCACGCCAGCGGCAGCGCGAACTGCAGGCCGGCCACCCACCACCGATCGTTGCGCGCCGCACGGCGCAGCGCGGGCGAGGTGTCGTTGAGCAGACCGCCCGTGCGTGCCGTGGCGGGAGCGGCCGAGGCCTTGCCCGTGGCTTCGCCTTCACCGTTGCGGCCGGTCTCGGCCGGCTCCGCGCGGATGGCGGGTGCCCCGAAGAAGTAGGCGAAGGTCTTCCAGGCGTTCCAGCCGGCGAGGTCCTGCAGCAGCTTCTTCCACAGGTAGCCGACGCCGCGGGGATAGCCGCCGTGGATGGCCGTGTCGGGATCCTGCTCGCCGTAGAGGTGGTTGTGGTGCAGCCGGTGGATGACGCGGTAGGTGCACATCGAGATGCCGCCGGCCATGCCGATGGCGCGGCCGAGCGCATCGTTGAGGCCGCGGTGGCGCAGCAGCCGGTAGTGCGCGGCCTCGTGGGCGAGGATGAACAAGGCGTGCTGCTGCACGCCCACGACGAGCACGCTCAGCAGCACCCACGGGCTCGGCCACATCGCCAGGCCGAACGCGACGGCCGCCGAGAGGATTGCCAGCGTTTGCGCCACCGCCCACAGCGAGCGCGCGTTGCCGAGCTGCGTGAGCGGCGCGAGTTCCTCGGGCTCGAGCACGCGTCGCGCGGCGACATTGCCCTGCCCTGCGTGCATCTTCGCGGCCCTGGACCGCGTGCCGCCCCGGGGCCGCAGGTCCTCGCGGAATTCCTCACCGGTGCGAGGCATCGGGACGTGGTTCGGCAATCGGTTCATGGTGCCCTCCTTCGCGCAGCGCCGCAGTCCGGTTGGACGACCAGGCGCACACGCCGGTTCCGGCTCACACGAGCTTGACGAGCTGCTTGCCGAAATTGCGGCCCTTGAGCAGACCGACGAAGGCCTCGGGCGCGCTGGCCAGTCCCTCGGCCACGGTCTCGCGGTACTTGAGCCTGCCGCTGGCGACCGCGCTGCCCAGCTCCTTGAGTGCGGGCGGCCAGGCCTCCATGTGCTCGCTGACGATGAAGCCCTCGACCTTCAGCCGCGACACCAGGATGAGCGAGGGGTTCGCCATGGGAATCGGCTCGCCGTTGTAGCCGGCGATCATTCCGCACACCGCGATGCGGCCGAAGGCGTTCATGCGCAGCATCACGGCGTCGAGGATCATGCCGCCCACGTTCTCGAAGTAGCCGTCGATGCCTTTGGGGCAGGCCGCCTTGAGCGCCGCCGAGAGCGACTTGAGATCGGGGTGCTGCTTGTAGTCGATGCAGGCGTCGAAGCCCAGTTCGCCGGTGACGTAGGCGCACTTCTCCGGTCCGCCCGCCAGCCCCACCGCATGCGCGCCGCGTGCCTGCGCGAGCTGCCCCACCACGCCGCCCACCGCGCCGCTGGCCGCGCTGACGACCACCGTCTCGCCCGGCTTGGGAGCGATGATCTGCGAGAGGCCATACCAGCCCGTGACGCCCGGCATGCCCACGGCGCCGAGGTAGGCGCTCAGGGGAATGTGCGTCGTGTCCACCTTCTGCAGCACGCCGCGCTGGCCCGCATCGACGAGCTGATAGTCCTGCCAGCCGCCCATCCCGACGACCTTGTCGCCGACGGCGAAGGCGGTGTTCTTCGAGTCCACCACCTCGCCCACCGTGCCGCCGATCATCACCTCGCCGAGCGGCTGCGGCTGCGCGTAGCTCTTGCCCTCGCTCATGCGCCCGCGCATGTAGGGGTCGAGTGACAGGTAATGGTTGCGCACGAGGACCTGGCCGTCCTGCAGCTCGGGCACATCCGTGCGCGTGAGCTTGAAGTTCGCGGCGCTCGGCTCGCCTTCGGGGCGGGAGGCGAGGAGGATCTGCTGGTTGATCAGGCTCATGGTGGCTCCTTGTGGCGGTCGTTACCGGAGGGGCGGCGCGTTCGGCGCGGGTCAGTCGGAGCCGCTGCCGTCGAAGGCCGGCGGCTCGCGCTTTTGCAGGGGCGCCAGCGTGCGCCGGTCGGTGGGCAGCGCACGCAGGTACTTGAAGGTGGCGGTGGCGTGAGCACACAGGGCGCCGTCCTCGCCGAACACGCTGCCTTCGCAAAAGGCCAGCGCCGCGCTGCGGTGGAGCAGTCTGCCCGTGCCGCGCAGGCGGCCCTGGCCGGGGCGCATGAAGCTGGTCTTCATCTCGATGGTGACGACGCCGGGGCCGTGGTCCACGGGGCTCGTGCCGCCTTCGCCGGGCGCCGTCATGTTGACGCTGCGCGCCGCGTGCGCCATCACCACGTCGAGCAAGGTCATGGTCAGGCCGCCGTGCGCGACGCGAAAGGAGTTGAAGTGCTCCTCGCGCAGCGCGACGGCAATCTCGGCCTCGCCGCCGCCCAGGCGCAGGAGCTCGAAGCCGAGTTGCTCGATGAAGGGAATGTGAACGGGAAACTGCAGGGCCATGGGGTTCTCCGGCATCAGCCGCCGATCATCGCGCTGACCCCGCCGTCGACCGGCAGGGTCTGCCCGGTGATGTGCTTGCCGGCGTCGGACGCGAACAGCAGCGCGGCGCCCTTGAGGTCCTCGTCGTCGCCGATGCGCCCGAGCGGCGCGCGGGCCGCAATGGCCTCGGTGCCGAGCCGCTCGAGCAGGCCCTTGGTCATCTTGCTCGGGAAGAAACCGGGCGCCACGGCATTGACGGTGATGCCATGGCGCCCCCACTCGCCCGCCAGCGCCCGCGTGAGGTTGATGACCGCCGCCTTGCTGGTGTTGTAGGCGAGGGTCTGCATGCCTTCGATGTTGCCGCCCAGGCCGGCGATCGAGGCGACGTTGAGGATGCGCCCGCGCTTTCTCGGAATCATCGAGCGCTTCGCGATCTGCTGGCTGAGCAGGAAGACGGCGCGCACGTTGAGGTTCATGACCTTGTCCCAGGCCTCGAGCGGGTGCTCCTCGGCCGGCGCGCCCCAGGTGGCGCCGGCGTTGTTGACCAGGATGTCGACGTGCCCGAGCCGCTGCAGCGTCGCCTCGGCCAGGCGCTGCAGCTCGTCGGGCCGGCTGGCATCGGCCGCGATCTGCTGTGCGTCGATGCCGCGTGCCTTCAGATGCGCCGCGGCTTCTTCGAGATCGGCCGGCTTGCGCGAGCTGAGCAGCACGGTGGCGCCGGCTTCGCCAAGCGCCTCCGCGATTTGCAGGCCCAGGCCGCGCGAGCCGCCGGTGACGAGGGCCGTGCGGCCCGAGAGGTCGAAGAGTTCGGTGACGGATCGGCTCATGGTGCGGATGCCTCGGTGGTGGAAAACTGCGCGCGCGATTTCACTGCGCGAGCCAGTCGAAGAAGGCTTCGTTGCTCGGCGAGCGGCCGAGAAAGCGCGTGACGAGCACGGTGGGTTCGAGCTGCCCGCCATGCGCGAGCACCGTGTCGCGAAAGCGCCGGCCGACGCTTGCGTCGAGCGGGTCGGCTGCGAACGCGGTGTAGAGATCCTGCGCGGTGGCCAGGCTCCAGAGATACGCGTAGTAGCCGGCGCCGTAGCCGCCCGCCAGGTGCGAGAAGTTGGCGGGAAACATGCTGCCCGCTTCGTGCGAGAGCGGCGTGGCCGCTTCCATGCGCGCCCACAGTGCCATCGGCTCGGCGGCCTCGCTCGAGTGCAGCGCCAGGTCGTAGCTGGCGTAGAGATGCTGCCGCGCGAAGCGCAGGCCCTTGCCGAAGCTGCGCGATTGCCGCGCGCGCTCGAGCAGATCGTCGGGCACCGGCTCGCAGGCCGGGCACACCGTGCCGAAAAGCCGCATCACGCGCGCGTCGTACACCCATTCCTCCAGCATCTGCGAGGGCGCCTCGACGAAATCGAGCTCGACGCTGGTGCCCGACTGGCTGGCATACCGCGTGTTCGACAGCGCCGTGTGCAGCGCGTGGCCGAACTCGTGCAGCAGCGTCTCCAGCTCGTCGAGCGTGAGGCCGCGGCGATCGAAGTTGGTGACCAGCGCTGCGGCCGGCAAGCGGCCACCCTGCGTGGACGAACCCTGCAGCGACCACACCGCAGCGTGGCCGTACTTGTTCTCGCGCGGGTACAGATCGAGGTACATCGTCGCCAGCCGATCGCCGCCGCCCTGCTCGAACACCTCGTAGGCGCGCGCTTCGGGGTGCCACAGGGGCTGCGACAAGGGCCGGAAACCCACGCCGAACAACCGCCCGGCCAGCGCGAACACGAAGTCCACGCTGGCCCGCGGCGGAAAGTGCCGGCGAAAGCGCTCCTGGTCGAGCGCGAAGCGTTCGCGCTTGACGCGCTCGATGAAGTAGCCCACGTCCCAGCGCTCGAGCCGCGTGTCGCCGGGCGCTTGCTCCAGCGCGCCGGCCTTGGCGCTGCGCAGCTCGGCGAGGTCGCGTCGTTCGCGGGCTTCCACGGCGGCCTTCACTTCGCCGAGAAAGGCCTGCACGGTCGCCACGTCGGCGGCCATGCGGCGGCGCAGCTGGAACTCGGCGTAGCTGCGCAGACCGAAAAGCTGCGCATAGGCGCGGCGCTTGGCGGCCAGGGCGTCGAGACGCTCCAGGTTGTCCTGCCCGCCGCGCGCCTGGAAAGCACGCCACATGCGCTCGCGCGCCACCGGGCTGTGCGCGTTCTCCATCACCGGACCGTAGACGGGATAGTCCAGCCCGAGCAGCACGCGGCCCTGCGCGTCGCGGGGGGCGTTTCGCCACACGCCCGGCGGCACGCCGTCGAGCTCCGCTTCGGTGAAGGCGACGCGCGTATCGTCCTCGCGCACCCGGCGCTCGAAGGCCTGCGAAAGCTCGGCCATCTCGTTGCCGAGCCGGCGTGCGGTGGCGCGATGCGCCGGAGTCAGGGCGACGCCGGCGTCTTCGAAGCTCGCCAGCAGGTCTTCGCGCATGTGGCGGTCGACCGCATCCCCGGGTGCCAGCGCCTCGATGCGGGCGTGGATCTTCGCGTTCTGATACAGCCGGCCCGCAAAGTCCTGAAAGCGCAGCGAGCAGGCTTCGGCGGCGTCGCGCACCGGCTTGCGCGGATGCACGTGCGCCTGAAAGGCGATCGGCGCGAGCCGCTCGTCGATCGCGCGTGCAATGGCGTCCATCCCGGCCAGCACGTTGCCCGTTCGCGGCTCGCCCGCGGCGACACGGCGTTCCAGCCGTGCCACGTCGCCCAGCAAGGCCGTGCAGCGGGCGTCGACCTGCGCGCCGCTGCGGGCCACCGGGAAGAGCGGCGCGGCCGGCGCGGCGGCCGCAGCGGCGGCCATGCCTGCCGACACCAGCGCGGCGCCGGTCAGCCTGAGCACGCCTTGCCGAAGCATCCGCTCGAACGCCGGCAGGAGCAGCAGCGTGCGCAAGACGGCAAGATGCACGGCCGGCTTTCAGGGGCGCTCGAAATCGACCACGCGCCGCTCGCTGCGCATCGGCCCGAGCTGCGCCGCGACCGCCTGGTGCGCGGGATGAACCAAATAGGCCTCGAGCGCTGCGCGGTCGGCGAAGCGCGACACGAGCACCACGTCGGCATTCGCCTCCAGGCCTTGCGTGCGGATGCCCACCTCGAAATCCAGCATGCCGGGCACGAGCCTGGCGCAAGCGTCGAGCAGCGCCTTGAAGCGCGGCGCGTCGGCGCCGTCGTGCAGCGTCCAGATGACGACGTGGTGAATCATCGTGGCGTTTCCTCGTCCGGCGCGGCCGGCTCGTCGCCGCGCCGCGAGCGCACCCAGATCAGCAGCACGCCGACGAGGACCGCCAGGCCGCCGCCCCAGCTCAGGCCGTGGCCGAGCGAAGCGTCGCCGCCCATCACCCACAGGCCCATCATCGCCATGAAGATGCCGCCGTAGATGAGCGCCCAGACCAGCTTGTCGAGTTTTGCGGTTTTCATGTCGATGGGGTGCGGTTTCAGAACCAGCCGGCCTGCATGTCGCGGCAGGTCGCGTCGCGCGCTTGCACGACGTTCAGCCAGGCGCTCGTCTTGGGCAGTTCGTAGTGAAAGAAGTAGCGGGCCGCGGCGAGTTTGCCGTGGAGGAAGTCGGCATCGGGCGAGCCGGTCTGCAAGGCCTTGGCCGCCAGCCGCTGCCGGGCAACCAGCGCCAGCTCCAGCCACATCCACGCCAGCACCGTGTGGCCGAAGGCCTGCAGGTAGGGCGTGGCGTTGGCCAGCGCATCGACCGGATCGCCGGTGGCCCAGGCCGACTTCGTGGCCGAACCGAGCCTTTGCAGCGCCCCCGCCAGCGCATGCGCGTGCTCCTCGAGGCCTTGCACCTGCGCGGCACGCGCGATGCCCGCATCGATGCGCGAAGCCACGAGCTTCAGGCCCGCGCCGCCGTTCATCACCGCCTTGCGGCCGAGCAGGTCCAGACCCTGGATGCCGTGCGTGCCTTCGTGGATCATGTTGAGGCGGTTGTCGCGCCAGTACTGCTCCACGGGAAAGTCGCGCGTGTAGCCGTAGCCCCCGTGAACCTGGATCGCGAGGCTGTTGGCCTCCAGGCACAACTCGCTCGGCCAGCTCTTGGCGATGGGCGTGAGCATCTCGAGCAGCGTGCCGGCCTCGCGGCTCGCCTCGGGCGCGCCGGTCGCCTGCTCATCGACCAGGCGCGCGCAGTACAGGGCCAGCGCCAGCCCGCCCTCGACATACGCCTTTTGCGCCAGGAGCATGCGTTTGACATCCGCGTGCTCGATGATCGGCGATTGCGGCGCGCCGGCGTCCTTGCCCGCAGACCCGCCGGCACCCTCGACGGGCGGCTTGCGGTGCGTTCGGCCCTGCGGGCGCTGCCGGGCGTACTCCAGGCTGGCTTCGTAGCCGGCGTAGCCCAGCATCACCGCGCCGAGACCCACCCCGATGCGCGCCTCGTTCATCATGTGGAACATGCACTTCAGGCCCTCGCCCGGCGCGCCGACGCGGTAGCCGATCGCCCCGGCCCCGTTGCCGTCGAGCCCGCCGGTATCCGCTTGGCCGCGAACCGGAAAGCGCCCTTCGCCGAAGTTGAGCAGCGTGTTCGTCGTGCCGCGGTAGCCGAGCTTGTGATTCAGACCGGCCAGCGCAACGTCGTTGCGCGCGAGCAGGACCGCTTTCGGCAGACGTTCGCCGTCCTGCAGGCCCACCAGGAACTTCGGCACCACGAAGAGCGAAATGCCCTTCACCCCCGGCGCCAGCCGCCCGTCCTCGTCCGGGATCTTCGCCAACACCAGATGCACGATGTTCTCGGTCAGGTCGTGCTCGCCGCCCGAGATCCACATCTTGTTGCCGTTGAGCCGGTAGCGCGGACCGAGCGGATCGTGCTCGAACCCGGGGCCGTCGGGCACAGCCCGCGTGGCCACGTCGCTCAGGCTCGAGCCGGCCTGAGGCTCCGACAGGCACATCGTGCCGAACCAGCGCCCCGCGAACTCGTTCTTCGCGAACATGTCGATCTGCGCCGGCGTGCCGTGCGCCATCAACAGGCTCGCGTTGCCCGAGGTGAGCATGGCGTAGCCGCTCATCGCGACGCTGGCCTTGGAAAAGAAGGCGTTGCCTGCCATCTCCACCACGCAAGGCAATTGCATGCCGCCGATCTCATGATCCTGCGCGGCAGCCAGCATGCCCGACTCCGCGTAGGCCGCCAGCGCGGCATGGGTTGCCTGCGGCAGGTGAACGCGCTCGCCGTCGAAGCGGGGCTCCTGCGTGTCGGCCAGCCGGTTGAACGGAGCGAACTTCTCGCGGGCGATCTTCTCGCAGGTGTCGAGCACCGCGTCGAAGGTTTCGCGCGAGTGATCGGCGAAGCGCGGTCGTTCGCTCAGCGACTCGACGGCGAGCCAGTCGTGCAGCAGGAAGTCGAGGGTGGCGCGCATCCGGTTGTCCGAGGCCCGTTGAAGCGGCGGCAGGCTCAGGCGCCGTCGCCCGGCTCGCCGAGCCGCACGATGGTGCCCTGCGCGATGGCGCACAGCTTTTCCGTGCCGCCTTGCACCGCGAACACGTCGCAGCGGCACACCGCCTGGCTTCGGCTCACCGCCACCGCTTCGGAGCGCGCCACGAGGCGCTCGCCGGTGGCCGGGCGCAGGTAGTTGATCTTGAACTCGGAGGTGACGACCGGCGCCTTCAGGGCCGTGCCGCCGGCATAGGTGAGCGCGTTGTCGGCCAGATAGCTCAACACGCCGCCGTGAGCGAAACCGTTCTGCTGCAGCAAGCGATCGCCCAGATCGAGAGCCAGCTCGCATCGGCCCGGTGCCAGCGCCAGCAACTGCGCGCCCAGCAAGCGGCTGAAGGGCTGCTTGCCGAGCACCTCGCGGCCCATCGCCAGAAAGGCGGCTTCGTCGATCGGCGGCTGCCCGGTGCTCATGGCGTCAGCGGGACGGCCCCCGGCTCCTGCGCCCTTCACAAGACCTCGAACACGCCCGCCGCGCCCATGCCGCCGCCGATGCACATCGTGACGCAGACCTTCTTGGCGCCGCGGCGGCGACCCTCGATGAGCGCATGCCCGGTGAGGCGCTGACCGCTCACGCCGTAGGGATGGCCGACCGCGATGGCGCCGCCGTTGACGTTGAGACGGTCCATGGGGATGCCCAGCGTTTCGGCGCAGTAGAGCACCTGCACGGCGAAGGCCTCGTTGAGTTCCCACAGGTCGATGTCGGCGACGGTGAGGCCCAGGCGCCCCAGCACCTTGGGCACGGCGAACACCGGGCCGATGCCCATCTCGTCGGGCTCGCAGCCGGCGACGGCGAAGCCGAGGAAGCGGCCGAGGGGCTTCAAGTCGTTCTGTTCCGCGAAGGCGTCGCTGACGATCACGCAGGCGCCGGCGCCGTCGCTGAACTGGCTGGCATTGCCGGCCGCGATCACGCCGCCCGGCAGCGCCGGCTTGATGCCCGACACGGCTTCGACCGTGGTGCCGGGGCGCAAGCCTTCGTCGGCGCTCACGGTGAGCTGCTTGCTGCGCAGGCCCATGACCGGATCGGCAACGCCCGCCGTCACCGTGATCGGCGCGAGCTCGTCCTCGAACCTGCCGGCCTCCTGCGCCGCGCAGGCGCGCTGCTGGCTGCGCGCGCCGTATTCGTCCATGCGGTCGCGGCCGATCTTGTAGCGCCTGGCGACCTGCTCGGCCGTTTGCAGCATGTTCCAGTAGATCTCGGGCTTGTGGGAGGCGAGCCAGGGGTCGCGGATCATGTGGCGGTTGGCCTCGTTCTGCACGCAGGAGATGCTCTCCACGCCGCCGGCCACGTACACGTCACCCTCGCCGGCGACGATGCGCTGCGCGGCCATGGCGATCGTCTGCAGGCCGCTCGAGCAGAAGCGGTTGACGGTCACGCCGCTGGTCGTGACGGGCAGCCCGGCACGCAGCGCGATCTGGCGGGCGATGTTGCTGCCGGTGGCGCCTTCGGGCGTCGCGCAACCCATGAGCACGTCATCGACGAGCGCGCCGTCGATGCCGGCGCGCTCGATGGCGGCCGCCACCGCATGACCGCCGAGGGTGGCGCCGTGGGTCATGTTGAAGGCACCCTTCCAGCTCTTGGCCAAAGGGGTGCGGGCGGTGGAGACGATGAGGGCTTGGGTCATTTGTGTTCCTCGATTCCATTGTTTCGAGGGGCGGGCCGGGCCCTCACCCCAGCCCTCTCCCGCAGGGAGAGGGAGCAATACGGCTCACGCCGACGCTGTCGTGCGTTCCGGTCAGGTGAAGCTCCTGCCTTCGGCCGCGAGCCGCTCGAGCAGCGGCGCGGGTTGCCAGAACGTGACGTCGTCGTGCGGGTTGGCGGCAAAGCGCTTCATGGTCTGCACGACGTTGAAGAGGCCCTGCGTGTCGGCGTAGCACATCGGGCCACCGCGGTGCAGCGGGAAGCCGTAGCCGGTGAGGTAGACCATGTCGATGTCCGACGCGCGCGAGGCGATGCCTTCCTCGACGATCTTCGCGCCCTCGTTGACCAGCGAGTAGACCAGCCGGTGCACGATCTCCTCGTCGCTGATCCTGCGCGGCGTGATGCCGAGTTCGGCGCGGTGCTGCTCGATCATGTCGACCACCTCCTTCGACGGGATCGCGTCGCGCTTGCCGGGCCGGTAGTCGTACCAGCCGGCGCCCGTCTTCTGGCCGTAGCGACCCTTCTCGCACAACAGGTCGGCCGTCCTGCTGTAGCGCATGTGGGGCTTGTCCACATAGCGGCGCTTGCGGATCGCCCAGCCGATGTCGTTGCCCGCCAGGTCGCCCATGCGGAAGGGGCCCATCGCGAAGCCGAACTTCTCGACCGCGCGGTCGACCTGCTCCGGCGTGGCACCCTCCTCCAGCAGGAAGCCCGCCTGACGCGAGTACTGCTCGATCATGCGGTTGCCGATGAAGCCGTCGCACACGCCCGAGACGACGCAGGTCTTGCGGATCTTCTTGCCGAGCTGCATCACGGTGGCCAGCACGTCCTTGGCCGTCTTCTCGCCGCGCACGACCTCCAGCAGCTTCATCACGTTGGCGGGGCTGAAGAAGTGGGTGCCGATCACGTCCTCGGGGCGCTCGGTGAAGGCGGCGATCCGGTTCACGTCGAGCGTCGACGTATTGCTGGCGAGGATCGCGCCGGGCTTCATCACCGCGTCGAGCGCTTCGAAGACCTTCTGCTTGACGCCCATGTCCTCGAACACGGCCTCGATGACCATGTCGGCATCCTTCAGGTCGGCGTAGTCGAGCGTGGTCGAGAGCAGGCCCATGCGCTGGTCGTACTTGTCGGCCTTCAGCTTGCCCTTCCTGACCTGCGCTTCGTAGTTCTTGCGGATGGTGGCGACGCCGCGGTCCAGTGCCTCGGGCTTCTGCTCGAGCATCACCACGGGGATGCCGGCGTTGAGGAAGTTCATCGCGATGCCGCCGCCCATGGTGCCGGCTCCGATGACCGCGACCTTGTTCACCGCGCGCACGGGCGTGTCCTCCGGCACGTCGGGGATCTTGCTGGCGGCGCGCTCGGCGAAGAAGGCATGGCGCAGCGCCCTCGATTCCGGCGTGATCATCAAGGCGGCGAAGGCCTCGCGCTCGTAGCGCATGCCATCCTCGAACTTCGCCGTGACCGCCTGCTCGACGCAATCGACGCAGCGCACGGGCGCCGGAAAGTTCTTCGCCATGGCGCGCGCGGTGTTGCGCGCGAACTGGAAGTAGGCCTCGGCGTTCGGATGCTCCGCCTTCAGCTCGCGCACGCGCGGCAGCGGCCGCACATCGGCCACCTCGCGTGCGAAGGCCACCGCGCCCTCGAGCAGGTCGCCCTCGATGATCCTGCGGAACAACTGCTGGCCCGGCGCCTGCGCGAGCAGCTCGCTCTTGACGGGCTCGCCGCTGACGATCATGTTGAGCGCGTTCTCCACCCCGATGGCGCGCGGCAGCCGCTGTGTGCCGCCGGCCCCGGGCAAGAGGCCGAGCTTGACCTCCGGCAGCGCCACGTTCGCCCCGGGCGAAGCCACGCGGTAGTGGCAACCGAGGGCGAGTTCCAGGCCACCGCCCATGCACACCGAGTGGATCGCGGCGACGACCGGCTTGCTGGCGTTCTCGACCGTCTGGATCACGCTCAGCAGATTGGGCTCGGCCAGCGCCTTGGGCGAGCCGAACTCCTTGATGTCGGCACCGCCCGAGAACGCCTTGCCCGCGCCGGTGATGACGACGGCACGGATGCTGCCGTCGGCCTCGGCCCTGGCCAGCGCGTCGGTGATGCCGCGGCGTGTCGCAAAGCCCAGGCCGTTGACAGGAGGGTTGTCCAGCGTGATGACGGCGACATCGCCGTGCGCTTCGTAGGTTGCGCTCATTCGGGTCGGCCTTTCGAAGTGGAAAGCCGCCGGAGCGGCAAATAGCACGATCGTTCGATTTTGCGGGGAAACCGATTGCCGGGATGTCGCTGCGGTGACAAGACAGCCGGCGCAGTGCGAGCACGAGGTCGCGGCCATCAAGGCGCTCCCTCGTCGATCGCTGCGCCGGCCGATCCCCGTGAGCGGGGCCTCTTCGCTCCGCGTTCTAGACCTCCAACCACTCCTTGCGAATATAGGCGTTGCCTCGCAAGTCGGCTGGCGTGCCCTCGAAGACGATGCGGCCATGGCCCATGACGTAGCAGCGCTCGGAGATTTCGAGCGCGATGGTGAGCTTCTGCTCCACCAGCAGCACCGACAGGCCGCGCCGCTCGAGCTCCTTGAGGTACTCCGCGACCAGCTCCACGATCTTCGGAGCCAGGCCTTCGGTCGGCTCGTCGATCATGATGAGATCGGGGTCGCCCATCAACGTGCGGCACAGCGTGAGCATCTGCTGTTCGCCGCCCGAAAGCACGCCGGCCTCGGTGTGCTGGCGTTCCTTGAGGCGCGGAAAGAGCTCGTACATGTCGTCGAAGGACCAGCGCGGCGCCTTCGCCCCGCGCTGCCGCGCGCCCTTCTCGCCGAGCTGCAGGTTCTGGTGCACGGTGAGCTTGGGGAAGATGTCGCGGTTCTCGGGCACGTAGCCGATGCCGCGGTGGGCGATGTCGAAAGCGTGCTGGCCGAGGATCTCTTCGCCGTGCCACTGCACGGAACCCTGGCCATCGACCAGGCCCATGACCGTCTTCACGGTGGTCGAGCGGCCCGAGCCGTTGCGGCCGAGCAGGCTGACGATCTCGCCGGGCTTCACGTCGAGCGAAACGCCGTGGAGGACGTGGCTCTTGCCGTAGAAGGCGTGGAGGTTGGTGAGCTTCAGCATGGCTGTCGTTGTTTGGCGGGGGAGGCAAAGCCGGGGGCGGGCGGCGGGCTTCGCTTCGGTGCGGTGGTCGGCCCGCGGAGCGGGCCGACTGCGCGGCGCTGCTCGGGTTCGG